>Ga0123357_10003235_pt1 | contig 18566 bp, 9 predicted proteins | sample TergutEmb28metaG_FD_89873 | JGI IMG/M metagenome (GOLD analysis project Ga0123357, IMG submission 89873) | Embiratermes neotenicus P4 segment gut microbial communities from Petit-Saut dam, French Guiana - Emb289 P4 | ecosystem: Host-associated > Arthropoda: Insects > Digestive system > Gut ...
GAGCAATACAACCCATGAAATAACTCAACAAATAAGTCGCAAGCTCCTGAGGATGGATGTATTAACATCCGAAACATGTTGAGCATTAAATAATGAAATAATAAAGCAAGTAACATCAAGTTGTTCTCTCTTTATTCAAATAGTAAATTGTTATACAAACATTTATATTGTTAGTACCACTCAAAGTTGGTACTGACAAGGGAAAAAAGGAGGAGAATTTTCTATGTAGTTCAATAATTGCTGTTTCCTTATGTTTTAGTTATAAATTTTCATTTATTACAGAAATAAGCTGTGCGGAATGCATGACAATGTAGTGTGATGAGGAGAAGAAGACTTTAAACTCACAAAAGAATGAGTGATACTCCACCATCCTCACGACCTAAAATACAAGTGGTTCGCCTGCCATCATATGAGCAAGCCAAACTTCGCAATTTGTTGGAAGGAGGAGTGCAGCTTCAAGCTCAATTTCAGCACATGCGTTATGGGGATTATGCCAGTTACAGTAGTTTGGATGATGCCAACAAACAGTGTTTCAGGTATAGAACAAGAAGGGATGTTATCAACTCTATGGAGAATAAAATCAATCTGCATTTTATATTGAAAGATTTATTCTGTACTTTATGGAAAACACCCCTTATCTTAAAAACAACTGGTGAATTTTGTATAGGGAGATAATGATTATATATTTTTACAAATCATAAAAAAACACATAAATTCAGCGTGTGAGAAAAATTCTGACCTTTTAGTGCTGAACTTAGATGTAGGTGTACCAAATATTGGGCTTTATAAACAGTTAATCTGAACATAACACTGCATTAAATATTTAGAGAAATTAAAGTTTATTTTAAGATCCACAAATCTTGTTTTGCTTCCATTTGATTAATAATTTTGAAGGTTTGTGACAAATGTGTGTTTTTAAAGTGACATAAAATTTGGACATTTTCTGAAATCTCATTTTATTTAGAAAGCAAAGAGTTTTGTCAGTTGTCTGCGCTTCCATCATCATGTAAAATTATGAGACCTAATATGTTGGGTCTGTTAGATAAGAGCTGATTTGGGGACTAATATTATATCTCCAAATGAAGAAGTTGGGCCGTGTAGCTCAGTCAGTTTAGCGACTGTCTAAGGGCTGGACGGTCCGGGATTGAATCCCAGTGGGGACGAGGTTTTCTGCCCATCCAGACCAGCCCTGGGGCCCACCCAGCCTCCTGTAAAATGGGTACCGGGTCTTTCCGGGGGTAAAATGTGGCCGGGACGTGCTGCTGACCACTCACCCCCTTCTAGTGCCGCGGTCATGGAAGAGTAGAGCTATATCTCTACCCATCCTCTGGACCACACCGAGCCTGTAATGGGATCACTTTACCTTTTTACCAAATGAAGAAGTCTGTTGTGTTTATGGACATATTTGTTGACGTATGTGGAACATTTATTTGACAAAGAGTACGTAAATGCATCAGTGCTTAAACAGTCAAGTGGAAAATTCAGATACCTTTTAGAAACATACAGTGTTATTCATTGATTAGGTATGTGACAGTATCAATTACTAATTACACTTTAAGGAAACATTAAAAGTTGTATAGGCCTACTAATCAAATATATAATTATTTTTATGTTATTTTAAATTATGGTGGTGTGAGCCTTACATGGATATTAACCCTGCACAGAGATTAATGACTGATTCAACCCATAATAAGTTCATGAAAAAATAGTACACATAACACACGTTATGGTTACGTAGTATTAGTATTTTGTAACTTTAGTGTATTTTTCAGTATGTTTTGCTTTAGACATTTATTATAATCTGGCTTTTGTATGTAGAGGATTCATGACTTCTGCAATGTGATGCCCTATGACTGCATTAGTGATACCAGACACTTCGAAGGATGGTAGTGCCTTCAAAATTTTGGGAACTACTAACCCAGTAACACAACGTCACATCCCAGAAGACCTGCATCCTTAACTGCACCCCAGTGGGAACCTAAAATCTTGAATAATCTTTCCTTCAACTGGACAAAGAGTAGCAGTTTGTAATCACAGTAGCAAAGTTGCAATTATTTGTGAGATTTGAAATATTTACAGCAGTGTTACTGATGATTCAAAGCTTCTGGGATGTAACACTATGCTTTGGGTGAGTATGTTCTAGCATTTTGAAGGACTGTAATACATTTTTAGTCATGTCAAGCAGACCAAGACAGCATAACATTCCAGAAGATGTGAGTCTTTTGCAGCCACTTACTGATGCACATTATGTAGCATGGTAATTGGACTATTTTTAGAAAAACATAGATCACAATATATGTGACCTTGCCTTTCTTACTGGTGCACGTATTAAACAACATTATGTTAATTTTGCCATTGTATTCTGTCAATAAGACCCTTTGTTGTAACAAATACAAATACCACATTATGTGATTTTAAAATTTGCATATATGTTTTGGAGTGCGGCTGTGAAAACTGCCTTGAGGATTCTTACCAAATCCAATACGCTATGTAAGCTCCGACATCACATTTTTACATTCATACCCCTTTGCAGCCAATTCAAAAATATTAAATGTGTACTACAGGGAAGAAAAGGAACATTCATATAAATAAGTAAATAAATAAATAAATTCTGTTATGTGTGTGTGTGATAAGACTCTGCTTTTTGTTAGTTTTCATGATCATGACTATATGGGACATAAGGTTCCAATGGCTACCAAGTCACTGGACAACATCTTTGCAAGGCAGCTGACTTCTGGTACAGGAGAACAACAAAGCCCCTTTCTGTGGCGGGATGCAACCCGCAGTGAGGAGCAGCTCTATCATGCTTCATATTCATTGCCCAGAACAACGTGTCCTGAAAATAAAGCTTCTCGCTTCTCTGGAGCCCGGTATGTAGAAAATTACTAGTTTCAGTTGTTGTTATCTAAAGTGATTAGAACGAACATGTATTAGTTTGCGTTAGGTGTGCTTCTGTTCATGAATGAATTCTCTAAGTATTTACAGTGTATTATCCTTCAGCTGCATGGCTGCAATCAAGGTGTCCGATATTTTTCCTTGCTGCATCACTGACATGAACGCTGACCTGTCTGTTTTAAATTATCTGTATATAATTTTTAATATCTTTCACAAGGACAGTAGAGTATAACATTTGAATATGCTGTACAGTATAATCAACATATACAAACTCAGTTTCTAGTCAAACTGGCTACTAACTCTGGCCACACCTTCCAAAATTTTAATGTCTTCAGTCCATTCATCACTTTGTATCTGTAAATGAACTTCAGAAACCTTATCATATCATACAATTTATTCTCATTCTTTAAATACTTACAGGATTACAAAATCCATATGGATATGGAAATAGTAAGTACTGTACATAAAAGTAACAAAAATATTTGCTGAAGAAGTCAAGAAGCGAAGTCAGAACAAAAGTGTGCAATAATTATAGTTACTAAGCCTAGTATGATGTTTGAGGATTTAACGTACTATAAATTATTATAATATAACAAATAATAACACAAAATACCAATTAAAAAGATACAGTACTTACTGGACACAAAATACTTTACTACATCACAGCATAACAGATAAAAACTGGTACATTCGTGCAGTTACATTTTATACAAAACAAGATCTAAAATACATATACAAAAACTAAATGTGTAGTCAAAGAATAAAATAAACATAAATGTATATTTATTATATGTGCCAAACTTTCAATTACTAATTTAGATCACATAAATAAATTTAAATTTTTTGAAGTTCAAAATATTCGTCTAAAGAAGAAAATGAAATTTCATATAAAAATTTCTGTGCAATAAATTTAAATTTCTTTGGATTTCCAGACTCTGTTTTAATATAAGAAGGGAGCATATTAAACACAAAAACACCTAAATAGTACACTTCCTTCTGGTATTTAGTCAAATTCACAGAAGATTGTTGAAAATTAGCATGTTTCCTAGTCTCAGTGTGATACATCTCACAACTGACCGTAAATTGATTCCTGTTTTTGTCATATAAAAAGAAGATAAAGAATGTACAGGAAAGTGAGTGGTAAGATTTCTAAATTAAAAAACAATTTTCTACAATTGTCACTACTTCTACAACCCATAATGATTCCAATAATCTTCTTTTGCAACCTTAAAATCTCTACACTGTATGAGAAATGCCCCCAGAACAAAAAACCATAGGTCATATTAGAGTGGAAGTAGGAATAGTAAATCATTTTCAGACTATTATGTGATACATATGGTTTGACTTGACCATATAGCATGATGAACTGAGCTTAGTTTCGACTTGATATATTCAATGTGTGTTTGCCAAGAAAGAGTATTATTAATAAATATCCCAAGAAATTTTGTGTCTGTTTGGTATGGTTTGGTTTGGTTTATCTTTTCATCCACTTAGTCACACATGTAACATTGGACACATCAATTACATTTTACAATTTATATATTACAGCACAACTTATAATATATGGACATCCACCCAATATAATATAATATAATATAATATAATATAATATAATATGTCTAAAAGTTAGGAATTCAAATTAAAAGTAATAGTATAGAATGGTATGGAGTTACATTATATGCAAGATTATATTGATGTTAATTTTAAAATGATTACGCTGAACCAAGATCACTATTGGAATTCCAAGTAAAATATTCCTCCATGTCAAATGAATTTATAAGAAGGAAACTCTTTTAAACAGATATTAATTGCCTTATGTAATGATATGTATTTTTGATGCTAGTAGGAAGGTGATTAAAAACTTTGATTCCAAAATAAAAGGGTCCTTTTTGGAAAGTTGTTAAGTTTGCAGTTGGATTATGTAAGTCAGAACTAAATTTGGTGTTGGTATTATGAATTTCTGAATTCAGTTCATATAAATCTCTATTTTTGGCTACAAACAATAGAAGGGAAAAATATATTGTGATTTTAATGGTACTATTTTTAGTTCCTTGAATAACTGACGACAAGAATACGTATTTCTGGCATTCATAATTATTCTAATTATCCTTTTTTGTATTTTAAAAATATTGGAGCTGATGCAGAATTACCCCAGAAAATTATGCCATATGATAGGATGGAATGAGAATATGAAAAGTAAATTGCCCTTAGTGTATCTTGGGACATAAAATGTTTGACATACCTGATTGCGTAGCATGCACTGCCTAGTTTAAACGCCATTTAATCAATATGGTGTTTCTATGACAAGGAACTATCTATATCTAATCCAAGAAATTTGATATTTTTAATTTCTTTAATCTGTTTGTTATCACATCTTATTTTTATATTAATTTCATGAATGTTTTTGGTCCTAAACTGTAAAAAGTAGGTTTTATCAATATATAATGATAACGAGTTACCTCTGAACCAGTCATTTATATTATCAATTGTTTTGTTAATTACTCTGCTCATTGTGTGTATGTGTGTAAATATGGCTTTAATTTAAATATGTCAGACATGTGACTAGTATATGAAAGAGGTAATTCTAATTCAGCCATGTAATGTTAAGTGTCTGGTCAGGGGTCAGAGGAATGTGAATCACTTACCATTTTGCTCGGAGGAGTTGATATACGAACCACGGTGGAGAAATCTTACCAACAGTAGTAGCATAGATAGGTTTTTGGCTCCCAGGGTAAGCAATCATAATGGCAGCCCCAACGGAAATTATTAAATTTTATGTTTTGTTGACCGTGCATCTTGATACATCTGTGTAATAAAAACCAACTTGATGCACTATTTATCCTCAGTTTATTTCGTCCATCAACTTCTACCTGTTTCAGGCTTATTTGTAGTCCATCAACAGGAGGTATATTGTATATAAAACAAGTGGTATGTGTTATGCTTTTCAATTGACTGTCTGTTGGCTCAGAGACAGTCAGATGAAGAAAAAACCCCTACTTACAATAAATTGCTTAAGTTGAACATTGCCTTATTAGAATCTTGTGATATTGTTCAGCTAATTTCTTCCAAGAAAGGAACATGTAAACCATTCATCAAAGCAGACAGACTTAAGTGCCGTATGATGTACAACTTATTTTCTTTAAATTAAATTTAAAAAATTGTGCACTTTTAACATTTTGGTGTTGAGATCTTGCATTTCATAAAACATTTAGAGTTAAATTATAATCACTGTTTGTGTTTATCTTGGTCTCAACTTACTGGCCTGTAAAGGAAAATAGTATGGCAAAATTTCAAAATTACTTAAGGGCAGCCACAACATATATTTTTTAAAATATCATTGATGTGCAGACTGTTTAAATAATCTGTGTCAGCAAAAAATCTGCTTTGTAACTTGTGTGAAGTCACCATTCTTGATAGAAATAATTGATATGGACCACAATACAATATGAAGACAGCAGTTTTATCATTGATTCAAGATGTGTAGTGAGATATTACAACATATATAAATAATGTTTCTCAAACAACTAGTTAGTGTAACAAGTGGGAAGAAATATGTACTATAATTCTAACATATTTGAATTACAATCTATTTTGTGTGGCTAGATCACGTATATCAGCACTTCTGAAGAAACTTTCTCCACGATTGCGACATAAGGCTGCTGCACCAAGCAGTCCTTGTCCCTGGGTTGTGGTAGAATTTTCTAATCAAGATCTGGAATCTCCAGATGTCAGTGGGAGGACCAACTCAGTTACTTCAGACTACAGCTTTGATATGGCTGTTCAGGCATCACGGCTACGGAAGGAGCAAGCAGCATATAATAAACACACCCATGGACAGGTACATGTAAATTGATATCACTATTAAAAGTGATTAATCTTATATTCTTATTCTTCTTCCATCGGCACTACAGCCCACTGTGGGCTTTGGCCTGTCAAACAATGTCCTGCCATTTTTTTCCTATCTGCCACCAACTCTCTCCTTCTTCTCACTCCCAGTACTTGAAGATCTCTTTCTACTTCTTCTTTCCATCTTTTCCTGGGTCTTCCCCTTCTTCTCATCCCTTCCAGTTCCTGAGTGAAGATCTTTCTGGGCATCCTATCCTCCTCCATTCTCTCTAGGTGACCTAACCAGCTTATCCTTTGCCCTTTTATGCATTTTACTATATTTTCTCCTTTGCTCATCTCTTCTAGTTCTCGATTCGTCTGACTTTTCCATTCCCCGTTTTCATATTTAGGACCATATATTCTTCTAAATAATTTCCTTTCAAAACGTAGCAGAGTTTGTTCTTCTTTCTTTGTCAACGTCCATGCTTCCGCTCCATACGACACTACCGGTCTTATTAGTGTCTTATATAATATAATTTTAGGAGCTCTGGATAAAAGTCAACTCCTGAAGAGGCTTATAGCGGCAAAATAGATTACTCCTATATTAAAAAATTCAATCCTGATCCCATTAATACTGGCCTACAATGGTGCAGGCCTCAAACCCATGCACTGAGAAACCAGTTAAATACCAAATAATGATGCATGGTATATGTTTCATATTAAAAATTGTTGTTGTTGTTGTTATATTTGTAATGACTTTTATGCAGGGTATTTACAGTTACATACCTGAAATAAACAATGTTTCCAGAGTACTCAGTGTTGCAGCTGTTCTGTATTTAAAATTTGTGCAACATTTAAGGTAATTTCTCATGTTAAATGTTTTGTACTTTTATATTAGCACTTTCTGAAGTATATATGCAGTGACCAGTATTGCTTTTTGTGTACTTCCTTGATTTCATGCTTTCCTGTTACAATGTTCAGGTATTGTCTGAATGATTTTGAGATAGTTTCAGTTGCCCCTGTTTTTACTGGTATCATTTTTGCTTTTACGTTCCACGTACACTAAATTTCTATTATGAGGTCTTTATATTTCAGAATCTTCTTTGCTTTTCTCTTTATCACATTTCTGTCTCCTGAGAAATTGCAACATCTGTTAACACATATGTTCCATTTTCATTGTTATGGATTGTGATATCCAGTTTATTGTTATGAGACGTTCGGTTGGTTTGCACTTGTTGATTCCCTAATAAGGTTACTGTACCGTCACAACTTGTTTCAACTAGTTTTGGTACGTGGTCATCTCAGTGTTCATTGTCTAATTTTACTCCTATTTTCTTGCATGTGTTAAAGCATAGTTGAGCACATTCTATCATGTATCTTTATGTTGTTCTTTTGCCATTGTTGGGCATGCTGATACAGTGTACTCTATTGTCTCATCAAATTGTTGACATAGTCTGCATTTGCTATTTGTTTCTGTTTGTAGATATTTTTGTTGCTTGATATTTTGTTTGTAATGCCTGATCTTGTGTTGCTATTCCTTTACTTTCAGTTTCTCCTTTCAGATCTCTCCTTGACAGCCATAGGAGCATGTTTCCTTCACTAATAAGCTGCCTATCCATATTTCTAATATACTGGCCATGCATTACTTCGTCTCTCATTTTTGCTTTAAGGACTCTCCTAATTTTGCTTGTATGTGTTGAATGCCTTCCTTTTGTGTGCAACTATTCTCATTTGATTTATTTAATTCTTCTTCAACTTATGCTGCTCTTTTAACTGTTGAATTCATATTTGGTTGATTGTTTCATGACTTTTAATAATATTTACAAACTGGGCTTCTGCATGTTTTGTGTTCAGACATTCTGAATTATTGAATATCTCTACTTTACATGGTATTTTGATTTGTAACAGGCCTCTTGCGCCCTTTTTCCTTTCTATATAGCCTATTTATAGCAGCTTTTTGGTGAAGCATTTTGTACATTGTTAATATGTTTTAAGTTTTAGGTTCAGTTTTTCTTATTTCTTCCATTCTCCAATTAATAATACCAAAACTGTGTCTCAATACTGGGATGACTAATGCTTGAATTGCTGTAATTGTATTTATGGCATTCAACTTGGATTTCACTACCATTCTTAATATCCTGGTGTATTCCTTCTTCAAATTTTCTTTCATTTGTTGATGCAGTATGCTTTCACTTTCTTCAATCCCTAAGTATCTGTTTGTTTGTCCCTGCTTGATCTCTTGTGTTTCTCTCTTGAAGTCAAATTTTGTGAGTGAACTAATTTTCCTTTCTTGAGTACAATCTTTGCACACTTGTCAAGTCCAAATTCCATATGGATATTATCAGTGAAGGTTCTAACTATTTGCATGTATTTTTGGAGTTCTTCCTCTGTTTTACCTGTCAGCTTCACATAGACCATGTAAAAAAGTGTGGTACTCTTGTCCTTGTTGTGTGCTCTTTATATCCTGTATTCACGTGGTCAACTGCTCTGTGAGGGGGATTAAGCAAATGCACAATAGCAATGGTGATAAACAGTCTCCTTGAATTATTCCATGTTATATTTCCATATTTTCTGTTTACATTAGATTATTGTTGTTGTTGTTGTTTATTTTTTTGCTATATGTATCCTTATTTTTACTTCAAATATTTAACGCAGTCTTGCCATAAAGTGCATAAAATGAATACATAATGGAGAGAAGAATGATTTGTGTGAGATATGGTTACTTTCATTGCTCTTGTAGAAAATAAGGAATGAATGAATGTCCATTTATTTAATAAAGCTGCCAGGCTATTCTAATAGTGTTCCATTCCTTGTTCAATATAATCTATTCTCAAATGTTTAAACATAAATAAATAAATAACATTTTTAGAGTGAAGTGAAATTTTGCCACTTATGTTCTACGTTTGTGCCCCACAGTTACTTAGCTGCATACTCGTATATTCCCGAAGGAGCAGTTACTGAATCCTACCATTGCCTTTATGTCGAAAGTAATTATAGATTCCACAAACAGAAAATATGCTTGAGGCCGGCAGCTCTAAATCTGGTCACGTTTGTAATTTTTGGTGTATGAGTAATGCCAACAAAATTGTTGCAATCTCAGTTGCTTGGTTAATTGACTAGTGCTATCAAAGGGAGTGGTACATGCATTACTGTACTGAAAGGTGTGTAACCTTCAAATATCCATCACAGTGAAAAATGTAACGGTCCCATACAACATGGATCTTGTTGCATAGTTTTGGAGGTCAGCATTGTAACTATGCTGGTGTCAAAGGCACAAAATTAGAAATTCAAGACATAATGAGAGTTATACCACATGTCATGAAAGATGGTCTGTTGATCCAAAGTTATTAAACTTGTATGAATATTATAATAATAATATACCTATTAATATCATACATGCAGAATGAAAATAAACATATATTTTTATGATGCACTAACATTACAGTATTTTAACAATGTTTGTAAGACCTGGATGTAGGTAAGGCAAGTTGAAATAATAATGTTAATTTTTAGGGTAAATGTACTAAGTTCAGTTTTGTTTCATTGGCTATGTTTGAGGCATATGCATGCATTAAAGAACACAATGTTGAGTTTGCTTTTGAATGTTCCGTACAGTCTCTAAGTTGTAACACATAACAACTTGGATTATGGTAGACTCGTGTATTACTAGTGCTGTTTCATATTTGTTTGATATGTCCAGGTATTTTATGATGGGTCTGATAAACCATGCAAGCAAGGAGAGGCAAAGAAACATCAGACTTCCAGCAGAGGTCTTGCTGCAACCAAGCATCGGGCTGCTTTCAACACAGGGTGAGTGGGTGGATGTAGCTAGCACATTTAAACTAGAGTGTTATTAATTGGTTAATAGTGTGGTAGTATGAGTGTACGGTTATGAAAGAAAGTCATTCATGAAGAGCATGCATAATGATTCTGTGTTAAAACGTGGGTAAATAAATAAAGTAACGAGTTTCAGAGGCTGTTGTAATATAAAACTGAAATTGACCCGTGCTTGATTAAGCAAAATGTCGTGAAGATGAGTGTATAAGTGGTGGTATTGCTCCATGTATTCTAACCTCAGCACAAGATGGAAGTGTGTGGTCAGCTTCACACTCTACCTGCTGGGCCCCAAGAGAAAGGTATAGCAGTATTCATCATACAAGAGGTTGGATGGGCCCCACAGCCGGTCTGAATGCTGTGGAAAAGAGAAAAATTCTAATCTTACAAGAGATAGAACCATGATTCCTCTGTAATCCAGCCCATTCTCCAGTCACGAGATAAGAAGGAATAAATGAGATAATCTTTTTTACGGTACGAAGATGTCTATATTATCGATCCAAAATTCATAAAGTTAAATGTAAATCATTTTCATAGAATTATGAAGAAGCAAGAAATAGAATAGTACTATGTTACAGTTTCTACATCACTGCTGTTGAAAAATAATTTTTATATAACTTTTAAAACAGGAAGTTTAAAAAGCTGACCAGTTGTTCTATGTCATCTGTCTATACAACAACTGTTACCAACACCCCTGCACTAGCAATTTCTGATATTTTAAAACATAATACACTGACTGGTTCCACAGTGAGGAAACCTTGGACCATAAGATATTAATGCACTGTGGTGACAGCAGCTAGCCTGTTGATTTACATTCTGGTCCAAAGTAATAAATAGCACTTCCAACAAAAAATTGTGGTGTGTTCTTGTCAAAGAACTTTCCTGTAATTGTTTATGCCACTATGACCTAAGGCAGGCGTGCACAACTCGCAATAACAGAAAATATTTTCTGCATGTCAGGGGCGACAATTTCAACCATGTCCTGGCCCCTAAGAATAATCTTTCAAATCTAGTACAGTATGATCAGTCGTGTTGTTTTTAAATAAGTGCGGATAGAACTGTATCTTATTCTTCATGCCTTTTTTTATTATTCCAAACTAATTTTCTAATAGAGGAAATACTTAACATTAATTGTGTCTTTTTCTGGTTATGATGGAATATAACCAAGACATGACAGTGTATTTCTTTGAATATTTTTTCAACTACCATTAGTAAATGAATAATGATTTACAATGACCAGTGTTCATGAACACCTGTATTTACAAAAATTTATATAAGAAACAGTATTGCTATTATTAGGTGCATTTAAAAAAAATGCAACAAACAATGCTGTTTTACACGAATAAACACCCTTCCAGTCCATATTTGAGCTGCTTAAAGCCGTCATTGTTTCTAGTTGCAATTGGAATTTTTTTTCTAACACATATTTCCAGAATTCTACATAACAATGAATATAAAATGTCATTTTAAAAAGTGCATCTCTGGTTGATACCAGAGATGTCAGCCTTATTTTATTGATCTCATGCACATTGACCTAGATTTATCTGAGAAAATACAAGACAGGCAATGTATGTATAATGTAACATTGAGGATGTACATGCAACCATTGTTATAATGGAAAAGAAATAAGTATTACATATTTTGAGTGTATGTTTGTAGCCTTAGGTATCCAGCATGCTATGTGCATGCATCATATTGTCATCTGTTGCCTGCTGGCTTCAAACATTTTTCCACTTTATCTCATAAACAGCACAATTTAAACAAAAACATTTATTGAACCTAATACATGTGTTTTGATTTTTCCTACAATTTTTCTCTGAAATCTTTCTCATTCTAAGAAAAAATGAGTGAGATGTGATGAAAAATGTATATTCGTCTTCATGTTAAGTTCCCATTATTCTTGTCAGATTTTAACGAAAATTTAATTTCTCGACACATATTGAACAAGTACTCAGCTATCAAATTTCATGAAAATCCATCCAGTGGGAGCCAAGTTGTTCCATGCAGATGGATGGACAGACAGATGAACGGAGAGAAGGGCAGACAGACATGATGAAGCTAATAGTAACTTATCACAATTTTGTGAAGTGCCTAGTAACACTTGTCTCATCCCATTCATGAGATGCTATATATGTACTTAGTCTGCATATTCACTCTAACCTGTAATATAAAAATTACTCGTGATACCATAACCATATCAAAAGTGAAGGCTGCAAATGCAGTATTTCATGCAAGAAATGTGGTAAAAATCTCAGCAACAACACCTAGGTCAATATTATTATATTAATCATTATCATTATCATTTATCTAGTCCAATCAGTAATACAGTGACTCCAGACACATCAAGCACATCATAAGCACAAAGTGCAACAACACTATCATACAACAAACAATTGTTATAAAACAGCCAATCCAAAACATACGTCTCCATACTTACTTCATGCTGTCAATAATATCTCCATATTACAGTTCATATTGACTTAATGTCTGTATCCATACTGCAGTTACTCATTTTAATAACCTACACATATACAACATCAAACACTATTTCTATTTTATCCAATCCAAGCTGATAAAGCATCAATCAGCAACATAAGAACTCTTCCACGGAATAAAATGCATGATCTATGAGAAAGGATTTCAGTTCTCTTTTATAGAGTTTATATTCCTCCAACATCTTTATATGCATTGGTACCTTATTATACAATCGAATTCCCATATTAATTACACTTCTTTTATAGAGATTTGTATTACAAGATTTGATATGTAAATCCATATTTGTCTTTGTATTATGGTCATGTACCTGTTTATTTTTTTTGTACCAAGGACTTTAAAAAACATAATACTTCAGGTGTATACTCATACAATCCACCACATATATTGTTATGCGATCCCTTTGATATATATTTATTGTATTCTTTGAAGCATAAAATTAATAAACTATTTCAGAAATAAAATATGCTCACTACCAAAGAAAATTAATGTTTCTGCTAATCTCTGTTCTCATTTCCATTCAAAATGGCTTGCTCTATTCTACAATTTTATCTTTACATGATTTCTTTGGCTAAGCCAAGATAATTTAAATGAAAGTGGTGGTATCTAAGGTCACAGTGGTGATGATGACAACTGCGGTCTTGTGGGGTGTGATGCTGAGTAGTCTGGCAACAGTATAAACTTAACATTGCAGAAGATAGTAGTCTGGTAGAGGTGTGAGCATGACTTTGCAGAACATCACAGTCTGAGTGTATGTAATTTTGATTTACATACTATTCTTAAAGACACAAATATATGAACTTTGCAATTTCAGAATGTTGTAATTAATGAACTAATGTTATATGACTAATTACTACTTCTTCTTCAAGCATGAGTGAATGTTTAAAATACAAGGTTTGTTTTTAGTCAGGCTGTTCTCTCTGTCACTTTAACTTGCTCATTCTGCAGATTTAATTCCTTTATTGTGTCATCTCATTTCTAATGACAACAGCTCTAGCTTTTTCATTGCATCCATTCAAGAACATTTTTATGTTGATATACTGGTATTATTTGTCCAAACAAAGGGACAGGATGAGAATTTCAACACTGCTGTTGTGTTTCAATAAGCTGATGCCCTAGAAGAGAAAATTTACCATTACTTGGATCTCTGTTTTGAGTGGAGACAGGCACTTCTTTCATTGTTTGCACCAGCAATTAAAAACAAATAATGAAATAAACCATGTTTAAATTGTGTGTATTAGATATAGTTATTAATACAAACAAGGATAAATAAATAAAACATTTTGTGTGCTTAAAGTTAATATTTAAAGAATGTACATTTGAAATAGTAGTGCAGTATTGGTACAACCACATTTTGTACAAAAACATTACGGAAATAAGAGTTAAGTTTCCAGTACTCTTTAACTTGCTGTCAACATTCTTAAATAAGCAATTGAAATGGTAAAAAATGATTTTATATTTGTCCTCATCCTTTGTTAATAGCATGATTAAATATTCTTTCAATGTAAGATTTCATTTGCATGCTGATGGTTATTAAGTCTTATATGAATGGGACAGTCTGTTTAAAAAAAAAAACATGTAATTTCTACTATGTCTGAATCCAGGACTTGATTCTTCTGGGAAATGGTATTGTGCCACTGCGTAATTGGGCCTAGTATTTCAAAGGAACACAGTGCCTACAAAACATCAGGGTCAATTACTCAGTAATGTTGCATCATATCCCAAAACAACAGAGTCCTTAACCACACTGCCTTGAAAACCCCAAGAATAAATGAATAAAGAAACCTAATTTTATGTCATTATATCAACACAGTTTTTACATAATATTTTGATTCTGGCTTAGAAATGTACTGATCTTATAGGTAATGTCTGTAACTATCTGTACCTGCATGGCCCATTTATTGTATGTGTTTGAGCAAAGAATGTGATCAATGTACATGAATGCAGATATATGTTATACCATACAGACCTCTACTAGATGTCTCAGTACATCTTTATATAATGTGTATATATGTATGTGTATTGTAAGCACATTTACATATTCCTGCTTTTTACTAACAATTTAAGAAGTATACATATTCAGTTGTATGAACTACTTATACATGGGTGTTGTTACTGATTGAATTTTAATTAGTGCTTCCCTATTTGACAGTAAAATAGGTATGCTACTTCCTCAAGTCTGCCCCACATCCTTTCCTGAACTGGTCTTGTCTTATTTGTCTGTGTGCCTTTCTGTTTTCAATTACCTATTTAAATGAGTATAGCATTTGGAATGTAGTCATAGTGCCTGAGCACATGCAACTTATTTTAAAAATAGCTTATGATCAGACAATAAAATTTTATGTGGGTGCATTCTTAAACAATTCATATTTCCTGATTTCATTTTGTATAAATTTTTTCATCAAAACTAGTAATAACAAAGATAAAAACGTTTAAGGATTACTGACTTCTGGGATAAGACACTATGTAGACTGGTAGATAATTACCATTGTTGTGGAGAAACATACTGCTTCTGTCACCAGGTTCAATCTGAAGATGTAGACAGCAGAATTCTACCATATTTTGTGGTTATATACTCTATGCCACATGGTGTCATGTACCAGAAGGAAGCAACCCTCATAGTCAGTGCTATGAGAAGCTGAAGTCTCACTCACTAAAAGTAATTATTGATGCATGATTCTGACAATGAATATGTGCAATTTAAAACATGGATGGTCATGAAATGCATGTAACTGCATACATACTTCATGAGATGAAACTGAAATTACAGTGCAAGAGAATAAATCTTAGCCTTCTCAGAAAAGAAATAACAATTATTCTCTGATGTCTCAGGATTTGCAATAAAATCTAGTGTAATACTAATATTATAATCATTTTAATTATTGACAATTATCCTCTTCCTAATTAGTAAACACTTTAAAATGCAATCCCGCAAGACCCTTCAGCAATAGGATTTGCTCTCATATTACAGTACATGTGAGAAGTGACACCTAGTGTTAGAATTTGGTCATCCACATGCAATACCATGTTCTCAGAATTCAAATGCTTATATTCTTTCCTTTTGATGCCACCTTATGATTTAAAAAATTAGTTTGATAACTTAGATAGCACAGATAGTAAAAAATTTCATGACACCTGTAGTGGTTACTGAAGAGAAGATTTCTTTTAGCATCTCCAAAGTTTTGCTAACACCACAGGAATGAAGAATTCTTATGGGATTAGACAATTGTGTCAGCAGGTTTGGGGTTTTTGTTTTTTAACCCTTTAACGCCGAACGGCCACTAAAGTGGCTGCACAATGGGCCCTTTAAATAGCCGAATGGCCACTAAAGTGGCTGTGCAGTGAGCCCTTTCAATAGCCGAACGGCCACTAAATTCCAGCATCAAAGGGTTAAACACGTACAGCCTGTTGCTGAATTATTTACAAGTGATTAATATATGAATTCTATAAGACTGTACCACATGTTCAGGCTGCTGTTCCCGTCAAAGGCTTCATACAGCCCTGATCATGGAGAAAAATGTAGCACAATGGCTAGAAATGGCATATTTTCCAAGATATTTCAGGATGAAATGTTAAACTCGAAACTCTGTAATTATTTTGCAGGCGCTGCACAAACGCCCTAAAAATGCCTAATAGCTTAATTATGTCCATCAGTCTGTCTGACCACCCTTATAGGCTCAGCTCCCATTTGGGTAGATTTTCATGAAATGTTATATTGGAAACTTTTATGAAGATCTGTCCAGAAAAATCAGATTTGGTTAAAACTGAATGAAAATACTGGGCACTTTACATGAAGACCTAAGTACATTATATTGTTACCAGCAACATAAAATTTCCTAAGAAACATTGTTGATAGCTACAAGTAGCACAACAAATCGAAAGTATTGTATTGCTTCATCTCCATGGCATAATTTTAAATACTGATTACATTGTTATTGCCTGTACTGTATAAGGATTCAGTTTGTACCTCACAGTTCTCTGTGAGGTATGAACTGAATCTCACAGAGGGCTGGGAGTACAAACTGAATCTTTATATACAATGACAGTCCAAGACCTAACTATGTTCATATTGTTCGCAGCGAAATAAAATCTCCATTTAATCGAGATCTTTTAGCCAAAAAACATTGGACTGTTAGGACGGCCAAGAAAGTGCATGGAGTATAAAATACTTGATACCTCAACAGAAATAATAAAGAGAACACATTGTTGCATTTCTAGCAATGGTTATGCAAACATGCCACAATGTCATGTTATATGTATGTTGCCTCTTGTCTATTTTATGTTTTTTTCATACCTCACAAAATCCTACAGACGTATTGAGATCTTTCAGATGAAGACAGTAAGACAAATGTGAAAGAAGATGACTGGGTTTGCAAAAATATGATTTTTACCATAAACGTTTCCAGTATCAGTTTGCAGCCTGCTTGCTGTTGGCACCATTTTTCATTACACAAAATTGTGCTGTAGCATGAATTGTTTCATATGACAACGCACTCTTTTGCCATACAATAAAGAGTAATATCTGGGGTGTCTCTCAGAAGGTGGCTAAACTCAACTGGTGACCTTGGGTCAAAAGCCATAATCTATTCTTAAAAAAAAATGTATGCATCTTCACATAAAGAAAGGGAAGCCACAGTATGGTAAACATATATAAAACAAGAAATTCTGCCATGTCTAATTTTTTGTGGTCCAAACTAGAATGAGTGATAGACAAAGCTAAGTGATACTCAAACATTGCAATTCCTGCAGCATATCTGGGGGGTTTGGGTTTGATTCTCACTCAGGTAGCTGGCCATCATATATTCCTTGAGGTAAATGCTCTGAATATATACCTGTGCATGCATGCATGCATTTGAGAAAGCTTTTTTAGTAAACTAGGAAAGAAACAGACAACTGTGACATGTGTGTGTGTGTGTGTGTGTGTATGTGTGTGTATGAATGATTGGCGAATAAACCAGCGTTTCGAAGACTGTCTCTGTTCTCATCATCAGCCGAAACATTGGTTTACTCACCATTCAACCACCTGACATGACTGCTAGCTCAAGAACATATTACTGAATTTATTCACCATTAAAGCTTTAAATTATATTACAACATACATAGGAGTGGAAAAATGCAGAATTACAGGTTCAGTGCTGGACATATTAAAACACAGAAACTAGTATATTTCTTGGCTGAATGATGGTTTACAGTAAGACCATAAGCATAAAAAATAACAGGTGTTAGTGTTGTGAAAATCATTACACATTTATACAATTTCCTATTCATGACCTTAAAATGCAGTTAGTGCGCGCAATTACAAGGACAATGTATTGCGAAGAAACAATTTCGACCATATGCTTCTGTTAAATTAATCCATTCACTTAATGCGAGAAGTTAACTGCAGAAGATATATTGTAAGGCAATCCACTTTTAACAGGAACTGAAAGGAAATTGCCAATATGTAAAAAAAAAAAAAAAAAAAAAAAAACCTGGGTGGGTTTAAAAAATTATTTTAAAAAGGAGGAAGGCCAGCAAAA
>Ga0123357_10003236_pt1 | contig 18566 bp, 13 predicted proteins | sample TergutEmb28metaG_FD_89873 | JGI IMG/M metagenome (GOLD analysis project Ga0123357, IMG submission 89873) | Embiratermes neotenicus P4 segment gut microbial communities from Petit-Saut dam, French Guiana - Emb289 P4 | ecosystem: Host-associated > Arthropoda: Insects > Digestive system > Gut ...
AAAGAAATTTCAGGCGGTTATAGCGTCGGGGTTCCACCTCTTCCCATTCCGAACAGAGAAGTTAAGCCCGATGGCGCCGATGGTACTGCACTTAAGTGGGAGAGTAGGTAGCTGCCAACTTTTTACAAAACCCTTCATCAGTTTTGGTGAGGGGTTTTTTCATTTACTCTATACATTGCCTGAGGAATAATCAGCTAAGGCGCCATCATGATTAATGACTTGCCCGTTGCGCTTTTGCCCGTCAAAAGCAAAGCCTAAAATCAACTTAGCAGCTTGCTCCGTCGTTTTCACAAACGAACCTTGTACATGTCCGTTGAGGTCGGTAGAAACAGCGCCCGGCATCACTGCCATAATCTCGACAGGAATGTTTTCTTTTTCAAAAGTCATCGCAAATGATTTTGTCATAACATTGAGCGGCGCTTTGGCAGTCTGGTATGCAAAAGCGTTGAAAAATGGCGCCGGTTCAATAGGAATGCTCACATTCAATATCTTACCGTGATTAGTTTTCAGCGTATTTAACAATTGTTTAATCAATTCAAACGGTCCAAGGAAATTCGTCCGCCAAGTTTGTTCAAGCGTGGCGGCATCAAATTCCCATCCCGCTGCATACATGGGATAACCCGGAATGCCTGCGTTGTTCACCAATAAATTGAGGTTCTGATATTTTTCTGCAACAAGTTTTGCAGCCATATCAATGTTTTTCAAATCTGTTACATCCAATTGCAGGAAATCCGCTGTCAGACCTTCGGCACGTAATTGTTCGGTAGCGGTTAATCCGCGTTGCTCATTGCGTGCGCCTACCAATACGTGATAACCGCGCTTGCCGAGATTTCGGGCTATTTCAAAGCCAATACCCTTGTTGGCTCCGGTAACTAATGCTGTATTCATTTTTTATTTTTTTAGTCTATGACAAAAATCGAACACAAAAGTACGCAAATAAATTGAAAACTTTCAAAATTTCATTTTACCTTTGCATCCGATAAAAAATTATTTTTCTGATTTATGTGGAAATTTTATGCACTATTATCGGCATTCTTCGCTGCGCTAACAGCTATCTTGGCTAAAGTCGGCGTAAAAGGCATCAATGGAAATGTAGCGACTGCCGTTCGCACGGGTGTTATTCTCTTTTTAGCTTGGGGAATTGTACTGTTTGCAGGACAAATAAAAGATGTCAAAGAACTGTCCAAAACGAATTGGATGTTTCTTGTTTTTTCGGGAATAGCCACAGGACTTTCGTGGATTTTCTATTTCAAGGCGCTCGAAACCGGAGAAGTTTCAAAAGTAGCGCCAATAGACAAATTGAGCGTAGTATTCGTTATGCTGCTCTCTTTCTTAATATTAAAGGAACCTGTGGATTTTAAAACTATTGCCGGCGGCTTATTAATTTTGGGCGGAGCAATAATTTTGGTTTTATAAGATTTTTTGCTACCTATGCTCAATGAATAAATAGCTGATTTTTTCAATGCATAACGACTACGTTATACTTCAGTGGTGGACGGACAGGATATTATTCTCCTGTTACCGTTGTTTTGACTGTCACTTGCTGTGGCAGGGTTTGTCCCATAACTTCGATGTTCTGAGCGAATTTTTGAGTTGCTTCCGTGCGAACAATCCAGCCGGTTTCCGTACTCAATTGGATAGTTCCGGATTGAGTTCCGTTCACTGAAACTTTTGCATCCATGCCTTGAATTTTAGTGGTAGCGCCTCCTTCCGGAGTAGCAAGCGTACCTGTTAAGTCGATGGTAGCAACGTTATTAGCAACTTGTTTTAATGTCAGTGTCATGTTATTGATAATATCAATTCCATTAGCGCTGAGCGTATTATTAACATTCCAACTATCGCCTGCGGCTACAGGTTTATCCGGAAAATAACATGAAAACTGCTCTATCATCTTTTGAATTGTACTTTCCGAAAATTGTTGGCTGAACATTTGTTTAAATTGAGGATTACTTACCGAGTTTATTTTTTCCAGCAGTTTATCAACGCCTTTAACAGAGGTAACTTTTCCTTGTTCAGTTAATTGAATATCAATAGGAACTCCAACGAGCGACTTCAAAAGTTCAGCGTTATTTTTATCGGAAGAATTTTCCGTTGAATCCGAATTAAGGGTATAGGCTGTTGGAGAAGTCATATTCATCTTTATTTTTTGGTACGTCATCCGAAGATTGTAACCATCGTTGGTTTTGTCTATTACGTCAAAATTCATATCAATGTCCATTTTCATGTCCATGTTCACATTTTGCCCCATTGCGTTCATCTCCATGTTCATGTCTGTAACGCTGTGCTGTTTGTAGGTTTTTCCTTTTTCAAGGTTATATTTCAACGTATAATTATCCGCTCCCTGACTATGGAACGAAAATGCCAAAAGTAATACGATTACTGCGTTTAATTGGATAAATAATTGTTTCATAAGATAAAATTTAAATATTATGGGACAAAGATAATGATAAAACCTAAATTCACAAATTTTTCTTTCGAATCCTCCATTCCTGCGGATATAAATTGTTGGCTCGTGTTCCGATGTTTTTAACAAATCCCAAAGGATGTGTTTTGTAAGTAACTAAAATATAGCCTTTTGGAATTTCCGGCAGAATCGTTTGTAAAACTTCTTTCCGTAAATAGCTCAGCGCCGTTTCCTTATTAACTTCAAAATGCGGAAAAGCCGTTTCAGATAAAGCATTTGACATAGCTAAGGCATGAGCCGGAATCCGGTCTTGCCCTTTCATTTCACCTAAAGTAATTCCTGCGGAAAGGATTTTTAACTTATTATTTATCTGAATATAATCAGAATAATGAATAGCAGGAATAGCTATCCAAAGAGTAGTGTCCGAAACAAAAGTAAAGTTTTCTGGATACGAAAGGCAAAGGGCAAATGGCGAAAGATGGGGCGTTTTATATTTTTTACCTTTTGCATTTTGCATTTTATCCTTCGCCTTTCGCCCTTCGCATTTTATTCCATTTTTCCTGATTCCGGCAATAAAAAATCCTTCGCCTTTCGTTTTATCCGGCATCATGCGGTGCGGCTCTTCCAACAGTTCGGCATCAAACTCCTGACAAATCCATTCAAGATTCTCTTCGTTTTCCTCCCGGTTATACGTACATGTGCTATAAATCAGAATGCCACCCTGTTTCAGCGCTTGCCAAATATCCGCTACAATCCGGCGCTGACGTTCGGCGCAAAGTCTGACGCTGTTTATCGACCATTCCGCAATAGCAGCAGGGTCTTTCCGGAACATTCCTTCACCGGAGCAGGGTAGATCTGCTACGATCACATTAAAAAAGTCCGGTAAAGACCTTCCGATTTCCGCCGGATCGTTTTGAGTGACAAGCGTATTCGGATTTCCCCATTTAATCAGATTTTCAGCAAGGATGTTGGCGCGGGAGCGAATGACTTCGTTAGCAACCAGCAGGCTTTCGTCCGGCAAAAGCGCCGATAAATGAGTGGATTTTCCGCCGGGAGCAGCGCATAAATCCAATACCTTCGCCGGTCGGGGAAAATATTTCCTGACAAAATGTTCCAACATCATCGAAGAGGCTTCCTGTACGTAATAACATCCGGCATGAAACAAAGGGTCGAGCGTAAACGAAGGACGACTGTCCAAATAATAACCGCCGGTTGCCCATTGAACCGGTTCGGACAAAGGCAGCGCTTCGGACAATAAATCCGGCGTTATTTTTTGCGAGTTCAAACGAATACTTATTGGACTTTCTTCGTTCAAAGCCTGTTCAAAAGCCGCCCATTCATCTCCAAGCAGTTTTTTTGTGCGAATAATAAATGCTTCCGGCAGTTGCATATTTTATTTTTTTACAAATATATCGTATTTTTGCAAGAAAATAGCACAATGGAGGCAAGTCTTTTTTTAATTCCAGTAACTTTAGGCGAAACAGCGCTTTCGAAATCGCTTCCGGATTACAATAAAACCGTTATTTTATCAATTAAGTATTTTATTGTAGAAAATATACGGACAGCCCGCCGTTTTCTTAAAAAAACCGAGCCGGATATTGATATTAATGCGTTGATTTTCTTTACTTTAAATAAACATACTTCAAAAGAATCAATAGCGAGTTTTCTGAATCCGGTTGAGGAAGGACATTCTGTTGGGATTATTTCGGAAGCGGGCTGTCCGGCGATTGCCGATCCGGGCGCAGAAGTGGTTGCGATTGCTCAACAGAAAAACATCCGGGTAATTCCTTTGGTTGGTCCTTCGTCGATTTTGTTGGCTTTGATGGCGTCGGGATTTAATGGTCAGAGTTTTACTTTTCACGGGTACTTGCCGATTGATAATGAGCAACGGATTAAAGCATTGAAAATGCTGGAACAGCGAATTTATTCCGAGAATCAGACTCAATTATTTATCGAAACACCTTATCGCAATAATAAAATACTTGACGATATTTTAAAAACTTGTAAACCATCCACCAAACTTTGTATTGCCGCCGATATTACGTTGGATAGCGAATATATTAAAACGTTCAGTGTATCCGATTGGAAGAAACGGAAACCGGAGTTGTCAAAACGTCCCTGTATTTTTGGACTGTATAAATGAGTTACAAGTAATTATCAATTATCAATTCAAGCGACAATTGCCGCTCATCGGGCAGAAGCGTAAAGCTCATTCGATGATAAGGCGTTGTTCCTAATTCCTTAATTGCTTTCCGATGTTTTTTAGTCGGATAACCTTTATTATTTTTCCAATCGTAGGATGGAAATTCCTCATGCAAACGCATCATGTATTCATCGCGGTGCGTTTTAGCCAAAATCGAAGCGGCTGCAATGGACATGTATTTTCCGTCGCCTTTCACAATCGTAGTATGTGGAATATCCTTGTAGGACTTGAAGCGGTTGCCGTCGATCAATAAGCGCTGCGGTTGAATGATTAACTGATCCAATGCCCTGTGCATGGCTAAAAAAGAAGCGTTCAGGATGTTGATTTTGTCGATTTCCTCCGGATAAACAATTCCAATTGCCCAAGCCAGCGCTTTTTTCTCAATAACAGGACGTAACGCATTTCGTTGTTTTTCGGACAACTGTTTGGAATCGTTGAGTTCTTCGCAAACAAAATCAGGAGGAAGAATCACTGCCGATGCAAAAACAGCGCCTGCAAGACAACCTCGTCCGGCTTCGTCGCAGCCGGCTTCCAAACAGTTGATATTTAGGTAGGGGAGGAGCATGGATTGAGGGATTGAGGGATTGTTAGTGTTAATATTTTTTTGCATAGTGAATCAACAAGAGGAATGGAAAAATGATGTAGTGCGAAACCTATTCCGATGTAAGGTTACCTTGCTCCATTTCCAACTGAAAAACAGTCATTCCATCGGGAGAAAGAAAGTGGTGCAATTTCCCGCCGTGAAGCCGCATAATGTAACGCGAAACGGAGAGTCCTATGCCCGAGCCAGAAGACTTGGTTGTAAAAAACGGGATAAAAATATGCGGTAAAACATCGGCGGGAATTGGGTTGCCGCTGTCGGCAACTTCCAAGTCAATTTTGCCGTCTGCAACACATTTGCCGGAAATAATGATTTTTCCATTGCTGTCAGACTCTGTCGCTTCTATCGCATTTTTGAGCAGATTAATCAGCACTTGGGCAACCAGATTGTCATCGGCATAAGCGACGAGTTGCTCTGGAAGATTCAATTTTACTGTAATATTTTTTTCCGCAAGCGCCTGCTCATGCAACTTAACTATTTTATCGACCAATGTATTAACGACAAAATTATGTATTTCCGGCTTGGGGACAGCCGTGAATTTACGATACGATTCCACAAACGACAACAGTCCGGCGGCAGTGGTATGAATCGTTTCAAAAGCCTCCAGCGTGTTTTGCCTCAAGTCATCGGAATCAGCGCCGGAATTATACAGGAATTTCATCGTTTCACTCAGCGACGTAATCGGAGCGATAGAATTCATAATCTCATGCGTCATCACGCGAATGAGGCGTATCCACGATTCCATCTCTTTCGATTCCAATTCGCTGTCGATGTTGTTCAAAGTAATAATGCGCATCAACCCCCGTTTGAGCTTAATTTCAGTAACACGAAGACTGATTGATAATTCCTCCCGTTCATTCATTAAAGAAATCTGGATGCGATCGCCGGCTTTCAATTGATGAAACAAAGCCGGATAAGTTTCGTTAATGCTATGTAGTTGATTAACATGCGAAAAATGAGGAAGTCCCAGTAAATTTACCGCCGCATGATTCACCCGTTGAACAATGCCTTGATCGTCAATAATGATAATTCCGGTGGAAACCGATTCGAGGATTAGACTCAAAAAGTTTTCATTTTCAATCACTTCATCCCGAGCTTTCGTCAAAATCTCTTTGATCCGGTTCATCATCAGGTTCATTTCCTGTTCTCGAGATGAAAGTTTGGTTTCTGAGAAATGAAACGAATAATCGCCGTTTTCCAAAGCGTTAAGTAAGAAGATAAAATTTTGATTATACCGCTTGTAGCATTTTTCCAAAGAAAAAAGAAAATAAATGATAAGCGCTATCCCCAACACGGCAAAGGGATACTTTTGATAAACAAAAGCGAGTGTCGTACCGGCTACCGCTAAAACAAGCAAAGCCGTATAAATGTTGAGTTTGTATTGAATAGAATTAAACAAGGGATTCGGTATTTAATCGAGATTATATTTTTTCATTTTACTGTATAATGTCGGACGGGTGATGCCCAACTCGGCAGCAACAGCAGAGTAGTTTTCGCTGTTTCGCTTCAACGCATTTTGTATCAAGCGCTTTTCTGCTTCATCCAATGTTCCCGGCAGCTCGATGCCGGATTGAACCATTTGATTCAGATAAAAATCACCGGCTTGTAAAACGTTGGTTTCCGAAAGAATAACGGCTTTTTCCAGTGTGTGTTGCAATTCCCTGATATTCCCGGGCCAGAGGTATTCTTTCAATTTACCGATGGCTTCATCAGTAAAATGGATATTTTCCTTATGATATTTCCGGGCGTACTTTTTCAGAAAAAACTCAGCCAGCATGGGAATATCCTCTTTCCGTTCTCGCAAAGACGGAATTTCCACATGAATCGTATTGATGCGGTACAGTAAATCTTCGCGAAATTCGCCTTTTCGCACCGATTCCTGCAGGTTGCGATTCGTAGCGCTTATCAAACGAATATCAATGGTTATCGGTTTGTTGTCGCCGACTTTGGTAATCGTTCTCGATTGCAGGGCATTCAAAATTTTAGCCTGCAAGGGATAGGATAAATTTCCGATTTCATCCAGAAATAATGTTCCATGATTAGCGGCTTCAAATTTACCCGTTCGATCGGTTTTAGCATCTGTGAACGAGCCTTTTACGTGTCCAAACAGTTCGCTTTCAAACAACGATTCGGTGATAGCGCCCATATCAACGGTGATTAACACTTCTTTACTGCGGGGAGAAAGCCGGTAGATTTCGCGGGCGATAACTTCTTTTCCCGTACCGTTTTCTCCGGTAATCAGAATATTGGCATCCGTCAGAGCAACTTTTTGTATCAACCGTTGCAATTCCTGCATGGCTTTGGAAACGCCCCAGCAAATATCGCGCTCCTTGTTAAGTTCTCCTTGCAGAACAGTCTGTTTTTCTCGCAATTGTTTCACCTCTTTGCGTGATTCCCGCAAAGCGTAAGCCGACTGAAGCGTAGCCACCAGCCGGGCATTATCCCAAGGCTTTACGACAAAATCGCTCGCCCCCTGTTTCAACGCTTTGACGGCTAAATCTATATCCGCATAAGCCGTGAACAGGACTACGGGAAGATCGGCATCCTGTTTTTTTATTTCCGAAAGCCAATATAAACCTTCATTTCCGGTGTTTATTCCGGCAGAAAAATTCATGTCTAACAAAACGATGTCCGGATTGACCTCATGGATAACGGATTGAATATTCTTTGGCGAGGACAGAAGCGTAACGTTCGCGAAGTAGTTTTCGAGAAGGATCCGTAATGCTGTCAGCACATTTTTGTTGTCGTCAACGATCAGAATGTTGCCTTTTTTCATTGTTCAATAATTTATATTATTCAACTATTATAATGCAAAGATAATGATATTAATTATAATTTAAGCAACTATCTATTGCCGGTAACGATTATTCACCTTACTCCCGGATATCCGGCTGATTGTTGAATATTTTCGTTGCGTTCGAGTTCTAATTGAGGTATCGGCTGCACGTATGATTCATCACCTTTCCAAGTGATATTTCCATGACTGGTTACTTTGTAATAGCCGGCTTCGGACGGACCGATTTTCCAACGGCGGACATCCCACCACCATTGACCTTCGGCGAAAAATTCAGCCCAACGTTCATATTTCAATACATCATAAGCCAACGGATCTGTATCATCGGCAGCTTTTGTCCGTTCGGTCAGACTTTTGTAATCATAAGGACAGGGAGCATCAGGCGAATAACCGTAAGCTCGGCGGTGTACTTTATTTATGTATTCCAATGCCAAAGTAGGATCGTCATCTTTTATCAGTTCTGCATAAAGCAAATAAATATCTGCCAGACGGACAATCGGATAATTGGCGTCGCTGCTCTCATTTTTGCCATAAGGAGCCAATCCCATTTCTACGCCTCTAATATTTGTAAATTTGCGATGCTGCCAAGCCAGCAAATCCGAACGGTTGTTGATTTCGCTTGAGCGATCATAATAGGTAGTTCTTCCTTTATCATCAATATATTCATCTACATAAGGTTGTCCGGCAGAAAGGAAAATACGCGGATCTACTTTTGATTTATCGTTTTTCAAATTCATTGAATTTTGCTGATAGTCCGGATCTTCCAAACTATAAGGATAATTGTCTATTGAACGAGCTTGAGAAGATGCAAAAGAAGGATTGAATGTTCGACGGGGCACAGTGTCTCCTCCTATACCCTGAAAACCAAAGCGGCGAATATTCGCATCGTGTATGTAATTATTTCCCCATTCGCTGCTTTTCTTAGAAGTAATAACATCGTATTCTTTCGTTATCGGGTCGGTAAGTCCTTCCACAGTAGGTCTGAAACGAATATCCAAATCCATATACCAAGGTGCAAAGACCATCGGCATACCACTTCCCGTTGTATAGTCTGCCCATGGACCTGTTTGATTCCAGTTGGTCACCATACTTAATTCATATAAGGATTCGGAATTAAATTCATTAGCCGGATTGCCGTAAAACATATCGGCATATATATCAGGAGTTACCAAACGTTTTCCGCTGTTGTTAATAATATCTTCCATTAAGGTTTTTGCCTTTGCCTTATTATCAGGAAAAATATACAGCGATTGCATGTAAATCTTTGCCAAAAGACCTTTAGCCGCCCATTCGGAAGCGCGATAATTATCATAATGTCCTTTAAGTAATGGGATTGCTGTTTCAAGATCATTGATTACGAACGACCATGTGTCTTTAACAGTTGCCCTTGCACGCTTCATTCCTTCGAGCGTGCCTGCCACCTTGTCGAAAATAGGAAAACCCCAAGCATTCGGATCTATTTCGAAGAATATCTGTGCATGCCAATACGCCAACGCACGGTTAAACAAGGCTTGTCCTTGCATATAATCCAATGTCGATTGTTCGCTTGTTAAAGCATATTTTTCACGATAATTTTCGATAGCTTCCAATGCAGTAGTGGATAAATTTGCCCATTTGCAAAGGTCGACATACATTTGAGTTGTGTAACGACTGTCGATGCTGGTATAATTATCCATGCTTGTTCCCCGTTCGTCATACGACCCATACGTATCGGAAGTGTGGTCATATAAATAAATTCCCATTGGAAACCAGTAGAAGACATACATACTTATACTGTATGGACCCGAATAAGAGGAAGTCAATATTAGATCCACTTGGTCCAGAGTTGCCGGAAAGTTGTCAGTCGATAACGTTTGTTTGTTTGAAACGTTAAAGAAATCGGAACAGCCGGACATCATTCCTATTAAAACAACTATGATTATATTTTTAATCCTGTTTTTCATATTCTCCTATATTAAAAAGTTAAATCCAGACCAAAAGAAATCAAACGCGATGGAAGATAACGATTCTGATTGTCGATATTTCGCATCAGCACATCTCCTCCGATTTCAGGGTCGATACCCTTGTATTTTGTTAGTGTAAACACATTCTGAGCGCTTAAATAAATACGGGCATTTGTCATTGAGGCTTTTTTTGCTATATTTTTCGGCAAAGAATATCCTATTGCCAAATTTTTCAGCTTTAAATAATCCCCTTTTTCAACAAAATAGCTTGATACTGTGGAGTAATTTCTGTTGGCTGCTCCATCACCTATAAACGAGCCGCTGGAATTAACATAACCAACACGAGGTAAATCAGTTACAGTAGTATTGCCTGCTCCGAAGCAGGATGTTTTGAAAATATCGGCAGTTGTATTATCCGAACTAAACATTTGAGTATAAGGCTTTATTAAGTTCATAATGTCGAATCCCGTAGCGCCTTGAAATACGGCGCTCAAGTCGAATCCTTTATATTTGAGATCAATATTAAACCCATAAATCATTTTGGGCCAAGGATTACCTATAAATTGACGCGAAAGTGCCGTTACTCGTCCTTGTCCATTATCGTCGAAAATTAAATCGCCAACTCCGGTTTGTTCTTTTTGATAATAAATACCAATAGGAGTACCATCCGAATTAAGCGGCTGACCTGTTACCGGATCAAAACTTGTTTGATTGGGGTTTGCTTTTTTCCATGCATCTATTGCACGCTGGTTGTATGCGTCCACTTGCGCCTGATTTTGAAAAATACCAATCACTTTGTATCCGTAGAACATGCTCATTGGAGAACCGTCTTGAGTGCGGGTTAACAAGGGCCATGAAGCGTCTAATCCGTAGTCAATGGGCGTAGCTCCCGGAGCGGTACCAACTTGTTTTACCAAATTGGAGTTAAAAGAAGCATTGGCGCTGATGGAATAATTGAAATCTCTTTTCTTGTCCGTCCAGCCGATAGTAATTTCATGTCCTTTGTTTTCTACCAAACCGGCATTTAGCCATACAGGAATGGTATTGGCAGGATCGGTGCTGGCGAAATAGTAACTCATACCTCCGGATAAAGGTAAAGATCCCCGATAAAGCATATCTTTTGTTTGACGGTTGTAATAATCGTAGGTAACTGATAATCTGTTTTTTAAAAAAGACAGATCAATTCCCGCATTGGTTTGATTAACCTGCTCCCATCTTAAATCTCCATTACCGAATGTGGATAGCCAATATCCCGATTGTTGAACGGACGATTCGCTAAATGAATGGCTGATGCCACTCGACCAAGTGGATTCATACATAAACTGCGGAAGTCCGTCGTTACCTAAAATTCCCCAGCTTCCGCGAATTTTGGCATTGTCTAACCAATTTTCTGTATAAGGTTTCACAAAACTTTCTTCGCTTATGCGCCATCCCAGATTGATAGAAGGAAAATATCCCCACCTGTTTTTACCTATAAAACGGTCGGATGCATCGGCACGAAAATTTGCCGTTAAAAGATATTTGCTCAAATAACTATAATTGATGCGTCCGAAAAAGGAAGCCCTGCGTTCTATCGGTATATTGTCGCTTGCATCTTTTGTAGGACCTGCTGAGGCTAATGCAATTGATTCGGCAACCGGAATGGCAAAATTGTAAGCCGTAACATATAAGTTATATCCATCTTTTTTCCAAGCTTCCGTACCTGCCATTATTTTTAAGTCGTGATTTCCGAAATGCGGATTGTAAGTTAATACGGAATTGAACATCAGGTTTTGAGTTGTTCCTCCGGATGCATTCAGTTGTTGTGGAGCTACCTGCACCGGTCCAAAATCTTTATATTCGGTAAAAGTATTTTGTGAAAAACCGTAAAATTCGCCGGAACCGGTAATTTTTAATTCTAATCCTTTGATAAATAGGATATTTAAATAAGCTTGAGCATTCAAGGTATAATTATTATCATTGAAAACATGGAAAGCATTTTCTAAACCGGCAAAGTTAGGCCCGCTACCTACTGAAGCGGGAGTTTGAGCAAAATTTCCGTCTTCATCATAAACAGGAGCAACCGGTACTGTACGGAAAGGAATGGTATGATTGTAAATAGATGAATTAATAGCCGGCTTATTTTTAGTTGCATTGCCATAAAGGGATTCCCCGACAGTAATATGTGAATTGAATTTATAATCCAAATTATTACGGAAGGAAAAACGTTCGGCTCTGGTATCCAAATATACCCCTTTTTCACTCAAATAACTACCTGACAGAAAAAATTGAGTTTTTTCGGAAGCGGAAGAAACCGATGCATTGTATTCCTGTTCTATCCCTGTACTGAAAAGGACATCCATCCAATTGGTATTGGGTAAATCGGATACGCTTTTCGCTCCCAGAATATCCAAAGTATTACTTGTGCCAAAAGCATCACGGGCGCGAATCCAATCGGGAGTATCTAATAAATGAATAGAACTTGTGATGTTTCTCACGCCATAACGGACATTTGCATTAATCACCGGTTTTTCGCCAGCTTTGCCGCGTTTGGTAGTAATAAGAATAACGCCGCCTGCCGCGCGCGATCCGTAAATAGCCGCAGAGCCGGCATCTTTGAGAATCTCAATACTTTCTACGTCACGCATGTTGAAGTTAAACCCGGCATCCTGTGCAACGCCGTCCACAACATATAGCGGACTCATTCCATTGAGCGATCCGGCTCCGCGAATAATGATGTCGGCAGAGCTTCCGGGTGAAGCATCGTTTTTTGTTACCATAACTCCGGCTGCCAAACCGGTGATAGCATCGCTCAAACTGTTTGCAGAGAAGTCTTTGATTTCATTTGTCCGAATGGAAGAAATAGAACCGGTCAAATCAGAACGCTTTTGAGTACCATAACCCACTACAACTACTTCATCTAATGCTTTCAAATCTTCTTTCAAGACGATCGGATAACTGTCTTTTGCAGCAGTCACTTTTTCCTGGTAAGACATATATCCAAGGTAAGAAACAGTCAATGTACTGCCAACAGGAACCGATAATTCAAAATCGCCATTGACTCCGGTAATTGTTCCGAACGTAGAACCTGAAACTGTAATGGATGCTCCTATTACAGCTTCGTTATGAATGTCGGTCACTGTTCCCCTAATTGTTTTTGTTTCCTGTGCATAACTATTTCCTGCTGAAAAACAGCACCAAGCAATGACAGCAAGGAGAAAAAGGATGGGTTGTTTTTTCATTTGAATATTATTTATTTTTTTTAAGAAAGTAAAAGAGGCTGCTTTTGAACAGCCTCTTGTGAAAATTCAAAACCGGTTATTTCAAGGGTTTAATTACTTTGGTTGTAACGAACGATCCATCTGCTTTTATTGCTTTGTTAATGAACAATCCACTTTCCGGCTCTTTTAAAAGTTTTATTCCCAGTAAATTGTAATATTCATTACCCACTACAGGAGAAGAATCGACACTTACAGACTGAATATTGGTTTTTGAGTCGATGACTGCGCAAGAAGGCGCATAACCTCCCACCGTTAAAGGCCAAAATCCATCATAATCATCAGCGTAGAAATCAACACTTGTTTTTGTTCCCGTATATGGAGCGCTTGTAAAGACATTTCCATCGGCATCAGCGCCATCAATACCTATAGCGTTGACATACCATGCGGCTCCGATATTGTCTGAGGTATATTCAAATCCGAAAACCTGCATCATAAAATAAGTTATGGCATCCATTTGGGTTGCTTGCGATACATCAAAAGTGCCTGCTGCTTGAGTGAAGCACCAGGTGGCTCCGTAAATATTACCCTTAATTAGTTTTAACCGGTCGATATCGTCGAGAAAGTTGCCGAAACCAGACCAGCGGTTAATGGCAATACCGCGTGTAGCGCCATCATTAGTAGCCGGTTCTTTCACCCAATCTTCTAAGGGTGTTCCGGTAATATCTACAGCAAAAGTGAACGCTTCATCCACTTCAAAATCATTGGATGCAGCCCAATCGCCTTGCCCATTATTTGCATTACAATCCCATTTTACGATATAATACCCGTTGGCATCTTTGGGATTGTTGAGAGAATTTTGTGCTTTTGCACCAATCGCTGCTAATACTAAAGCAACAAACAATAGAGTAATTTTTTTCATATAAAATAAAAATTAAAAATTAAACAAAAAATATTAATTATTACAAAATTAATACAAATAAATGTTAAAGAATAATTTTTTAATAAAAATATAGAAAATAATTTGTGCCATTTTTTATAAATAGCTTATAGATAAAAACATAAAATTTTGTATCATAAAAAAAATATAGATTCAATATGAAAAATAAAGAGTATTTATATTATTTTTGCTAAGTATAGTACCTTTTTTGAATGTTGTATATTTTTTAAAAGGAAATCTTTCGCTATTTTTGTCAAAATATTTGATGCAATAAATATGTCAAACACTGTTATTAAATCGTTAAAAGCAATTTCGTGGATATTTATTTTATCGTTGCTTACTGTCTTTGAAACATTTTCTCAAAGCGTATCGTTTCCCGATGATGAACAGGAAAGAGGTTATTACGACCGCTCTTACAAAAGATATGAAGCGGAACCCGGAAAATGCGTAACGAACGGCACTCTATTAGAGCCTACTTTCGTTCAAACCGAACTCCAAAGCGAAGCTTCCAATCAGATAGCTGTACAGTTGGTTGCGAAGGACTCGTATGTGCAATGGACGAATGAGGAAGCAGCCGACGGATTGACCGTCCGTTTTTCCATTCCCGACAGCACCGATGGATCAGGGACAAAAGGCGCTATTAATTTATATGTAAATAATATATTTGTTCAGACGATTACGCTTGATTCTTATTGGGCTTGGCAATATTTTCTGAAAAATATGAGTAATTCGTACCCTGATAATACTCCTGCCGATAATAAATTTCCGCGCATGCGCTTCGATGAACTTCATATAAAATTAGATGCTGAAATTCCTGCCGGCACTCTTTTCAAGTTAGTGAAAGCCGACGACAACGATACGCCTTACACTATTGATTTTGTTGAGTTGGAAAAAGTTCCTCCATTGGTCAGCTATGAATCTCTCACGGATACTAATAAAGTGGAATATACTCCCGACAAAGGGCAACTCAATTCTTTTATTGCATCCAATGGCGGAAAAACCATTTATATTCCGGAAGGTCAATATGAATCGAATTCACGAATTACTATTTCAGGTGATGGTACAAAGTTGATTGGCGCCGGAATGTGGTACACCGAAATCTATTTTACCGCTTCTTCCGATGATAGAAATACTTATGACCGCAGAGGAATTGAGACTTACAATAACAATATTGTAATTGATGGCTTGTATTTGAATACGATCAATAATAAAAGATATTACAACAATAATGATCAATATCAGGTAGGAAAAGGATTGATGGGTAGTTTTGGTTCTCAATCTGTAATAAAAAACGTATGGGCGGAGCATTTCGAATGTGGCGCTTGGATTGAAGGTTGTGATGACTTAAATATCAGCAACTGCCGCTTCCGTAATAATTATGCTGACGGAACCAATCTTGCTTACGGCTGCACCAATTCTACGGTTGAGCATTGCAGTTTCCGAAATAACGGCGATGATGATATGGCTACATGGTCGCGTAGCGGACGTTCATGCGATAATAATATTTTCCGGTACAATACAGCGGAAAATAACTGGCGCGCCTCCAGTTTGGGTTTTTTTGGCGGAAAACAAAATCAAGCGTATAACTGCGTTATTATCGACCCGATGGAAGCTGGATTCAGAGTTACTTGCGATTTTGCAGGTGTCCCGTTTAGTACGGATGGCTACAGCGAATTTCACGATATTTCGGTTTATAAGGGCGGTGTGAAGAGCGGAACTCCCGGCGTAAGCGGTGATTTATGGGGAAACCAGCAAGGAGCTTTGCATATCAACAGCAGTACGCAGTACGATTTACAGAATTTCAAAATTTACAGAATTGATTTATATGATTCCAAAAACGATGCTATTTTTATTGGCAGCGGCAGTATGTCGATTTACGATTTGGTGTTGAACGACATTACTATCAATGGAACCCAACGCTACGGCATTTATTTTAGTACTCCAAAGGGAAACGGAACCTATTGCGACATTAAATACAACGAAATTGGAACGGGTACGAACACCAATGCTTTGCCTTCGGCATTTAGTTTTGTTGAAGATTGTTCAACAGCGTTTTATCCTCTTGATGTAGATAATTTCAAAGTTTTCTCTATGGATGGAAAATTAGTGGTGTCGGGTTGTGATAATTCATCTGTTTCTGTTTATGATATTTTAGGTAAGAAAAATTATCAGTCGGGAATTATATCCGATAAAGCAACAATTCCTGATTTGCCTTCCGGGGTTTACATTATCCGGTTAGATAATCTTAATAAAGCGACAAAAATAATTTCAGGTTTTTAGCCGGATTTATATGGACTTAATTTCCATTACTTTTTGTTTAAATTCGTCGCTTGAAACCAATGCTTTCGTTTTCATTTTTGTTTTGTAGGTATAAATTGTGTTGACCGAATAACCTAAAAACGAGGCAATTTTTTCATTATCATTAATTCCTAACCGAATAAGTGCATAAATCCGTAATTCAGGTGAAAGCAGTTCGTCTTTCTTTAATCGTATTTGTTCTCCGGGTTTCAATAATTCATTGAATTTATTAACGAAATCAGGAAATAATTTCAAAAAAATCCGGTCAAAATTGAAATAAAGATTTTTTCTTTCATTTTGTACATTTAGCGGTAGGGCATTTCTCAAATCTTCATATTGTTTCGCTAAAACTTTCCGGTTCACCCACTTAACAAGTGATTCCATTTTTTCAATGAATTCGGAATTTTGACTGAAAAAGTAACCGATGTATTCATCCTTAATTTTGTTTGCCTCGCTCAAATGGTTATTGACAACGGTCATGTTATCATTAGCATCTTGTATGACTTGCTTCGCTTGCTTCAAACGCTTCAACGATTTCCAAATAATGTAAAGTGCCACAAGCAGTAAAACAACTAAAACCGAAATAAAACAAAAAAATAGCGTAATATAATCTTTTTGTTTCACAATAGTATTGATTCGTTCTCCTTCAATTATTGGCAAAATATATCCTATCTCCAATTGCCTGTGACGTGCATTATAGAAAGTCGCGTCTGTTAAGGCATGCCGGATATAAATAATGGCACGCCCAGTATCTCCATCCCCATAAAGCATTTGCGCCAGATTACGAAGCGCAACGGTTTCTTTGGTCGAAGACTTAATATCCGAAATAGCAGCTTGAATCAGAAACTGTTTGGCTTCTTCCTTTTTACCTTCTAATCCTAAAAGATAGGCTATGCTGGAAGTTGCAATTGCCAGGTCGTGTTCAGAATAATCCCTCATATCAATCATCTTATGAAAAGCATCAAGCGCATTTTGATAATCTTTCGACTTCATACGTTTTAGTCCCAGAGAAGCCCAAAAGCGCGGTGATTCGACAGGTAGCAAAACGAGAGCAGAATCGATGATACGGGTACCTATCGCTTCGTATGTTTTTCGTAAATCGGGATTGTTGTTATAATCGGCTAAGTCATAATAAAGCCGAGCCTTGCAAGTATAATAATCAATCTTCGTCGCATTGCTGCAATCTTTTATTTGGATGGAATCCATGTTGTCGAATGCTTCTTTGAACATGCCGGACGATAAATAACAGAAACCCATTTTCACTGTAGAAGAAATTATTTTATCAGGATCGTTCAGACGATGAGACAGTTTCAATAATTTCTCCACGCAAACATACGCCGAATCGTAAATGTACGATTGATATTCTTCAAATAAGCGAGTATATGAAGAATAAAGCGCTTGTATATCATCCGGATTTTTCTTGATATCCTCTTTCAATTTGCCGATTTGTTCTTCTTTCATTTGATCAAAATAGGGTTGTTTGGAAAGATAATAGTCAACTGAATCTAAATTTATTTTTCCGGTAGTATTTCCTATAGCCGGAAGAATAAATGATAAAAGCATTAGAAGGCTTATTCCTATTCTCATACGATACAATTGTTTTTCAAGACGATACAAATTTCACTCCGCTCCTTTCACTTGGATTATTTTAGATGCAAATATACCGGTTTCTATTCAAAAAAACAAGAAGAGGAAGCAATGGAAATTTTTTATTTTCAAAAGAAAAAATTACTTTTGTCGTGAAATATGAATCTTTACTAACGATAAAAAATAAGACAATGAAGTTGAAAAATCGACAGTTTGCAAAAGCCAAAGCAATAAAAGGATTTTATTTGATTGTTGCAATCTTTTGTTCCTCGCTTGCTTACAGTCAAAGCGTCATAAATATTCTGGATTTATATCACGAATCATTCCCCGATAATAAAGCACGGATTATCACAGCCAATGCCTTGATTGGCGATTATACTTTTCATGCAAATGTAGGAGGCATTTCGTTTCAAGCAGTTGCTTCTCCGGCTAAAGAATTAAAGAATGAAGACATTTCAGTGGATTTTGCAGATAATCGCCTGGCAGTCCAAGTCGGGACGAAAACGTTTTATCCTGATTTACCTGTTTGGCAATTAATTCCTATCGTCAATTTTGCCAACAGTTCTTATACCGTCGCTGTTTCGCAATTAGGCGATACA
>Ga0123357_10003238_pt1 | contig 18562 bp, 13 predicted proteins | sample TergutEmb28metaG_FD_89873 | JGI IMG/M metagenome (GOLD analysis project Ga0123357, IMG submission 89873) | Embiratermes neotenicus P4 segment gut microbial communities from Petit-Saut dam, French Guiana - Emb289 P4 | ecosystem: Host-associated > Arthropoda: Insects > Digestive system > Gut ...
ATACTCGTGCAGTGTTGGCCCGTTCAGTACGCACGAATATCGGTACACGTTACGTATTGTTGCATGCGGAGGTCACCCAGGCGCTGAAATGTTGCCCATTCTGATGGGGAGTATCAATTCACATATTTGCGACTTGCGCACCACAAGTTTTCAGCATTAGCTAATGTTTTTTTTTCCCCGAGACCGAGCGTGTTTACTGCGCGGTGCCGACTGAACCATCTGGTTAATGGTCTGTACGTACGGTAAACAATCGAACGCCCTTTTTCCTTCTCTCTGGAGTTCCCGGTTCATATATCTGGCCAGAGGCGAGCCATGCTGTATTTTTTCATGGTCGTCCATGGTCCTTGCCATATTTCATGGTGGGCTGTGACATTGTTGTGAACCCAAGTAGGTAATTTTTGTGCTTGGCATCAAGGCATATATGGGGGGGGGGGGCACGTAATTTCCCTGAAAACCAAAATGAGACAACATTGAGAGCCCATGAAAGTGTGTAAAGTCAAGAATGAGTAAATCAGTTACGAAGCGCCCACGAATTGACTTTCGATTAAGGGTATACTTGCAGTACATATCTGCCTCATGTGACAATTGCATGCCATGTTTTGTGTGTAATATCATTTCATTATAGTAGTATTTGTGTTTCCCTAACATCCTTATGGTTACAGATACAGGCAGTTAGTGGGTCCATGTGCTTTTTAAATATTCATAGTATACTGACTTCAGTGTCATATCCATGTGTACTGTATGTGTAAGGGTGGGTATTTCCACGAGGATGGCCCTGTAGGCTGAAATATGGCGATTTTATCTGTTCATGGCTGTATAAGCTCTAAACCAAAGGCTGCTTAGTGGGGAGTAGTGCAATAGTTCAAAGGATGCATGCATATTGATCAGTATTCATTACAAACTGTTGCCCATAGTGAATACAGGGTGTGTGTAGTAATAATTTCCTCCTCGTAGTAGTGACGTTACACAGACCCATAATGTAGTTTAATACATTTGCCAAAAAGTGAATGCAGTTTGACAAAGGCACTGCAGTCCATTGAACAGCACGAGTGGCATGGCTCGAAATTTGTTGAGCTGCTGCAGGCAATGAGCCCTCACCTTCTCTTCCATTAACACTTCATTTCCGACTTTGGTCAAACATTTATTGAATCAAATTGTTGCACTCAGCATTTTCCATGCCAGAAGTTGCATTAATACTGTAAGCATTGTGCGGTTTACAGTATGTGATGGCAGCAAAGTGTGTTATGTACATGCTGCTAATGTTGTACTGCCTACCACAGTTTGAGGTATTCTGCGATAGTTTAATGTTGCATTTTGTCCCCCTTATGAACGACATTGAGTGATACCGAACAGCGTGTAGTGTAGCATGCTTACTAATCCTACAGTAGTGTGTGAAATTGTTCAACATGTTATGCCAAGACAGACAAAATCTCAACATAGCTATCGAATGAACTGTATTTAAGAATTGTGGAGAAATGCATTGAAATGTTGCACCTTGTCATAGGTGAATTTAGCACATACTGAGGTGTCCCACAAGCTTCACAAGGCAGTTTCAGCTTTAAACAACATGGGAAATGCTGTCAGGATGAATTTGTTTGGTGTATTCATGAAAATGTAGCTAGTGGATATAGGTTGGTAACAGTGGTGACAACCTTAATAACTGAGGCAATCGTAACATTGGTACCTAGGACCTTAATGTCATGTTTGTCATTTGCGAGCAGTGTTGATCAAACTTTAATATTCTCAGAATTTTAGTATCCCTACTTAAATTTAACGAAACCCCCCCTCTCTCTCTCTCTCTCTGTGTGCGTACGCGCGCGCACGCACGTGGCAAAGCTAAGTCATGTTTCATGGCTTAGCTGATGCATATTGTAGCAGTTGTTAATCTGGTCCTTGCTTGTTATCAGAAATTTACTGTGTTCACTGTGAAGTAGAAGCTGAAGTTTTGATTTCCTTTCAATGAATTTCAGGGGTCTTTTTATTCTGCCAAAATGTAGACTGGAAAAATGATCGTGGTTTTTAAGCGATATTGAAACATTTGTGGAAGTATGCTTGCTCACTCCTCCCCCCACCAATCATCATCGTCCATGATAGTAATGAAGTAAACTCTCCACCTACTTTGGTGAGCTTAGAACATAGCACTTTTGGAAATATAATTTGTGTGTGGTTGGAACCAGGTGTCCACAGATTTTCCCCAAAGTCTAAATGGCACCTGAAGAGTGACATGAAGCAAGTCACATACCAAGGACAAATGAATTTTTGGTGCCACTTTTTTTTAAACTAACTGCCTCAGCCATGGTGTGGCCTGATCGATAAAATCGGTCAAATTTTATTCAGGGAGAAGCCTGAGGAAGAACCCTAGTGCTGTTAGGTACTGTACATGTGTGATGTGATTGTATCACACACATGCACCAAATGAGCATTAGATGTGAGGAGCTGTGATACCATATTGCAGTTGCAAGAAGTATTGGCCGTGGATTTAATGGAGGCAAAACCGAGGGTGGACTGTTCCTTACAAGCTTGACAGTTACGTGAATGTTGACAGGCGTGACGTTTTGTGACCAGTGATAGTAATTTATCCGTTTCTTTATATTTTCAGAACCATGGCAACAGCAGCAGCAGTAACAGCACACACAACAGTACGACCAGCAACCAGAATAACATCAACAGCTTGCAGCAACAGCAGCATCAGAAGGTCTTGCGATGGGGATTGGAGACTAGTCACAGGGCAGTAGGCTCCCCTGTTCTTGGATCTTCCTCAACAGGTGCATCTTTCCAGCATCAGACAATTAGCAGGCGTAACTCAAACCCAGTGACATCCGACCGCATCAGTGTCACCTCTTTGGTGAGCTCCGTAAGTACACTGATTCTCGACAACATCAGGGAGCAGCAGCAGCAGCAGCAGCAACAGCCGCTGCCACCACCACCGCCTGGCCACAGGAAGCTGGATCGCAGTCAGAGTGAGCCTGCACCATCCGCACTCCTTTCTGCAGCAAATGCCAAGGCTGCCAACATCAACACAAGCCGCTACAAAACGGAGCTGTGTCGACCCTTTGAGGAGAGTGGTTCCTGCAAGTATGGTGACAAATGCCAGTTTGCTCATGGGTCTCATGAGTTGAGAAACCTTGTTCGCCATCCAAAGTACAAAACTGAATTATGTCGCACCTTCCACACCATAGGATTCTGCCCATATGGACCCCGATGTCACTTCATCCATAATGCAGATGAAGCCCGCACAAAGGTGCCAGGCACTCAGTCAGTGGCTACAGGTACCCCTGCTGCTGCTGGCGCCGCCGCCACCACCTCCTCCACAACCCAATCAGTAGGCATCCCAAACAGACCTAAGCCCTTAAATCTGGCCAGTAGTCCCTTTATAGTCACAGGCTCCACCGCAGACTCCCCTTCTCCTACCTCAAGCCTTAGTCAGTCACCTACAACCTCCGTTGGATCCTTCTTCTCATCTGAGCCAGAAGTTTTCTCTACAGTAGCGGTCATGTCTGCTTCACCACCACCACCACCACCTCCTCCCCCTTCAGTCACATGTGCTGCCAACACAGCCTTCTCATTTGGACAAGATTTCACTCCTCTTGTTCACCTAGGTGGTACTAAGCAGCAAAGTCCTCCTCCTGCATCCCCACCTATCAGCACATCCCCAACAGGATCTCTGAGCCCTCGTGGATCTCCTCCTCCAGGCACCCCAGATTCACGATTACCAGTCTTCAACAGGCTGAGTAGCAACATGATGGATTTTGGCGGACTTGCTGAACTTCTGGCTTAGAGCTGTATGGTTTTTTGGCTCATGTTTGCAGGCTGGCATTATTAACATTTCCAGCAGTTCCCATGGAACTGTTAAGCAAATTGCAGTCAGTCATCCAGATGCAGTTGAAAGCTGTTTGTTTACCTCTTGTATATAATATACTTTTCCCATAGATATTAGTGTTTTATAATGCTTTTTTAGTAACTGTAGTAGTAAATAGACTGGTTAAAATATGTATTTATTATGCCATTCCAGGTTATAGAAAGTTGGAAAACATATTTCTATTCAAGGCTGTGTGGATGGATGGACAGAGATGCCAAGTGTGTCTTGATTATAGTAGAGGTGTGCCTTACGTAGATGGCAGCAAGCAAGGATTAGGCAGGACTTTGTGGAGTTGTATTTTATTTAAAGATTTATATAATAAGAAGCAATAATGTGATTTTTTGTTCCCACAGTTTGAATGATCAACTTGGCAATAATATGTAACATTTTCATTGACAGCGTGATAAACACTGACATTGCTATGATGATGGAAATTAGTGAGTGCAAACAAGTTTTAATTAATGCTGTCCTTTTAAGAGTTACACCAACCAAAAGCCATATATTTAGTACCAGAATGTGGTGCTGCTGATCATGCTCTATTACGTTCCAATGCAAAAGTGAAAACACTTTTTTTTTTTTTTAATTTAGGTAAATTACTCTGGCTAATAAACAGTTTCTGTATTTCGTAAGTTAGGGTGGGTACATTGTGGACAGATGAATCTTGACATTGTGAAGGACAGTGTCAGGAGGAGTCTTGTGTGAGTGCCAAGGTTGCTGTGATGTGGTAACTGCTGATACACTTTTTCCTTATTGATAGCCATGAAAGTGAAACTAAATATATTATGATGCCTATGCCTTACCATTGGAAGTAGCCATATGATACCCTGCCCCCCCCATTTGAATTGTGGAAAATTAAAAATCTGAAGCTACTGTTGGTCCATTATGTGGTGCAGTATGACATCATATCCCCCTCCCAACCAACCATAAAAATGAACCTGTCCTAAACATGGGGTGCAGTTCTCCATATTTACTATAATTCATTTGGATATCATACTATATATACATACATATATATCACAACTGGCACCCATATGAAGATTTGTAATGTTATTGTATTTGTTTTATATTCTAATTTATCAGCAGTGGTTTTCTAACCAGTTTAATAATGGTTCAGTTTAATAATTTCTAGCTGAAAAGACAAAACAGGTGCAGATTCCATATTAACTTAATTAGATATAAATTAATTTATTTTATTTTAAAAACTAAGTTAAATCAAACCACAAATACTTTTATTTTGCCTGGTTAGAGCTCAAGCTGTAATAGTTGACTGAATGATTTTGTGTCTGCTAGTATCCATATTATATTTGTATTTATATAACTTATTATTTATATGAAGAAAATGTATTTATCAGTTTATTATTATAGTAAGTAAAAACATCTTAAATCAGGTTTTATATACATTTTGTGTGCAAGTAGTGTTGCGTTCTGACAGATGCACACGCTGTTTTTAAATTATATTGTTTATTTAAAATAAAAACAAATGTAACCATCTTTTTCAAAGTTGACGTGGACCAAAATCCTGCAGTGATGCCATCAAAAGTAAAGCTTATCAAGCGTTGCAAATCAGTTGGGTACGCCATCTGTGTGTGCCACATATCTGCATTTAGTGCAATTGCTTCTGTGTAAAGAGAACTAACTATTGTTACGTATCTGCTTTATTGTATTCACATGACACACATGTGCCCTTCTGTGTTGGAAAACTTGTGTATTCTTTACATAAACAAAAATTTGAAAAGGATGAATATAATTTTCTAGTGTTTTCAGAAAAAGTGTTTTTGTGTATTTCTTACATTCCATTCCCACTTTTTAAATGTCATAGTCAATGTGGTTAGGATTGTCAGAATTTAAGTGTGCCTTACCTCCTGTTTTGATCACGAATCTGAATTTACTGCAGGGATTTCGCTATTGCCGCTCTTCTGGCACGGTATGTGGTGTAGATCGCTAGCTAGTCTGTGACATTTTGGGAAAACCAATCAGTCCAATGTTCAAAAGAGTCGAGCAGTCCAAGAAGAACAGTGAGGGAGGAAATAGTGTGATGACTTTCCCACCTGACTTTCACACCCTAAAGACGAAAGGGTCATGGTCTGTGAAATACTCGCCCAGTAACACACATCACACAACACCAGTGTTCATGATTGTTAGCGTACCAAATGAGTTTTCTACACAATTGTTGTGTGTTTGTCTTCACAGTAAGTTGGGTCTGCGAGAGGAGGAGTGGAGCAGGTGATCTTGCTTAAGTAGGTTCATCTTAAGTCTTGTGCACTATTGAACATTACAGCAAACACCCATCACAATATACAGATGCATATTATTATTTCTATTTATATCCTTGAAGTTAATAACAATATCCTGATATGAACATTGTGCACACAATGTGTAACAACTGTTAGTATACGAGATTGTTCATCTTTACCATCATGACAACATAAAGGAGACAGATAAAAGGACTGCTGCCACAGTTGTATGTTATGGGATATAACCAGCGGACAATGTTGCAGTGTATAGGAATGTTAGTAGTGTGAATGTGTCTTAACACAGCTAATTTGAATTTTCTAGTTGTGCTGGAGGGGTTCTGATAGTCAACCTCTCACATGTTCAAGGCTCAGTAATATTCGTGAGAAAGATGTATGGGGAGGGTCTGGTGTGAGAATTTGAGGAACAGAATTATGAAGCTGAATGACTTGGGATGCTGCATCTGAGTATCCTGAGATGCAATTAAGGCCACCAAGCTTTTAGGCACATCAGACTGAACAAGACAAACTTCACACCAGCTGTATGACGTATTCCCTGCATAATTATCCGAATATCAGGGGTCTCGAGAAAGACGACGCCCACCGTTTCATTTTATAGGACGTAACTGTACAGAACGGTTCTATCATTAAGCTAATAGTCGCCTAGCCAGTTACCCCACCTTTCAAGAAGCATTGGGTTGCGTCGAGTGTGCCCGGCTGAAACAGCTTGAAGTGTTGAGCTGTCGTTCCAGGCCATGCGTGTCCGCTGCTGGCGCCTGATAACAGACTGAACAAAACAGTAAAACAATGTGTGGGGAAATTCCGCTGCTTATCATCGTGGACCTTGGCGCTAAGCTAGACAACTTCACTGTGCGACGAAGTGCGCGCTGCCGGCGCGGTCCTTGGCGAAGGGCGAGGGGGGGCGGGGGGCCTTGAGTTACTAATGTACGATCTTCACACTGTTTTACCGAAAGTACAGCAACTGTATTGACAGGTTTATCTCGGCCTGTAGCTCTTACCGGTCGCACGTTCGAACGTTACCGTGACGACCGATCATCAAAAGAGAGTTCTGCTGGTTGTAGATAGTCCCTGCCAACAAATTTTGCCAAGACTTACTTGTGTCTTGATTCATTATTAAATAGCAACCGATCATTCGACTCTGCACTGAGCTGCAAGGCGGCAGCAGCAGCAGGCTCCATGCATTTCGTGTCTAGTCGATCGTTAGGTACGCACGTAATAAGATACGTCACCAACCAGATCCATTCATTTACATCACTGCGTGACAGTGAAACACCGGCTGACGTGTACATTGAAGTACTAAATTTGAGCAGAATCAGCGCCTTCGAACTGCATATAACGTCAAAGTACAGTTCTACGTGTTCGTTGACTCGACAGATAGTGTGATGTCGCCAGGGAGAAGCGTGCTCCGGTATCAGATGAAGGTGCATCAGCGCCGAAACATGAGGGCGTACTGTGTAGGTGTGGCTCCTCCCATTCTGAACTGTGCATTACTTAGGCTCTCTGGCCTTGGTAGTGGTTTCGCTGGGGAAAGGCCGAACGTCACGTGTTTACTGCCAGGCCCCGATGTATTACAGTAACACACTCATTGGGCTATTTTCGGATGGAGAACTGGTTTTTGTAACTGCGTTTACTGTGCGGTACGAACTCAGTAGTGATACCTCGGCTAACGAGCAACCCTGCTAACGAATTTTTCGGCTAACATTTTTTTCGCTGTTTTTCGGACTGGGCTAACGAATGTTTTAGTGGATGCGCGCGCTAACATAAAGCAGCAAACATGAACGGTCGGGCCATTTCAAGAGCTGAAATGAACACGTTTCGGCTAACGAGCGTGATTCCGGAACGAATTGTCTTAGTTAGCCGAGGTATCACTATATACAATTTATGTCAGTTTACGTCTTGTCCAGCAAATGCCGGGATTGCTGTCATGATTTCAAGTCGCAACTGTAAGCTTCCCGCACAGTTCTCCCCGATTTGTGTCAGTGCGCCTAGGATTAAATTTCCAAATCGTGTTCTTTTAGCATTAATGAGAAATAAAAATTCCGCGGCCTTGGTTTTAATCTGCTGCACCATTCTAAAGTCGTCTCATACATTTCCATACTACCAGAAGGACAAGCAGGCGAAGCCTGTGAACCTTTCAAGTGATGCTGTCAACAAAAATATCACAGCTACCTTACTATTCACTTCCCCCGCCCCCGTTTTTGATGGGTTCGATGCCAGATCAGTCCATGCAAGATTTGTGGACCAAGTGGCACGGGGACAGGCTTTTCTCCAGTACTTCTCTTTTTCTCTGTCAGTATCATTCCACCAATGCTCCATACACATCCTCAGGACAAACGGACGAAGCCTGGGGACCTTCAAAGAAGCAGTGCCTTTTCGGAAATCTGGGAGCTTTGGATAGAAAAGCCTTTAAAGTGATAAGCTGTTACTCTCGACAGTTCTTTGCTGTAGGGTACCTTGAGACAGTCACATTTTTCCGGCACCATGGTGACATCGCACATAACGTGGCATCCTGGTCTGGGGTTACGGAGTTTTGCGGCAGCTTCGTGCCCTTAAGAGTGGTAACTGGTCCACCGCCAGCAGGTCGTGAGTTAAATTCTGTAGCAGCAACCAGAACCGAATTTTAAAGTAGGCGAATGACACGTGCCAGCCATAGAGGAACATTGGAGCTACGGACATGTAAAACTCGAACACACCTCTTCAAGGAGTCGAGACATGCTCATTCATTGGGGGACTGCGCGAGTGTTGTATTGCGCTGCGGTTGTGGAGCTTTAGTGGAATGGCTGGCACTGACGGAAAAACCGAAGTACTGTGAGAGAAACCTTTCTTAGTGCCACTTTGTCCACCACAAAACTCAAATGGACTAACCTGAAACCGAACCTGATATCTAAGTGTGTAGGTGCTTGTAAGTCATGTGCAGAAACCTACAGCCTGTCTTCGAAGGGAAGTCTTAGATCACCAGTCTGCAGAGGGTGGAGCCACCCAGAACATCCTGAGTGTACTAGAGAGGGTTCCATCCCTGGGGATATTGCGGCCGGGACGTGAAGTTGATCATCTGGTGTCGAGGTTAAGCATGTGAGCAGCTACGTCTTCATGGCGTGGTGCTTAACAATCCCAGCGGTGTGTGTAGTCGGACAGTAGGATAACGAGTGGTGCGACCGGTTCTGTGTCCCTGATTGTAATATATGCTGATAGTGGAGATACACACGCGGAAGTGAGGTAATGAATGCAGCTATGACCAAACCACACTGCCACCCTCTCAGCTTCGCCAGCAGGTGGGTGCGCTGTCAGAGCCCAACGGGCGACGTCATGCAACTGTAAGGTGCCCCTGTGTCCAAGGCACAAGCAGTGAAGACCTTAAGCGTGAAGTTCAGTTTAAGTAATCAGCCTCAATCTGCTGTTTCTGAACTTTAACAGGCGCCTGACAGCAGTCATGCCAAAGGATGGTTCGTGTTGAGACTACAGTAGGCTGGATGGATATTCGTGATTAAAACCGATACAACTGCCACGTGCAATGTACAACGCCTGTTTGGTTGCAATAAGATACAAATACCAGTAATAAAAAACAGTTCCTGAAGAGCATAAAAAGCATGGAAATTTTTAATGAAATAGAAACGCCTTTTGACAGCATAAATACAGACTACATTGTATAATTGAAGGAGGCACTCATTCACAGAAAGCAGGAAAGCAAAAAACCTCAATGAGACCCTGACTGCGCTGAGAGTGATCTGAGCAATAGCACGCCGGGGGGGGGGGGGACAACCAGCCACGTGGTATCCAGGCACGAAAGGTCGAAACAGTGGTATTGACGTGCGTGATCACGAAAGATCGGAATGCCGAACATTGAGACTTGTTCCGTCAGCACACAGAAACGTCAGCAGGCGACTAGCAAAATCAGGATACCGCAGCATGCGCACAGTTACGGGCTAAACAGGGTCTCGGACGGAAAAGCTGACTCTGCCCACAACATGAATGCATGTTCTGTCTTTCTTTAGGCTCATAGTCAAAAGTGGTGGAGGGGAGGAAAGAAAGCGAAAATGTCTGAGATTTGATCTGGTCCTAAGAGTACTCTTAAGGCGAAGCATTTCCATTTATTTCTTTGCAGTGGAACCGTCAGGTTATTACGCCATTTTACACCGTCCCCCGTTACAGCATGTGAACTGTGCCGTTAGGTTAGGTTAGGTTTGGCTTGTTCATGGATCCGATTTCCCTTTCCCGTGCTGTCACTGCGGGCCGATTAAGTACGTTTCCAAGGCACTGCAACTGCAAGCAGTAGAAGGAATCTTCAAGGCTGGAGGTCAAACATTATTACATGGAAATTGCAATTTCAGTGGGGGCCGGGTAGGCTGGACCACCAGGAAACCGGAATTCGGTTGCCGGTCGGAGTGTAGACGCGCCTCAGCACTGGGTTTGAGGCCTGCTCAGAGGGACTGGAAGCTGACCAGTTTGTGTGCACGCACTTACCAGCTATAACATTTAAACAATTCTACGTACTGCCCACCGAGTGCATTTGTGTTGATGGATCTCAGAAACAACAGCTAATATTTCCCTACGCGTGGGAGGAGGGGGTAGTGAGGGGCACTACTTTTATTATGGGGGGGAAACAGAAACATTACCGCTCTGGAAGTGCCCAGGCAGTGCCCGCTTGTCCTGGTGGAGGCTGGAAGCAAGGTAAAGCGTTCGGTAGTGAAGTGCTGGGAGGGACTGTTGGCAGTGTGCAGCGAGGGGAGAAGCTGAGCGATTGGGCGGAGTTTGTGTTTGGAGGGCAGCATTGTGGCGGAATTTTCATAGTGCTACCAGGCCCGTGTTTGGGCGGAAGTTTTGGAATTAATGTTGGGAGAGCTCCATGACAAGCTTGCGGTGAAACGTGAATTTTGGTTACCAGCCGAAGTCGTGAAAACTTTGATGGAGGAGACCGGATGTAGATTCTTCTGGATTGGTTGTTATACCGCAGTCTGATGAATGAGCGGTACAAACTGAATCTTTGTATTTCGCGTTAATCTCAGACCGCAAAGGCTTAAACAAATGAACAACTTTACCTTTTACCTTGTCATTGCGTAGAGAACGCGACACTATTGACACAGTGGGGTTGGCCACTTCAAACTTCTGCAAGGGCCTGTATGAGGTGCGAGCAAACAGTTTCGGGACTGGTGGCGTGCAGCAATAACCGGACAGAATGCAACTAACTGTGTTGTTTTGTTGTGAATTGGCGTCGCGAGTGCCGCTGTAACAAACGTTGCGTTCCACTGAAATTTAAGTGTCTGCGCTGAGTGCGTTCTGCAGTTGTAGTCCAGTGAAATGGCCGATTTTAAACGACAAAATTCACATAAAATTTCGTTTTAGTGAAATATTTTTAAAAAAAAAAAAGCCTTGCGTGGTGACGCCATACCATGAATAGAAGATACACATTTCTATGGTATTCACGTGTCAAGTTGGCTGAAAATTTCGGTAGCGAGTTTCACACGTTCATATCGCCAAGTCGAAGTGACGAAAATGTGAAGAAGCACGTGGGGTCATCCGTGACGAAAGAAGGCATGCTGTTAACGACGTATGTAACATGCTAGGCCTATCATGCGGTGCATGCCAGCGCACTTGTCTAATATTTAACATGAGGCAGACTGCTGCCAAATGTGTGCCCCCTCTGCTGAATAGCAACCAAACACAAAGCCGACATTCTGTGTGCAAGCACCTACAAGATCATGCCAAAAAGACAGAAACTTTCTTTCTTGTGTTATAACACGTCTTGCGATGAAACCCCAGTTAAAGGGACGAAGACATAAGGATTTTTCAGAAGCAAGTTAGATGGCAGGCGAGGCTGAACAGCATCAGGCAACGGGAGTTCCAGAAATGCTTATAGTACTTGGCGGTAGTGGGAGATGGGCTGGGCCTGGTGTATAAGCTTCGAAGGGCGTAACTATGAAGGCGACAATACCGACCTGTAACTAGGCTGTCTAAAATTATCTTGGCCCAGTCCGGAAACTTATGGCTCGCACCTCTTACAGTGTGCGTACGAGACAATGTAGGCTACGAGTGCTGCATAATGTTACGGTGTTTGAGCGCCCCCTCCCCTCCCCTCACCGTGCACCTTGCCAAGGTATGACTATGACACAACAGGTTTTGGAGGCCATCTCGTTCCTGTCGCCCCCCTCGCGTCTGTCTCGCTCTGCCTCATGCAGTCACCGGGTACAAATGCTTGCCCGAAGAGGGACGCAACTCACACTTCCGTCTTCCCGTCTGCCATCTCAGTCACTATGGGGTCTGTCGTTAGACGAGCAGTGACGGACAGCTTGACCCTGAAGATGAAGGCACTACAGTCCTTCGAAACGTCGGCAGCTGATCGCCTCACAAGACGCCTCTATGAAGCTCAAACACTGCAGCGAATATGTAACATTAAAATACACAAAGCAGTACGCTTGTCTGCTGTTTTGTGTGGGTGTGGAACTTGGGGTCTCGCATTGAGGGGGGAACACGGACTTGAGGGGGTGCTGAGAATAGGGTGGCGAGACACAACAGCCTGGCATGAAGTGGAGGTAACGGAGAACAGAGAAAATTTCGTAATGAGGAGCTTCATTATTTGTACTTAAACCAAACAATTTGCTATTGGAATCAAATCACAGAAAATTGGATGGGTTGGGCATGTGGCACACATGGGAATGAAGAGTAAGCCTGAAGAAAACAGACCAGTTATAAAATCTTGGCATACATAAGAGGATAATATTAGAATGGTCCTGGAATAAACAGTATGGGAAGGCAAGGTGCGGATTCATCTGGCTTAGGATAGCAGTCGGTGGTGGTTTCTTGTGAACGCGGCAGTGAACCTTCGGGTTTCATAAAATGAGGGTAAGTTCTTAACTGGCTGAGGAACTGTTAGAGTCTGAATGAGGACTCTGCTTCATGGAGGTCGCTACGTAATGACCGAACTGCAAGAGCGTGTTCTGCGGTCAGGTATGTCTTGTGAAGTGCAGTTTGTTTCCACATCGTGATGAAGAGAAACGCTAGGTTAATGTACCGTGAATAACGATTATCTTTTTTACCTCACCCTTCTTATCACCATTTTAAACGTTCGCAACAACACTGAAGTCTGAAGGGCATTCCAGCAATTTCGAAATGCTAACCATCACACTGTGTGCCAGTCGGTGTGATAGCGATGGCGACTGCGTTCATAGCTTATACAAACTGATGCCTTCCTTCTTTCTGGTTTACCACCTCCACGCACCCTGGACTTCATTCAGCCTCACAGAAATAAATACAATGGGTCAAGCCGGGTTACCGAGCGAGCCAAGCCGCCGGTCCATTTCTTCCAATCCATCCTTTTCCTTCAAAAATGTCGTTAGGTCTGCCGAAACATGGAGGTGACCTGTGATACCGGAGCCACTGTCGTCTTCGTGTTGCAGCAGGCACATTCTCTGTATACGGGGGTCTTTCAATGTCCATAAAGTTTCTTTTACACGTCCCTCGGTAACACGTGGTCCAGTCAGGTTACTGCCTGATAACACAACGCTTTCACAATAATCGCTGTTCAAAATGTCGTTGTGTTACCTGGTGTGGATTTCCCGTGCTCAAGAGCGCCGGTTCCTTGTATTGGCAATACCATCCCCGGGGCAGATTTTATAGCCCTGGTTGCACGGTTGGCGTCACCTCCCGGTACAAGGTGTTGCACTCTTTTGCAGGTGACACTGCCACAAACACTCATGGCGCACAGCTGCCCATAACTGTGTCTGCTACACCAACAGTACTATAAATTCAGTGTGTGCTTGGACTTAGCTGCACTGCTGCCAGAACATCACCTGTAAGCCGTTGCTTTTCACGTTCCACATTCACTCATGCGAAGGAGCCAGCACTGTGTGTGCTGTTTCAAATGTTGTGGGACGTGGGCAGCAGTACATGTACTGAACACAGCGGCACTGTCACTTTCGGTGCGGAAACCAAATAGGAAATGCATGTCGGCTTATTCTTCATTTGTAAAAGTGTCGGCGGACTGCCATTGTTCTGGACAGCGCACACACAGGAACAGGATGGAGCTACAACAGTCCCAGTTAGCGTCACTAGCACGTTACTGATACCGCTGTCCAAACGCACTGGACTTGATGCACTAACTCTTGCTCCAAGTGAGCACTCTCCTGAATATTGGCTATTACGTCGCGGAACATGCGGTAGGTAGGTAGGTAGGTAACCCAAATATATTTACGATGTTTCGCCTGTCAGTAACAGCACTGCCCGGTGCTTCTTGAGAGCCTTACAGTCGCTCACCTCGTCACACTATTTTTCGGCTGTTATGCAACCCGAATACAAGTGCCGCATGACAGTGAAGATGCCCACAGCAGCATTTAGATGGACGGCGCTGTACCTCAGCACAGCTGTAACCTCCATCCACGAAACGACACGGCGTCACAATCTTCCGTAACACTGCGCCGTTTCGAAAGCCGGAAAACTCGTAGCCCGCTACTTATTACGCGTAGCACTGCATCCGAGCCTACGCCAGATGAATCCAGTCCACACCCTCCTACAGTACTAGGATTATTCAAGATCCAGCTGAATGTTATCCTGTCATCTGTGTCTAATGTTGGCTCGCTTTGTGTCAGCTTTGCAAACCAAAACTATACGCGTGTTACATGCTGTGCTGTTTTCGTCATCCTAATTACTTTCGGCGAAAAGTGACAATTACACAGGTCCTTACCAATTCTGCTGCTGTAATCTCGCACGCCCAAACGTTCCACCCACAGTACATATACGCCGTGTGAAACAGGAACGTCTCACGGATAATGCTCACCCTGAAGATGAAAGCACTACAATTATTCGAAACGCCGGGACCTCAACCGGCGCACAGCATCTCAGACGGAATCTGGACCGACGAATCGTGGTTCGACTTCCAGTAGGGGAAGAAATTTCTCTCCTGTCCAAAACGTTCAGACCGACTCTGGAGCCGACCCGACCACCTAGTCAATGGGTACTGAGAGGATAAAGCAGCCGAAGCATGAAGCTGTCTAACCACCATCGAATGCCATCCTGGCGTGCACAGAAACGATTGGACTTCTGACTTTATGAAAACCTGTTACTGCCACCTCACATTGCACGACCAGCGCGCTGCAGCCGTACATTTCAAATCTCTACACCTTTGTTCAAAACACTTTCCTCGCCGCTAAATATTCATAGAGTTCAGCTGGCGATGTGCGGGCCAACACGTGTACTGCGGCGTGCAAATTGTCCGTCATTGTTGTCCGATTCAACCAAAATCAGGACTGACTGACTGACTGACCGACCCAAGACTGAATCCAGGCCTCCGCGAAAGCCTGAAATGCATTTGGAACTGCATTTACTGTGAGCGACAGGGACGAAGTTCTTAAACATACTCAGTTTAGGTTATACAAACCAGTCAGTTAATGCTGTATAGGGAAATAATCGCTGTTTGTTCTGAGATCCACACAAAAGACTGGGAAACGTATTTCAGAGACAGTACGTTCGAATTCCCGTCTCTTCGTCCGCTAACATGACTTGCGCTCCTCGCGGTTTTGCGCAGTCGACACCTGGGATCTTTCTGCCCCGCCCCTGGAGTCATGTGACGTCCCGCTGAGTTATCAGTACTGGAGCAATGCTCTTGGTAGAACCGCGAATGGCTGCCCTTGTCACGTTGTCATGAACGCAGATAAGGCGCAGTATCAGCTACCGCTCATAAAGACACTTTCGTTACGACAAACAGGAAGTAATGGTGTTTTGTTCGGTCAACTTCCGCATATTTATTTTTAAACGTCCGGTTCATTCATGTTGTACCGAACTGCAAAGTTTCGCAATTCCCGACCGTTAACTGACGTGTTGCATCAAGCATAATGTTGCACATTAGAAACATATATATATATATATATATATATATATATATGTGTGTGTGTGTGTACTGTAGCTTCAAACTACCTTACATTTGACACTCACTGCTGAAGTACACAGAACACACGTAAAAGCGGAAACCTGTGTGATTTGTTCAGCACTTCATGAAGACGTATGGGGGAGTGGAGGTCCAGCCAGTCACATTCTTACCTTGAGCACTATGTATGAGTGGCGGCGAGCTCTGACGTCGGCCGCTGTGTCCATCAGAATAGGTGGCGGCGGGGTGTGGATGGGGTTGATAGTTCGTTCATTTAGGGCTTACCAGTCCTTGAGGACCGAAAACAAAGGCTTAGCGTTCTTTCAAAACATCTCAGTTAGTTAAATTGTCCGTTACAGACAGCGTAGCGTAGCGTGGACTTGAGTCGCTGCAGTCCAGAATTCTCTGCTCACTACACATTTTAGAAAGACAGACAGATATGAACTTTGGTACTTGACACGTGTCTTCTAGAGGAAGACCTTGTAATAGGACAAAACGTACTGGATATTGGTTAATGCTATCACTTATGTGTACGCTATTGGTACTGCAGTTGACGGCGTGACGCAACCCTCCTGGCGTTTAATTTTTATAACTTATAATCGTAAAAAAACAGAGACCAGCCATCCATGAAAGTTGTAATTTTTGTGCGTGTATTTTCATAACGTGGTGGAATGAGTGACGTCATCAGAGACGGTTACGTTGCTAAGCGGTACGCATACCGTGGTGGTACGCGATGTGGCGTCTGATGGTGTACGAAATTACTTGGGTCATTATGGTTTTCCCATAATTCAACTTTAGAAGTGTTAATTGCGATTTAAAATTGTCTCAAATGTATTTAAATTACAATAAATATACAAATGAGTATTAACTGACACACACAGCGGAATGTCATACGTAAAAATTGAAAATAAATATATTTATGAAGTGCAAACCAAAGTACAACTTGTCTGACGGCATGGAGCGTCCTCAGGTTGCGGATGGAGGAACGGCCTCCAATATGGAGGGTAGCTGCGAACATATTGAATAAGCAGTCGCGGACAGCCGACAAGGTGTGGTCCTCCATGTTGAGGTTTGGGTGGGGTACTAAAAACTGCTCGCCGTAAAAACTTAACATGTTTTGTGAACGGAATGCAGGACAAAATCACAACACGAAGGTATGAAATAAGCCCTCTAACAATGAGGGCAAAGCTCAAGCAATCCCAACAAATCAAAAATGCATGCATGAAGAAATTAACACAAGACTGCACACAGGGAATGCCTGGTACCATTCGGTCCAGCAGCTTACAGTTTGTTGTCAAAACAGAAAGTGTGTAACTTGGTCTGATGGAGGAGCAGAGGCTGAGAGTGTTTGAGAAGAGGGTTCTGAGGAAAGTGTTTGGGCCTGAGATGGATGAGGTAACAGGGGAGTACAGGGAACTTCATAATGGCAAGAATCATAATCTGTACTGCTCACCAAACGTTTTGTGGGTGATCAAACAAAGAACAATGAGACCGGATGAACAGGCAACACTTGTGGAGTACAGGAGAGGAGAGGAGAGGTGTATACAGGATTTTGCTTGGGAAACTTAAGGAAACGAGCACTTGGAAGACCTAGGCATATATGAGAGGACAATATTAGAATGGATCTTAAAGAAAGAGGTTGGGGACTTTAGATTGGACTTGTCTGGCTCAGGATAGGGACAGGTGGCGGGATGTTGTAAACGCGATGATAAAGCTTCGGGTTCCATGAAATGTGGGGAAATTTCTTGACGAGCTGAGAAGCTGCTAGCATCTCAAGAAAGCATCTGCCCCATGGGGTTAGTGCATTAAAGTGTCATACAATTAATATTAACTGCGAAAGAGTCACATGAGGGAAAAGATGTTACTGATACTTCCACAGCCTCAGTAGTGGCACGCCAGTAAACGGGAAGGTTGAAAAGTTGTGCTTACTGGCCCGAAACACAGAACTCCGTGCAGTGTATCTACACTAACTTCTGATAAACCCTAGTTCGCTTTAGTTTGTGTTACTGTCCTTGAACATTTTAATCATTCTTCAAGTACAATATTCAAGTTACAGGCTATTGTGGTTACTATATGCACCAGCTGCTCTAACGTTTCAGAAACTAGCATTGTGCCCACGGAGTGGCGGGGTACTGTTATGTGCTTATTCTCATAAATAACGCTAACTGGTTGGGGTTTATAAACAGAGACGCTGTGTTTTCTATAAAATAGTAAGTTAATTTGTTTATATAAATGTACACCTTCTATACTTCTTTGTCTTGTCCCAAGTAATTAAGATTACGGGAAAAGTGCTTCGTTATCAAAAACAGATTATCTAAGATAATGACCACGCAGCATGAATTACGATAAGCCAGTCCACAGCCTCTTTCTACGACATTTATCCAGACATTGTGATCTAGTGCTGCCTCTTGCAACATCCAATATCTTCTTGCGTCATTAAGTTCATCCAGTAGCTGCTTGCATCTTCTTCCTCGTCTTACCTTCGCTTCTATCTATCCTTCTATCCTTCCTCAAACAACGTGTTTTGGACCGCAGCTCCTACGCAAGATGTGACCATTTCAGTCAGCCCTCCTTCGTTTTACTATCTGCAGGATATTC
>Ga0123357_10003239_pt1 | contig 18561 bp, 15 predicted proteins | sample TergutEmb28metaG_FD_89873 | JGI IMG/M metagenome (GOLD analysis project Ga0123357, IMG submission 89873) | Embiratermes neotenicus P4 segment gut microbial communities from Petit-Saut dam, French Guiana - Emb289 P4 | ecosystem: Host-associated > Arthropoda: Insects > Digestive system > Gut ...
TGACCTGCGGATAGTTTAACAAATGGCGAAAAGCCCATTCAACAGGCGTGCGTTTGATCGGGAAGCTGTCGTACAGCTCTATTACGGCTTTTGGCGTTTGCACAAGGTTGCCGCCCCGCAAAGGTTCCATGATTGCTAAAGCGCAGCCTTTCTCACCCGCCAGCGTAATGGCTTCTTCAGTGGCTTCTTTGTCAACATCCAATATATTCTGCAATACCTGACACATATCCCATGGATAAGCGTTCAACACTTCGCGGAAAAGCGGAAATCCTCCGTGATAAGAAAATCCAATGGCTTTTATCATTCCTTCGTCGCGAAATTTTTCATATTCTTCGTAAATCTTGCGCCGCTGTACTTCATCCCAGCAAGCCGGATGAATATTATGAATCAAATAGACGTCGATGTAATCGGTGCGCAGCTTTTTCAGCGTGTTTTCGAGATTGCGCCGTATATCGGCTTGCGTTTTCATTGCAAATAAAGGTTGCTTGGTGACGATCTTCACTTTTTCCCGCCATCCGCCGTCCAAAGCCTCTCCTAATACAGATTCGCTGGTTTGATTGTGATAACTATAAGCCGTATCGAAATAATTGATGCCATGCTCCACACCATAGCGAATCATCTCAAATGCTTTTTCCAAATCTACCGTTGCCTTTCCGTCTTTATAAATCCGGGGAAGGCGCATGCAGCCCATCCCTAATGCCGACACTTTATAGCCGGTCTTTCCAAATAACCGCGTGTTCATAGTGTAATAATTCTTTATTTTTCATGTGCAAATGTAATTAATAATTACGTATTACCAAAGTATTTTATGCCTGACGGTATAACTTTTTAATAACCTCACGTCATTATCAACCCCCAAAAGGGTGAAAATGTATCGGACAGTGTATTTTTACCCTTTTGGGGGATTGACAGGTACGCACTATCCGATTACTTTTGCAGGCTGTACTGTTTTTTACCGGTTTCAAATCGGATTATAGAGAAAAAACAGTAGCATAAAAGTTTGATAAAAAGTTTGATAAGTCATGAAAAGAGCGATCGTTTTCTGTTGGATGACCGTAGCTTCGGTTTCTATTTTTGCGCAAAAAGCCTACCCCGTCGATTCGTTCGAAAAAGAACAGCCAATGGTTGTATGGTTGGGTATTGCCGCTGGGCTATGGGTGATTACTTTGTTAATCGCATTCTGCCAAACAATGAGAAACGCACGGATAAACAAGCAGCTGATTGCTGCCAAAGCGGTTCAGGATAGAGAAATCGCCGACCGCGCACGTATTGCCGAAGACTTGCACGACCGTCTCGGCGGAAGTCTTTCGGCCGTGAAAATCGAACTGAATAGCACGCAGGACCTGCAAAGCCTAAACGCTAAATTAGACGAATGCATCCGGGAAATCAGGGAGATAACCCACAACCTGATGCCTCACTCTTTACTTTTGCGTGGGATGAAGACGGCTTTGGAAGATTTTTCCGCTCCATTCCCCAACGTCCATTTTCATTTTTTCGGAAAAGAAATACGCATCAGGGAACGGCTGGAATTTATCATTTATCGTTGTGCCAGCGAGTTGGTAACTAATTTCATCCGGAATTCCGGCGACGCCCGGGAAATCAACATACAATTGATACAGAGTGAAAAATATGTATCGCTTACCGTCCATACCGATGGGTGTGTCTTCGACGGAAAGACGCTCTCAGAAAGCGTTGAACTGAATAATATTCGCGACCGCGTTGCTTCATGCAACGGCAAAGTAGATATCATATCCTCTCCCACTAATGGAACGGAAACGGTTATTGAGTTGAAAGTGGAGAGTGGAAAGTGGAGAGTTGCCCCGTAATCTCATTTTTACCTTTTTGGGGGATTGGTTAACCTAATAAATAAGCGTACCTTTGCGGCGTAATTATTTATTATTTCTACTTTAACAGATTTCAGAAAATGAGAGAGAAGGATAATACATACAAACATTTGACAAAAACAAACGAATTGTTGTTTTTTAACAGTTTTTATTTGTTTATCTCAATTATTTTGTTATACACACATTTAAACAACACCTCGCGCGCAATTTACAAAAAATAATTTATATACACAAGGATGGTTCAAAAATAATTAAACCATCTCCCTTATTTCCTTGTTCGATCTTTTAATGAATGAATGTAAAAAAAATAAAATATGAAAATGAAAAAAAATGCATCATCCCCAGCATCCAGCACTTCGCCTGTCAAAGTGTCTATTGTAGACGACCATAAAATGGTGGTAAAAATCCTGAGCAAGACGATCAATGAATCGAGTATTGCTCAAGTGATTGATGTATATTACACATTGGAATCCTGTTGGATGGGGTTAGCTAAATCGCTTCCCGAAGTATTGCTGCTCGACATTGGAATGCCCGACGGCGACGGCGTGGAATTTTGCGCTGAGGTATTGAAAATCTACCCCCAATTAAAAATCATTATGTTGACCAGCTACAAAGAGTTTAATGTTGCAAAACGGGCATTGAGCAGTGGAGCGGTCGGATATATACTGAAAAATGCCGAACCCAATGAGATATTTGCCGGCATAGAAACCGTCGTACAAGGCGACCTGTTTCTCTGTGAAGATATCGATCTGCTGCTGAAAAACAAATTGTTAGGCGATGTCACCTGGTTTTCTTCACGTGAAAAAGAAATCCTGCAATACATTGCGGAGGGCTACACCACGAAAGAAATTGCCGATAAGATTTTCCGCGATGATGAAACCGTCAAAACTCACCGGAAAAACTTACTCCTCAAACTCGCTGCCAAAAACACATCCCACATGATAAAAAAGGCGATCGATCAACACTTAATTCCGGGAATTTAAGCGAGAAAACAAAGAGAATCAAAAATATAATCCATAGTCATTATGATTTCGAAGATGCGTATTTCCACGATCCTGCTTTTACTTGCTCTCATACTGTCCTTCAGTGAGACAGCTATGGCTGATTTAACCATCGACTCGTATAAATCAGAGATTGATTCATTGAAAAATGTGCTAAAAACCCAAACGCTTACGGAAAGAGACCTGTTGGAAATATACAATGGAATAACCAGCAGATATGCGGCTTATGAGATAGACAGTGTGTTTGTTTATGCTCCCAAATCCCTCGATCTTGCCCGTAAACTAAAGAATAATGAACTCGAAATCGGTAATTGTTCTCATTTAGGAATTGCTTATTGTTTCCGTGACAATTACGATTCGGCGTTTATCTGGTTGGACAAAGCAAAGGAACTGGCTGAAAAAACAAGAAATACATTAGCAAAAGTATCAGTGATTGAATTTATGGCGTTTGCCTACGCGCGACAGGGAAAATACCTTTCGGCCATCGATTTTTATACTCAATCCCTCAAAGTACTCGATGAAAGCGGGAGCGATGAAACAAAATACTTGGGTGCATTGCTCAATTTAGCCGAATTATACCGCAATCTCAACAATCCGGAAATGGCGATTCAGTATCTAACCAAAGCGGAGGAGCTGTGTAATAAAATTAAATCGCTCCGCGGTAAATATGAATGGAACATTACGCAAGTTTACAATGAATACGCATTCAATTATTTGAAACAAGGCAATCTGGACAAAGCCAACGACTATGCCTTAAAATCGGACAGTATCAATCGAGAGGGTTTTTTTGTTATTAACAAATGCCAGACCCAAGGATTGTTGGCATCCATCTGTTTGCAGCGGAACGATCTGGATCGCGCTTTATCCTACGCCAAAGCATCGTATGATCAGGCAGCCGTACTGAAAGACAACAAATTGTATGCCTATTCCGGAAAAATATTGTCGGATGTTTACCTGGCTCAGAAGCGTTATCCGGAAGCGGAGGCCGAAGCGCTCAAAATTTGGCAGACCGATTCGACCGATATCGATGGTGCGCGCGCCATAGCGCTAAACATTGCCCTGGCGAATATCTCTATGGGAAACAAGGAAAAAGCGGCTTCCTATCTTCAAAAATATTCGGAATTAAATGCCCGGTATTCCGAAAAGAGCTTCCAAACGACGGTTTCCGACATAACCATCAAATATGAAACCGAAAAGAAAGAGATGCAAATAGCGTCGCTGAAAAAACAACGCATCCTGTATATCGTTATCAGTATTGCCGGTTTCCTGCTGGCAGTGATCGTCGGGCTTGTTTCCAGGCAAAAGATGCGGCACGAACGGTTAGAGAGCGAACTCATTTCAACCAATGCCATTCTTGACTGGGAAGTGAAAGAACGGGAACGGTTTGCCGATGAATTGCACGATGGCGTCAACGGGATGCTGTCTGCTTTACGCACCGAACTGAATTCGACAGGATATCCTGTAAAAAACATCGTTCATGGATTGGATGAATGTATCGAAAACATCCGCCGCATTGCGTATGACCGGTCGCCCGGTCCTTTGGAACGGTTTGGAATGAAAGCAGCAATAGAAGATCGTTGTTGCATGTTCCCGAATGTTCATTTCCATTTTTTCGGAACAGAAAGGCGAGTCGAAAAGAAGATCGAGCGGGTCGTTTTTTATTGCGCTTGCGAATTGGTAAACAATTCTTTCAAACACTCCGAAGCGGAAAATATCAATGTCCAGCTCATACAGGGAGAGAAACATGTTTCGCTTACCGTTCAGGACGATGGACGCGGCTTCAATAAGGAAATCGTTAGGCAGGGATCCGGACTGAGAAACCTGAGCGACAGAGTTCTTTCCTGCAACGGCAAGATGGATGTGATCTCTTCTCCGGGCAACGGTACGGAAACGATTATTGAGCTGAAAGTAGAGAGTTAACCCCATCTGCCATTTTGTCGCATATTTCATTCTGGCAAATCTTTTGTTGTGTTAATCCTAAAAATAATGAAGTATGAATTTTAACAATTTTACAATCAAAGCGCAGGATGTAGTTCAACACAGCGTTGAATTGGCACGACGCAAAAATCAACAGAATATAGAACCGGCACATCTGATGAAATCCATTCTGGAAGAATCGGAAAGCATCGTCCAGTTTTTGTTTCAAAAAATAGGCGTTAACACGCAGCTTTTTGCAACCGGATTAGACAGGGAAATCGATTCGTATCCCAAAGTATCGGGCGGTGAACCTTATTTAGGACGTGAAGCCAATGCCGTTTTACAAAAAGCCATCGATATCAGTTCCCAGTTGGGAGACCAGTATGTTTCCGTTGAACCGATGATTCTGGCTTTATTCAAGGAAAAGAGTTCGGTTTCGACGATGATGCGCGATGCCGGAATTACTGAAAAAGAGTTGACGGCAGCCATCAACGAACTGCGGCAAGGAAATAAAGTGACAAGTCCGTCAGCGGAAGATACGTATCAATCTTTATCCAAATATGCAATCAACTTGAACGAACGGGCCAGGTCGGGGAAATTAGACCCTGTCATTGGCCGTGACGAAGAAATTCGGCGGGTATTGCAAATTTTAAGCCGCCGCACAAAGAACAATCCCATCCTAATCGGCGAACCGGGTGTGGGAAAAACGGCGATTGCCGAAGGCTTGGCTCATCGCATCATTCGCGGCGACGTACCCGACAATTTGAAATCCAAACAGATTTTTTCTTTAGACATGGGCGCGCTTATTGCCGGCGCTAAATATAAGGGAGAATTTGAAGAACGGCTGAAATCGGTTGTCAATGAAGTGATCGGATCGGAAGGCGAAATCATCCTTTTCATCGATGAAATCCACACTTTAGTCGGAGCAGGCGGAGGCGAGGGCGCTATGGACGCCGCCAATATCCTGAAACCGACATTGGCTCGGGGCGAATTGCGTGCTATCGGCGCAACAACGCTGAATGAATACCAGAAATATTTTGAAAAAGACAAGGCGCTGGAACGCCGTTTTCAACAAGTCCTGATCGATGAACCGAGCGAAGCCGATGCCGTTTCCATTCTTCGCGGCTTGAAAGAAAAGTACGAAAACCACCATAAAATCCGTATCAAAGACGATGCGATTCTTGCGGCCGTACATCTCTCGTCGCGTTATATCACCGAACGTTACCTTCCGGACAAAGCCATCGATTTGATGGATGAAGCCGCAGCCCGCCTCCGGATGCAAGTCGATTCGGTGCCGGAATCGCTGGATGAAATCACCCGCAAAATCACACAGCTGGAAATCGAACGCGAAGCAATCAAGCGGGAAAACGATACCAATAAATTGGAAATCCTCACAAAGGAAATTGCCGATTTACGCGAAGATGAATCTCAGCTGAAAGCCAAATGGGAATCGGAACGCGAAATCATCAACAAAATACAGCAGAACAAAATCGAAATCGAAGATTTGAAGTATCGTGCCGAACGTGCCGAACGCGAAGGCGATTACGGTAAAGTAGCCGAAATCCGTTACGGCTTACTTCGTCAGAAAGAAGCGGAAATAGAAAAATTCCAGCAGGAACTGAGCGGCATGCAAGGTCAGAATGCGATGATTAAAGAAGAAGTCGATGCCGATGATATTGCTGATGTTGTTTCCCGGTGGACGGGCATTCCGGTCGGAAAAATGCTGCAAAGCGAATCGGACAAACTGCTTCATCTGGAAGATGAATTGCACAAGAGAGTGGTTGGGCAGGAAGAAGCGATCACCGCCGTGTCGGACGCTATCCGCCGGAGTCGCGCCGGTTTGCAAGACCCCAAGCGTCCCATCGGCTCGTTTATCTTTCTGGGAACTACCGGTGTAGGTAAGACCGAATTAGCGAAAGCGTTGGCCGAATATCTTTTCGACGACGAAAACATGTTGACCCGCATCGACATGAGCGAATATCAGGAGAAATTTACGGTTACCCGCCTCATTGGTTCGCCTCCGGGATACGTAGGCTACGACGAAGGCGGCCAGCTGACCGAAGCTGTGCGCCGTAAACCCTATTCGGTCGTCCTGTTCGATGAAATTGAAAAAGCGCATCCCGATGTTTTCAATATTCTGCTGCAAGTGCTGGACGATGGCCGATTGACCGACAATAAAGGGCGCACGGCGAATTTCAAAAATACGATTATCATTATGACGTCGAACCTGGGGTCGAATATTATTCGGGAGAATTTTGAGCGCCTCACCCCCAACCCTTCTCCACAAGGAGAGGGAAGTAGGAGCAACTCCGTTCGCAATGACGAAATCATTGAAGAAACGAAAAACGAAGTGTTGGATTTACTCAAGAAAACCATCCGTCCCGAATTCTTGAACCGGATCGACGAAGTGATTATGTTTACGCCATTGAATGAAGCGGAAATCAAAGCAATCGTTCAACTGCAATTAGATAGCGTGAAGACGCTTCTTGCCGGAAACGGCGTTGATTTGCAATTCACCGAAGCAGCCATCGAATTGATTTCCGAAGAAGGATACGACCCGCAATTCGGAGCGCGTCCGGTCAAGCGAGTCATTCAGCGGCAAGTGCTGAATCCGTTATCCAAAGCGATTTTGGCAAAACAGATCAATCACAGTCAACCGATTGTTATTGGCGTTGAAAACAGAGAATTGAGGTTTTCAAACGGAGGAAAATAAACAGGAATACCCTCCAATGCTATTATTTACTTGAATTAATTGCACGTAAATTGCTTATAAACAACAAAACTCACTGAATTAGTGAGTTCTATCTGCGGAAAGCGAGGGATTCGAACCCCCGGTACAGTTACCCGTACACCGCATTTCGAGTGCGGCCCGATCGACCACTCCGGCAGCTTTCCGTTTGCTCTGCTTGAATCGAGAGTGCAAAAGTAGCTATTTTTTTGTAATATTCAAAATGCCAGATAATGTTTTAACCTGTCTAAATCTTCCGGTGTAAATTCTTCCAGCAAATAAAGTTCTTGAATATTCTCCAATTTTCCTTTTTTCTTTCGCATTTCTACAATGGCTTTTGCTTGATAGAAGTTAATATAAGGATGCGATTTCAGTTTATCCAACGATGCTGTATTTGCCGGAATCAAGACAATTTTATTCGTATCTGTCCGCATATACGGAATAATTTTTTCATATAATTCGGCATACATTCCATAGACTTCCTGAAGTTGCTCCAACCGGTAAAAGCCTCCTATCAGGTTTCGATAACTGGTGATTCGTTTGGCAAAAGAAGCTCCGATGCCCGGAATCTTCATTAATTGAAGTGTATCGCTGGCATTGATTTCGATGACCGTTCCTTCCGCAAATTTTTCCGAAGCCGGATAATGGTTTTGCTTAGGCAACGCATGCGACTCTGATGGAGTAGGGTAGTAGCTCCGTTTTTCCATCGGTTGAGTGGATTTTGTGGATGCATAATGCGCTTTTTCATTGACAGGCGCATAATGATTTGTAACCTCCTGCTCTTTTGTTTCATCCGGAAGCGATTCCGTTTTTTCTTTGTTGATGCTTACTGCCGCACCATTGGAAGGTGAGGAACTCTTGGGCGTAAAAAGGAATTTACCCAGAAAAACACCTGCAATAAGCACAATTAAAATCACGATACCCTGACGTTCCCGTCGGGAGAAGTAAAAAAAATCTTTCCACATAAGGCTTTAATTTGTAAGTTATCTATTATTTTTTAAATTCTCAATTCTCAATTATTCTTCCGTCTTTCATCGGGATGATCCGGTCTGTTAATTTTGCTAACGATTCGTCGTGAGTAACAATAACAAATGTTTGATTAAATTCATCTCTTAAATTGAAAAACAATTGATGCAATTCATCTTTGTTTTGTGAATCAAGACTTCCAGAAGGTTCATCGGCAAAAATCACGGAAGGACGATTGACCAAAGCACGCGCAACAGCTACACGTTGTTTTTCTCCCCCCGAAAGCTCTGCCGGTTTATGTTCCATACGTTCCTGCAAGCCCAAAAAAAGCAGGATTTCCTTTGCTTTCTTTGCAGCTTCGGGTTGTCTTATATTTCCGATTAGTGCAGGAATCATCACATTTTCCCATGCGGTAAATTCCGGTAATAACTGATGAAATTGAAAAACAAAACCGATATTTTTATTCCGAAAGGAAGCTAATTCTTTATCTTTCAATTTATTTATATTGAAATTTTCATAAAATATTTCTCCCGCATCCGGTTTGTCTAAAGACCCCATAATTTGAAGCAATGTTGTTTTTCCGGCTCCACTTGGACCCACTATGGCAACGATTTCACCTCGTTGAACCGACAAGTCAATTCCCTTTAGAACTTGCAATTCACCAAAACTTTTGGTTATTTTTCGACAACTGATCATATATAAATCCGGGATAATTTTTACAAAGTTACAATTTCTTATTGAGAAATGAAAAAATATTTCTTTATTATCCAAACAAAAATAGTATATTTGCAACATAATTAAGAGGTATGAAACGAATCGCATTCGTCATAGTGTTTCTGATGATTTTATCTTATTCGGTTTCTGTTTTTTCGCAAAATAATAAGAACAGAATAGAGTCGGCTGTGATAGAGGAACAAACTACTCCGGAGATGGTTGTTTCCAACAATAAATTATATATACGCAATGCACCGGTCGGCAAGCGTGTGGAAGTCATTACCATTATTGGAAATAAAATTCGCGAGATTAAAATTACTTCTCCCGATTTCGAGTATGACCTGAATCTTCCGCGCGCAATCTATATTTTTAGATTAGATGGGATTGTAACAAAGTTCGTTATCAAATAAAACAAAGGCTTACTTTTTCCAGAATCCGGGCGTGAAGATATTCAATACGGTAAAAATTTCAAGTCGCCCGACAATCATCAATAGCGCCATATAGATTTTGACAAAGGTGGGTATTCCTGCATACGAACCGCTTGGGCCGTATTCGCCAAGACCGGATCCGCCATTGCCAATGCTGGTAATCGAGGCTCCTAAGGCTTCGATGAAGGGTACTCCTGCTATTACAAATACACCCCAACTGACAATTATTAAGAATATATACAGGAATGCAAATGCCAGCAAGCGTTGTACCACTTCGATCGATAATGCACTACCGTTTAATCGAATGGGGATAATTGCGCGTGGATGAATCAACCTGCCGAATTCGCCAAACGTACTTTTTGTTAAAATCAATGCCCGAACAACTTTCAGTCCACCGCTTGTTGAACCCGAACAACCGCAAATGATCATCAGAAACAGGAATACAATCCAAAAAAACGATCCCCATTGGATAAAATCACCGGTACTAAATCCGGTGGTTGTAATGGTGGATATCACTTGGAATATGGCCACCCGAAAGGCGTCCTTGAAACGGATATCTATGGAATGGTGAACAAATAAACCCACTGTAACGATCAGTGTCACTACGGCAATGATGCCTAAAAACCAGCGAAATTCTTCATCAAAGAAAAACTTTCCGAATTTCCCCTTGAATAAGAAATACAATTGCGTAAAATTGACAGCGCCGATAATCATAAACAGGCAGAGCACCGTCTCTATGTAGATTGAGTTCCAATGGGTAACACTGGTTTGTTTGGTAGAAAAACCTCCGGTAGAAATGGTGGAAAAAGCATGGCAAACGGCATCATAAGGGTCCATGTGACCGAGATAGAGGAGAATGATCAATACGACGGTCAACAGGAGGTAAATACCCCAAAGCCGTTTGGCCATCTGTGCTACGCGGGGGCGAAACCGGTCGCGAGTCAATCCTGCTGATTCTGCATCAAACAATTGAGCGGCTTCTCCGCCTATCAAAGGCAAAAGGGCCAACGAAAAAACGATTATTCCCATTCCTCCAAGCCACTGTGTTAATGATCGCCAAAACAATATTCCTTTCGGCATCGCTTCAATATTGTCCAAAATAGTTGCTCCGGTAGTCGTTATCCCTGATGTCGATTCAAAAAAGGCATCCGGGAAAAAAGGTATTTTCCCGCTGATAAAAAAAGGGAGCGACCCGAAAAGGGCAAACAGCAACCACGAAAGTGTGACTGAGATAAAGCTTTCTCTTTTCCCAATCAAATGAATTTTTGTACGGATGCCGGTAGGCAGGAAAAGGAATAATCCACATCCCAACGTGATCATCCCTGAAAGGATAAAAGGAAAAGGAGTTTCTTTGTAATAGATTGATACGCCTGCTGAAATGATTATGAAAAACGACTCGAGCATCAACATTAAGCCGCTGACTCGAGCGATGAATTTCCAATTCAATCCGATACCTTCCATTCAATTAAAAATTAAAAATTGAGAATTAAAAATGTTAATTAAAGTAGTCTTCGATTTTTCGCATGGCGCTATTCAAACAGAAGACAACTACTTGATCGCCGGCTTTGATGGTGGTGTCGCCATCAATGATTTCCGCTTTACCATTCTCTATTTTTCCACCCAGCGTCATGTCTTTCGGCAAATTTAGCTCCTTAATGGGTTTTCGGGTAATCTTGGAATTGGGGCGTGCTATCAATTCGGCAACTTCAGCATCGGCAAAAGTTAAACATTTCACATTCGACACATCCGCATTGAGCATAAACCGGTAAATGTGGCTGGCTGCAATCAGTTTTTTATTGATAACCGTACCGATATCCAATTTTTCAGCCATGGTGATATAATCGATATTCTCCACTTCGGCTACCGTTTTGGGAACTCCCAAGTTTTTAGCAGTCACACAGGCAAGGATATTGGTTTCCGAATTTTCAGTCAGTGCAATGAACGCATCGCAATTCTTGATGTTTTCACGAATCAAAAGATCGGTATTTCTTCCGTCACCGTTAATAATCATTACGTTATTTTCGACTTTTTCGGCAAGGTGGTAACATTTTTCCTTATTCTTTTCGATTATTTTTACATGGATATGACTTGGCAGGAATTCAGCTACTTTCATGGCAATTCTTCCACCGCCGACAATGGTTACGCGATTGATTTCGATTTTATTTTTCCCCGATAAGAGCCGGATATCATTTACATGGTCCGGTGTGGTAGTAAAATACAGGATATTGTCCGGAAGAATCTGGTCGGATCCGTGGGGAATAATTGTTTCATTGTCGCGTTTAATGGCTACAACATGATAGATTTTTTCATCTTTCGACAAATCGTAGAGGAATTTGTTGACGATAGGAGCATTATCACGCACTTTTGTACCCACAAGAATCAGTTTTCCATCGGTTAATTCCCACCATTGCAGCGACCAAGGTGTTTTTAGTGCATTGACAATTTCAACGGCCGCTAATGTTTCGGGGCAAATGAGCGAAGCCACGCCAAGTCTGGAAAAGAAATCTCTATTTTTGGGAAGGATGTATTCGTTGTTACTGATACGGGCAATGGTTTTTTTTGCTCCCAAGTTGGTTGCCAGCATGCAAGCCGTCATATTGACCGATTCTTCCGGAGTAACGGCAATAAACATATCGGCGCCTTTTACTCCGGCCGACCGTAGATCGGCGATCGATGTCGGGTTGCCTAACGTAGTCATGATTTCGTACTGATAAGGGATGTTCAGATTCTCTTCATTGGCATCCATCAAGACTATATCCTGCTTTTCCTGTGAAAGCAGTTTAGCAAGATGCGTACCGACTTCTCCGGCGCCAACAATGATAATTTTCATTTTTCATTGGTTATAACTTTGGTAATACTTTCTGTATCCATACCGCACAAACGGTAAAGTTCGCGAATGGTTCCGTGTTCGATGAACCGGTCGGGGACGCCTATTCGTTCGATATGGGGCGTATAGCCGTTTTCCATCATAAATTCCATGACTGCTGTTCCCAAACCGCCTTGAATCGTCCCATTTTCAACGGTAATGATGCGGCGGAAATTTTTCCCGACTTCGTGTAATAATTCTTTATCAATCGGTTTCAGGTAAATCATATCGTAGTGAGCGGCATCAACGCCTGCCGCACGCGCATTTTCAATCGCTTCCGCCGCGATATTTCCGATAGCTCCGATACTCAGTACGGCTACGTCTTTTCCGTCTTTCAATTTCTGTCCTTTTCCTACAGGGAGGATTTCGAACGGTTTTTGCCAATCTTTCATTTCACCTTGCCCGCGTGGATAACGGATAGCGAAAACGCCTTGTCCCGGCCGGCTTGCCGTAAACATCAGGTTTCGTAAAGCGATTTCATTGATTGGAGAAGCGATCGTTACATTCGGAATACAACGCAGATAAGCCAAATCAAAATTTCCGTGGTGAGTCATTCCGTCTTCGCCTACCAAGCCGGCACGGTCTAAACAGAGCACCATGTCCAATTTCTGGAGGGCGGCATCGTGGATAATCTGGTCGTAAGCCCGTTGCATAAATGAAGAATAGATATTGCAGAAAGGCAACATCCCTTCTTTTGCCAGACCGGCTGAAAAAGTAACGGCATGTGCTTCGGCAATTCCTACATCGAAAGCCCTGTGAGGCATTTCTTTCATCAGGAAAATCATAGAGCAGCCCGTAGGCATAGCCGGTGTGACGCCAACAATGCGGTCGTTTTGCTTAGCCAGTTCTACCAGCGTGTGCCCAAAAATATCCTGATACAGTTGCGGCTCATCTTTTGATTTCCAGATAATCCTTTCTCCGGTTTCCTTGTTGAATTTTCCCGGTGCATGCCATTCGGTTGCCGCTTCTTCGGCAGGTTTGAATCCTTTCCCTTTGACGGTTTGAATATGGAGTATTTTCGGCCCGGTCATATTTTTTATGTCGTTAATGATACGGACTAAGCCTTTTACATCGTGACCGTCGACGGGACCAAAGTAGCGAATATTAAAACCTTCAAAAATATTGTGCTGTTGGGTTAATAACGCCTTCAGACTATTGTTGAAGCGCAAAATCGCCCCCTTTCGCTTTTCCTGGATCAATCCGATTTTCTTAAAAAAGGTATATAACCGGAAACGAATTCGATTATACATTTTTGAGGTAGTGATATTCACCAGATACTCGCTCATTCCGCCTACCGATTTGTCGATCGACATATTGTTGTCGTTCAGTATAATGAGTAGATTATTCGGGTCGATAGAGGCATTATTCAGTCCTTCGAAAGCGAGACCGCCCGTCATCGACCCGTCACCAATGACAGCGATAATTTTCCGGTCGTTTTCGTTTTTCAGATTGGAAGCAACGGCCATTCCCAAAGCTGCTGAAATGGAGTTGGAAGCATGTCCTGCAATGAACGTGTCGAACTCGCTTTCCTGTGGATTCGGGAACCCGCTGATGCCACCTAATTTGCGTAGAGTATGGAATTGGTCTCTCCGGCCGGTCAGGATTTTATGTCCGTAGGCCTGATGCCCGACATCCCAAACAATCCGGTCGTATGGCGTATGAAATACATAGTGCAAAGCAACCGTCAATTCTACCGTTCCGAGGCTGGAGGCGAAATGACCCGGATTATCGGCTAATACTTCGATGATGTATTGCCGTAATTCATGGCACACCTGTTCTAATTGATCCGGTTGCAATTGACGGAGATCAGCCGGAGAATTTATTCGTCTTAATAAACAATCATCTGAAAGTGTAGTCATATACTAAAATATGTGCTGCAAAGTTACACATTTCACTCTTATTTTTTATAATTTTGCGTAAGATTTATTAGCGTTATGAAATTTCGAACAGAAATATCCGTTCAATCGAGCGATTACAAGATTTCGCACAACTGCCGCATTGCAATGCAAGGCTCCTGCTTTGCAGAAAATATGGCTTCCAAATTCCTGAATGCAGGTTTTGCCGTTGATACGAATCCTTTTGGAATCGCTTACAATCCTTTGTCCTTATCGCAAAACCTGCATCGTTTGCTGGATAATAAACACTTTGGCATCGATGAACTTTTGAAAGACAACGATATTTATCACAGTTTTTCGCATCACAGCCGGTTTTCAGGAACTAACCCAGACGAAGTCCTGGCAAAAATCAATTCCCGCCTGGAACAGTCATCGGCTTTTTTAGGGACAGCTTCTCTGCTTGTCGTTACTTTCGGGACGGCCTACGTTTACCGCTTGCAATCGACGAGCGCTGTGGTTTCCAACTGTCATAAATTGCCGGCCAGGTACTTTAGCCATAAACGTTTGACAACGGATGAAATTGTTCGGGAATGGAACGGTTTGATTGTTCGCCTGCAAGCGTTTAATCCTTCGTTGCGAATTCTATTTACAATCAGCCCTCTACGGCACTTGAAGGACGGCGTTCACGAAAATCAATTGAGCAAATCGATTCTGTTGTTGTCTGTTGATGAATTACTTCGAAATCATTCCCGTTGTTCTTATTTTCCTGCGTATGAAATTGTACTGGACGATTTGCGGGATTACCGTTTTTATGCTGATGATATGATTCATCCGACTTCTCAAGCGATGGATTATGTTTGGGAAAAATTTACAGAGGCGTGGTTTGATGCGGAAACCTCAAAGAAAGCGCAGGCGTTTGAAAAGAAACAGAAAGCATTGAATCATGTTCCTATAATAAAAGTGTAGCCATTTGGGAAAAGACAAGCGATTTCGCATTTACCATAATTGAAGGTAAACTATTGATTTTCAATTAAAAATTCGAGTTACTTTTAAACGTGACCGAAAATATTATGCGACCGGAAAAGAATTGACGACCGAAGAATGGGAGAAACTGCCCAAAGCTAAAAGTGCAGAAGCTAGATCTATTAAAAAAGACATTCAATTATCTTTTGATAAAATTAAGCAATCCGTTCAACTATTGGAAGATGTGAAAGATTTCTCATTTGATGCTTTAAATGTTCAGTTAGGCAAAGGTATTGTTGATTCTGTTAATTCGGCATTTCTTTCTAAAATTGACCGATTGAAAGAAGAAGAACGAATAGGGACAAAAATATTTTATGAATGTGCATTACATAGTATTGCAGGTTACGCCGGAAATAATATTTTTTTTGAAGATATAACTGTTTCATGGTTGAAGCGTTACGAAAAATATTTATTTGAAGATGGAAAATCTTATACAACCATCGGAATGTATATTCGCGGATTGAGAACGGTATTTAATGAGGCAATTAAATCAGGTATTATTAGAGCAAGCCTCTATCCGTTCGGCAAAGAAAAATATGATATTCCATTTGGTGAAGGGCGCAAATTAGCATTGACTTTGCAACAAATAAAAGAAGTAATTTCGTTTTCCGACGGATTGGAAGCAACAGAACATTATCGTGACTTGTGGTTTTTTTCTTATTTGTGCAATGGGATTAATATCATTGATTTACTGAAACTTAAATTTGAAAATATAGAAAATGGAGAATTAAGCTTTTATCGGACAAAGACGATTAATACATCAAAGAAAAAGACTAAAATACAAGTAATTATCACGCCGGAAATGAAGCAAATTCTAACTAAATGGGGAAATACGGACAGACGTTCGAATAATTATATTTTTCCTTTTTTGAAAGGGAACGAAACGCCGGAAGACCTCAAACGGATAACCGCAGATGTCACCAAACGTATCAATCATAAAATGGCTTATATATCCAAAGAGTTGAATCTGCCTCACATTAGCACGTACACGGCCCGGCACTCATTTGCCACAGTATTAAAGCGTTCCGGAGCAAATATTGCGTACATTTCAGAGAGTTTAGGGCATAACGATTTGAAAACAACGGAAAACTATTTGGCTTCCTTTGAAAGAGAAGAACGAGAAAAGAACGCTCGGCTTTTAACTAATTTTGGCGATTAATGGATTAATTATTTAACTTTGTACTCTAAATTTCGTAAGCTAATAGTATGGAAATTGTGAAACGCAATAATTTTGAAGGCTTGATAGACAATGTTTATCAAACTCATTGTTTATTACAGGAAAATGCTCAAAGAAATGTAAATTTGAATCTTACTATTAGGAATTGGATAGTCGGGTATTACATTGTTGAGTATGAACAAAACGGACAAGACCGAGCTAAATATGGAGCAAACTTGATTGAAGAATTGTCTTTGAAATTAAAAACCAAAGGTTTGAAAGGTTTTTCAATATCAGCTCTGAAAAATCACAGAACTTTCTATTTACTGTATCCTCAAATAAGCCAGACACTGTCTGGCTTATTGCAAAGTATTAATTTTCAACAAAATAATTTTCAAATAATTCCAGACACATTAAAAAGCCAGACAACGTCTGACGAATTGACCATTGAACCGGAACTGTTATTATCAAGATTAACTTATTCTCATTTTATAGAGTTAATCAGAGTTGATGATTCTACGCAACGCCTTTTTTATGAGGTAGAAGCAATAAAAAATAATTGGAACATTCGGGAATTAAAGAGAGCTATTAATTCTTTATTAGCATTCCGAACCGTTATGTCCACTAACAAAGAAGCGGTTATAGGCAAAATCAAAAACTTGAAACCGGAAACTAATGCAGAAATTATCAGAAATCCATTTATTTTGGAATTTCTTGATTTGGAAGAAAAATCAGAATACAGTGAAACAGAATTAGAAACCCGAATTTTAAATCATTTACAGGAATTTCTTATAGAATTAGGAACCGGTTTTTGCTTTGAGGCAAGACAAAAACGCATTACTTTTGATAATGAACATTATAGAATTGACTTGGTATTTTATCATAAAATTTTGAAATGCAATGTATTAATAGATTTAAAAGTAAGAGAGTATCGATATGCGGATGCAGGGCAAATGAATCTTTACTTAAATTACTTCAAAGAGAATGAAATGAGCGATGGCGATAATCCTCCTGTTGGCATTATACTCTGCACCTCAAAAAGCGATACACTTGTAAGATATTCCACCGCAGGAATGGATGATAAATTATTCGTATCAAAATATCTTGTTAAACTTCCAGATAAGAAAGTTTTAGAAGAGATTGTTAAGAGAGAGTTTGACAAATAAAAAAAAGATTTTAATTGGTTCACAATTGGTTCATGGAATACCTAAATATTAGAAGTGTAGATATGTATATGCTTAAATATAAGTAATTTATTTATTTCTCTAATTGACTCACAAATGGCTCATTAAATTTCAAAAACAACACACATAAGAAAAAAGAATTATGCCCCGCCGTAAAACATACAAGCTATTAGCAAAGGAAACGGATTTTTACGCTCTTTTAGTTGATGAACTCCGACTGATGAATTCCGAATTGGTTACTGAATACGATATGGAATCCATCGAAATTTCCATGAAAAAGAAAACAAAACTGCAAATCCTTGATATTGACAAGGCAATCGAAAATTTAAAAAGAAACTTACCGACTTATAGGGATGAAGTTGGAGTATTTTACGACGAGCCTTTTGTACATAAAAATGATATAGCCCGATTTCTGGGTATTTCCCGACCTACTCTTGACCAATGGATTCGTAACGGATTTATCAAAGCGATACAATCCAAGATATTGAGAAAAGAATATATTTATCCTCTTGAAGAAATTTTGAACCAACTTTTGCTATTGAAAAATCAAAACATTTGTTAAATTAAATCTTTAGCCCTTGCTAAAAAGTTAATAATAATTAAATAGTTAATTTTTCTTTCGACTTTACATTGGGGTGACATGTAGTGGTAGATGTAGAGGTTGTCCTATCTATGTAAGGTTATTTATTGTTCCGATTTATTTACTTGTCGCGTTTTGGCTTCAAAGTGTCGCGTTTTGTCATAGCAATGTAAAGTTATTTTACTTATTGTTATATATTCAGAGTTCCTGACCTCAGAGGAAATCAAGATGACACCAATTTGAACAGACAGGTCAAATTAGTCGCAGGGAATACGGTTTCGGTATCATTCAGATGGGAACATAAATAATCAAGAATACA
>Ga0123357_10003240_pt1 | contig 18560 bp, 13 predicted proteins | sample TergutEmb28metaG_FD_89873 | JGI IMG/M metagenome (GOLD analysis project Ga0123357, IMG submission 89873) | Embiratermes neotenicus P4 segment gut microbial communities from Petit-Saut dam, French Guiana - Emb289 P4 | ecosystem: Host-associated > Arthropoda: Insects > Digestive system > Gut ...
GAAACTTCCATCTCTTTTTTTGCCAGAATATACAAAAACAAACAGAAATATAATCTTATAACCAATAACTTATGAGAATTAGCCGCAGCGAAACTCTGGGGATTTATAGAGGAAAGATAGGAAGAAAGTTTATACTGACGTTGCTTTTGAACGGCGTAGTTTATGAAATAATTGATTTCTCTTCAGATTTCATTTTTTCATCCTTTTCCGTTCCGTTTCATCCAGCACAATCTTTCGCAACCGCATCGCTAAAGGCGTTAATTCGACATATTCGTCTTCCTTTATGTATTCAAGGGCTTGTTCGAGGCTGAAAACGACCGGCGGCGCCAGACGGACTTTGTCGTCGCTTCCCGAAGCGCGGACGTTGGTCAGTTTTTTCGATTTAGTAACATTCACGACTAAATCGCCTTCTTTGGTGTGCTCGCCGACAATTTGTCCTGCATATACATCGGTTTGCGGGTCGATGAAAAAACGCCCGCGATCTTGCAGTTTATCCAAAGCATAAGCAAAAGCATTACCGGTTTCCATAGCGATAATCGAGCCATTCAGTCGTTTTTCGATATCCCCTTTCCACGGTTGATATTCCAAAAAACGATGCGCCATAATCGCTTCTCCTGCCGACGCGGTTAAAACCTGATTGGTCAATCCAATCGTACCGCGCGAAGGAATCGTAAATTCCAGGTGAATCCGGTCGCCTTTGCGCTCCATCGTTTGCATTTCTCCTTTCCGCCTGGTGATTATATCAATAATACGGCTTGCCGATTCTTCCGGAAGATTGACCGTCAGTTGTTCTACCGGCTCCAGATCGACGCCCTCTTTTTTTTTGATAATGACTTTCGGTTGTCCCACCTGCAGCTCGTATCCTTCCCTCCGCATGGTTTCAATCAGAATAGACAAATGCAAAACGCCGCGTCCATAGACAATCCATGAATCTGCCGATCCGGACGGCTCGACGCGTAAAGCAAGATTTTTATCCAATTCTCGCATAAGCCGTTCGTAGATATGACGCGAGGTGACATATTTCCCGTCTTTTCCGTAAAATGGAGAATTATTGATTGTGAACAGCATAGACATCGTTGGCTCGTCGATAGCAATGGGAGGCAAGGGTTCGGGATTTTCCATATCGGTGAGCGTATCGCCAATCTCAAAATTATCGATACCCACAATAGCGCAAATATCTCCCGACTTCACAGACGGGACTTTGATTCTACCCAGCCCTTCAAAAACATTCAGTTCTTTGATGCGGGAGCGCAGGATACTTCCATCGCGTTTACAGAGCGCAATGTCCATTCCCTCCTGCAACTCGCCTCGATGAACGCGTCCGACGGCAATCCGGCCTACATAATTGGAATAATCCAGCGACGTAATTTGCATCTGAGGTATTCCTTCCAATACTTCAGGCGCTGGAATATGCTCGATAATAGCGTCTAACAACGGATGAATATTACTGGAGGGTTTCCGCCAATCGTCCGACATCCATCCTTGTTTGGCGGAACCGTAGATAGTGGCGAAATCCAACTGGTCTTCGGTAGCATCCAATGAAAACATCAGGTCGAAAACCATTTCCTGAACTTCTTCGGGACGACAATTGGGCTTATCTACTTTGTTGATGACGACAATCGGTTTCAACCCGAGGTCAATGGCTTTATGAAGCACAAAACGGGTTTGAGGCATCGGACCTTCAAAAGCGTCAACGAGCAAGAGGACGCCGTCGGCCATATTCAGCACCCGTTCTACTTCGCCCCCAAAATCGGCATGTCCCGGCGTATCAATAATGTTGATTTTACAGTCTTTATAATTAATTGAAACGTTTTTGGCAAGAATCGTGATTCCGCGTTCGCGTTCCAAATCGTTGCTGTCTAAGAATTGGTCTAAATCGGTTTTGTCGTCGCGGAATAATTTTCCTGCTAATAACATTTTATCTACTAAAGTTGTTTTGCCGTGATCGACATGGGCAATAATTGCAATATTTCGTATTTTCTGCATTCAGCTTATTGATTTTTGAATAAAGCCGCAAAGGTACAAAAAATTCGGCACGATACACAAATTTATTTACCTTTGCTGGATTTTGCGACTAAAATCAAATTAGAAACCTGAGTTCGGGATAAGAAGTTTTATAATGTGTTGATATTCAATTTACAAATTGAATATTGCTTGTTGATTTGGTTAAACTATCGAACGAAAAAAGAAAAGGAACTTGTTAAAAGTTCCTCTTCTATCTTTGTGTTTTCCGTATTTATGGTTGTTTAGACAATCTGAAATTTGCTACATAATAATCTAACTCGCCATCAGGATCGTTCCCGTTTTCACCCCCAATATTGAAAACAATAACCCTTGTGTGTCTGCTTGCCATACCGGAAATGTCTTGAGAATATTCAGTCCATTTTTGGAGATCGGAATCATTAATGTTAAACGTTGGTTGCCCAACATCAAAATATTCCTGCCCAAAGTTGCTGTTTTGTCCGAATGACCACATACTATTCATAAAACGTAACCAAATACATTGGAAATATGCACAAGTGCCTGTAAAAGCGCTTTTAGGAGGAGCATAGTAATCGAATTTCAGATACTTGTATTCATGAGAATTGAACTTGTAATCAGGAGGAAGCGCAAGAACAAAAGTGGAACTCATTTTCTTTGGAATCATCTTATATACATATTCAAGTCCATCGCCTGCAGGTGCATCGTCCGGATTTTGCGTTACCGTCATATTCCAGTTACTGTCTTGGACAAGACCATCGACGCTGTAATTGAACGGAATTAATGTTTCATCCGGAGTTTGAACCAATTCAACCACACCGCTACTTACATAAGGCGCGAGCAAGTCGTCGAGCCCCATCGTACCGGGAATATAACGCACCTTTTTAAGCGCTCCGGCATCCAATAAGTCTTTAAGCACCTGAACGTCATTCAGAACACCTACTTTTGCAATAAATGGCAGAAATGGTCCTCCTCCGATGGTGCTTGTTGCATTATTGTTGTTATAGGTATATTTATTAACCTCAAACAAATCTCCTCCCGTCAAATCAATTTCTTGAATATTCGAGAAATAAAAAATATCTTGCAGTGAATTAGCTTGTACAGGATATACTAATTTTGTAATGGCTGCAGCCGATTCATAATCGAATGTTGTTAGTCCGTTAGCTACCAATATATCTCTTTCGGAAGGTGAAAATGTTCCGGAACTGGAAGGAGTAGTTATCGTAAGACCGCTATCCAAGTAGAGCGTATCCAAAATCGAAACGCCATTCATTATAGGAACAATCTTGTACTTCATATTAACGGTCGTAGGTTGTCCCGTCTCCAGATTAGCTACGAAAAACCGCGAATCGGCGCCTCTTTCTCCACTTACTACGTTAGCATTCCTGTCGGTATATTGATAGGTCAGTCCATAATAATTTAGTAATAAATTATTTAATCCGGAAGGCCATTCAACGATAGCCGAAGAAGGGGAAACCGTAATACGGGGAGAATTCATTACCAATGACTCCAAATCGGAAGAAGTAAAAGGAATGAGCGCTATCTCCTGAGGAACCGATTTATTGCCGTATTCATCCAATGTATAAATAGAAAACCGGTAGATTTTAGACTGCGTCAAATTTTTTATATTCACCCAGGAAACCAGACTGTCGATAGTGATTTTTTGATCATCGTATTCAATCACTGTCTTTATCGCTTTGCCCATACTGATTTGACTGGATGGAATCCGTCCGGCTCTCATCAGGTCGATTTCTACCCGTTCAAAACCTATATACCCAGCTATTGTATCATATTTGGCAGGATAGACTATTTCGCCCCAGTATTGTTTTGTCTTATCGTTCATATTTTCACAGGAACTAAAAAGACAGAAACTAAATATAACTGTGCATATTATTAAAAATAGAATATTGTTCTTCATATTTCAAAAATTCTTAAGTTTAATTTAATTATTAGCTTTTCTACCATATAATGTTATCTCAGACAAACAATTGGCGTCGTCGAGCGTGTAATTGCCGCTGAAGCCGTGAACAGCTTCGTAGCGGAACCATCGGGTAGCTTTTGTATATTGCGGATCATCGGGATAGAAATAAGCCATATCGCCGGCTTCACCCATCTTCACATACTCTAATTCGCTAAGCCCAACCGGCTGATCTATCTTATGCTCGGTAATCGGACCAACCCATGAAGCGGTTGCATCATCCCAGATATACAATCGGTAAATACCAACGTTTTCAGATTGGTAATACTGTCCTCTACTAACATCGTCCAAGCCTCCCGAATGGCGTTGTACGGTAATTATACGGCTTAATTCATAGTAATCGCCCAAATCAATGATAAAGTTCCACGGCATATTTCCATCAGCGGTTCTTCCCGTACGGCCACGCGACTGTGTATGCATAAAGTTAAGATTATCGCCTTTATCAATAATATCGTCGATTACTTTACTGCTTCGACCTTCCAAGCCATCGCCAAAACACATCGGAACGCCGCCTATGGAATCATTGGCATTCGGCAATATCCATTTATCCTTTGGAATCTTAATATCTTCCAGTAAACTGAGCTGTCCTTCGTCCATGGCATCGGTAACATTGCCATAAGCATCTTTCACTCTCACTTTTACGCTAACAGGTTCGTCTTTGGTAGCGGTAAGATTATCAACGAACCGCTTGTCTATAAGAAGGTTCGAAGAAAATACGGTTGTGAAAGAATACGGCGTCCCTTGATGCGTATAGCTGAAATCGATATATACATTAACATTTTGTTGCAGTTCATTTTGCCAGCTTACCACCAAAGAACTGAAACCCGGTTTAACGATTACCGATTTTGCCACTCTCGTATATGCAGGCTCCAATGGAGTGACCTTTATACTTACCGGTTCGGAACGCACTCTGTTTCTATTTACTGCATACAAGTTGACAGTATATTCATTTTGAGAGGAAAATCCATAAACTGAAAGAGAATCACTGTAAAATGAAGATGTGAACAGGACTGTATTATTGCTTTCATTCTTATATTCAGCTTCAATCTGCAATAAATCTTCATCTTTAGGAATCGTATAGTACAATGTTGCTCCTCCATAGAGCGGCGTATATGATACATTGCTGACTTTTCCCGGAGGATTTCCGCCACTTTTGGGTTCATACCGTCCTTCTTCTTTACAGGAACCGATAGCTATCAATAAAGGTAATACAAATAATATAAATCTTATTGTTTTCATAATTTTATTCATTTTAATAATTACTACCATCCCGGATTTTGTATAAGTTGACCATTTGTATTCATTTCGTTCAAATCAATGGGCCATAAACAGTCGCGTATCGTAAATTTACGCGCTTGTTTGGCTTCCAATACAAAGAATGTCGGACCAGTCGTACCGTTATATTTCCATCCGGATACCGGAGTAGAAAAATCACTCACAGCTTTTTTATACCTCCACATATCCCAAAAGTAACCTCCTTCGAAAGCAAATTCATTGGCGCGTTCCTGAAGGATAATATCAAGCAAACCATCTTGCGTTTTGTGTTTATTTACGTCTTTTGTAATAGTGGCATCCGACCATACGGTTTCCACATTGGGAATACCGGCTCTTTGGCGAACCTTGTTTATCAAATCATATACTTCCTGCGAAGGACCGCTGAATTCGTTCAGCGCTTCCGCTTTCATCAAATAAAGGTCTGCCATGCGGATAATCGGATAGGGATATTTAACTGTTCGCTGCCAGGCGCCGGAAGTTGATTCCGGATGTACGAATTTCTTTATTCCTATGCCGGTACAAAGGTAGTCGGTCTGACTAACGGAAGAATTGAATCCGCCATCTTTTCCCTGATACATCATCGTGTTTATTCTGACCGAATGCGTGCGCCAATATCCCCCTGTAATAGCCATAGTAGCATAAAATCGCGGTTCCCTGCCGAGATACATTTGAAGCGTTTCACAGCCCGGTTGCATAATGCCCCATAAATTCTGGTAAGCAGGGTCTGCTTGTCCGGGCGTAGTCACAATATCAAACATTTTGCTTTGATCGAATGTTAAATCTTCATCTATTGGCAAACCGTTTTTGGTATAATACCTTGCCATAGCCTGGTAAGTCGACGCCATCCATTGCCACGAAAATTGAGGCGTATTCGTAACGCCATCGCCGTATCCTGTCGGCAAACGCATATTTGTTGAAGACGACAATTCACCTTCACTGTAATAATTGATGTCGGAATAACCCCACACTACTTCTTTATTCCAGGGATCGCAGATCACCATCCGGTTGTCATAAAGCGTTTGCATGTTTTTACCGTTATTTGCAAATGCATCCGCATCATAAAGATAAGGCATTTTTTCGTAAGTATATAACGCTTTTCCATTTGCTTCGGCTGTTGTTATCGCATCGTTAATCGCATCAAGGGCGTCTTTCCATTTATTTGCATCATAAGTCATCGGGAAGAAAGTTTGACCGTCGTGATCGTAAAAATCTCCGTAATATTCTTTGTTGCCATTGAAAAACGGACTTGCCCTGAAAAGCAGAATTCTTGCTTTGACGGCTTTTGCCGCAATCTGATCGACTTGTCCCTGATTATTAATATCGGCGCGCTCAGTCAGATCGGGAATCGCTTCATTGATCAGATTAATGATGTAATTAAAGCATGAATCAATCTTGACGCGCGGCTTAAATAAACTGGCGCTCGAGGCGCTGGGGTCAATGACAGCGTCTGACGGCAGCACGATGGGTCCATAATGTTGCACAAGCAGCCAGCAATAATACGCTTTCAGAAATTTCACCTGCGCTTTCCAGTCTTTAATATCCTGTTCCGACATATCTTTTACCAAATCAATATAGTGCAGAAATATTTCGCACTGATTGATTCCTTGATAGAGCGGTTTTGCAGCGCCGGTTCCCGACCACAATCCCAGCTCCGGATCACTCGTTGTTTGCAATCCTCTCATAATACGGATAGCTCGTAAATTTGTCGTATAGTCGTTCAAATCCAACCGTCCTACCCATTCATCCCCTAAGGTCCATGTAGTACTGTGCGTGTCGGATTCATGAGGTATATAATCATACACTTTTGCCAAAGCATTGTAGGCGCTCTCTTTTTTTATAAATATATCTTCCAGCGTCAACGTATTGTCGGGAACAACATCGAGATATTTGGCACAAGACGGTAATAATAACAGTGCAAAAAAGAAAGTACATAGAAATATTAATTTAACTAATTTCATATTTATTCAATTTAAATATTAAAAACTAAGTTGAAGTCCTAAATTGTATCTTCTGTTGGGCGGATATCCCAAACCGTTACTTCCCATTTCAGGATCCCATAATTTGAATTTACTTAATACAAACAAATCTTCAAATGTTACGTACAAGCGGCAAGTTTGAATGCTCCATTTCTTCAATTGCGGAAAGTTGTATCCTACTTCAAGCGATTTCAACCGAAGGAAAGAGCCGTCGCGCAGCCACCAGGATGATTGCTGTGTATTATTATCTATCGGCATGGTGGATAGACGAGGCCAAAAGGCATAAACGTTCGGATTGGTTTCGCTCCAATAATCGTTTGCTACTATTTGTAAAGCGTTTCGTCGATTCACAAAAGGAGCGAGACCTTGATTACCGTCGGCATCGGCAACTGCAGGGTTTATAAAAAATGAAACCATTGCATTCCCCTGAAAGAAGAATGAAAGATCCGCATTTTTATACCCTCCCGACAGACCAAAACCATATTGCATTTTAGGAACAGTCGGGTATCCAAGCGGAACCTTATCATTGGCATTAACTACACCATCGCCATTGATGTCTTTGTATTTGATGTCGCCTGCCATATATGCTCCAAAATCTTGCTGAGGCGAGTTTGCAATTTCTTTATCATCTACAAACAAACGTTCCGCGATGAGTCCCCATTGCTGATTCACATTGTGTCCCAAATGTTTAAGGTACTTATCGGGATAATCTTTTTCGTCCATTTGGGTGTATTTGTTATCGGCGTACGTGAGGTTAACACGTCCTTGCAACCAAAAATTCTTATTAAAGAATTGCTGATAATCAATAGAACCATCCCACCCCCAAGCTTTCAATGCGCCAACATTACCGCTTACAGAAGCTGCAAGTCCGGCTGTTGCAGGGAAATTCTCTCTCTGCAAGTAAATATTGGTACGGTTTTCACCAAATCTGTCCAATTGAAATTTCAAATTATCTTTCAAGAAATAAGCTTCAACTCCGGCATTCCATTTGGTAGAGGTTTCCCAAGTAATATCCGGATTCGCATAGCGATTAATCGTATATCCTCCGTAGGCGTTCATAAACGATTCTCCCCAGCGGTAACCATTGTTCCAGGCATCGCCATTAGCAAGGTTATTCCAAATGGTGATATCGGATAAGTAGAAAAAGCGATCTTTCAATTGTGCTATGGCATCATTACCGATTTTTCCTATACTTCCTTTCAGTTTGAACGTGCTGAATGCATTTTTAAGCGGCGCCCAAAATTTTTCATTGGAAATCAACCATCCTGCTGCTACTGAAGGGAAAAAACCGAAGCGTTTACTACCGTCAAATTTTTCGGATCCATTGTACCCAAAGGCATATTCAAGAAAATAACGGGTATCGAAATCGTAGGTAAACCTGCCGGAAATTCCGGCATTTTTTTGCGGTAACGTCTCATAAATAGAGGTGCTCTTTCCGGAAGTCAGTAATTGTTCTTGCGAAATTCCTACAACCATAGCTCCAACATGGTTTAGACCATACGAGCCTGACCAGTTTGCCCTGCCTTCAAAATAATACTTGAAGGTGGCATCGCGTCCGGGATCTACATCGCCAAGATAAGCAGAGCCCCAGGTTGGGTTAAGGCACCATAAAGTATAATCCCCTGATATCTGATCGTATGATTGCAAATCATAGTAAAAAGGAGTATATGAACGCGTACTTGTATATTTAGACCAGCTATTAACCGATGCTTTCAATTGCACTTCCAAGCCTTTGGTTATGAAAGAGAGATTTTGCTTCAAGGTTGCCTGAGCTAAAATAGTGCTTTCGTTTCGATCGGTAAATCCATTGGTCATATCGGCGTATGGATTGGCTTTTAGCGCTCCATCGGTATACGTATTGCCGAAAAGCGTCCATGTATCATATTGATTAGCTGCATCCGGAGCATATACTGCAGGAAAATCAACAGGATTGCTGTTCATTATATCGTTGTAGATACGCGTTGTCGCCTGAGTGTCGTTCATGTTTTCCCAAGGACCGGTCTGCCTCTCAAATCTGCCGCTTACCTGTGTTTCCAGCGTGGTAGTAGGCGTTAATTTGAAATTAACATTCGAACGGATATCAAAACGATTAATGCTGATGTTTGAATTGTAATTATTAAGCGGGTCAACGTTCAATAATCCGGTTTCATGCTCATAGCCTCCTGCAACGTAAAATGTTGCAAGTTGACCTCCTCCTGATACGTTAAGATTCACTCTCGTATTGTTCGTTGAGTTTTTAAATAATTTTTTGTACCAGTCGACATTCGGATATATCATCGGATTCACATTGTCGATAGTCGATTGAATTTTTTGTTCGTCATAAAAGGGTCCCAATAAGGGGTTTCTTGTCATCCAAGCTTCATTGTACATTCGCATATAGGTTACGCCATCGACTAATTTGAGAATTTGTGTCGGAGTAGAAACATTATCGTCAATTCTGATATTTAATTTGACTGCTCCTTCCGTACCTTTCTTAGTTGTGATGATAATGATCCCGTTTGCAGCCCTGGAACCGTATAATACAGTTGCAGAAGCATCTTTCAAAACTGAAAAACTTTCAATATCATCTACCTGCAAATGGGCAAGATCATCGCTAGTCGATTCAAATCCGTCGATAATTATAAGCGGATCCACGTTGTATCCGAATGTTGTTACGCCTCGAACAAAGAATTTCGCGTTATCCCGTCCTGGTTCTCCTGTTGTGGTATAGGAAATTAATCCAGGTATTCTACCGGCAAAAGCAGCAGTTAAGTTCGACGAAGGAATTTTAAGATCAGAAACGTTTACAGTTTCAATAGATGAAACTACACTTTCCTTCTTTTGTTTACCGAAAGCGACTACCGTCACTTCACCAAGCGATTTTGTGTCGTCATATAGAGTGACTACAATAACGTTTTGCTTACCGACTACTTTTATGACCGGCAATTTACCTATATAAGTAAATACCAAGGAGTCGCCAACAGAAGCGATGATCGAATATGCGCCATTGCCATCTGTCGCGGTACCTATTTCCGGCTTGTTTTTAACCTCAACAGTAACTCCCGGCACAACACTCCCGTCGGTAGCATCTGTCACAAGACCTGTTATCGTTTTTTGTTGAGCAAAACTTGTTAAACTGATTAATAAAAAAATAAATGTATAAAAAATTCTATTCTTCATAATAAATGTTTATTCATTGTTTTTATAGATTGAAATAAATAGTATCTAACAAAGTCAATTTTTCGAAAATGAAATAATTAAAAAAATGTATTTCTCCCGCGAATTAACATTCGCTTGCGATAATGATTTCCTGTATTCATAATAGGTGTGTAATAATTTTTATAATAGTAATTTTATGTTCTTTTACAGTAGTTGTTTTTATTTCTTTTTGCTAATAGTATTTTTTTAAAATAAATAGTTCTATTTTAATACATTAAATTAGTTAATAAAAACGAGCCTTTATTTTATACAAATTCCTCATAATTTTTATTGCTCCCAATTGAAGCCGTAGGTCTTATATATTGGTAGCCCTTTTGTAATCTCTCGCTAATAACATCTCTGTTATATTTTAAAATTTCTGTATAAATTATTCCCTCGTTTTTATCAACTGCTTTAATGTGGTAAAGTAGCAATAACATTAACGATGCAAAATTATCATAAAAAAATAAAAAAAACAGTACGTTTTTATGACATTTTACTACTTTCCTCTGACAAATAATAAAAAAAAATTAAAAATTATCCCTATTTGGCCCAACTGCTTTGTAGTAAGTGGAATTGAAGGCATGTATTGAGTGCGCTTTGCGATTATACTTTGCGCACTTTGCTGTAATATGTATTTTACCGCAAAGAACGCAAGGGATTTCGCAAAGAACGCTATTCATACGACAAATAATTTTGATATTAGATGATTTCATGCTACATTTGTATCCAAAACAAATGAAGCTATGCTTCTCATTAATATATTAAAATAATCTACCCTAATGCAACAATTGGATCGTCGTCAATTTTTGAAAACAGTAGCTGCCGGCGCGGCAGTAGCCGGATTGTCAAGTATTCCCTCATGGGCAAGCAGTTATCAACCGGAAATGAAAAACGTGCTGCCCCGTTGGCGCGGATTTAATATTCTTGATTTCTTCTCGCCCAAACCCTTTAACGATTTGCATTTTGCTGCTACCGAACAGGATTTCAAATGGATGGCTGACTGGGGTTTCAATTTTGTCCGTTTTCCGTTAGCTTATCCCGGATACTTGAAATATGGTCAGGCAAGCGGAGCGACTATCACGCCCGAACAAACGGTCGAGTTTAACGAAGAGGCTGTCGCACTCGTTGAAAAAACAGTTCATGCCGCTAATGCGCAGGGATTGCATGTGAGCCTGAATCTGCACAGGGCGCCCGGTTTCTGCATCAATGCCGGATTCAGGGAACCGTTTAATTTATGGAAAGACGAAGTTGCTCAGCAAGCTTTCTATACGCACTGGGATATGTGGGCGAAGCGCTTCAGGGATGTTTCACCGAAGCTGCTGAGTTTCGACTTAGTCAACGAGCCTTGTTATAAGGAAGATATGAATGACCAGTTCAGTCCGTCGTCGGCAGTTCCAGGCGAGACTTACCGGAAAATTGCCAAAGGATGTTTAGATGTGATACATAAGCAAACGCCCGGTCGGTTGGTTGTAGCCGACGGCAATCAAGGCGGTTCGCTGGTTACGCCGGAATTGGAAGATTTGCCCATCGGACAGAGCTGTCGCGGCTACTATCCGCACTATGTTTCGCATTATCGTGCCGGTTGGGTTTGGAAAAATCCCGACGACGCACCAATGCCGGTTTGGCCCGGTAAAATCGACGGCAAAGAATTTAACAAACAGGTATTGGAGGCGTTTTACCAACCTTGGATCGATCTTGTGAAAAAAGGAGTTGGAGTTCATTGCGGAGAATGCGGATGCTATAATCAAACGCCCCACGAAGTCTTTTTGGCTTGGTTTAACGACCAATTGGATATACTTACTTCTGCCGGAATAGGCTGGGGGTTGTGGAATTTCCGCGGCGACTTCGGAGTGCTTGACTCAGGCAGGAAAGATGTGAATTACGAAGATTTTCACGGTCATCAATTAGATAGAAAGATGTTGGATTTATTGCAGAAACATTGAAATGATTAATGGTTAATGATTAATTTATAAATAAAATGGATGGAATTAAAAACAGGTATATAATTAAATTTCATGGAATTATATCAATTATCAATTGTCAATTGTCAATTATTTTACTGTTTGCTTTGTTATTTGCTTTGCCGCTTAAGGCGCAGATAAACATTGGAAGTGGAGACAATCCACAACCATTTTCCATACTGGAACTTGCGACGAAAATTAATAAAGGCGGACTGCGTTTGCCTCTATTGTCAACAATGGACCGTGATAAACTTAATCTTAAAGATATAGTCGATCCCGCCATTGCCAAAGCTGCAAAAGGACTTGTTATCTACAACACGACGACCGACTGTCTGGAATTTTGGAACGGCGAAAAATGGCTGAGCCTCTGCTCGGATGTCACGGCTGATTGCAAAACGATTGCTTTTCCTTACGTTGGAACTTCTTATGAACTTTGCCCCGGCTCTAAAATTTCCGACCTGAGCGCTCTTGTCGAGGGCAATGTGCAATGGTACTCAAGTTCGGATGCAACTACCCCACTTAGCTCTTCTACTCCGCTTAGCTCTACCACATATTATGCCGAGCAGAACGCTTATGGTTGCAAATGCAGCCGTTTTCCTGTTTCGGTAACGTTCGGCGATTGTTCGAAAGCAATTGCCGGTTATGGTGCAACCACTTTTGCAGATGTAATGTATGACTTCCAGCATCAGACGCTTGAGGCTTACTATACCGGCGGAACTCCAAGCAATTACCAATGGCAGGTAAGTATAACTCCCAATGCCGGCGATTTTAAGAACATCGATGGCGCCAAGTTCCGGTTTTTCACAGTTCCGGCACATTTTGCAGACATTTATCAAGATAATAATCCGGGAGTTGACAGTCTGTTTTTCCGTTGCCAACTTTCCAATTCTTACGGTAGCGTGGTAACATCCAACACCTTTAATATTTTGTTTATCAGAACAGAAAAGGCTGACGGAACGCCTATCGGAAATTATGGCATTGACGCAAACGGCGTTCGTTACCTGACGATTCAAAAAGCAGGCAGCGCTAACGGCATAAAAATTGCCCTCTTGAATCTTGGTCAAAGCCAGAACGTTGACGGAAGTTATAATAATGACGCCGGCGATTTGGGCGATTTTTACCAGTGGGGTCGCGTTTCCGACGGTCACCAGCGCATTGTTTGGTCTAAAGACAATACTCACGTCAATCAGATTGCGCCTTATGGAGGCGACACGACAACTACTTCCGATACTATTACGCGGAATCTTTTAGGGACGCCGAATTATACAACAACGACGACTGCATGGGGTTGGGATCAGATACCCAACATTGGTAGCGACGCCGGCTATTACGGTAAATTTATAAAAACTTCCAGCGGCGAATGGGGCGACGGAAGCGCTAATTCAAGCGCTCGCTGGGGAAACGGATCAAATCTCGCCGCCCGCCCTGCTTCTGAAATAACATGGTCCTATCCTGAAAACAATCCCTGTCCTTCCGGCTGGCGCATTCCTTCCCGATGGAATATTATGGATATCTACAATGGAGATAGTTCTACGCTTCCTCCGCCTCCTATAAGTAACGCATCTTACTCCGGCAGTACAATCAACGCATGGTATTGGCGCTACGCTAACAATAACGCTACTGGCGGCGCAATAATTAAGAATGTTGCCGCTCCCAACGAAAAAGTTTTTCTGATTGAAGCCGGTATGCGCAACCTCTCTACCGGCGCGCTTGGCACTGCTAATACCGCGTACTATTGGAGCAGTACAACATACTCTAATGCATCAAACGCGTATTACCTTGGATTTGATAGCAACGTCATTAACATGAATACTAGCTACTACGACCGTGCACGGGGGATGTTTGTCCGTTGTATAGCAGAGTAGTCACTCACAATCTATTTTCAACACTACGCTTGTCCGGTTAGCCCTTACATCCGGATTTATTCCTATATTCATCAGGAAATCGCCCGAATAGATTTTGCCTGCTTCCAGCGAAGATTTGGAGCCGGAGTAAAGATTAATCTCCGAAATTCGATACATTTTCTTGGCATCCAATCCTTTCAGTTTAACCGGTAAAGCGCTTGACGCGCCATACCGGTTGCCAATAAGATAATTGAACATGATTGCCGAATTTTTACCGGCGTTCACAAACATCAACGATGCTACTTTATTGGTATAAGGATCGGCTAAGCGGAATAAATCGCCTTGCCAAATCGTTTGCTTGATTGTGTTGTAAGTTTGTATTGCCTCGCGGCAAAACTGAAAATCTTTTTCATTCAGTTTGCCGACAACAATATCGAAGCCCATTTTACCCATCATGGCGACGTCAATTTTGAACTTCATCGGTTGTTTTCCCCAATCGGTTACGTGATTGCAGGATGCAATCACCGGATAGAAATAGGAGTTTTCCCACTGAATAAAAATTCGTTCGTAGGGGTCGGTATTGTCGCTGGGCCAATATTCCGTAAAATACTGCAGGATTCCATAATCCAACCGTCCGCCTCCGCCTGAGCAAAGCATAATCGGAGTTGCCGGATACTTGCTGCGGATGCGTTCCAACACACTGTATAATCCTTTGACATAATCGACATAGAAGTTGGACTGGTTTTTCTGCATGGAAGTATAAGCATTGTATATCACCGAGTTGCAATCCCATTTGATATAGGCTAAATTGGGATTTTTGGAGAAAAGATTATCGACAATGCCAAACACAAAATCTTGAACTTTCGGATTGGTCAAATCCAGCACCAATTGATTCCTGAAATAGTATTCGTCACGTTGCGGCTGCTTAATCACCCAATCGGGATGTTTTTCATACAGCTCGCTTTTAGGGTTGACCATTTCCGGCTCAATCCAAATTCCGAACTTGATGCTGTCTTTGGTCGCTTCTTCGACGAGCGATGCAATGCCGTTCGGCAACTTTACTTTGTTTTCCTGCCAGTCGCCCAATCCGGCGTGGTCGTCGTTGCGCGGATATTTGTTGGCAAACCATCCGTCGTCGAGCAGGAACAGATCGACGCCTAATTTTCGCGCATCTTTGAACAAGCCTTTCAATACGGTTTCATTGAAATCGAAATAGGTAGCTTCCCAATTGTTCAACAAAGTCAGACGGCTTCCGGTGCCATCGATTAACTTATAATTTCTTGCCCAGCGGTGAAGGTCGATTCCGGCTTGCCCTTTTCCTTTGTCTGAGAAAACAGTTAAAAAACAAGGTGTTACAAAATCCTGATTTGCTTTGAGAACATAATCGGAGGCATAATCGTTGATTCCGGCAATAATCTTCAGGTTATTTTGATAATCCAACTCTAAATCAGCTTTATAATTGCCACTCCATTCGATAGAACAAAACAGGACATTTCCTTCGTCTTCCGTTGCCGGCTTGTCGAAAGAAACCATAAAAACCGGCGGCTGAAACAAATCGGGTCTTGTCCCGAGCTTGGTATCCAAAGTTTTAATTCCATGCGTGAGCATTGTTTCTTCGGGTTGCATTTCTCTTGCCCAGTCTCCGTGAAACTGGCGAAGCCAATAACTGTTCGCCCGCAAATACAGATTGGCGGACGCGCATTTATCCAGCGTCACATCGCCTTTTTCATTGTGCCGGACAACGCTCCACTGCTCAATCACGTTTTCGTTATAATAAGCCTTGTAATTCAATTGAACGGTGAAATCATAGACCGGATCTTTCAACGTAACCGTATATAACTTAACATTATCGTCAACTGTTTGTACATTCTGAGATACATATTTCAAGTCAAGCGATTTATTTCCATCGAAATGAGTGACGCTGATTGCCGGTTCCAGCAGATTGCGCGAGCCTGCCGGAGTATAGGCGGAATTTAACATTCCTGTATAATCCGACTGGCGGTATTCTTTGTTTATCTGTTCATATTCCTTTTCATTATTCAGTTTTTTCCCGTAATAGATAAACTGAAGATTATTTTGACGGTCAACCTGCAATACCATCGCATTATCTTTGGTTTCGACAGGGATCATACTTTGTGCAGCCAAAAAAACCGGAAAAGCGATGAAGGCTACAATTGCAGTGTGGATTTTTAGGAAAGTGTTCATATCATCATTTTTTTTGCAAAGATACATATAATTTATGGACAAGGCAATTCATGATAATTACAAACGGTAAAGTTAATAATATCGTCAGGGAATTTATTTAACATAAAATATTTGTTTATTTATTTTAGAGTATGTAAATTTGGCGTTGTTTCTTATATTACAAATTTGATTAAATAATGGCTTATGAAAGAGGAAATGCAAGTTACGGCTTCCGACCCTAAATTTAACGTAAGTATCAATGTTGCACAGTGTTTGGTTGAAATCCTTAATAAGGATAAAGAGGAGGACTTGAAAAAAGAAGACTCAATAATTTTTTCTCTGATATGGGTATAAAATGTGATTACTCGGATTATAATTCTTCAAAGATAATTCCAAGTTTAAACCAAAATATGCCGGTAATAGTCGGGGCTATGGAGGGCCGGTCGGGATTTTCCATACTGGGACTGATTGATTTATATTCGTATGAAAGCGGTCATGCCTGGGTGATCGACGGTTATGAACATCAGCAAACCACATACATTTATTATTATCATTGGGTGGGAAGCGGCAAACCTATAGACAGCGGGAAAATGCCTGTAAATGATGATCAGCCTAAAGATCTGAACGGTCAATCGGAATATATGACCGATGTAAGTACCATTAATACCTACCGATTAATTATGAATTGGGGATGGGATGGAAGTTCTGATGAAGGCAGATATACGCTGGATGGGGATTGGCAAACAGGCAGCGATAACTTTTTATACAAAAGAGAAATGATTATTAATTTTGAAAAAAAATAAATTTGTTATGAAAAATTATTGTTTATTGTTGATCATAACTGCAGTGTCTCTATTGTCCTGTAAAAAAGAACCAAATTTCAGGGAAGGATATATCCTTATTTTTTTACCCAGACAAATATCGAACGTGTACATAGTGCCAGGAGAGCGACAATTTTATGAGTATCAAGGTGTAAAATGCACCCATTATCAAAGATTTGAAGGGAATGATATTTCTCAAAGTTCTATTTTTTTTTCAATACAAACTTCTAATCATGATTTGAGAAAAGAGTATTCAAAATGGGATTCTGCTTATTCTCTCCCTTATTCTCCCTTGCCTATTGATTATTTCTCATCTAAAGATTCTACATATAATTTTACTTTTTTAGATTCTCACATTGATTATATTGAGCAACAAATAAAACAGGATTTCGATGTGCATAATCAAATTGGTACAGCAAAAGGAATAAATTATGCTGATCTCATAGGTTTAGAGTACCGTATTACAGAGATTAAAAATATAGCAATCAGCACAGTAAATACTCCTTTGTTTGGAAAACCGGCAGGAGAACCCCTGAATGAATTCTTTACTATTGTCAATTATGATCCTTCAATTATCATATCCGCTCCAACGGAAACATTGGTCTATGGTCATTCAAGTAATAGATATCCCACTTCTATTGATGAATGGCTAAGGTTATCTCCATTTGGGCAATCTAACATGTATCTTGAACCCAATAGAAAGATGGAAGGATTGCCTTTGGATGTACAATTTGTAGTTCAGATGGAGACGGCGGAGGGGCTGGTAATATCCGATACTACCCGAGTACTAACAATAACGGAATAATCGGCGTATACGATGAAAAAATTAGCAAGTGTTTTATTGGCTTTGATTTTTTTGAACGCCTGTGTGGAAGATTTGCCATACAACGTAAAAGAAAGCAATAAGAGACGCACGCATCACGTTATGGGCTGAGGGTGAGAAAATAGGCGAGTTTGAATGGAACAATAATAGTTGGCAACTCCGGTATCAACCGGTTGAAGGAGTCAATTATAAATTGCAGGTGCAACTTTCCGACGGAAAAGAACTATCCGCAACTACAACCATGCCGGAGCGAAACCTGTTTATGGCAGATAAAGTGAAAAACGTCTATCCCAGCAAGTATTTCAGGCAACTGACTGCAGAAAATCCTTGCTGGGTCTTTATTCTCTCCGAACAAAATATAGCAGCCAATCTTATGCATCCGGTTCCTTCACTTCGTACAACATTAAGAGTAGATATACAATATTTGACGATAAGCTGACATAATAACCTTGCCGGCGATACTCCGTAGCGTTTTCTGAAGCATTCGTAGAAGTTTTTCAGATGCGCATATTGATGGCATCCTTATGCGCATATCAGC
>Ga0123357_10003241_pt1 | contig 18558 bp, 10 predicted proteins | sample TergutEmb28metaG_FD_89873 | JGI IMG/M metagenome (GOLD analysis project Ga0123357, IMG submission 89873) | Embiratermes neotenicus P4 segment gut microbial communities from Petit-Saut dam, French Guiana - Emb289 P4 | ecosystem: Host-associated > Arthropoda: Insects > Digestive system > Gut ...
AAAAATGTAAATTTCACCCTAAAGCAGGCCATGAAGGCCCAGAGGGAGCTCACTCTGTCTTTAACCATGGTGCTAGATGGGAGTGGTTGGTCAATGCCTTGACCAGACCACACTACCCCCCAGGAAACAGATGCAGTACCCATTGTACAGGAGTCTGAGTGGGTCCACTGGCCAGTCTGGATAGGTGGAGAAAATCATTTTGATAAAATGTGCAAGATAAAAGTAACAGAATAGGCATTTTTTTATGCACATTTCCCATATGATGAGCATCTTTCCTCATATACAAAGTATAAAGTAAATACAGTAGAATTTTTTATTAATATGGATATAGACATGCTGGAAATCCTGATAGTTTGGTAGTTGAGGAAAATAGTGCCAGGAACAGAATTTTTGCCATACATATCATCCTCTATGTGTACCAATTCCACAAGTTGTCTTGTGTTATCTGGACCTTTTTGAGCCCACCAAGGTATTGTAATGGCTTAAAAAGGTCCAAAAATAAATAAAGAAGATACTGCTGGCAAGAGGAAACATGTAACATTACCAATTCCTCAAGAACTTGAAATAATTAGGAGACTTGTTCTTGACTCTGTGCCCATTAAAAATGCCATTTATTAAAAGAATGTGCTGATGTGATTGGTTATTCTGCTTGTAGTTACAAAAAGCCTACAGTACATTGGCATATACTTCAGCTTATGAATACCTGATATCTAGAAGTCTGACATATTAATATTGCAGCAGAATTTAAGATTCTGTGGGGGGGGGCATTCTCAAAACTTCACATCTCAATGAATTGAAATTATTTTTTGAAATTTTTACCAGTGGAAAGCACAATTTACTGCTTAACACTTACGTGTTCTTTGCACAAGATGCATGAAGTGTACATATAACTGAGATCTTGCCTGTCCGTTTGTGTGCTTGTATTTGATAAACAGATTTTCATTCAGTTTGTTGAGACACAAGCAGATGAAAGTTGTAATACAAATGTAATTTTGTTGCATGCTGGTGGACTTCAAGCCCAGCAATAAAAGTCATCAGACTTTTCAAAAGCATTAATTGTGGTAAAGGAAGCTGTGACATAAAATATTAGAATCTAACAGCTTTTGTGTCAGATTTTTCGATATGGTGTAAATATTTTTCTGATTTTGCAGTGATATCTGCTGCGTTTTGCTTCAGAGCAGCAGATACCTGAATTAAGTACTAGTTAAGTATTCAAACTAGCATACTACAAACTTGCAAAATATATGTGCTCCATCCGATTGAACTTTGTACTGTCTTTTTTATCATACAACTCTCAGCAATTTCAGAAGAGCTAAGAATGATTGGTTTTGAAATAATGATCAAATTTTATCTCTGATCTACAGAAAGTGATCTTTGATGTCTTGGAAGTATATTATTTATTTATTAGTGGTAATAATGATAACATGGATTTTGAGTCATTGTTCAGTGCATTTCTTAACCATTACCTAAGGATATTATCACTAGTTTTCCCCTCCAAAAAATAATTGAGAGATGTAACAGTAAGTCCTGGATAACAGCTGGTGTAAAATTTTCCTGTAATCATAAATGAGAATTTACTAAGCAGGGAGAGCAATGACACTAATCTAAAAAATTACTACTAACAATATTGTAAAATGTTGACAAATATTATCAGGAAATAAAAAAGGTCCATATATCATAATCAAATTATTAATTCCACCAGTAAAATGAAAACAACTTGGAATATTGTAAAATCAGTACCAGGCAGACAAAATGAACATAAAACTAGTAAATAACAACATTCTCCAGACTCCTTTAATGAATTATTTATATCATTAGCCAAAAAAAAATTTAGTCATAATATTAAACACAGTAGTGGGAAAGATGACAACATTAATAATCCAAAGTATAATTTATCAAAAATATCTAATATACTCTTCACCAATATAAAGTTTAATAATACATCAACTAGAGAGACTGAAAGTATTATTAACTCCCTGAAATTAAAAAACCCCACATGGATATGATGAAATCTCTACAACAGTGCTTCCTTCATCAGTTCTAACTTAAATTATATTTGTAATAAATCAATACCATCAGAAATATTCCCTATTCGATTATTGTATTCTATAGTGAAGCTAGTGTTTAAGAAGAGAGGCAGGAGTAATGTGACCAGTTATAGACCATTTTCGTTACTAAACCCCTTTTCTAAAGTCCTTGAAAAGATCCTATATGACAGACTTTTTAAACATATTCAGATTAATAATATTCTAGTAGAGGAACTAAAAATATTTCCTTCATTGACTTATATGTTACTCATGAAAACAAGAAAATAGCTAATATTTGTAATAAAAAATTTCTTGCAATAACACTGGACAACACACTCACTTGGAAGACCCATATAGATATGATTATTCCAAAACTGAGTTTAACGTGTTTTGCGATTAAAGAAGTTAGACCTTTCTTGTTCCAGGAATCACTGAAGATGGTATATTACTCCTACTTCCACTCAATTATGATGTATACAAGAATATTTTGAGGAAACTCCTACTATAGTAAGAAAATATTTAGAGCACAAAAAAAAAATATTAGAATCATTATGAGGATTACATATAGAGACCTTGTAGGGAACATTTCAGGAAATAAAAATATTACTGTTACCTTCCCAATATATTCTCACTTTCACTTTCAAAACACAAATTATTTAAGCTCGAATCCAAGATACAGAGCATCAGTGCTAGAACTAAATCTGATCTACATCAACCACTATCTCATTTACAACCTACCAAAAAGGAACATATTATTTTGGAATTAAGGTGTTCTATTGTTTACTAACATAAACAAAGGATTGGTCCTATAATATAAAACTGTTTAAATATACTTTATAAAGTTATTTTTACTTTCATTCATTTTGTACATTAGAGGAATATTTTAATTATAATAAGAATCAAAACCCTTAATAGTGATATGCAATTGTGCATTCACATTTCAATAAATCAACAAGAGTATAACTTTCACCTGTTTTTAAGTAAAGAGACATTTATGGTTGTATATGCACAATCTTACTAAGTAAACTGGTTTTGAACGTATTGTTTAATTGTACTTGAACATTAATGTTAAAATATTGTATTCATCTCTCTCAAAGTTATACTAAAGTGTATGTGATGACTAATTCTATGTTTATATAGAACCATTACATGAGCATTTGACAAATTCTACATCCAAGGGTTTTGTTGGCAATTACGGATTCTTGGAACAAGTACAGAAATTGAAATATAAATATATCAGTTTATATTACTCCAAAACATTGAAGCAAGATTTATAAACTACTTCATTTTTGAGTGACTTATTTTGAGAATAAGATATGAAAATTGACAAATCCAAACATGGTTTAGTTGTTGACAAATCTTTTTTTTTAAAGCTGTGTATACGTACATTACTTGCCTTGGAAGTTCTGTAATTTGTTTGACATTATTCTTCCCAGTGTACAAATAATTTAAATCAAATGGAAATTTATATAAAATTAAAATTGAAATTATAGATTTAGATTCTGGCTTTTGGCTTAAAGCAAAGCATAATTTCTGACATATAAATACTTGTTCAACCTTAGGATTTGACCAGTTTCTGTGCTTTGATTCTGATCAGTGTGATAGTGGTTTCATATTACCTGATACTTTACACTGTACATATATTGTGTAAGGAAATCGTATCACAATAACTTTCTGCCCACTACATTGTCCTCCATGTTTGGTATGGGAAGATTTCTGTTTTTATAAACACTGGAGGTACAAGCTGTTACCAAAACCTGCAACTTCACGTTGCCTGAATCAGTTTCCTATGATCCATTGAAAGTTATTAAACTGTCTAGGCTCTTGTAACCAAAGTATTTCTTGTCGCCCCACATGAGGTGTAAGAAAATTGATTTGCGTAAATGTTCTTAAGCAAGTAAGTGGCAGTATTTAAACTGTCTGAGAAATGATAGCTGACTTTCTTAGAAGCACAAAAAGCGTTTATATTGTGTTATTTTAACTTACATATTATTATCACAGGTACTACCATCGGATTTTATTTTAGCCATGTCTGTTTGAACACACATAATTTGATAAAGAATTCATTGTACCACCAGACATATTCTGTGTATAGTGTGCCTCCACACTGTCTGTTACTTACTGTTGAACTGGGTTTATTCTTGATTTCTGAATGTTTTGCTTTTTTGTTTGTAATTCCTCTATTAAAGATTTGAAATTTATATTGTTAAGCTTTCTCATTCCATTCTGGAAACAATGTGTTCCAACTTCATCTGTATTTGGATACTGCATCTGTTAAGGAAGTTAATTTCATCCATTTCTTGTGTCTTCATTTGATCTGGACAACAGATAAAGATTGGTACATTCATGTAGTTTCATTATGTACACAACACAATCTAAAATACAGATTAGTAGTTAAAGAAAAAAGAAACATAGATGTATATCTATTTTATGCGCCAAACTTTCAAATACTACTGTAGATCATATATAAATAAATGTAACATTTTTGAAGTTCAAAATATTCATAAAAAAAAAGGAATTTTCATATAAAAATTTCTGTAAAATTAATTTAAATTTCAAGGGATTATGAGACTCTATTTTAATAAGAAGGAAGCATATTAAACACCTTAACACCTAAACAGTACATTCCCTTCTGATATTTAGTCAAATTCACAGAAGTTTGGTGAAAATTAGCATGTTGCTTACTATCAGTGTGATATAACTCAAAATTGACCAGAAATTGATTCCTATTTCTTATCATAAACAAAAGAAGAGGAAGAATGTATTGGGAAGAGAGTTTCTAAATTAAAAAACAATTTTCTACAAGAATCGTTATTTCAAAACCCATTATTATTCTTATAATCTTTTTCAGCCTGAAAATCTTTATACACTTTGAAGAGTGCCCGGAGAACAATAAACCATAGGTCATGACAGAGTGGAAGTAGGAATAGTAAGTCATTTTCAGAGTATTTAGTGATACGTACGGTTTGACTGACCACATAGCGTAACAAGCTGTGCTTAGTTTAGACTTACTACATTCAATGTGTGTTTTCCAAGAAAGAGTATTATTAACAAATGGCCCAAGAAATTTTGTTTTACTAGCTGTACAAATTTGTTTATCTTCATACGTAATTTGTGTGTCAGAAGTACATGTACTTCTATTAGTAAGATGAATTAAGTAAGTTTTTTCAGAATTCAAGGAAAGCAAATTTGCATTAAACCACTTATTTAGTTGTCCAGAAATTACATTAAGATCATTTTGAAACTGAATATTTTTTGGGCTTGTAACTAATGTACTGGTATCATCAGCAAATAATATAGGAATAACTTTGTGTTTTATGGTCTGAAGTAAGTCATTGATGTATACTAGAAATAACAGTGGGCCCAAAATTGAACCCTGTGGCACCCCATATTTTATTTTGGTCCATTTTGAGACTCTGTTAGAATTAAGATATGAGTTAATGATTTGAACTCTTTGATATCTATTCTGAATACACGATATGAGTAGTAATTTAGTCTTACAACTTATTCCATAATAAGGTAGTTTCAACAGTAATAAATCATGATTAACAGAGTCAAAAGCTTTCTGCAGATGGCAAAAGATACTACCAGCCATTGCTTTATTATTTAGAGCATTTAAAAATTCATTAGTTAGTTTAAAAGTGGCATCATCAGTTGCTACGCCTTTTCTGAAACCAAACAGATTTCCTACTAGTAACTTATTACTATAAAAGTGTTCTAATAGTCTAATAAACAAAGCTTTTTCAAAAACCTTCGAGAAAGAAGTCAGTAATGATATAGGTCTATAATTTGTTGGATTCATTCTATTTCCTTTCTTGTATATAGGTTTTATAATTGAGAACTTCAAACGATCAGGAAAAATTCCTGACAAGATAGACTTATTACAGATATAATTTAATGGTGAACATATGTAAGTGGCACTAATTTAAAATAGTTTAGTATAAATCTCATCATACCCAAGAGAATTTTTTGTTTTTAGTGATTTAATTATAGGTGTAGTTTCTTTGGTTGAAAAAGTTTTAAAAACCAAAGATGAAGAGGGTTGAGTGTAAGTTTGCCCTAGACAATAATGACAAGTAGAAAGATTTTCATCATTAACATGGTTATCTACATTATTCTTACTTATTTTATCAATTATGGGCAAGTAATAGTTATTGAAGGCATCTGCTATATCTTGTTGATCTTTCAAATGTTTACTGTCCATCATTAGCTCTTGTATTTCAGCTTTAGAATACTGTTTACTAGATAACTCCTGAATGATATCCCAAGTGGTTTACATTTATTGCCTGATTTTAAAATTGGTTTATTGTAATACGTTCTTTTTGCCTCCTTAATTACATTACAATATTTTACATTATTGCATTTTCATACTTAGGGTACTACAAATTATCATTTTTTGATTATCGTGTTATTGCTCTTACAACTAGGACTACTGTTTGTTATTTATTTGTAGTGTCATTTTACTGTGAATTCAAAATATGAAGTATTAAGTGCATATTGCCATTTCCAGTAATTTAATTCTTATTTATTAAAGTGCCATCCTAACAGCACAAAAGCCAAATACAAGACTATCACAAATAATTACAACACATATGACACTAATTAACATAAACACAAACAAAACAACGCCACATTAAACAAAATCATTGGATTTGCGATTTAAATTTAATAAAGGGTTAGCTCAATAATTAAAACCTTATCTCAAATGAAAGGTACTACTAGTGTACAATCTGTTTCAGGGTTCTAACATGATTAATAAATATATCTGTATCATTGTATACCAAATTAGCAGCTCTTGCACTTCTAGTGAAAGGGCAGTTTTTGCGTGCTACAAAACAGTTTCTAATGTTATGAATAATAACAATAAGATGGGCATGCTAAAATACTGGTATTCTGATCAGATCACATAACTCCTTCTCTTGTTAGAAATTCCTTTTGCAGTGTTCTTTTGGCTATTTAAAATAACTAAACCTGAAACTGTGAAGTGTTGTATATTCCTAACTGTTGTAACTTTAAGTAGTTTAAACAATGACAGAAAAGAAGAGTGAATTGCTTTACTCAGCTCATATAGGATAAACCCTTCGTTAAGGAGTATATATAATAATGTTCCACTTTCACCTGGAAGATGTATACTTATGTATACCTATTGTCTGTCAAGAAACATCCTTTTATTTATTGTCTCTGTCCATTATAATTCTAGTGTCATGTTCGGGCAGACTATACAAATGAGTTTTCAGGAACAGTGTAATAATTGTTTCAGTTTGATTATACTTGGGAGTTTAGTCATAGTCCATATATCTTAGTAACAGATTTAAGTACAAGATTTTATTTAATTTATTTTGATATAATGTCTTTAATTTGTGACATACATGTCATTACTTATGAAACAACCAGGTGTAGATTACTCCATAAAATGCATACTTCTGCATGAGTAAACATCTGTTGAGGCATTATTAATTAACTAATATAAGTAATCATGTTTCCTGTTCGAAGGCCTATCATGTAGTGCATAGCAGTTTATAATCACCTCCAATGTGGTAAGCCACTTGTCGTTTTATGTATGAAGTTAAATTGCCATTGAATTAATTTATATGATATTTAACTGAAGGTTGAAGAAAGTGAGAGGCTCCTACACTGAAGACAACATTCTAATTCACAAATGTTCTAAAGCATGTTAACATAAGTATATTTTTTGTCAAGGAGAATTATGGACATACAGTAGCAATTAATGTTAAACCAAGTAATTTAATTCAAGAATATATCATATATACACAAAATGCATTTGGTTAAGAAAGTTGTGCTATAGTATCAACAGTCATCAGTTGTTTGCTGTAGTTGGAACTGTGGATGTGATTTCTCTGACTAACTGAAATTATAGATTTCCTTTACACAAAAATGCAATTATTAAATATTTAATGGTTTCAAGTATTCAGATTTGTTATTAAACTGTGTATATTTTATACTTTTCAAATATTTTGAGTTATATTCTTTCATTTTGTTACCATGTGTTACAATTTACACCTTTGTGGTTTTGATAAAAGTGAAATATTTTGAACTATGAAATTTTAAATTTATGTGGAGAATAATTCCAATTTTAACCATGTTGTTGAAGATAAAGTGACACATTGTTAGTAATACCCTACATGAACTTGCTGTTATAATATCCATAATCCTAGTCTCTTTTGTGCAGAATTTTATATTTTCCCTTCTAATAAATGTTATTCTTCTTTAGCACTACTGAATATTAACTCAAATATTTTATTCATCCAGTTACAAGAACTCCAAATCATAAATTTTCTCTAGCAACCAAGAGTGAGGAAATATATTCTTCACAGCAAATCCAATCTGCAAATAACATGAGCCAGATACTAGCAGGGAAATTTTAAAAAGTGACCAGATGTCCAATAGTAGCTGTATACTACAAAGACAAGTTTAAGGAAATGGTATTTATTGTTTATTTGACAGCTGCTGAAACACAGAACACAAAAATGCATAAAAAATATGCATAAAAGTTCTTTGAGTGTACAAATGTCACATCCATCAACAACGAATTTTCCAACCAGTGACTGCCATGAAGAAAGCAAATGCATCTATAAGAGACACTGATCTCCCCTGCAACTGAGGGTAAGACGTCATGTATGAAGTTTGCTTCCCAAAAACAATACAAATAAGATAAAGGTAAAACATGCTTGCCAGTAGTTTTGTTTCTAAACCGTCGTATCATGACATTTTAAATTAAAATACATAAAATTTGATGATGCTGTTGTGAAAAAAGGGTTCTTCTGGGATCTAGTTTATAATTTATTATAAACTAGGTAATCTTAGTGGCAGTGCATGCTGCACACAGCTTGGTGTGAGAAATAATTAAAAAACTAGCCTGAAAATATGAAGTAAAGAGACGACTGGGGACACTTATTTGTATCTGGATGAATTCTACAAAAATTGGTGTAGGGAAGAATCATTTTGAAGTTTGTATTAGAGAACAGAAAACGATGGTGTGAAGAGATTTATTGCTCTTCAGGATAGGCAAAAGTCGTGGAAACTTATAAACTTCTGGTTTTGTATGAGACGAGAAATTCCTTGGGTAGATGGAAACTATTCATTACTCAAATATTCCATTCCATGCTAGTTTCCATATTCCAAAACGCGGGGCGCTATGGAGTTCTCAAGCCTGTGGAGTAGGTGGCTCTGCTAGAAATAGTCGATGGTATAATTTCTATGAATTGGCATCGAGCGTATGTTAACTTACAGTCGCAGAGGTACATGAATATTTTCCGTCTGTGGTATGGGGAGACATTTTGTTTAATACCGCTGATATGTGTAAGCAAGGTGTAGGTTGCGCTACTTTTGTGAATGTGAGCGGGACTATGCTTGGATTTTTACAGCCGAAACCTTAAGTGTCGTATCTAAATTAGTAGTAAAATTTCTAGAATTTTGTAATAATATTTTACGGGTAAGGAAGAAGTGATAGTGATTCTCCTAGATGTAAAAAAAAGGTACAAATGGGGTTCCTCAAGGTTCGATCTTCGGCCCATTACTTTTCCTTATATATATTAATGATTTACCTAAAATAACAGATTATTACGCTAATGTGATGCCCTTTGCAGATTATACTAGCATTTTAGTAATTAACATTAATCAAGGGGGGACTACAAACAGCATTAAACAAAACACTGATATAATCTCACGGTTTAAAGTACATTTCCTATCGCTCAAATTGAATAAACCGTATTATTTAGACTTTAGAACTAAAAATTGCATTGACACTACATTAGATATTAGATATTTTAATAAACGCGTTGCCATTGTTACATATACAAAGTTTCTAGGTTTAGTGATTGATGACGCTAACTTGGGATAATCATATTGACCAATTAATTTCCAGATTTAACTCACCATTTTACACAGTAAGAGCTGTAAAAGTAATGTTGTCAAGGAAAGCTTTGAGAATGCTATATTTTTCTTATGTACTTTCTATTATATCTTATGCCATAATTTTTGGGGTAACATCTCTAATTGTATTAAAGTATTCAGAATAAAAAAAATTAAGAATTATAACTAATTCGTAGAAAATTGGTTCATATAGAGAACTGTCTAAAACAATGGAAATTTTACCCTTCCTATACTCAGTGCTTATTTTCACTTCATTGTATGTGGTGAACAACAAACATTTCTGTACAAAGAACTTAGAAGTCCATAACCACGACACTAGATCTGCTAATAATTTTCATCTACCCATTACTAATTTAACTAAATACCAAAAAGGAGTTCATTATGCAGGAATTAAAATTTTTAATTATCTTCCTACTCACATGAAGGGTGTAGCGATTGAAATACAAGTTGCTGAATCGGCCTTAAAGAGATTTCTTCTTTCCAACTCATTTTATTCTATTGAGGAATATTTTAATTCTCATAACTAATACATATTTTAGATTGTTATGTTTTAATGTTGTAATTAATATTTTATTATATAATCATTGTAATTGTATTCTGTAATTTGACATCTATAATTTAACAGATACATTGTGTCATCATATTACAACTATTTCCACATTCTTAAGTGGTACCTTTAAATGGATAAGTATAAATGAATGGAAATGGGAATGGAAAATGCTCTTTGGATTTGGCAGTTTCATAGCTGTGTTTGGGGTTGAGAACAGTCTTCTCCGATGTTGCCACACATCAACTGGCAAGTAGCGATGTTTGAAGAATTTCTTCACCTTCAAGTAATCAAGTAACACGATCCTTAGAAACACTGGTGACTATTCACGGCCAGCACATTGTAAAATTTGAGTAATATTATTTACATATATTTTAGGTGCCTGGCTGTTTGGATATTCCCAACAGATGTGTTCCTGGATCACAGGCCTTGTTTGTTTGGACCTAGAGGTATGTAGTTACGCCCTGTAGACCCTTGTATGCATGATATCGCTTATGAAGTAGCAGTTTGTCATTACACACATAATTTATCAAGCTGAGGTTTCTGCATTAACAGACATTTGGGTTACACACCTGTCAAAATGCTGTGTCCACAAACAAATTGTTTGTCATCATATTTTGGTAAAAACAATGTGCCTATATATTGGTCTGTGAAGGATCAATCAAGTTTTTCTGTCACCTCTAGAACTCTATATTTGTAGGTTACAGCCAATAGCTGTTTCGTGAGTGATATGGAACACAGTGTAATACTATGATGTTAGCCAAAAAAGTGATGTCCCTTGTTTTGTTATAGCCCTAATATGTAGTTAAGTTCTTTGATCAAGTCCACCATTAAAATAATAGAATAGAATAATCTTAGTCTGTTGTTAGTTGAAACATGTGTTTATAGGTGTATGCTTTCTTAGTATGGGAATGTAATAAATGCAACACACTTTCCAGGTACAGCCTTAGGTTGCCTCCATTGCACGTCGGTGCGGACATAACCTTTATAAGTTACCAGGGCAGAGTACATCAGATCAAGACAATATGTAGAAGAACAATGCAGTTATAGGAACATTTAAGGGAGAACATAATGCATATGTGATTTTGGTGACAAAACATCTGAAAATCAAACTATCATAGCACATTTAATTTCAGGGGGTAGAAACATATTACACACTGGTGATGCACAGAATTTCAAACATACACATGTCATTAAACAATTTACGCATGCTTCTGCTCTGAATTAAAATTGTTCTGTCAAGTTACAATGATGTGCCACTGTTCCAATTGCTATCTACCATGCAGTAGATGGGATATACAGTCTCCCTAAAAGGACAGCATTCCCATCACATATAAGAGTAAATAGATGTGTTCAGGGATGATAGTGTTGGTTGAATGCTGCTGCTGCTGCTGATGATGGTGATGATGATGCCCTCATTTCTACAGGTGGCTTCATGGGGAATTTCATAGAAAGACGTCATAATATGATCTACAATAGCTTTCTGCAAGACGTGTATGAATAGAGTAGTGTCCACTTGGACAATGAAAATAACAAAGCCAGTACTTGCGGCAGAAATAAAGAATCCACAAAAATTGTGCCATGTCGTGTAATGAAGTCTAAACTTTGTGATTCAGAGCCACATAAAAGTGTAAAGCTGCAATTCTCTGTAACCTGATGTGCTGAGTATTCTTTCTTGTACAAGACAGTAAGTTTACTGTGTAATGAGAACTCAATCCATAATGTATCAGAATAGTGTGCCTACCAATTTTATGCTTTCTGGTTACTCTTATGACTGGGAAGCTGCTTAAAAAATCTCAACACAAAAATAAGCCATCCCAGTGGTCTGTATTTTAACAAAGTTCTTTTAGTTGGAATTTTAAAATCTAATTAGTAACATTGTGTAAGATATGTTGAAAATTGAGGTCTTAGTTTTTATATTCAAATAACATGTCCAAAAACACTGTAGTGGTTATGCAGTTCCTGTATTCCCCAGATCTGACCCCATGTGATATTTTTCTACTCCTGAAGATCACAAACCACTTATGATGACATCAAGGCAGGACAGTTTACAACGTCCTGAAAACTGCAACCGACACACTGAAGAACCTCATGGAAGAAGACTTCCAGCAGTGCTTCCAGGCATGGAAGGACTACTCCAACAGTGTGTTGCTGCTGAAGGGAACTACTTTGAAGGGGATCATGTTGAAATGTAAACATTTACCAATAATTTTTCTAATATATAAAATCAGTCTCATTACTTTTGCAACAGACCTTTTAGTTTTCATGTTTTTCTCTATGTGTGATTATAAACAGCATGAAGATGGTTTGAATTAAGCTGAAACATGTAGCTATAACTGTTATTTTTACAGTAACCAGCTGCTTATGATTGTTAATTATTGATAGCTGTGCTATACCTGCCATTACAGGAGTGATATAAATTCTGCTTTGTATTCTGTTTCCATAAGTAACTGGGAATATTTGTAAGAAAGGTGTGTCATGTCAGAATATTGAGGGGGTGTGGTTTGGAAGTCCAAAATCAGAGGGTTAGAGTCGTGTGTATGTGTATTTTGTATTATGTAGACATATGCTGGTCTGAAGTAACAAGCAGATCAATAATAATAATAATAATAATAATGGGCTGGGGGAGGGGATCTCCCCTCACCCTCTCCAGGGGCATGTGAAGTGAAGAATAAAGTAAGGTACTTTTCATGGTAATGTTCATTCACAGTTCTTGTAATTCTAGGTTGTGAGACCATATAATTGTGTAGGGGATACTATGTTTTGGAGGAGCAATCTGCTTCCATTTTCAGGGTTGTTCCTCTAACATGTTTGTCTTCTTCTACAAAACCTCACAATGTCACAACCTACAAAAAGATCCTATCTGAAAATATGTTGCTGCCTTCACTGTTTATGTAGTTCATTTTGTCAGTAGCTCAGAATATGTAGGGTTAGATGGAAGGATGGTGTGGATATTTAAATACTAGCACTTTCTTTATTTAAAAAAAGTTACTATTATTTGAACCCAAAAAATAAAGTATGAAATTGATGGCATTTTGTGGGAAATACAACAGGTTGTGTAGCATGTCATAAAATGCAGGAAATTTCCTTCATCACCAGAGTAGTGGTAGGAAATTGCCATCGAATTGTAACAGTTACATTGGACATCTGGTGATATGCATTTAGGCATCATGAAAGTATTGTCCGTTAGGATGAACATTTGTTTTGACAAGAAATGTAGGGAAGAATTGTTGCTTAATTAAGGAGACAGCCAACTCCTCTTTATCGTGCCTTGAAATGCAAATGTATTCAAAGTCTTCACCAAGAATATAATTTATGGTGTCCAAGCCTTACTGTATCATGTACCTTGAACCTTGTGTATGTTGCCAACACTGTCAGCAGAAGGCATGCTGAGAGTAGGAAGAAAGCGTCTTGCTTATGTGGCTGTGATGTGAGCCAGGAAACAGATTTTTGTGCATTGTATGTTGTATTTTATTTGTTGAGAAATGTTTGTAACTGATGTATGACATGGTGGAAACCTGATGCCTTAGATACAATGAAAAATTGCCTTGGTAGATTAAAGGGGGGGGGCCTGCTTCTGCTGTCTGAGTATTGTAGCTAGCAGATAGCAGAACAGGTTGTGTCTGTAAAGAAAAGTGTCAGTCTCAGGTACTTAGCCAGATGATTTCTGTCCAGGCATGAATGTGTGTGACTGAGCACTGTGGTGCATTATAAGCAGTTTGTTTCGAAGATTTAAAGTAGTAAGATTCCTTTTGTGACAGATACAGGGAGAGAACTGGACTGATTAATCTGGCTGGTTGAACACGTGAGGAGGTATGCTTATTCTCATCCATGTGCCATAGACAAGTTATCAAAGACTGCCAAGTGTAAAACTGTCAGCACGGCAAAGTGATGCACATAGAATCTAGGCAGCTGTCATATTGAGTGTGAATTTTATTGTTTTGTGTTTGGCAGGCCTAGTAGATGTTAGTGTTATAATGATCTATTCACTACTACTTGAAATATTCCTTATGTAAAAGGAAGTGTTATTCTTTGTAACATATGGTACAGTAGATCTTAATTCTAGCTACATATGAACAAGTTAAGCACCTTTTGTGGCAGCATTGTGCCTGTCTGTTGTACTTGTTTTCCTTTCCTGTTTCTCCAATCTGGAGCAGCAAAGCCATTGGACTGTGTTTCGAGCTATTGTCTTGACCTCTTCCTAGTCTTTTTCCACTGTTTCAGCTTCCTTGTCAGTCATTCTCCTCCAGCTCCCTCTTTGTCTTTTATGCGCTTCCTTTCCAGCAGACATAATTATATTTTGTGCTATGAGAGCATCCTTAAATGTGTAAGTGTGCTGCATCAGTTTGCACTTCTATTGAAGGTCTGAATGAATTATGATCTCTGTCTTGTCTTATATTTATTGATGTGAAAAATATTTCATAAATTCTGTAAAGGTTTATGTTGTGAATGTGCCCCTTCCTCTTGCCTTGCATGTATTTAATAAAGGATGAACAGTGACCCCTCCCTACAAATCATATCCTGCAGACTACCATATTATTTATCATACTTACAGGTGGTGGAGAAATCTTGTGGAAAGTGGCAGCTTTTATGACAAAAGAAGATGCTAGAAGAGCATTAAAATGGACCCTAGGGAAAGCACCATCGAGGTTGGCTAGTGGAAGCTCAGAATCGTGTCATTTGGGAGGTGTTTTTATTAGCAGAGTTGAACCTCTGAGTATGACTTACAGAGGATTAGCGTATTGGCTGTCTGTTGCCAGGTATTGGTGTTTGGAGAGTTGAAACTTTGTGTTCAACTAAGCGTTAGCATATTATTGTATGGTTGTAAGTGTAAGGGTTCTGTAGTGACCTTTGGCTTCAGAGATTGCAAGCAATTCTTTGAACAGCTGCATATGACAATTGCTGATGGAACACCAGTACTTATATGACATCAATTCATTGTGTTTTTATCAGTGGAGTGTTTAAATTTACTATACAGTAAACAACTATATAGATCTAGTACATTGGTTTTTATTCAGTACTACATGTTTCGGCTGTCCACTTCAGCCATCATCATGTAGGTCATTGGTTCAGAAATAGAGTAAAAAGTGAGAGGTCTGTCCTTAAAAACAGTAGGTGTAAAGTTATTTTTAAAATTATTTTAGTAATTGCTCTGAAAACAGAATAATAAGTGACATTGATATTAATATGTTGATTATGTTGCGAGACTTTACAGCTATAATCCAGTGTTATGACTTAAGTATATAAAATGTAATATAATAAAATAAGATAAAATATGTAGTGGAAAACCATAAGCAGCCTGTATTCATCAGAGGTATAGACCATGGTCTGTACACTAATATAATTATCCTGTCTTGGCTTAGTGTTCTTTTGAATAGGATATCCTTGTCTTGCTTTTTAAGTCCCTTGTATTCTTGAGTAAAGGGCAATGACCTTCTGAGTATGTTTATACAGGAATCAGTTGTGTAATCCAGTAGTGGTTCATCTCCTTAACACAAAACATGTAATTACCACTTTGGTCATACGCGGTCTGTTACACTGTACATATGCATAAAAAATCTTTCAACTTGTCTTGCAATCTGACAATACTGGACTACATAACTGATTTCTGTATGGAAACACATATGGAAGGTCATTGCCCTAAAAAGCAAGATGAGTAAGGTTATGCTAATGAAGAGAACACTAAGCCAAGACACAATAATTATCTTAGTGTTACTGTTTGAAATGAGAGGACTCTCCCCTTTTACTCTGTGAACCAGTGTCCTACCTGATGATGGTTGAAGTGGAGAGCCAAAACATGTAGGGCTGTTGAATCTCAACTACTGTACAAGATCTGTATAGTTGTTTATCAGGTAGTAAAAGTGAACACTTGAAGACCATTACAGTGAATCAGATTTCATATACAGTTTTCTTCTTGATCCTTCACAACTCTGTTATGATTTGTGGGTAAAGGGGACTGTCAACAAATATAAATGCATATGTTGTAATAGCCAATTGTGGTTAGTCTAAAGTTGCTGTTCTAGCATGTGGGTGTGGCACAGGGTGACAGCTGTTAACTGTAGTGGTAGTTAGGTGATGGTTTGAAACCTTGTGCATGACTGAGGTTTGGTGCTTGGCATGAGTATGTAAGGTACGTGCATTTCATTGTAATGAGTTATGGAAGGCATAGATTTGGACTGCAGGAGGGTGGGAAATGTTTTGAGCTGAAAGGGGATGACAGTTATCATAAACTTGACTCAAGTAACTGTGTTGGTTATGTGAATTCCACTTAACTGAGGTTAAAGGTAGGTAAATTTAAATCTCTAGGCAGCAGGTGGTTCAATAGGAATTGTTAAATGTAGTGCATGAAATTGTGATGTATGTTCCAGCCCTGTACTGAACGTTTGAAGTGAGTAGGGAGTTCGTAATGATTATGTAATGTCTGTAACATCAAGATATACCATTATTCAAAGCATATCAAAACTTATGTAGATAAAAAGATCACAGTTTTCCAGCTGGAGTAGCTAGTTAACTTACAGTGTCATTGTAAAGGGATATTGGTACAACGTAGTTTGGTTGCAGAGAGTATGGATAAAATTTGACAGTGGATTGATTAGGAAAGCCAAAGTTATCCCTTTGTTTCATAAAACAATGTGCTGTCGTTGAGGTGTACGTGTAGCTCCCTGCATCTCTTACTGTAAGATTATCAATCTTTGACAGTAAGAGATGATGGGTCAGCTGCTGTTGCAAATCGTTATGTCCTATATGGTGAGCTGTTCCAACACAAGACATAAAGTACAAAAACTCTCAAAAAAAATGACCTGTAATTGCAGTGTGGAGGCTAAAAGAATAATTTCAGATGTCACTGCATTGCGCTTCCCAGTAAATGTGGATGTGCAGTGGTGAACACATTGCGTTTTTCCACATGCACATTAACAAGCATAGAACTGTTGCAGGTGACAAAACTGATTTATGCATTGAAAACTACAGACACTTGAAATCCATGGCTGGTGAATAACATAGGTCTTACAATCTAACTCCTAGGCTAGTCAACTATGCTTTTTTCTGTCTTGTTCTCATGACTGTAGTGGACTTGTAAATTAATCTGTAATTGTGTAAGTTATTATACCAGTTTCATGTAGTTGTAAAATGTCGTCCTTATCCTGAGAGAGTAAGATGGATTTATTTAAGGAGCCACTGTAGGATTTTTTTAATCTGGACGCTGATACTGAAGCAGTTGAAAATGGTCCCACGTCCAGAAGTTTTAGCATTAATACCTTCCACTATCAGTACTCCTGTGCCAACTTCTTTGGCTATGAAGACTCCTGGACCTTCAGGATCCCTGGTATAAACTGAAGGGATTCCAGACAATAGAAGGGGACCCTGATGGCTCTGAACCAGCAGCTGAAGGAGATTTCAAATGCAGTGCTGCTGTGACTAGTTTTTCACCCCAAATATAGGAGCAATAAAAATTACCTGTAAGAACTTGAGTCAATATAGGTACTGTATGATAATCTGGCACCTGTCATGCCCCATGGGTTCCAGACTAAGTATACCATACTTGGAAAAGAAAAATATATTATGTTGGGAAGTGCTGACTACCTAAAAAAAATTCACTATAATAAATAACTTGTTTACTATTTTCTGATGTCTGCCTCACCCAGTGTTGCACTGGATGAGATTACATTTTCACTAGTGCAAGTGGACAAGATAGGATAATGGCGAAGGAATTGTCAAAACGTTCCATTTCCAGGCATGTTATCTTTAAAAGGTGTTTCTCTGCTTTACAGTTAGGAAATCTTTAAAAGACAACTCCAGCTTCCTCTGAGGAAATCCTTTTCAGAAACAGTCAGTTGTCCATTTGACTAAAACTTCTTCCCTTCCACTAATTACTGACGGAGGTCCCATAGAAGATTTTGAAAATTTGCTACTTAATCGAAACTGTAAGGTGGACTTTTTTCATTTTATTCTCCGTGCAATTGAATTAATGTAATGAATAAAAGGAGCCAACTTACTTTCTGGCTGTTGCTTTTTTAGCTATACTGTCTCGAATCTCTGGTAAAACCACCTCTAAATCTGCAGGGCTGTAAACACTTTTTTTTTTTTTTCCCC
>Ga0123357_10003242_pt1 | contig 18557 bp, 17 predicted proteins | sample TergutEmb28metaG_FD_89873 | JGI IMG/M metagenome (GOLD analysis project Ga0123357, IMG submission 89873) | Embiratermes neotenicus P4 segment gut microbial communities from Petit-Saut dam, French Guiana - Emb289 P4 | ecosystem: Host-associated > Arthropoda: Insects > Digestive system > Gut ...
CACTGACGGATGGGAATCCAGTCCCGTTGAAAAATGGGACATTTAGAGCCAAAGGATGATGGGAGCCGGATGAATCGAGAGATTCCCGTCCGGTTCTGCGAGAGCGCTGGGGTGAAACTCCCCAGCGCGACTCACCTCTGCGTTTCCTCGCAAGGCTATTTTTTCAGAAAATCTCCTCAAATCTCCGATACGTCTGGTTGAAGCCTTTTCGGAGAACTTTACATGTTCCCGTTCCTCCCCGTGCTTGCCGCACATACTCTTCCGCAGCAATCGCAGATCATCCATTCTCTTGTCTCCGCAGAGGTCTATTTCGCGGCGGCCGTTCTCGTTATCGGCTTTCTCTTCCTTGTGTTCGGATTCAAGGCCTATCGCTGGATCGTCGTGATTAACTGCGTCGCTCTGGGATTTTATCTCGGCGGACTTTTAGGCGAGAAAGAGCGGATCGCTACCGTCGCTGCTGTCATTGGGGCTTTGGTTCTGGGCGCGATCTCCTGGCCGCTCATGAAATACGCCGTCGCTATCTGCGGCGGGCTCGTCGGTGCCGTCGTTGGCATGGTCGTCTGGAATTACTTCGAACAGCCCGCGGACATGGCCTGGGCCGGCGGCATCGTCGGACTCGCGGTTCTGGGACTCCTCTCCTTCTGCCTCTTCAAAACCTCGGTGATCCTTTTCACCTGCGTTCAGGGGGCGGCCATGTTCGTTCTGGGCGCCGCGGCGCTGCTCATCAAGTGTTCCCCTTGGGCTCACGATGTTAGTTCCAACCTGACTCAGAAACCCATTCTCATGCCTATTCTCGTTGCCACCGTCGCTATCTTCGGACTGCTCTGGCAACACCAGCGCCACGGCCTCATCGGCCACAACGCTGCATCAGCTAGTGGCAGCGGATCCTCCAGCAGTTCCGCTGATAACGCCAACAAAAAATAACACGACTCTCCCTTTCCTCCTCAGTTCGAATGGGTCGCTTCCGCAAAAGCGACCCATTCCTTTTGCTTTCTCGAATAGTCTTGCGTTTTCATGCAAGGCCATTAAAGTGGAACGTTCTATCGCAGGAGACACATGCCTGACATCCTCAAGCAGCCTCTGACGCCTTCTGCACCGTCCACTGGGGACGCCCTCATCGTTCGACGCGATCTGCTCGTCGCATGCCTCGCCACGCTTGGCATCCTGGCCAGCCTCGTCATGCGGTTCATTTTCCGCAGCTCAACGTTCCACTACGAAATTCCGCTGCTCGTTGTGCTCGTCGTCGGCGGCGGGATTCTCTGGCTCGATCTGCTCCGCCGCATCCTTCGTGGCAACTTCGGGGCTGACCTCCTCGCGGGCTTCTCCATCGTCGCGTCCCTCTTCATCCATCACAACGGCACCCACCAGTATCTCGCCGGCGCCATCGTCGTGCTCATGCTCTCCGGCGGCACCGCTCTGGAAGCCTACGCCATCCGCAGCGCCTCCTCGGTCCTGCGCGCTCTCGCCAAACGTATGCCTTCCGTCGGGCATGTCCAACGCAACGGGTCGCTCGTTCATGTCTCGCTCTCGGAAATCCATCCCGGCGATATCATCACTGTTTTCCCTCACGAAACCTGTCCTGCCGACGCTCGTGTCATTCGCGGACATGGCTCCATGGACGAATCCTTCCTCACCGGCGAACCCTACGGCGTCCCCAAAACCCCGGGCTCCGAAGTCCTCTCCGGCGCCATCAACGGTGAAGCGGCGCTCGAACTCCAGGTTCTCCGTGCCCCGGCAGATTCCCGCTATGAAGCGATCATGCGTGTCATGCGTGATGCCGAGCAGCGCCGTCCCCGCATGCGCCGACTTGCCGATCGTCTGGGCGCCTGGTACACCCCTGCTGCCGTTCTCATTGCTCTCCTTGCATGGTACATCAGCCAGGATCCCACGCGTTTCCTTGCCGTTCTTGTGGTTGCCACGCCTTGCCCGCTCATTATTGCCATTCCCGTCGCGATCATCGGCACCGTCTCTCTTGCCGCGCGGCGTGGCATCGTCATCCGCGATCCCGCCGTCCTCGAACGCATTGATACATGCACGACCGTCTTTTTCGACAAGACCGGGACCCTCACCTACGGCCGCCCACGCCTCACCGAACTCCTCCCCGCCGACGGCTTCGACCGCCAGGAACTCCTTGCTCTCGTCGCCGGTCTCGAACAATACTCCCGCCATCCGCTGGCGCACGCCGTCGTTGAAGCCGCCAAACGCGAAGCCGTCCGAATTCCGCAGGCTATCGACGTGAGCGAACCCCCCGGCCACGGCCTCACGGGAACGGTCAACGGCTCCAACCTCATCATCACAGGTCGCAGCAAGGTCCCCGTCGATATTCAGAACCATCTCCCCCCCATCGCCGGCGGCCTCGAATGTGTTGTCTTGCTCAACAATCGCTATGCTGCACTGCTTCGTTTCCAGGATGAGCCCCGCGCTGACGTCACCAGCTTCATCAGTCACCTCGGCCCCCAAAACAACAAACACAAAATGTCCCGCATCATCCTCCTCACTGGCGACCGCGAAGACGAGGCCCAACGCATGGCCCAACACGCCGGCATCAAAGAAGTCTTCGCCGGTAAAACCCCCGAAGAAAAACTCGAGATCGTCCGCAGCACCACCGCTCAACACCCTACGCTCTACCTCGGCGATGGCATCAACGACGCTCCCGCCATGCTCGCCGCCACCGCCGCCATTGCTTTCGGCGCCAACAGCGATGTCACCTCCGAAGCCGCGGGGGCCGTCATCCTCGAACCGTCATTTCGGAAGCTGGACGAGCTCCTCCACATTGCCCGGCGTCTCCGCAGCGTTGCGATGAGCAGCGCCGTCGGCGGCATGGCCCTGAGCATCATTGCTATCACCCTCGCCGCCCTCGGCCTGCTCGTCCCCGTCGCAGGTGCTCTCTTCCAGGAACTCATCGACCTCGTCGCCGTCCTCAACGCACTCCGCGCCGCCCTGCCGCCAAAGGAACTATCGCACATATAAAGAAGCCAGAAGCCGGAAGTTTTGAATCAACCGCAAATTTGAAACCTTCTGGCTTTTGGCTACTGGCTTCTTTCCTCCCCCCCTCGCATCTTCTCGATCAATTGCCGCAGCGACGCCATCGTGTGCAATCCGAAGAAATACTCTCGCCACAGCAGTACTTTGTTCCGCTCTCTCGCCCGTCGGCACTCCGCGATTTGCACGTCCAACTTTCGCAGAATATCCGGCGCTTTCGCGTGCAATGCTTCATTCATTGCATGCAGTTGTTCGAACCTCTGCCGTCGCTGCTCAAACGCTTTTTTTCCCCGTCGCGCCGTTGCCAGAGATTCCGCGATTTTCCTGATCAGTGCCTGCCGCTGGGCCACTTCCGCCGTTGATGGATCGATCGCCAATTGCGGATTGTGCAGCAGGTGATGCCGTTGCGAGAGCAACTGATTGATTTCTCCGCCGTTCTCCAGCGGCTGTCCCCCCTCCCCTAGCGGCAATAACCACGCCGCCGATACGCATGCATATGGCAACTGTTGTCCAAATAATTTCGCCAGAAGGCCGTCGGTGATCTGATCGTAGAGCGCTCCGCCGATTCCGTGCACGAATAAATCTGCCAGGAAAAGTCGCACAAACATCGTCAGCGTCAACGCCCGCGGCCGCACCAGCAGGTCCGAATGGTGAAGGGTGAATAGTGAATTGAATTCATACGCTACTCCATCATGCAACATGAAAACTTTTTCTCCGTCCTTCCGCAGCATCAGCCGCTGCCGCGCCTCCCCACGCCGATAAATCCAGAACGGCAGCTCAAACACATCCCCATCTCCCTCCTTCCGCACCAGGTCCGGCATCGGATGATGATCGTTCTTAATCCCCTGCCGTTTACGATACGCACCGAGTTCCTCATTATAAATCCGCGTCCACTGATCCGCGTTGATTGCCCACTGCCACACAAACATCCACCATTCCGGCATCTCGCACATCAAACTCGTCGGCACATGATGGACCGTCAGTCCCATCGCCCGCTCAAACTTCCGCCGCGCCCCTGACATCCATCTCACATAATTTTCCCCCCTTACTCCGTCGCGCAGTGATGCAAGCACCATCGCCATCGAATCCGTCCGCGTCAATGGATGCGACGCTATTTTTGCATCCCACGCTTCGAACTGCTTGACGTTCGGCGTCTCAATCGAATCCGCTGACAATGCAGTGGCTTCATCCCACGCCACCATCACCCGCCGCCACTTCTCACTCTCGTACGCCGGCACATCCACCCCCAAATGATCCACCACGTCATGATCCACCAGCAGATCAAACGCCACACCTTCCACTCGCCGCGTCACTTCATCCGCCGCGATCACTTTCGCCCAAACCCCCGCATGATAAAACTCCACCTGGTGCCCCGTGATCACCCACTTCTTCTCCAGCATTTGAGCATCCGGCCCCTCTACGCCAATCGCCCGTGCCCATTTTTTCGCCGCCTCCAAGAAATGCTCCCGCGCAGCCTTTCGCATCTCATTCCGCTTCCCCCCCTCACGCATCGCCTCCACCAACACCCCATACCCCGGTTCCACCAACACTTGTCCATGTTTTCGCGGCACCACGATCCGTGCCGGATCCGGTCGCACCGCGTTTGCTTGATGAACGGAAAAATCACTCATGCCGGTTAGTTTCGAGTTTCTAGTTTCGAGTTTCAAGCTGTCCTTGCTTGAAACTCGAAACTCGAAACTCGTACAGCTCGCGGGTCAACACCGTCAGGTAGTGCTGTAGTCGCGCGGTCGGATCGTCGAGCATTCCGCCGAAGTGCCGCGTTTGATCCTTGTAGATCAGTTTCACGGGAATCTCCCGGATCCGCAGCCGATGCGCATCGGCCTGCACCCAGAACTGCATCGGAAACGCATAGCCCGGAATCGTCAGGCGAAGCGCCCGCATCGCGGAGACCCGATGTGCTTTGAATCCGCAAAACGCGTCCGTGATCTCCGAGGTCCCGTCGAGGAGCTTCAATTTCAGCGTTGAATTCAAAAGCTCCGTGATCAAGCGGTTGATGCTCCGCCGATCCACCGGCGGTGTTCCGTCCCCCCCTCCCCCCGCATCCACGTTCAAATACCGCGATCCGCTGATGATGTCCGCGTCGTCCTTCTTGATCTCCCGGATAAACAGCGGAATCCGGCAAGGCTCGTGCTGCTCGTCGGCATCCATCGTGATGACCCACTCATGGCCATGTGCTGCTGCGAAGTGAAATGCATCGATCAGCGACTGCCCGTAACCCCGATTCTCCGGATGCGTCAAAAGTTCAATATGTCCCCGCTGTGCCAAATCCCGCAGCATCTCCGGCGTGCGATCCGTCGAGCCGTCATCAACCACGAGCACCCGTGTCTCCAACGCAATATCCCCGATCGCCGCCGCCCGCGCGTACTTCCGAATCTCGCGCAGCACCGGCTCCACGTACTTCTCTTCATTGAATATCGGAATTGCGATCAATACCTTCAACGCCCACCTGTTACGCAATGTCCCACCGAGCAATCACAAATGCTAGCTGCCGAATTCTGCATGTCAATTGCGTATGAAGCTCTTCATCGAATTGATCGAAGCGGGCGGCGATGACGCCGAGTTTTTTCGCGGGCTTCTTTGACCCGTCCGGCGAGGTTGGGCCGGTGGCGGATCGCGATGTTGTTACCGAGTGAGCGGCAATCGCTGTTGCTCAGTTGTGACGTCAGCCCAACCTGATCGGAGCCGACGCCCTGGCCTGGGCCGGCGAGCTTTCAGACAAGCCCTACCAGCAGTTCGTCGACGCCGGCGTCCTGCCACCCCGCGAAGCCCCCGCTGCTGTCCCAGCCGCCGCCGCGATCCCGCTGAAGGCCTTTCTGGACGAGGTCGCCACGACGTTGCAGGTAAAGGAATCCACACGCGTATTCTATGGCCAAACATGGCGGTGCCTGCGTCAATTCTTCGGCAAGGACCGCGACATACGCACGATCACCGCCAAGGACGCCGACGCCTTCCACTTTCGCCAGGGCGTCCGGGGTGCGGGCGGGAGGAACGAAAGAAACTGGAACGGAAGAAACTGGAGTACCCCAAGTGACGCGCGCAACGACGCGCGGAGTTGAAGGAAGTAGGAAGAAGTTAGGAACGGAGGAGTTGGTGGAAACCGCAAAGCGGCGTATTTGTTTCGTCTACTACGGTGGCGATTTTCCTCCACAAAGGTCCATCGAAATCAACGGGACAGTCCCGCTCCAGAGCATGAATATGCCTGTTTTACATCAGTGTTGCAAACAATGTAAAGTCAGTTGCGCTCTTACGGTCGCGTCGGGTGCGTGACATGGTTTGCAGAACGAGCGTTGATCTTCGATCAACGGCGAAACTTATACGGGTCGCCCAAGGGCGACCGCTAGAGCATTTTTCACTCGCCCGTAGCGTTTTGGAGCCCCGCATGGCAATGCGGGGCTTTTGGCTCTCGCTTCCTGCGCATGTCATCACGCCACGACCACATGAAAAATGCTCTAAAATTGGGCTGTGAAATTGTGATCGAGAGGTTCGCGACGCTGCAAGCGATTTCGGTGGCCTTTCATGAAAGCAATGGCGGTTGTTTCCTGTACGCTAAACGGCATGCGAGCATGCCGGCTAAATAGAGGGGAGGAGGGTGGCGAAGAGGGTGAGGTTGTGGGCGGATTGGATGGTGACGGGGAGGATTTGGCCGATGAGGGTTGTGGGGCCGTTGAAGACGACGATTTGATCGTGTTGGGTGCGGGCGGTGAGTTGGATGGGATGAGTGGACATCGGCGGGGCGCCGATGCCACGGGTTTTTTGGGGGTGAAGGGCGGCGGCGAGGCGGAGGCCGAGCTCGATTTTACCTTCCCTCTGATCGCCGGCGATGAGGGGGGTGTCGCTCTCTTTGCTGTTCCAGCCGCTGGGGGCTTCGACGAGGACTTCGACGGTTTGGCCGATGAGTTGGTTGTTGAGGGTGTGGGAGATGCTGTTTTGCAGGGCGAGCAGGTCGTTGTTGCGGAAACGTTTCACGGAGTCGGGAATGTCGTCTTGATAGCGTTTGGCGGCGAGGGTGCCGGGGCGAGGAGAGTATTGGAAGATGAAACTGTTTTTGTATTGGGCTTGTTCGACGAGGCTGCGGGTGAGGGCGTAATCTTCGTCGGTCTCGGTGGGGAAGCCGACGATGAAGTCGCTGGCAAATTGGATGCCCCCCCCATCCTTGGGGAGGATAGAGCGGGCGCGGGTGAGGAGGTCGAGGTAGGACTCGACGGAGTAGCCGCGATTCATCAGTTTGAGGATGCGGTTGGAGCCGGACTGGGCGGGGATGTGGAGATAGCGGCAGATGCGTGGAGATGCGGCCATAACGTGGAGAATGTCGTCGCCGAAGTCGGCGGGGTAGCTGGTGATGAAGCGGAGACGCGGAAGGTGCGGAAGTTTTTCGTGCAGGAGGTGGAGGAGCTCGGCGAAGGTGGTGCGTTCGTGTTTGTAGTGGTTGACGGTTTGGCCAAGGAGCGTGATTTCCAGGGCGCCGGCGTCGGTGAGTTTTTTGGCTTCGTCGAGGATGGTTTGGGGGGAGCGTGAGATTTCTGGGCCGCGGGTGAAGGGGACGACGCAGTAGGAGCAGAATTTATTGCAGCCGCGGACGATGCGGAGGTAGGCTTGGAATTTGTTGCGGTCGGCCGAGAAGGAGCGTGAGAGGTCGAGGCGTTCGAGACGGTCCTCGGAGTCCTGTGCTTGTTCGATTTTTTTTGTTTGTGAGCGGCGGGCAGTGTTGCCGGCGAGAGCGTGTTGCTGGCGGCTGGTTTTCAGGACGTTTTCGAGGAGAGTGGGAAGCTGGTCGAGCTGGGACGGCCCGCACATGAGGTCCACCTGCGGCATGCGTCTCATGAGGGAGATGCCGTCGCGTTCGGCCATGCAGCCGATGACGCCGATGATGAGAGACGGATCGGCAATCTTGCGCTCCTTCAAGGCGCCCAGACGCGACCAGACTTTCTGCTCGGAACGATCGCGGACGGAGCAGGTGTTGTAAAGGACCACGTCAGCATCTGCGAGGGAAGACGTGAAGTCGTAACCGATCGCGCGGAGTTGGGTCTCGACGAGCTCGGAGTCGAGGACGTTCATCTGGCAGCCGAAGGTTTCGAGGTAGATTTTTTTCATGGTTGAGAGCCATAGTGTAGCAAACCAATAACTGGGTACAATGACGTGTGTGGCCTGCGGGTAGGAGACGGCGATGCGCGGGTGTTGGATCATGCTGATGATGATGGTGGGGAACGCTGTGGCGATGGGGGATGTCATTGAACTCAAGGATGGACGGGTGCTTTCGGGAACGATGCGGCGGGATGCAGGGGTAGGTGGGGGGAATGGGGGGGGGGTGACGATCACGACGACGGATGCGGATGGGACGAAGACGACGGTGGCGACGACGGCTGATCAGATCGTCCGTGTGACGCTGACGGGAACGGGTGAGGTCGTGACGCCGGAGAAGGCGGCAGAGGCGGAATGGACGCGTGTGGCGGTGCAGGTGGGAAAGGCAATGGAACTTGCGACGATCATCGAACTGCATCAGAAGTTTCTGGAGAAGTTTCCGGATCAGGCGATTTCGGCGAGTGTGCGAACATCGCTGGAGGAATACCAGCGGCTGGCGCGAGGGGTGGGTGGGGGAAAGGCGGTGAAGTTCCGCGGACGCTGGATGCCGGCGGTGCAGGCGGATGTGATGATGCGGACGTGGGACGAGGAAGCACGTCCGGCGATGGATTTTTACCGCGCCGGCAAAATGCGGGAGTGCCTGGAGGTCGCCGCGAAACTGGCGGCAGCAAATGATCAGAATTCAACCGCGATCACGTTGGCCGGGCTGGCGGCGTATCGCTTGAATCAGTTGCAGACGGCGAGGGAGTATTTCAAAAAACTCGGACAGGTCGATCCGTCGACGCCGCTGGCGGAAAATAATCTGGCGGTGATCGCGGCACAGCAAAATAACCCGATGGAAAGCCTGCGCCATTATCTCAAAGCGCTGCAGGCGGCGCCGGACAATCGCATGGTGCTGGACAACACGATCGAGGCGATGGTCAATTTCACAGGCGATCGCACGTCGTCGGCGTTCATGGAGTTAGCGAGGCAATTCAACGCGGCTGAACCTCGCATGGAAAAGGAAATGGCGACCAGGGAACTCTATCGCTGGGGCTCGACCTGGGTCACGCTTGACACCTACGGCAAACTCGCGGCCTATCGGCAGGCGGCGCAAAAAGCGATGGAACAGTTAGACCGTGCGTATCAGGAGCAGCAGCAGGCGATCGCTGGCGTTGTCAATCAGATCACTCGGGCGGGCACGGATTACAACGCGATTCTCTCCGCGGTCAATTCGCTCAATCAGCTCATTGGGCCGCAGTACGGGCCGACGGTGGGGGACCTGATCCTGCGGCGAGATGCGATGATGAAGGATATGGAAACGATCCGAGCGCAGAAGTCGGCGTTGGAATCGCATCGGGATCAACTGGTGGCGGGACTGTCGGAATTTCCGATTCAGGCTCAGCGATTAAAAGAGGCGATGGCGCTCTCGGATGCGAGTTTGTATCCTGGGATTCAGCGGATGATGCAGGTAGGCGAGGACAGGGATCCGCCGCCGCCGTTGCCAGTCGCGGTGGCGAAGATCCCGGGTTTTACGCCGTCGCCAGTACCGGGAGCGGGAGCGGTCAAGGCAGCGCCGCTTAGTGTAAGTCAGCTTCTTCAGCAAAGGATGACCGACACTTATCAGCAGTTGGGCACGCCGCTGGGTCTGCCGATGCCGGCGGTAAAATGATTAAAACGAAACCACGAAGACGCACGAAAGTTATCTTTGAGGAAGGAGGGAGGACGTTTTCGTGGGTCTTCGTGTTTTTTGTGTTCTTCGTGGTTTCGGTTTGGGGCCATATGCAATTGCCTTGGCGAACGATAGGCAAGCCTGCCGGCTAAATAGCATTTCAAAGAGCAAAACGATATCTTGGCAGAAGGTTGATTGTTCGTCTGGCACAGGAGTGGTTTTGGTGCATTTTTCCGGGATATGCTTGCGGAAGCTGGCGGGAGTGATCGTGGCGGGGGGACTGTTGGCGGGGTGCCAGGCGATGGGGGGGGGGGAGACGCGGGTGGAGAATGATCCGCAGGGGGTCGCGGCGCTTGCGAGTGAGCCGTTGTCGACGCAAGCGTGGCAGTTCGGCAATCATGCGGGGGTGATGATCGCAACGCCGCATTATCGCGTGTATACCACGATTGGGGATCCGATTTATCAGCGGTTGCTGGCGAAATTGTTGGAGGCGAATTTTGCTCGATCGACTTTGTTGAATCCGCAGTCCCGGGTCAGTGGGCCGTTGGATTGTTATGTGTTCGCTACACGGGGGCAGTGGGAGACGTATACGCGTGTACACGCTGGCGGCAATGCAGCGGTTTACCTGCAGATTGCGGCGGGGGGTTACTGCCAGGAAGGGGTGTTCGCGGGATACGATATTGGGCGTGAGCCGACGCTTTCGGTGGTGGCTCATGAGGCGTGGCATCAGTATGCGCATTTTGCGTTCAAAGATCGTTTGCCGGCGTGGCTGGATGAGGGGCTGGCGACGCAGAATGAAGCGATTGACTGGCAGGGGACGTTGCCGGTGTTTCGGCCAGAGTTGAATTACCGGCGATTTTTGGCGCTCAAGGCGGCGATGCGGGAGAACCGCTTGTGGAAACTTTCTGATCTGGCGTCGACGCATGCGGGGCGGGTGATCAAGTTGTCGCAGAGACAGGTGGATGCGTATTACGCGCAGGTGTGGAGTTTTGTGCGATTTTTGGAGAGTTCACCGCGGTATCGTCAGGGGTTGCAGAGGTTGCTGGCGGATGCCAATGACGGGCGGCTTGTGCAGTCGCTCAAGGGCATGGGCGTTTCACGGATCGAAATAGAGAGATTTAGTGAAAATTGGAATACGGTGGCTGGGCCGACGTATCTGCGGAAGTATATCTGCGACGATGTCGAGATGCTGCAGCGGGAATACGAGGCGTGGGCGCGGGAGTTTGTCAGCACGTGGCCGCCGCGAGTGAAGAAGCCAGAAGTCAGAAGCCAGTAGCCAGAAGTTAATGACGAATGACGAAATGGGGGTATACTCTCTTTCATGAGTACCACGACGAAATCGAAAGACGCGGAGAGTTGGAAGGCTTGGACGCGGCGTAAGGTGGTTCGCTGGGTGAAGGTATTGGGCGTATTGTATGTGGCGATGCTGCTGGGGACTTGCATGGTTCAGGAGAAATTGATTTTCCCGGGGGGATGGATGACGCAGGGGAAACCGGAGGCTGTGGTGCAGCCGATGGGGGATACGGAATTGGTTGAGCTGCGAACGGCCAGTGGGGAGAAGGTGTTTGTGCATTACGGGGTGGCGTTGACGTCGGGCGGAAAGCGGCGGGAGGATGCGGTGACGTGTCCTACGATCTTATATTTTTATGGCAATGCGATGTGCCTGAACTCGACAGCGTGGGAGATGGAATCGTTTCGGCGTCTGGGGGCGAATGTGGCGATTGCGGAATATGTGGGGTTCGGCATGGCGGAGGGGAAGCCGTCGGAGAAGGGGTGTTATGAGACGGCGGATGCGGCGTTGATGTGGTTGGAGCAGCGAGGGGTGCCGCAGGAGAAGGTGATTGCGGTGGGGTGGAGTCTGGGGGCGGCGGTGGCGTGCGATACGGCGGGACGCTATGAGTTGGGGGGATTGGTGATCTGTTCGGGGTTCAGTTCACTGGATGCCTGGGCGAGGCAGAAGTACTGGTTCTTTCCCACCGGGTGGATGCTGCGGCACCATTTTCGTTCGGTGGCGAAGATCGGGCGAGCACATGGGCCGATCCTGATCGTGCATGGAACCCATGATACGCTCATTCCTTATCAGATGTCGCTGGATCTGCAGGCGGCAGCGGAAAAGGCCGGGAGAAAAGTGACGCATTTAGCTATTTCATCGGGGCATAATGATCTGTATCAGGCCGGCAACGCGGAAATCCTCCGTGCGATGGAACAGGTGGTGCAAGAGGTACGCGGGAAATAAGGCCAGAGGGGAACATGACGCTTCAGGCGACTATCTGATACGAACCCGTAAAATTCGTGGAAAGGTCTCTCCCTTCCATGAATTTTACAAATTGAACGAATTTTACGAGTGAGACGACCACCTCAAGTGTCACGCACATGGTCAGGCGGTATGCCCGCTCTGCGTCCTCTGCGGTGTATTCCGTGTGATGGAGCGTGCTCGTTACCGCGCGGAGGCTTTTCCGGCGAAGAGACCGACGCCGGCGAAGAGCAGAGCGAGGACGAACAGGGCGCCGCCGAGGATGAACGCGCCGCTGCCGGTCTGATAGATTTTTTCGAGCCATTCCGGGCTGTAGCCCATGCCGACGGCGGCGGCGATGCCCCCGATGAGGAACATGATCAAAGCGGAGGCGAGAGCCATGCCGCCAAAAGCACCGGCGTAAGGGTCACGGGCTTCGACATAATCGACGGCAGCGCCAACCGGGGCACCGGCGATGTGTTCGAGACCGGAAGGTCCGGAGGCTTCGGCGGACTGTTCGAAGATGCCGGAGGAAGAGCCAACGCCGGAGTCGCCCTTTTTCTTTTCGCCGCCGGGGTAGATTTCGTCGAGCAGTTCGGCGCCCAGCGAAGTGTCGTCCGATTCGCGTGTCAGGTCCAGCAGACCTGAGCCTGAGCCGACGCCTTCGAGGGAGAGCTGGTCATCAATGGCGGATTGAATGCGGGTTTGGGCGGCGGCATCGGCGGGCTTGACTTCGCCTTTGCCGAAGACCTGGACGCCTTGGCCAGTGACAACGGTGTCTTCCTTGGCGGTGGAGGGGACGCCGGTGTCGGAGAGGCTGATGACGTCGGAGCCCGAAGCGCTTGGGCCCAGCGGAATGCCGGAGTCCGAGAGGCCCGGGCTGGGCGCCTTGCCCGTGTCACCGGCCATGCGGTCGACCTGGTCGACCTTGAACATGACACGAGCGCCATCGCGGAATTCACGGAGCTTGTTTTCGCTGACGAGTTGCTTGAGCGCGTCGGTCGTAACGCCGAGCTTCTGGGCAGCTTCTTCGGTAGTGTAGAACATCTTGGCCATAAGGGGAGCTCCTGAATGGACGGTATCTCCCGTATTTGTAACACGCCGATTGGGGGAAGTCTAGTTGGTGATCGGGTAATTTGATGATGAGCGTCATCGCAACGTGATTCGCGGGTCCACCGCCGCGTAGGCCAGGTCCACCAGCAGGTTAAACGCCACCACGATCAGCGTGTAGACCGTGACCGCACCAAGCACCAGCGGAATATCTTTATTCAGGCATCCGTTGACGAAGTGCGTTCCCAGGCCGGGGATGGCGAAGAGTTTTTCGACGACGAAGGAGCCTGTGAGGATATTGGCGGCGGCCGGGCCGAGGAAGGAAAGAATCGGCAGAGCGGCGTTGGCGCCCACATGATGAGTGATGACTCGCGGCGTGGAAAGTCCCTTGGCGCGGGCGGTGCGGACGAAATCGGCCGCGAGAGCGTCAAGTACGCTCGATCGCGACAGTCGCGCGATATACGCCAGGAAGAACAGCGCCAAGGTCAAAGCGGGCAGCAGGAGTTGCGACGGCCTGCCCCATCCGGCAGCCGGAAACAGCGGAATGTAAACCACAAAAAGCATCATCAGCAACACGCCAATGACAAAAGTCGGAAGACTCACGCCCAGCAGCGTCGCGACGGAAAGAATCAAATCCAGGACACGTCCCTTGCGAACTGCCGCCAGCGTGCCCGCGGCAATGCCCAGCCAAAGCGCGATGACCAGCGACAGCGACCCGAGCGCCACCGAGACGGGCAACGACGTGCGGATGATGTCGGTGACCGAGAAGTTCGGGTATTCGATGCTGGGACCAAGATCGCCCTTGAGTGCGTTGCGTATGGAGTTGCCGTAAGCCCTGGCCATTTGGGACGCATGCTGTTGCCAAGACATATGCCTACGATCTTCCGGCGTGGTCGCCAGGTAGTCCAGACCATAGGTCTGAGCCAATGCCCGGACGACGGAATCCGGGGGCTTTTTATCCCCAATAAACGGATCACCAGGAGCAAGCATCAGCAAAATGAAGGTAACCGTAAAAACAATCCACAACACGAGGACGGACTGAATCAGACGAAAAGAAAAGAATCGGAGCATAGGGGGATTATCACGTTATCAACACGAACCGAATCATGAGCAATTATACATCGGGTGCGTGACACAAAATGCAAAACAAAGTAGCGACCCCGCTTTGCGGGGTGCCGGGAGGGGAGGGCATGTCCGCACAAGTTTAGCCGTTGATCGAAGATCAACGCTCGTTCGCCTTGGATGCGATATGGGGAGGACCTGCAAAACATGTCGCGCACCCCTATACATCCGCCACGTCGCCGCGAATCGGGATGGCGACGTTCGCGAAGCCTGCCGCTCGCAGTGTTTTTTCGTGTGCCTGTGCCTGCGGAATCTCGCCGTGCACCAGGTACGTCCTGGCGTTCTTGAGCGATTTGGTGAAATGCAAAAGCTCCTTCCCATCGGCGTGGGCGCTCAGGCCGTGCATCTCCTCGACCTGGCAGCGAAGCGGAATCATATCGCCCAGGATCGGCACCTCTTGATCGCGATTCTGAATCCGCCAACCTAACGTATGGACCGCCTGATAGCCCGGCAGCAGCACCATGTTCCGCGGATCGGTGATGTGGTGCTTCAGGTGGTGCAAAATACGCCCTGCTTCGCACATGCCTGAGCCCGCGATCACGATGAACGGACCACGCATCGTGTTGAGCGCACGGCTCTGGTCCGGCGAACCGACATACGTGAGATTCGGAAAATCAAACGGCTGGGTCATCGCCCGGGTCGCATCGTCGAAGAGGTTCGAGAACCGCCGATGCACTTCCGTGATCCTCGTGGCCAGCGGCGAATCAACATAAATCGGCAACTTCTGCGGAATCTTGTTCCGCAGACGAAGTTCATGGATCACCTGCACCACCGACTGTGTCCGGCCCAGCGCAAAGGCGGGAATCATCAGAATCCCGTTCCGCTTCGCCGTCTGGTTGATGACCTCCGTCAATTGGATCGGGACCTGCGAAATCGGGGTGTGCCTCTTGCCGCCATAAGTGCACTCGGTGATCAGCGCGTCGGCGGCATTGAACGGGTCCGGCTCCCTGAGGATCGGCGAATGACGCCGTCCTACGTCGCCTGTGAAAACCAATTTTTTTGTTGTGCCGCCCACTCCTGCAGTTTCGGTGAGCCGCACGGATGCCGATCCCAGCGTGTGTCCCGCATCGCGCAATTCCACCGTGCCGCCCCCAAGATCGAGCAACTCGCGGTACTCCAACGGCTTGAACAGCGAGATCGCTTTCTCCGCGTCCTCCCGTGTGTACAGCGGCTGAATGCTTTTGTTGTTGTGTTTCCACGATTTGACTGTTTTTTGGTTCAGGTATGCCGCGTCTTCTTCCTGGATTTTGGCGGAATCCATGAGCATCAGTGCCGCAATCGCCGCCGTGGCACGCGTGCAGTAGATCGGTCCGCTGAAGCCCTGTTTGGCCAGGTTCGGCAAATTGCCGCAGTGATCCTGATGCGCATGAGAGAGGATCACCGCATGGACCGATTTGGGATCGAGCTGGAAGTTGGAGTTGATCTGCCGGGCCATCTCTCGCGGCCCTTGGAACAACCCCACATCCAACAAAATGGTTCTGTCGGCTGAAGCATGGAAACGAATTTCATGCAGAGAGCCGGTGACTGTCTGCGTGGCGCCGTGAAAATGAATTTGCATAATACATCGTCCGTAGTAGTTCGCAATTTGGGCCGTGAGAGCAGTATACAGCAAAGCAGCGAGCCGCGATAAAGGTCCCCTATTAGCCACCGGCAAAGGATGCATGACACTGGAGACGGCCATATGACTCGTAAAATTCGTGGAAAAACGCTCGCCTGTCGGCTCGCGGCTAAACGTTTCGGGCGTCATGAACCCCTCCACGAATTTTACGCATTTCACGAATTGAACGAATTTTACGAGTTGATGTCGGGCTAACCTCTTGACCTTTCGTCTGATAATTCATAAATTCTTAGCCGTTCAGGGCATCAAACGCCAACAGAGTACGTTTAAGATCGCCCTGCTGTATTTGAGATGATGTACTGAGAGTCTATATAAGATAAGGAGACAACCATGGCTTTTTCTCGAACACGAAGCACTAAAAAATCCTCCCCGATCGCTGCCCCTGTTACCATTACCCCTCCCCCTTCCATTCCCACCCCATCCGTCCCCATCCCTCAACGCTCCAACTTACAAGGTTCCGGCGCTACTGCTTCTCCCTCCATTCCCGCCCCGCGTATCATCACACGCGAACAAATCGAACGCCGGGCCTACGACCTCTACGCCTCCCGCGGCTACACCCCCGGCGACCCTGTCGCCGACTGGTACGAAGCCGAGCGCCAACTCAAGGCCGGGCTCTAATGTCGAATGATTAATGTCTTTGCGGAGTGCGGCTGGTACGGCTGTAGATGTTGACGGTCGCGGCGGCGGCGGCTCGCTGGACGGTCGTGTCGGGATCGTTGAGCAGCGGGGTCAAAGCCGCAGCCTGCTGGGGGACCAGCATTTCGCCCAAGGCAAAAGCGGCCAGAGCGCGAATGCCCGGATCATCATTCGTGAGATTTTCGACGGCGATTTCTGCAGGGCGGCGGACATGGGTCTTGCTCCCTGGCGGTGTTTCAAACTGGGGGGCGCCGAGCTTGCCAAGGGATCGGGAGGCGATGAGCTGCAGGCGGACCGTGAGGCCCCGCAGATCGGCGGGCGTTTGCGGCGGAGGGTCGACAAGGCCGAGGAACAGCGGATTAACGGCTACGTCGGCCGGCAGGTCCGCACAGACGATCATCGCGTTCCATTGGTCCTCCGCAAATTGCGAAATGGCCAGCGCACTGATGATCTTCTGAGCGTTCTTATCGCCTAGGCGGGCCAATGCGGCAGTGATCTCGAACTTGGTTCGCGTATCGGTTTCACGGTGCATCGACAGGAGCAGCGGGATGGCTGACGGGTCGCCCATGAGTCCCAATACCATCGCGGTGTTCGCCCGCACGGACCAGTCCGGCGACTCGAGGAACTTGGCCAATGCGTTCATATTCGCCGTATCGCCGAGCTGCCTGAGCGCGTAAATGGCCGCGGCCTTGACGGAATCGTTGATGTCATTGGCGGCCATTGCGACGAGCTTGGGCTTGTAGCCGGTGTCCTTCCGTTTGCCCGCGGCCATGACCGACGCGAATCGCACGACCCATTCACGATCGTACATGCCTTGTTCGATGACATTCATTGCCCGGGGATCGCGAGAGGGCAGGAGCGCTTCGATGCAGTTCGCCCGTACCGCCGGGTCCGGTGATGTCGCCTGCATCTGCAGGATCACCATGGACTTTTCCAGCGAGGCGCCGTGATCGTCCTGCAACTGCTGAACGGGCGGACAGCCTGCCAGCAGGGCCATCGTCAGTACACCAACCGCAACTGCTAGCACGCGAGACATAGAGGCTCCTCATGGTTCGGAAGTTAAAAGGTAAAGGGTAAAAGTTAAAAGGTAAAAGGTAAAGGGCAAAAGGATGATTTCCTTTTACCTTTTAACTTTTACCCTTTACCTTTCGGTATGGTCCTGCCGGAGAGGCGGAAATCCATTACAATGCGGACATGAAGGAACTGTTGCTGCAGCTTGTTCACGGGACTTCGCTCACGAGAGCGCAGGCGGAATCGGCGTTTACGGACATCATGGTCGGGGCAGCTGATCCCGGGCAGACGGCCTCTTTGCTGACGTTTCTGGCGATTCGGGAGCCGACGGTGGATGAACTGGCGGGCGCCGCGATGGTCATGCGGCGGCACGTGGTGGCGATCGATGCGCCCGATCGCGTCATCGATACCTGCGGCACTGGCGGAGCGTCCTCGTCCTTCTTCAACATCTCGACCGCCTCAGCGCTGGTGGCGGCTGCTTGCGGAGTTCCGGTCGCCAAGCATGGGAATCGCTCGATTACGTCGCGGTCCGGCTCGTCGGATGTGCTGCGATGTCTTGGTGTGAATATTGACACCACGCCGGAACAGGAGGCTGCATGCCTCAGACATGCCAACATATGTTTTGCCCATGCGCCAAGGCACCATCCGGCGATGAAGCATGTGGCAAATCTGCGGCAGAATCTGGGGTTCCCGACGATTTTCAATTGGGTCGGTCCTTTGACGAATCCGGCCGGGGCTCGGTGTCAGTTGATGGGGACGCGTTCGCCGGAGCTGGCGGACAAGCTGCTGGAGGTGCTGGTGCGATTGGGGGCGGATCGCGCCATGGTGGTTTGTGGACGGGATGTGAGTGCGGGAGCGATCTGTGAAATTTCGATCACAGGGCCGACGCATGTTGCGAAGTTTGATGCGGGAAGAGGAGAAGGGCAGACGCCGCAATCAACGCATTTCACGCTCAATCCGGAAGAGCTTGGCCTGAAAAGGTACGCTTCTTCCGACGAACTGACCATCCGTTCTCCCGAAGAGTCGGCGAACAAGATCAAGGCGTTGTTTGAAGAGGGAAGAGGAGGGGGGGGGGGGGGGTGACGGGATTATGTTTTGGCCTGCGCGGGGGGGGGGCGGGGGGGGGAGAGTCGGGTGGTTGCTTTGCACGCGGG
>Ga0123357_10003243_pt1 | contig 18557 bp, 17 predicted proteins | sample TergutEmb28metaG_FD_89873 | JGI IMG/M metagenome (GOLD analysis project Ga0123357, IMG submission 89873) | Embiratermes neotenicus P4 segment gut microbial communities from Petit-Saut dam, French Guiana - Emb289 P4 | ecosystem: Host-associated > Arthropoda: Insects > Digestive system > Gut ...
CCACATCCCACCTCTTGGAGATCCATCCTAATATTATCCACCCATCTACGCCTAGGTCTCCCCAGTGGTCTCCTTCCCTCCGGTTTCCCCACCAAGACCCTATACACCCCCCTCTCCTCACGCATTCGCGCCACATGACCAGCCCATCTCATTCTTCTCAATTTTATCACCCACACAATACTGGGTGAGGAGTACAAATCATTTAGCTCTTCGTTATGCAATCTCCTCCATTCGCCTGTTACCTCGCCCCTCCTAGGTCCAAATATTCTCCTCAACATAGACACAAAGTAACTACCAGGCTTTAAATGGTTAATGATGCTTCCTCATACTTTAGCTGAAATTTTACACTCCTCACTGTAACAATGCTCCACACCACAGTATTTTAAGTAAATGAGTTTTGGTCCAAATTTTACATCATGCAGCTTCATCAAGCACCATCTTCTTCTGACTCAGCTCCACGTAATTTTTTCTTACATTCTGAAAGCTTGGAGATGAAGGCATCACACTCCTTCAACACATCAGGAACTACTCCCTCAGATATCTCAAATGATTTAAATGATTTAAATCTAAATTTAAGAATGGCTCCAACTCAATTTAAGACATTACACAGCAAACAAACTTACGAGGGCCTTCAAGACTGTTTCCCATCATGACTGTATCATTTATGTAACGCTGTAGATTCAGAGAGGCATTTAGTTTGAAGGAATGTAATATATTTAATTTGTCTGTTTTATATGTTTCGATCACGCCATATACATTCGTGATGCAGAAAATATTCAGAGCTTGCAAAAATGTGTGTGCAATACATCAATATGGAACACAGTGTTGTCAACATGGTACAGCTGCTGAAAATATTGTCTCCCAGGCAGGATGAAATCAGTTGCCAGAGTTAAAATTGCTTTCCTTAAAATCCATGTACATAATGGAAGGAAGAGCTTTCATGCATAACTAACAAGATATATGGATTATATTTATAATACACAATCACATAATCCTAATCAAGCACTATGATAAGAAACCCCAACAAAAGTTGTACAAATGCAAATTTCTGAAATTTCCACTTAACTCCTCCAATCTGTTCTTATAGACAGAATGCTATGTACAAGACTGATCATTCTAGGATATTTAATGCTTAATCATACAACACAAATCTGGGCTTTAAAACTTAATCTACTGCTGACAGAGAAATTTACAAATTCATTAAACCCTACACAAATATTGGATTCACCTGAAAGTACTTGCCCAAAACCTTTGATTCCAAAACTCAACTGCTAATACTTTATGACAATATTACCAGATGCACAGTACTCTAATATTACTGTTACATATGCTACAGTTCTAGAGTCAATCCATGCAAAATGTAATATGCTAGAATGTGATGGCACCTAAGTGGAGAACACTATCATGTAATCATGCTTCATAATGACTATGTATCTTCAACTGTAACCTTACTGACAATACAACAAACTTACACTGAATGCTGGCTGTAATAATATCCACACTGGAAGAACTTTGAGGGCCTAGAGGTAACCAGTAGGGTAACACATTGTGCTTAGCAGACTCAGGAAAGGGAAGCAACAATCTGAAATAAAAAGTCTAATATTCCATATGTAACGTTTATAACACGTACTGGCTAACACAAAAGTTAACCTCACATTTCGGAGAAGCGCACCGTTCTCAAAATTTATTTGCACAGGCATTTGCAAAATTTATTCATTCTGGCAGAAAAATGAGCTGATACTTACCAGTTCAAAAAGCCTCATCGCTTAAAACTGAAACCACGGAACATAATGAAATCAAAAGGCACTATCGTCAGTCTTTCGACACAAATTAATGCATCAGAATTTGGTTAAGTGCAAACAAATGATCAACAAATAAACGTCAACTAAAAACACACCCTACGTATTTGACAACCGGCTGCTCTGTATGGGCACTGCCTATTGACAAAAATATTGACAAAATTTGACACTTTTCGAAAATGAGGTCTACCAATTTCTGGTCAATACTAAGTTAAAAGATATGCGAAAATTAATTACCTTTCGCATATTCTACATCATATGTAAGTCTAGAAGGCGCTTTGACTTTGGCATCACAATTTCACCTATTTTTTAAAAGGGTAATGTATAGTGGGCGTGGAATTGCAGCTATTCACAACATTGTTCTCCCCGCACCATCTTACGATCATTGGCACCGACTGCACGCATTGAATGCGAGCAACTCACAACAGATGGCAGGATGTATTGCCATTCTTTTGTTTATCTGGTGTCAGGGTACCCAACACATAGCGTTAGGTAAAACCATAGATTATCTAATAACGCTAAATAATGTACAGTACAGTCTCATTCGTTTATAGCCACGACGAATATGGCAGCTTTATCGAATATGCAGCCAACTCACACTGGGGCATCCCCTGACAAAGAAAAACATTATGGAGGCTGGCGATTTCGGCGCCAGGTTCTGTAGCACATTCAGTATGGTTACTTTATTATTAATTTATTTTTAAGTGAAACATCCCCGTTGTGTGAGTCAATCTATATGTTTATTGGTATATTCAATGAATATACAGTACGGTTACGATTCAGATGCATGCCTGTATGAGACGTGGTGTGAGCGCTGGCAGCTATTTAATCTGTTCTGTAGTTGCTGCATCCCACTGATCTTATGAAGAAATTCAGAGCAGATTGAACGCAGAGAATTCCTACTACGGTTTGGTCACATAAGGTTTACTGCATGCGGCAATGTTAAAGCGTCTGAGTCCTTACTAAAATTAATAATAAACACGAAAATCGGGAACTCCATAATCCTATGTGTTGCAGTGAGTTAATATACAGTCAGCTATTCTAGCAGCGACATGTGACAGTTCCTGTACAACTCTGATCCCAGTAACGTCATCAGCATCCAAAAAGGTACACATTTTCAGTGCAAATTATAATCAATAGTACCACATCCATCAAAATTAGGAGTTACCCAAAATTTTTCCACCGAATCCGGCCATCACTAGGAGCCTGTCCGACGAACATACACAGCCACAAACGTTAACATTTTATTTCAAATGTTTAAAACAAGAACAATAAATGTATCTGCATTCAACTTCAAAAATTTTAATTTCAAACTACCGAAACCATAATTGAGAATTCGGGGTTTATCATTCATGACCATGCCATTGTTAAAAACGGTGGTTAAGTTCTTATACGTAATAATAAAGTTGCCCCCTTGTCCACGTAAAGTTACAGCTACAAACATCTGAAAGAGTGAGACTTGCAGGAAAGAAGAAATAAAAACGAATGACCGTTGTTTTGCGAGTGAGTCCGGTTATCCAAAAGAGTAGGGGCCTCATGGAAAGGACACGGGGGTCCTGCTAGAGATTGATTATGGTTTCATGGGAGTCGATCTTCTTGTGCGATCGGTTCAGATCTTAGCTTCGGGCCCTTCGTGGGCTCATGACCCGCCTAGTGTGCAGCAGCGTAGACACTTGAAACTCTTTCCTTGGAGGCCTCCTCTCGCATCAAATGGGCAGTCGTCAGCCCTTCATGTCTTTATGACTAGGCTGCAGACACCTTTCAATGATGGCCGTGAAACGATTGTTTGGATTGCTGCTGTCTTCAGCCCTGCCATGATTTGATGCTTGGTGATGACGATGGCGGTCAAGTTTCCTTCAATGTTGAGTTAGCTGAACATTGGCTGCGGTTCTGCGACTACCTGGTCATAAATGCTGTGCTGCATTGGGTGTTAGGCCCTGCTGCTGCTGTTGCCACGGCTGGGGTCCTTCATGGCATAACTACTTGGGCACCCACCAGCGGCTGGTGTGCGCGTGTGAAGTTACTCTTTGATCAGTGCCTCCTACACTGTTGCTGCGAAGTGCATCGCAGTGCATCCTGCATCATTGCTGGGAAGGTTAGCCACAGCGCAATTGCAGCAATCCGATTTGCTGGACTGGTTGGGATCTGCCAAAAACGCCCGACGTCGTTGGCTACCCCCCACACGAGGGGTATTAGGAAGCGGCTTACAGTGGACCCGGATATGGCTGAGACGCTTGCAGATAAAGCTGGGTGCTGGACAGTTATGGACCGTTTAAGCGTCCAATCAATATAAATGGTGCCAAGGGAGTAGAGTGCTTTCGAACCAAGGTCACTAGAAACAAAAGTAATTTACTGCAGTCAGAGGCCCCTCAGGTGAAGGGCAATTGGCCAACAAATGCTTGACACTTACGATGACCATGCCCGGCCCCTCAAGGGCTCTGGTGGTACCTTTGGCTGGTGAGTTGTTAGGAAGGTGGCGGAAACCCCCCTCTTGGTTGCCTGATTTTGCGTAAATGGAAAACCGTGCAAATTTTGCGATGTTAGTCTGGAGAGCATAGCTTTGCGATCAGTCATGATCTTAGTAACATGCGGACGCTAACTCCTTGTGGTCTGCAGTGAAAACTAGTGTGTTAGAGGCGTTCTAAACTCCTGGAAGGACAGGTGATTTACTATAGAATTGAGAATTGGGGGGGAGACTCTTCAAGTTTTATTTTTTCTTGCCTGTGGTGGGGTATCTACCAATCTACACGGCGTCATGTTGTCATGAATATGACCGAATTCATGGAAGTCCACTCACTGTACATATATGACGCATAGCACCTTGTGTGTCTCCGGGACCACGTTGGACAAACAGCGTTAGTGTAAAAACAAATTAGGTTATAGGTGCCGCAAAGTACAATGGCGACGTCTGGTGAACAACGTGATCCATGTGATAGGAAACCTCAATTTGGAAATCGATTTCTCAAAGATGATGACAACGTATTCCAACATAATGCCTGGTAGGATAGTGTAGCGAAGCAGTATGTATTTTTATAAACTAATAAGGTGTACGGACAGATTTTCATCGTGGACTACATGCCACTTAAATGCGAAGTGTCATACAAGATTTAGAAAGAAACCTCAGCATGGTTCACGATATCTGACAAATTCCGAAAGGATGTTTGAGTTCAATGCGTGGTACGTTGGGTAACCGTGAAAATCTGAATTTGGCATTATAAGGTAGCACGTTAAGGAAAACCAAATGCTCCAAACAAACCTCACCTAAAACCCGTAACGGTTTTTTTTTGTATAGGTTATGGTACGGTTTTGCCTGCGTATATAATACGATGTTATCGATAAGCCAGGATATGTGAAGTATGAAACAGGAGGTCAGGGTCGTATGTATTTAGAAGAAAGGGTCGCTACTCCGGGAATATTTACGCTTGAGTTAGAGAGGGGTTGAGTGTCACAAGCTTGCATATATGAATACAGTTTCTTTTCATTTAACCCTTTTTTGTGCGTTATTTGCCATGCATTAACCTTTGCTGTATCCCTTTCCTCTTCCTGGCATTCATCATTCTCTATCATTTTCCTTACCATTTTTTACCACATTTCACCACACTGCAAGCAGTGGTTTCACAAATTGTTGTTCTATACAGTAAAGAGTGACATTCATTAATTTACCTTATATTAACAGTGAACAGTCCTCATGGCATGTAATGTTTAAATCTTATTGCACAGGAGGTCACTGATATGACATTCACCAAAAAGATATATGATAACAGAGATGCAGTATTGCTCTTTTGCTCTGCAAAAATTGTGAATGTAGTAACAAACTGAATTAACTGATAATGACTTTTATCCCAATTCCACGTCATAAACTGCTGGATCTTCCATTCTTACTCAGAAAATGCATACGATGAATAACAGCCAGATACAGAAGACTTGAATTTCTTGTGTTAAATATCATGTACATATGTAAAGAGAAATCTTAAAAAAACAAAAAATGCTGTTACTGTAACAAAAATATGCCAACCAACAAATGAGAATTCTGTTGCAACATAAAGGTAAAGCAGTCCCGTTACAGGCCTGGACAGGCCCAGAGGGTTCCAGGAAGTTACAGTTCCCAGATTTCATGATAACGGCACAGGATGGTGGTAGGTTGTCAGCCTTACGCACCAGCCGCCTTTACCCCCAGGAAATACTCCTGGTACTCAATTCTGTTAGAGGCTGAGTCGACCCCAGAGCCATAGTGCGATCGGAAGAATTTTATGTCAATTTAAAATCCACGTTGCAACAGTAAATTATTACAAACACAATTGTGATTGATTGTTCTTAGTTAGCCATTGAAAGTTCTTTTTTTTTTTTTGAGTTTAGGAGTGCTCATATCACATCCCTACCAGTTTCATACCTTTCTTGAAAAGTGGGCATTTATACTTTCTTGTTATACCCCCCTTTTTTTGCAGTTAACAAGTAATTGAAGGAGTTTTCCACTACCAAATTTGAAACAGGTACGGTAGTCTGTTCTTTTCCATCCCCCACATGAGCTGTGATTGTTACTGTATTACACCATTATAAATTCTTGATGTTAGAAGCAGGATACACAAAATACAGACATAGAATCCAGGTAAATGAGGCCTGAAATTAATCCAAGAAAAAGAAAACTGAAGGCATTAACATATATAGTTCATAACAATCAGCAGGTAGTGTTAGAGTCATAGGGAGGGAGAGTATAACTGGAAATTAATGTGCTTGAGAGTGGTTTCCCAGTTAACTTCTTTACTTTGGCCACAGAAAGGGGTAAAGGGATTGACCTTTGCATCTTCTTCATTCTGCACATCTTCCTTCACGTAGGTCAGTGTGCTGGAAGAGAATACTGTAATAGTCATGGAGAAGGAAGCGTCAGGTGTTGTCATTCCTAACATCTGTTGTTTTATACATTATTCTGCCAAATGTAGTGAGCAGTGCAGACTTTGTTGTCAGCATGTTTGAAGGTGCTGCATCCTGTCACACTTACTTAGCCTGGTGTAGGGTATTTAACTGATTTATTCGTTGCAAACTGTATGTTGCTCTTGTAAATCCTGAATGTGTCCTGACTTTTTTATTTATTTATTTAGGGACAATGTTGAATGGGATGCAAGCCAGAAAGAACTGGCCAAACACAAGGTGATGGAAAACTCTTCAGTTCTTGCCAGTCAGGATGACCAGGAGAAATATGAAGTGAGAGCAAATAAATATTGGGATTCCTTTTATAGTATCCATCAAAACAGGTTCTTTAAAGACAGGCATTGGCTGTTCACAGAGTTTCCAGAATTGGCTCCAGACAGCAAATGTGTTAACATTCAAAAGGAACAAGAGCCTGTACAGTGTGAAAACTTGCTGAATTCCATTGCTGTTGGATCTGATGTTGCTAATGAGGTGGAAAACAGTAAAGTGCATGTTTGTGAAAATACAAAAGATGAAGTCAAGAAGCTCTCAGAACATTTTGAAAATATACTGACAACAGGCAGTGAAAAGAAAGGAGCTACAACTATCCTTGAAATAGGTTGTGGAGTTGGCAATACTGTTTTTCCAATACTTCAGTACAATGCAAACCCAGACTTGTTTGTGTTCTGTTGTGATTTCTCATCCACAGCCATACAGATACTTCAGGACAACTCTGAGTATGATCGAAAAAGGTAGAGTTCTTGTGCCCTTTTTTATACTTTGAAATAAGGTAAGGGGTGATGCAAAAACAGTCCATTTTGAAAATGTATCAGTATTAGCACTGAAGTGAGAAGAGTGTGCTGCAACACTGTTCAGAATGCAATGTAAAGTACATATTTGGCCTGCTGAACCCATAGCTTGTGGACTTGTTGCCTGTGGAGACAATTGAAATGACAGAAAGTTTTATGTTTTTTCCAGGCAAAATCAAGACAGAATGCCAAAGCAATTTGAAAACTTAATGAGCTATTTATGGAGGCATATATTACATTACTAATTAATTCTGTAAAAATGCACAAAAATAGCTACACCCCGACCTAGGTTTTGAATTGTATTTTTGTTATATATTTGTCCCATTATTATCAGTAAGTTTTTATTATAATGCATAGACAATTACACAGGTAAAATTATACATGTAATTATACTTATTTGTTATTCTTTTTGTGTAATTAATTTCATGTATTCTGTATTCAGACAAAATACTGCCAGGTTGTCAGCCTCATATAAAAGGTTGAGCAGGCCTGGTGTAGAAATAGACCTTACATTCTCATCACCTTCAGGTAGTACTTCTGATTAGTAAGTTAGCCTTTCTGGTTGTGGTGAAAGAGAGAAAGTTTACTGAATATTACTGCTACTGTTTACTTGGAGAGGCAAGTAGAATGTACTGCTTCTACCTCTTGAGGTTGGAGGCAAGAAGTTCTTCTGAAATGTGTATACCTTTCTACCAGAAGACATGACATCACATGCAAAGACACAGCAGTATTCATATTCACTGCTGTGATGACTGCAAATTTTGCATATCAGTATTATTGTCTGTGGTGGGAACTGAACCCTCAGATCAGTGTGTGGTTCATAATAACTTTACTGCATGACTGTACCTGAATAAAGTTTACAGTACTTCATGTCTGAACGTGATTAAAATGTACAGTACTGCATTTTTGAACCTGAATGGAGTATACAGTATTTCATTACTGAACCTGATTATTTTTGAAACAGCAGTTAGTCATGTGTTTACTGCAGTGTAAGTTCTCGTGATTCCAGTTAAGTGTGGTAAAATATTTACTGCCCTTCACCAGCTTCCATGCTGTGAAAGGAGAAGTACTGGAAGAAAAAGGAAATGCACTGTTACCTGATACTGATATGGAATTGTAGGTTTATAAACTAAGATCTTGATCTTGGTGAGTGAGTTGAAAGTGACAGAGTGCATTCATATTTATCTTGTCTTCATATTGTGGCATGCTTTATATAAATCAAATGACTGTTAATGGATCTTCATTTGTTTTCAGGTGCCAAGCGTTTGTGTGTGATATAACAGCTGAAGACTGGCAGCCTCCATTCCTGCCAGATAGTTTGGATATTGCTATAATGATATTTGTTCTTTCAGCAATTCATCCAGATAGGTAGCTATCTCAGTGTTTAGATTCCTGCTACAAATAGAGTCAAAATTTGTAGGGACACAGATGTGCTGTCCTTTGTATGGCAGTAGAAAGACATAGGAGCAATTTTAGTATCAAATTGGCTGGATTGTTTGATACGAGAACAAGCTGCATGTGGCCATTTGTTTGGGAAAACACCTGACTGCTGTGGATATTTAGTGCATGTTCAAGCAAGAAACTGTTAAATGCTTTTTGTCTTCCCCTCCAAAATTACATTGTGTGAATGTGACTACTTACTGCAACAAGCCCTTCAGCTATCTTCATTCAGTTATTCTGTGTGTTCATTCGGAAGAAGTATGAAGTATGATTGTTGGTCTGTTTATCTGATTCATTCCTTATTTTGTGTAATAAGCAGTATGCTCATTAATTTGGATGTTTTATTCCATTCTTCTGTGATGTTTGTATGTAATAAAATGTTTTGTTTTAAAGTAAAATTAGAAACAGCATAACTTTAATACTGAAATTGAGGAGACCTATTTTCTGTTTTGGTTTTTCCTTTTGTGGGAGCATTGTATAGACCAGTGTGTGTATGCGCTTTCCCACTTGTACAAAAGTACATATATATGTGGGGACACTCACATGTCACTCCTTATATTTGGTCCCAAAGAGCTGTTCTTCTTGAGAAGGTCTCGAGAAAATTCACACTGCTCCTATCATGTATTAGGGCCCATCCAGACCATTGCTCATCACCTTACTTCTGCTGCACTAACTGTATGGTCCATGTGAGATTTTGGCCTCCTTCATTATCAGTTTCCAGGTATCTGTATCCCTAGCTGTTTTTCTGAAGCCTGTAACACCCATTTTCTTCAGAACATTTTCAATATCATCCAACCATCTCGTTCATGGCTTTCCAATGGACCTTTTCTCTTCTGGGATATTCTTAAGCAGTTTCTTCACACTTCTTTCTTTTGGCATTCTTTCCACATCATCGCTTTACCTGTGGCTGTCGTTTTGAGATTTGAGGTTCTCAGTACAGCATTATGGAACGTGACATCATGTGCTTTGGTAGACGGGCACTAACTTCTGGAGGAATGTGCTTCACCGTACCCACCAAAGTTATACCCATTTACCATACAACATGGTGTCAAACATGAGGTGTTCAGTGTACTTTCATAATATATAGGGTTTAGAGTTTGCTGTATCTACCCAAACATACAGGCTGTCCTCATTTTGCATGGTCCTGAACAATGCTTTACTTTAATGTTGAGAGAATTGAGTTGCCAAAGATTCAGTTCATATTGCCCAGCCTTTGATTGATGTTGTTCTGATGAGGCTGATGGAATCTTCAAAAGCTAGATTTTCAGGCACTGTAATCATTTATTTTTGAATGAAACACTTCATTCTGTGTTGCTTTGCCATATTTAGCTTTTTTCAGGAACATAACCTCAGTGTTAAATGAGGACTTACTGTATCAATCAACTAATAAATCATGTGGTATCATATGATTCTTACAGGATGGCCCACGTAGTGACACAGGTTTACAAATATTTACGCCCAGGTGGATTACTTGTTTTCCGTGATTATGGACGTTATGATATGGCACAGTTACGTTTCAAGAAGGGACATTGCCTATCTGATAACTTCTATGTAAGAGGTGATGGAACCAGAGTCTATTTTTTCACCCAAGGTAAATATACATATGGTCAGAAGCATAAACATAAGGGTTTGGGCCATCCTGTACAATCCGTCTCTGCACCGTAGCTTCCTTTAGGTGCCGTGCTAGACGGAGGCGAGTGGTCAACTTCATGCCCATGCCGCTTTGCCCCCTGGGAAACAACCCAGTACCCGCTGATTGGGAGACTGGGTGGGTCTTGTAGCTGGTCTGGACAGTTTTGAAGAACAGTCAGTCTCTTGCACTTTTGCATAATTATTTACATAGGCATACAGTGCGGTTCTGTTCATTCTGTATGGCATATCCGATTGTTACCATTACTTCTGATTTTTAATTGCTGTTTTTACAATCAGCTAATTGGCACAGTTTAAAATTAGTTCAAGTAACAACACTTGTGACGTAATGTGACGGCATACCCAAAAGTTCCCAGAATGAGTCACTAATGAAATAAATTCTTACCTTTTTGTATTGGTTGTTGTGCCCTTCTGAGTTAATGTAACAGGTTCACAGTTTGTCTTCCATTGCTGGAAGCACTGGAAATGTGTAGAATGGCCTGTGATTATTCTGAATTCTCACATCACAGGATCTGCCAAAAAGCATAAAACCTGAGGTGTAGCACATTAATGGAGCCTGTTTCACTTAGTGGAGCAGGGTGGCATGGAATGGATCGATCTGGCTGAGAACGGACAGGTGATGGGAGCTTGTGAATGTGGTAATGAACCTTCGGGTTTGATAAAATGTGGGGAATTTGACTACCTGAGAACCTGTTAGCTTCTCAAGGATGACTGTGCTCCATGAAGTTATTGAGTTATGTAGTTAGTTAGCTAGTCAGCCTCTTCTCCCCTGCCCCCTGCTCCTCCCCCAACATGGGTCATTGACTTTCTGTTTAGCCCAAGTATCTGGCATTGTGTCTGAGAGCTAAAAGACAGACCAGAGAAGAAGCTGTACAGAATGGTTTGTTTAACACCCTAACAGATTATATGAGAAATCATTCAGAAGCTCACTGTTATACTTGAATGTTTCAGATGAGGTTAAGAGCCTGTTTGAAGGGGCTGGCTTTGAAGAGGTGCAAAACCTTGTGGATCGTCGCCTGCAGGTTAATCGTGGAAAACTACTCACTATGTATCGTGTGTGGATACAGGCTAAATACAGAAAACCATGTTGAGTGTGTATGTTACATGTTCTGAAAACTGTTAGTTATGAAGAATTCACTGTAATATGACCACTGCAGAAATAAATGTTACTGTTATTCTTGATGCTGTCCATTGAGTTTTCACACACACACACACACACACACACGCACACGCCCACCCGCACGCGGCGCGGGCGCGCACACACAATGCACACTCTGCCTCTGTCTTTAGGTAATGTCTCAAGATGAACGGGAAATAGTGAGCCAGATTATAACAGGTGTGGTTTTTGATTATTTATTTCTAAAAGGCTCTACATGTTTCGGGCGGTTCCTCCACCCATCATCAGGAGCACATAACTGTACACACAACTTCAGGTATTGTCAACCAATACTGCTGCAGGCTGGTATCATGGACAACGGAACTGACTTAAGTCAGTTCTGTCTCATCCGCGATACTGGCCTGCAGCAGTATTGGTTTTGACAATACATGAAGCTGAATGTACAGTTATGTGCTCCTGATGATGGGCGGAGGAACTGCCCGAAACATGTACAGCCTTTTAGAAATAAATAAACCAAAAATGGTTGTATCTTGTTGGTTGTAATTGAAAAATCAGAAATCATACTAACGATGCATGGACACATGAATATAAAATTGTATTAAATGGTTTTCTAATGTTTAAATTGTAGATTCCGATTCAAAGAATAAATAAAACAGACAGCATGCTCTTGCCACTAAACTTACATCTTGTCAAAGGTAATACATGTAATACCTGCAATCGTTACCTCTATACTGGCTGTGCAAGTCGATACATCAGCAAAATGCATTGTGATGTGTTTCACACTAATTTTTATACACTTATATTTAAATAAGAAGCTTGTGTCTTGAAACAAAAGCATTAGGCTCTTTACTGGACATTGGCTGACATGTGTATATAAAGAAACCTTAACATTTGTTTTACCTTAAGTTTATCACAATTCCTGATGATTGAGGTGTAAACACCATAAACAGTCAATAGGAGTGTATTGCCATGTATGATACTTTTCTTTCTTCAGAAAAAGAAAATGGATGGGGCTGGGGTTCTAGCCATGTTTCCCTGTGTATGTAGTTTTATGTGCAGCACTTTTCATGGCTGATATATGCTTCTTTAGGAACAGGTTGCATGAACTTAAGTACACTACAATAAGATTCTCGTAACTGTAATCAAAACTGTGGAGTTCAAATGTTATTTATTACAAGTTTCTCATTACTGATGCAATATTTATATTTTTACAGTGTAATGCAGGCATGCCCAAATCATTAGGTTGGACATGGGTGCCTGCTGATGCTTGTGAGCATACAGCGGGGCACAGACAATTAGGACGGAGTGCGAGCCATGTTTGGGTGCGGAAAGAATGACTAATGCACTATGTGGCAACCAGTTGAGCATGCCTGTTGTAACATGCAAAAATAAACAGTTTACATATGAAGGATGCAGGAAAATCCTCAAGTTTTGTACTGCAGTTCATTTATGAATGAATATTCAGAACAAATGTGTATGCAGCACTGGTACATACAGAGAAGTCCCTGTTTAAGGTTTACTTGGGGACAAGAACAAATTAAGAAACATTTTTAATTAGGGGGTCATTTGGAAATAAAAACAAAATGACAATTAGTAATTACAAAAAGTTTCTTCAATCTTTTAAAGGAGCAAGAATTATGTCTTATGGGATGTGATGCTGTGTTGCTTGGTAATTGGGCCCTGACATTATGAAGGAATTCATTGCTCTCATCTTAAGGGGTTCGAGGTCCATGAAGAAGGCGGCCAGGAACCACCTACCCAGCAACGCAGCGTCACATCCTGGAAGTCCAGAATTCTCAATCACATTTCTGTGAATACTTCAAAACTTCCAAAAAATGAATATTTTAAACACACAGATTTTCCAGACTTCTCAATGACATCCATCTGCAGTGCTGTTATTCAATCTTGTAATGTCTTCGTACACTTGCAAGATGCCTCCTTGATAAAACCTTTGTCAGCAATATCAAGTAAGAAACTGCTGCTCATGTGCACTATACATGTTTCTTCTCCAGCCTTGTGCATGAAAGCATGCATCAATTCGTCACTCTGCTGATTGGCATTCTTGACTGACACAGTCACTTTCACCAGTCACCATTTTGTATCTTTCACCATGCCTCACTTTAAATCGAAGGCCCATCTACCTTCAGCTCCACTTCCCTGTTATTTGTAACATGAGCTGATTAAGGAATCACCTGAGAATTCTTTGCTGAAATTACTCCAACCACATCTCCAATTCTTCATATGCTGCAAGCCTAATATCTTCCTCTCCTCTTGTTTAGTGTGCTCCACATTTATGGTCTCTAGATAGCATAATTTTATGCAGCGATAATGGTGCAAGTCCAAGACAAGACATATTTGGCCTGACTTCCACTTCTTGGATTTGAGCAAGCTAATGATGCCAAGTGAATCATGGTACTAAACTGACACACTGATTTCATGTAGGGGATGGTTTTTCATAGACTAACTGGAGATAGGATACTAATGCTGGGGGGGGGGATACATGGGGATTTGGCTGGGATCACAAACAATGAACCCGAAATGTAAGAAACTGTTACACTGAGAAACCTTAAACTGGGAATTTACTGCAGTTCTAATGCTTGTATGACTAAATAGGATTGTAGTGTCAAATCAAAATTACAAAATTCACCAGAAAGTTTCTCTGCATGCATGTCTGTAAAGCTATCAAAACTGGTTCCATCCTTCATTTCTCATACATGCTGTAACAGTTACGTTATAATTAAGTACCTACAGCAATTCTCACTTTAAGAATACAGACCTCCATTCACGATTTTTAATCTAGTTCTTAAGACTAAAGACAATGAGTGTAAACATCCAAAAAAACGAAGTTCTGAGATTGAAACAAAAAAGTTTTATCACACATCCAGTATTCTACTATACAATTCTGACTAGGAGACAACCCCAATATTGAAACAGCACAATACAATTTTTTTTTCCCCACCAGAACCACACCATGCTCTAACCTACCACATAATCACAATCTAGTTCATCACTTCAGCATCTGTCTCAATTTAAACTGTACTCAAATACAATTAAAAAATGACTCTCTTGCTGCTTCTGGAGAATAATGAACAAAAACTGACAAAATTTAATACATCCATCCTGCAACATAGACACTGAGCTGCTCCATAAATATGTGTAAGTGGGAGCAAGTCACCTTTGGCTATGCAGCCTGCAGATGGCATCACAGGTCAAAGGTCACCATTAAATTTCAGTTACATGTTTTAGTTCAGTGTGACCCAACCTTAAAACTTTCATCACACTTCCTGTTCTGCAGAGATGTCACGGCTACTTCAATCACTCAATATGAAAATATTTTATACTCTAGAATTCCAAGGGTAACTCACAAATGGTATGTCAGATGACACAATTCTTGTAAACACATCTGTAGAGAAACACAATTGAAATGCAAGTCAGTATTAACATTTCAATAAATTAATTAATTTGTTACATTCTGTACCTTACCACTTGAAATTCATGCCAAATGGCTACCTTCTAATTCTGAGACTTGACGGTCTTAGAGCAATGCATACATATCAAGGCTGCAGTTGTCTAGTATGTGATACTCTGTACTCACAGAAGACTGCTGACATTTTGAAATGCGTATCCTCTGTTAACTCTGGTAACCTTCAATTAGACAAAACAGTAAATCATCCCAAAAAACAAAGAGTTTCAAAAATACTCCAAGCCAACAAATGCAACCTTCAAACTGAAAACACATCAATGAAAGGATGAGATACCTTCTGGAATGGAATGATGTGTAGTCTGGTAGAAGTCCATGAAAGTTTTGGAAAACGAAACATAGGTGACCTATCACACTACACAGCACTGCATCCAGTTACCCACTCTTCAATCACCACAAATATTCCAAGCCAATAACCACAACTTTCAAACCACATATACTTAGGAGACAAGACACATTCTGCAAGTAGAAATCTGGGTGAGGTACTTTGCTCAATAAAATGTAAATCTTGGTGTCTAATGTAAGATGAGATGTCCTACGAGGAAAACAGACAATCTTCACATAATTTTAATACCATCATGGCAGGACATACCACAAGTAAGTTGCTGCATAACTGCACATATGGTGGGGCAAGGCACCATTTATTGTGTAGCTTGCAGGTGGTACCGACTGACAAACTCTGGAAGAGTTCTAAATAATCATAACATTATTCATCGTAAAGAAGTCTGTACATCTCACAAATAAATGCCTGGGTATTATGAGAAATTCTATTCCATATAGTTGTCTGTTAAAACAAACCTGATTGGACCACAAACTCCAGTATATGGAGCATTAAAATGTTGTGCACTTTAGAACAGTGAAACACCAATGAAGCTCGGCATTTCTTTTAATTCAAGCTTTAAGATATACAATACTAGATGTGCACTGTGATGTTCTGAAACGTGAACAGGCATTCTCAAAAGGTACCAAAATACTTATGAAAAGTGAAAATGAAGACTGGCATCAGCTACCTTGTTTAACAGCAACAACTTTAATTTTCAACACAACAAATGGCTGGGATCTTTGGGGCTTGCTGTTTTCATAAGCATGACATAAAATATCTACTTCTGAAAGCAAGTATTTTAAATTGTTGTCACTGTAAGTCACTTTGATACCTGCAAGATTCACAAGGGGCCTAGATAAATATGATTCTTATAATAAAACTAATTGGATGCACTTATTTCTCAAATTTATTTTTGGAATAAAACTCTACACATTTCGGACAGTTCCTCCGTCCATCATCAGGAGTTTTTCACTGTACACACAGCACTAGTATATGTCATACAGGTTTGCTGATGGCTTGCAAGTTGTCAGCAAACCTGTATGACATATACCATTGCTGTGTGTATAGTGAAAAACTCCTGATGATGGACGGAGGAACTGTCCAAAACACGTAGAGTTTTATTCCAAAAATAAATTTGAGAAATTAGTGCATCTAGTTGGTTTTATTATAAGAATTTATCACTATGCACAGTCACCTGAACTTTAGAATAAATATGATTATTTGATAGTCTGCTAATCAGAAAACATCAGTGTTTCTATACCTGTAGCTCATGGAAATCTGCTGATCTGTGTCTTGGTTATGTTGGTCACGTATTACTAGTTAGCATTATTTTATATAGGACAGTAAGTTTCCGTACCCATGGATTATATGACAAAATCCACCGAGCAGTCCTACTTGAGAAAGTAAGAGTAATTTGATCACCCAAGGAATCCCCTGCTTCTTATTAAACTGAAAGGTCATTATCGTGTTCACAGGAGCCCACAAATGTAACCACTAAACAACATTAAGTATATACCAGTCAGAATGACCTAGAAGCATGCATCATACTCATCTACATGTAAGGTCATTCACAGTGATAATTAAAAATGGTGGCCATCCTAAGTGAATAAACACATGACATTGTATGTGCAGTTTTTTTATTCCTCGTGGGCTAAAGGCTTTAACGTGATGGAAATTCATACACATTCTGCCATTGTATTTGGAGACAGCATGTTCACCATCCGAGAGGAAGAAGCATAGCCACAAATCAACACAATTACCCGTGAAAATCTCTATGTGGATCAGTGACAACTCTGAGATAAGTGTGAATGTTCTTATGATCTACAACACCAAAAATTGGTTCCAAAATAGTTGACATGAGGTCAAATATAAGATGCAGTCAAAACAACGTGGTTTCACCAGTGTGGCCCCCTAGTGAAAAGCAAAATGTGGTTTAATTACTGTCAGACCTGGTGAAATGCAAAATGTGACTCAACCACTGCAAGCCCTAGCCGAGAGCTAAATGAGTGTTGTGGATCCAGATAGACCCACCATGAAGATGTGGAAGTGTCAAAAAGTGTATACAATGTAGCATTATGTGCGATTCTTGCGGACTTATTCCATAAACACAACTGCGTGCCAATGCTTAGCCTCATACAACACCTAGAACACAGCATTCATGAACACCTGAAGTGAGAATGCAGACTGTGAATGCCACTGTGTAATGTGGCAAATGGGTACCAACGTTTTAGAGTACATATGGCTTCCATCTTCAGGGTAAGGTAAAGTGTTCCCGTTACAGGCCCGGTGTGGCCCAGAGGGTGGGTAGAGGTATAACTCTACTCTTCCATGACTGCGGCACTAGAACGGGGTGAGTGGTCAGCAGCACGCCCCAGCCGCACTTTACCCCCAGGAAAGACCCGGTACCCACTTTACAGGAGGATGGGTGGGCCCCAGGGCAGGTCTGGGTGGGTGGAAAATCTCGTCCCCACCAGGATTCGATCCCGGACGGTCCAGCCCATAGTCAGTTGCTATACCGACTGCGCTACCCGACCCACGCCATCTTTAGGGTAGAAATAAGAAATTCTTCTGGCCCCTTCCCCTCTGACTGCCATCTGTTCATCAGGTTACACAGTTCTGGAGCCATTCAGTTTCAGTTGGGAGATGATGCAACCATGTATCACAGTGGTATACAAAATCTGACTGCATGAAATTATTGCAGATTATGTTTAGAAGCAGCCAGTATGTTTTGTAACCTTTATGCATTATGCATGATTGCTAGAACAGGAAAGTTTGAACAAAGCAAAAATGAGGTAACTTTACTTTACAATACCCCTCATATGTTTCAGAACAAGTGAAACAGTAACCTGCTTGGGAATTACTAATATTTTACAGATGTTTTGTTTTCTTTCAGCAAGCAAAGAGTTTGTTCAATGTGAATAAAAATCCAACAGATGCAACAGTATGCAGATACTTATTCACTGCAAAACTACTCTACATGTTTCGGGTGTCACAGCACCCATCATCAGGAGTATTAAAAACTGTACCCGCAGCC
>Ga0123357_10003244_pt1 | contig 18556 bp, 12 predicted proteins | sample TergutEmb28metaG_FD_89873 | JGI IMG/M metagenome (GOLD analysis project Ga0123357, IMG submission 89873) | Embiratermes neotenicus P4 segment gut microbial communities from Petit-Saut dam, French Guiana - Emb289 P4 | ecosystem: Host-associated > Arthropoda: Insects > Digestive system > Gut ...
ATCGAATGGGGAGCTCTTTTTATTTACAAATTGCATATAGTGTGTCTTGTCTAGATTTAGTGATAATAAATTGGTATCAAACCATCTATTTATATCCTGAAAGATTTTATTAACTTTGTTTTCAAAGTCTGTGGGGTTAGGGTTAGCAATTATTAAACTAGTGTCATCAGCGCATAAAATTATTTTGGAGTTCTCGTTAGTTATTTGTGGTAAGTCATTAATATAGAGAAGAAAAAGAAGTGGGCCAAGTATTGACCCTTGAGGCACGCCATGTGTTATTCCTCCCCAATTTGAACATGAGCCTGGGGAATTATTATTTAAAACCACTCTCTGGTATCTGCCCTCTAGGTAGGATTTAATTAGTTTATCAACACCCCGCAACAGCATAATGCTTAATTAAGAATAGGTACCGCTTTGCCTTCACATTCTGAAGACCAAGATGGGCAATTAATTTCTAGAAATGCGAGTTTTGTCTTGTCAAAAATTACGAAACCATGAAATAACAAATTCTGCATTGAAAAAAAAAAAATTGTATTTGTGCGCAAATTATTTGTTTTTAATTGTTAAAGACTGCATGATAACATTCTACTGTACAACTTGAAACAGCGTGAGTTCAACGAATTGTTTACATTCACAATTTTTTAGAACAGCAGGAAGGATTGAAAAAAATTCATTTTCATTCATATATTTTGATATCTTACGTTACTGGGTTGAAACATAATTTACATTTTCTACATTTAGTGCTCCAAAATTGTGCCTACACCACAATTAAAGTACAAAGGTGTTACTGCTGCACTCTACCAGAAAAAATAGTCACTGTTTACATTGTTGTATTAAATGTACTACTAGAAACGCCACTTTAAAATCAACTCCTGATAAATTGTGTGCAAAGTATGCCTAATTAAAATAAATTTATTAATTAAAATATATCTTCTTCCATCAAACATAATAGATGAATATAAAATATAGTTGAGAGAAGTACAGAAACCTTGATAAAACCTGAAGATATGTGTTGAAGCACATGCCCTACAATGCTTGCCACTCACATTCCATCCCAGTTTAGTCCTATGTGAGATATATGATCATGACTCTACAAAATGGCATACTAGGACAGCAAACTGCCACACTAGCCTGAGTGTTCAAGGTGAGTTGCACTGCATGTTAATGACAGTCCCTCAGTATTGAGTAGTGTCATATCATATCATTTATTCTCCTTCTGAAGATCTGTACAGGATTACATAATCCATATGTATATGGAAATCGTCATATTTGTTGGGATTAAGGGGTGACATCAACACAAGTGTGTACAACATTTACATGGTTATTTAGTACAGTGTCAGCGGTTATGGTGGCAAACATTGCAGTTCAAAAGCAATTGAGTGGTAGAATTGGTTTTTTCAATTTATTATTCAAATTATCTAAATATGACCGGTCTGTACGGTAACAAGTACCAGTAATATCTGAAAGTTAGAGGCAAAATAAATAAACCCAACATGATGTGATTTCTTTTTATAAATTGGGCCTTCAACATTTGGTATGGGACAGAAGACAATCATATTAAAATTAAAAATGGATAAAAATTTAATCAGTTTAACTGGCATTTATGTAAGCTGTCTCTGTAGAAGGATAAGCTGTACATTCCTTGTTATAAAGAATTAAAAGGGACATCCTGTTACCTCCTAGCAATTGTCAGATTTGGTTGCTAAGTCATTGTGTTCATAGCATATTGCTACATCTGTGTAGCTAACAATAATTTGCGTTATTTCGTGATGTAGCAGTTCATTAATATTCTTATGAATAAAATCCACAGCAATAAAAAGTGGATACATATTTCAGGCAAACACTAAAATAGAGAGGAAAACGTGTCCCCTTTTAACACCCCAATATTACAACTCACTTTGCAGGTGTCATGCATTGCATGATAACACAGAGGTGTGAAATGCAGACTGTGAGAATAGTTAGCATGTGAATATTTTTAAAAGACATCTCTGGTTCTGTATTTATATAATTATTCAGTATTACAATTCTTTTATAGTCATTTTTAGGCAGGTGCAATGACCCATTCTGGATGTCGTCTCCATTATTCTGGGATATAGCATCACATGACTAAGTGATGTGTGCCTGATGTTTTCATGATAGTGTCTTCTGCAAGGGTCATATGTCCAAAGATGAGGCTATGTTGCTGTCTTGACATCAAGCACCAATCACCCAGTGACATGTTACCACATCTCAGAAGAATGGAGACCACACTCCACCAATGTGAAAGCCAAAAAACACACAACTCATATGGGCATTTATCACCTCTCTTTTTGTCTAGATATAGCACATACTGATGTGTGGACATCTCTAGAACTCTGGCAGTCATTGATCAATCATCATGGCATCAGAACACATAAGACTGGAATTTTTATCACCTCTGCTATGAGAACCTCAAATAACACAATAAAATTACCATTATTTATAATACAGATTCCATCTAATTTAATTTTTATTATTTATGTCAAAATAAATAGTTACAGTAAACATAGGTCTACATAATACCATTTTTTTCTTTCCATGGTGCGACAGCCCCTAATGGCCCACGGCCTCCTCATTCAAGGCTTCACAATCATACTCAGACACACCACAATTCATAGGACTCCCCTAGACAAGTGATCAGCCCGATGAAGAGACGTATACCTGACAATACACAGCACTCACAAGAGACAGACATTCACGTCCCTGGCAGGATTCAAGTCCGCAATCCCAACAAGTGAATGGCTGCAGACCCATGCCTTAGACCATGCGGCCACAGGGATCGGCACAGAAATATGTACCAGGAGGAATATTAATATGAATGATAATGAATACCACTACCAAAAGGAAAATAAAACCTTAATGTATAGATATTTGGATAGGAAATGGGGAAGGTCAGCAGCTTGGAATGTCGTTGTATTAATCATTTTTAAGCAACATGTTTATGAATGTCATATAAATTCAGTACAGTGAATTATTAACATAGCTCTATTTTTATATCACTCAATAGACGTAAGCTATCCCACATACAAGTGCAGTACAAAGACTTCTAATAAATTATATATAATTGGACAGCCACTTAATTTATGGACAATAAAAACAACAGAGTTAATACAATGGGTTAACACAATGTAACATTTTTTATTTGTTTTCCAGTAAAATAGCAGTCCAGTAAGTGCTTTTCTCCATCACCTTGCATTAAGACTAGGAATAGTGTATCTTAACAATCTTGCAATGAAATACTGATAACATACGTATCAGAAATCATGTTCTAATTATGATGTACATTTTAGAGAAATTTTCCTTCACTGAAAGGAAACTCTAATGAATACATCCGTAGAAATCTTGGTAACTTTATACCACCAGCAACAAATGGACATATATTTTATTAAAATTATAACAGCATAAAAATACATATACTCTAAATATACTATAGTGTTGTGCAAAAAATAATTATCTTTAATAAAACATAACTTTTCTTACTTGAGTGAGACAAACACATTATTTACATTCTTGTGAAATGGAAGGTGTATGCAGACTTCATGCTATGAAATTGTGGCATTTGTCACACAACAGAATGTGATATCATAAAAAAAATATATTGGTCGTGCACATTGAATTTGTGTAGAAACTTGAGTATTTGTGTTATCTAAATGTCACTAGAATATGAACTAGTGACATCTTGTGCTTCTTAGCCAGAAGGAAAGAAAAATAAAAGAACACAGTTGCAGATGTATGTATTGACAAGGACCACTGGCAACTCTTGTGTAAGAGTGACATATAGGATCACTAACAATAAAAGCAAATGGGCCTTGATTTATGATGGATCTGTCCAGATATGAATCATATGGCCTCTCCACATTAATAACTGAGTATATCACCTTAGGGTGGGTGTAGCAGTGTGCAACTGGAGGATGCATGCTGCTTACATCATCCACACTGCAAATTGCCATTTAAATGGACACTCAGAGCACTAATATATATTGATATATGTCTCTCAGATCACAAATTAAGTGGATGGCCAGAGAAACACTTCATACTGATTGAAACCATTCAAATTCCAAGTTAAGTGGATGGCCAAAGAACCACTTTATATTGATACAGGTCTTTCAAATCACAAGTTTAGTAGGTGGTCAGAGCACTATTAGATTTTAATACAGGTCTCTCAGATAACAAGTCAACTGTGTGCTCATAGCACTAGTGTATATTGATACAGGTCTCTCAAATCGCAATTTAACTGCATGCTCATAGAACTGCTGAATTTTGATACAGGTCTCTCAAATCACAAGTTAACTGTATGCTCATAGCAATACTGCATTTTGATATAGGTGTCTCAAATCACAAGTTAACTGGAGGCCCATAACACTACCGTATTTTGAAATGGGCCTCTCTGATCACAAGTTAATGTACTACCAGAGCACAACTGTACTTTGATTCATGCCTGTCTAATTGTGTCATCAGCTTGGGGAATGGGTGTATGGTAATAGATTTGCTTTCATGTGAAGAAAGAGAAATATCTAATTTCCTTGTAAAATTTGATCCAGGAAATATTGCACATTCCACCACAACTCACCCTTTTGAAATTCTTGTAGCTGCAGCAGTTTCCCTTGAATTCACAAGACACTTCTCTTATGTTTTTCACTTCAAATGTAGCCAAAACATATTAAAGAAGTAGTTTTGTGCTGTTTCTGAGCACACATATGATTTACAGTTCCAGGAGGAGCTTTGAGCAAGTCAAGGTCTTTAGATGCAGTGCATTATCTTTCTTATTATCAGTGCCTTCATCAGGCACAAGACAGCTCCCAGCATACATGGTCAGTACTCTTGCTATATTTTTCATTATGATATTCAGATGCCATGACTAAAAACTCTGACAGTTCATAGACATGCTGTCCTTATGCACCATGTTACAGAACCAAATATATCTGCATTTTATGTTCTCCCACAACAAATATGACTTGTAAATTGCACAATTAAAATCATGATTGTGCAATGACAGTGGTGAAGAATGTCATGTATATGTAACCATAGAGTTTGAACTAAAACCTAGTAGTTGCAGTTTTAAATTTATTGGGCTAATGCTTACAGAGACAAAATGGTCTTAATTTTATCTTGTATGAAAATATGAAATAGAATTGCAACTGATAATTTCTGCCATGATTCATGAGATCCTATAAAAATCAAGTTAGACAACATGTGAATATATTGGAGTTTTAGACTAGTACCCATCACTGCATTATTCAGTCAACCTGCAGCTGACGAAAGCTACCAGCTATTCCTGCCAGTTCATCTTCCATGTCAGCTACGTACTTTCCTTTTGGGTTCAGTTCAATATCCATTTTGTCTAATGCCTTTATTGCTTCACATTTTGCCTCTAGCTTCTTCCTGAACTGAGCTGAAAAAATTATAATAAATATCCAGATTACTTAAATAGTTAGTTCTAGGTCTTGCTAAGTTTGATGTCTTATACTAAAATTAGCCTTAATCATGGGCATAGTGAAAGGCCAAAGAGCTACTCCTTAAGCATCGCTTATTGAAATTACACAATAAAGTTACCATACAGACCACATAAATGACCTTTCAAGGCCCTATAATTGGCCTTAAAAAAAACAAAACTAATTGTACAGAAAAAATGAAGAAAAGGGCCCATGGCTCTTGCATGTATAATAATATATAGAAAATCTTAAATTTTAATATATGTAGATTGCTGACTGACTATTCCTTTTTACAGTGTAGTAACTGGGTTTTTATTAGATAGAAAACAGTACAACAAATGCCCTATTATAGAATCTAAAATTTATGACTATCACCACAAAATAACATCATTTGATCCTCTCTTACGTTATTATACACCTCATCCCAAAATTTCCTTCTTTGTACGAGGTACTGGTTAACACTGTGTACAGTCCATGTTGCTGTTGTGTTGTACATCATGTTTGTTTTGACTTCCTTGGTTTGAACACCTTAAGATCCTTTTGTATGCCTGTCTCCCCATCTATAAACCTAACCAACCATCAACCATCTCCACTGCATGTGGTCCTTCTGGTCAAGCTAATATTGTTCAGCTGGTCAAGAAATTCCCTGCCTTTAATGGGACCTTAAGGTTCATTAGGTGTTCCCTGTCCTGAGTCAATTGAATGCAATCTACACTCTTCCATCCTATTCCTTTACAAGCCACTTGAATAACATTTTCCCACCTATGCTTAGGTCTTCAAAGTGGCCTCTTTCATTCAGGAATTCCCACCACAACAGTGTTTGCATTTCTTTTTTCTCTCATTTATGCCAGATGTTCTACCATTCTAATCCTAATTGATCCGATCAGTCTAATAACATTTGGTAAATGAGTACAAGTCATGAAATTCCCAGTGTGCAGTTTCCTCCCACTTAGGTCCAAATATTACTTTCAGCAACCTGTTCTTGGACATCCTCTTCTCTCACTGCAAGGCCAAGTTTCAGAACCATAAAATGCAGCAGATAAACATTGTATAATATAATATTTAGGTTTCTAGATAAAACACAGGAAGATAAATATGTATGCAGAACTGAATAGTAGCAGGCAGTCTTTGAATTTAATCTAAGCCTACTTGACCTATGAATGTGGATTGTTTTGTTAGTGCCATTCTGAACCACCTGAACTTTGCCACATATTTGAAGGATTTATTATTTCTCTGTATGTCATGATTTTATAAGTTTTACTTAAACCCATTATCAACAATGAAAATAGGTTTATCAGTATGCCAAACTCAGTGAGAATGTTATATAGAACTTCCCTCCTGATCATATTGTGGGCTTTTGTGAAGCCTAAAAATAACTGAAGTACTGCACCACTTTAATCATATTTGTTCTGCGTTTTATGAAAAAAGGAGGTCTGACCAGTAGGTGATTTATGTTCAAATCTATACTGATTATCCCCAGCAATTTCATCTACATATGGATTTAACATCAACAGAAGAATGCTGGATAAATTTTTGTATGTAGCTGATAATTATTAGTTTTATTGCTCTTTTATAAATAGGTCCATTGTTGAGGTAAGTAGTTCTTCCTTATTCCAATTAGAATTAATATGTGTAAACCTAACTATTATAAAACTACAGTTTTACCTGCTGTTTCATAAGAGTAAGAAATGTGGTCTGTCGTCATATGGGAAAACAAATGGATGGTGTGTGAGGAGAAAGAGGAAAGGAGAGAATTTAGGTAACAGTGTGAGTAATAAAAGGGTGGATAAAACTGTGTGCTGAGGACTTCTTAATTTGTTCTCATAAATTATGGATAATGAAATAGGGAAAGAATCATATGCACTTGGAAGAAATTAGAACTACATGAAAGGTTTTAGTCAGAAAACCTGAAGGAATGAGACCATTTTGGAAATAGAATATTATTAAATAGGATATTAAACACATAATGTATGAACGGCGTTGAAATAACTCAGAACAGGGTCCAGTGGTAAGCCTATATAAGCATTGTAACATATCTTCAAGTTCCACAAAGTGTGGGGAGTTTCTTCACCACAAGAGCAATCAGTAGGTTCTCAAGATGGACCATAGTTTACTGTGTTATTTTTAATAATAGGTAAAGCTAACTCTGTACAGTCCCTGACGGTGCCAGATCAAAAGATGATCGGCACATGAAGGTGGTAAAGTTGTCAGCCGTACACACCGGCTGCCTTTACACCCCAGGAAATGTTCCTGGTACTCATTTCTGTTAGAGGCTGAGTCGACCACAGGGCTGTAGTGTGGCTGGAAGGATTATGTCAGTGAAAATTCCAACAATACCACTGGGAATTGAACCTGTGCCACCATGCACCCCTATTTAATAATATGTGGTTATTAGTACTAGTCAAAGATCTCATTAAGGTGACATTAGCATTGCCATGTTAAATGCTTAATAGATGGAAATAGTTGTAACAATGTAAATATTCAGTCTCAAAGAGGAAGAAAAAAACTCACCAATCATGTCTGCAAGAGGAACATCTCCCCCATATTCTTTAGGGAGAATCTTTGGATTCACTGCCTCTTTCAGGTCATCAATGCTTGTATGTAGCTGTAATATGAATGTTTTGAATATTTCTGTAAATATGCTGTTACTTAAATGTTCATTTTTACAACTTTTTATACACGGAAATTAAGTAAAGGCTGTCCCCTGACCAGGTGTAATGTTTGTAGAGTACTTGTACTGTAGTATTATTAGCAACATGATAAATCACCAAAAATAATTTATTTTTGAATCCACGATACAGCGCATTTTGTCTAAAATACCTGCAGTTTCTTAAATATGCTTTCTGATAATTCACATGTGGCATTATACTAACATCGTGATGCTTATTATAATAGTAGCATATAACAGTCACCCCCAGCAAATACATGCAGGGACATGGCAATTTAAAAGAAAGTACTTGCATAAATTTTCAGTATTACAAAATACATAACACTGTTGTTGGTTAGTGTGTTCAATGTTGTTTGACTCCCTGTATGTCAGCAGCATATTTCTCCACATAACTGAAAAAGTTTCATTTTCTTGTAGTGTAATTTATGTTCTGAATTTCCTGAACATAATGAATGTTAAAAAAATTCTGATCATTGATGTAATATTTTCATCCAAAAATTCTTATTAAAATGTTCAATTTTGTTACTTACAATTCAGTTTTTTTGACATGCTGTTTTGATATGTATTTGATTAAATTTTTTAATCAGTGTGTTTTAGTCACTCACCATGATTCGATCCTTGAGTTTTTCATTGAGAAGTGAAATAAAAAATTCAAAAACTTTATTTGCATAGTGTGGAACGTTGAAGAAGTGTGTTGCTTTATGACGCATTGGTGTAGAATTCTGTAAAAAAACATAAAAAGTTGTTATTGTTGCGCTCTCAGATAATAGTACAATTCTGTAGTATGATATGAAATGTGTCTCAAAGTGTATTACTTCAATAAGAACAGTATAAATGTTCTCATTATATCCATATTACAATTAGTTATATAGTAATAATATTTACTTCTTGTCTGTTTTTATAAAAGGATGGCAAAAGTGTCTGTAAATTGCCAGTTACAAAAGTGGTAACAATATCTTGAGTCAGACTTTACTAACATAAACTTCATGCAATATTTCTTCACTTTATTTGAATACAATTCTTTTGGGATTCAAGCTTTGGGGATTTTGTAACTGAATTATTTAATTATTTTCAATTGTGTATAGTCAAAGTACCCTGGATAAAACAGCAATGGGTGAGCAGTAAGAGCATCAAGTGTCTGATATTCAATATATGAATTTACATACTTGTATACATTGTAAGATCTTGCGTATATCACTCAGAGACCACAAACTTATATGGCCCATGGTGAGTCCAGACTCATCATTGCAATATGAATATCCTCGGATCTGATTCTCTTCATCATCCATGAGACATTCCACTACCAAACTGTGGCACCTGGTCATGTGCACTGATGTGTACTTGTAGGGATCAAAGCGTGCTGTAAACATGAGACCCAACAGTGTGTCATTAATCTTGAAAGATAAATTCCTTTATCTGTATCTTATACAATGATACTTTACCTATTTCTCATAAGGGAACACAACTATATACATGCACAGTAGAACCCCAGTTTAGTGCCGATCTATGTATGGTTTCTGCTAACTTAATACTCAATTCCAGCATTCTCCAGTTTAGTAACCTTAGTATTAAATTTTCTCCATTTAAGATTTACCTCATTTTATTGCTCAACCTACTGCTTCCCAGTCAAACTTGAAATGGGGGATACAATGCAAACAATATACCATGTGTCTCTCTCAAAAAAGTTCAGTTCATACCTCAAGTTAGAGATAAAATATCATGCATTGTTCTCTTAATTATTTTGAAAATAGTTTCTCAGTTTGGATATTGAGGGTTCCTTTTGATTTCCTGCCCTGTGGAAGGGCAGGGGATTTTTTAAAAGTAACCACTGACAAGATAACGGCAGCAGCATGTTAAAATTAAATGTATTTCAAGCCATTTTAACTGCCTGCACTTAATCTTCAGTAACACAGTGCAGATATAAACACACAGCAACACATCTGTATTACAGTCTACTTCAGAGCAGCCAGCAGTCTATTATTTAATTTGTGTTAGTCCATGAATGTTTTAGTTACTTTTACACTGTAAATACTTTTATCACAAATGGAACATGCAGGAATTAGTATTTTTTCATTTATAGTTGCCTGTTAACAACTACATAATTTATGTTAAATATTGTTACTTCTCTCTGTCTACCCTCCCCTACATCTGTTGTACATTCATCTGCTCATCCTTCTGCCCATCTTTCCATCGATCCATCCATCAACACACCCATTCTATCAACCACCTATTCATTGAAACAACTTCCTCTTCTCTAACACTGGTGGTGAGGAAATGGGAATGGAATTTTGGGATATTAACAAGAGGCATGTAAAGTCTAATTACTCACCAGCGCATGTGAGAATGACCTGCCTACCCAAGTCATCTCTCTGTGGAAGGGGCACAATGTATCCTCCTCCAAGGAGTTCTGAAATAGCAGGGTCATCAATATCTAACCCTCGAAACCATTGAGGGTAGAGCTGTCGGACAACAAGGTAGCGCTCCAACATTTCCTGTGCCAGTGGAACACTGAACTTTTTGGTACGCAGGAAACGTAGCAGAAAAACTGAATCTGTAAAGACAGACAGCTAAATAACACCTACGTAACAAATCAGAAAAAACTGTTGATCGTGAGCAATACATACAATACTGCAGGAAGATGCAATATGTGAACATTTTAAGAGTAACATTGTTTAGTATCTGTTCATACATCTGTTAACACATTTCAGAAACAATTGTAGTGTAGGAGATACTGCCTTATGCTCTGCACTCATTTTCTAAAGACGCTTGATATTTTTCTAAAAGCCTCAATTTTTTGTACTCTTCTATCAAAACACTTTACAAAAACATGTAAAACATTTCATCTTTACAACTTAAAATTTTATTTAAAACAGCCAGTGCTACTTGGTGACAGCGGGTAGCTAATTAAAGAGACATCATTTCCTAGCAGTGTTCTCTTTTTTCTGTTCACTTTTATAAATATAAATTAGGTAAATATTATGTACAAATTAATTACAAGGGTAAATATGTGCAAATATAATGAAATGTAAATAATTACATATCCTTGGATTCATGAGTGTGTATTATGAATTAATGTATGGTGCTGTCTTGTTTTTCAGAAATATGCGTGAAATATGTTACTTGCTTCTTTGTTATATTAACCAACTAATCGCACTGTTGTATGTTCTTAAAATATTTATTTACCCATTAACACTTTAAAAACATATCACTTTATAAAATTTCGTCATTTACTCCTACATGTTTAAGTCCTACTGGACCATCTTCAGGGAGTACAATGTGCCTTGTTTTTGAAGTTGCTAATAGTCTTATTATTGGTGTTGACGTGTCTAGTGCTGCCTAGGCAGCACGAGACATGTCAACAAGAAACGTAGGCATAACCTAAACACCCATATGCATGCTGGCACAACACCAATAATAAGACTATTAGTAACTTCAAAAACAAGGCACATTGTACTCCCTGAAGATGGTCCAGTAGGACTGAAACATGTAGGAGAAAAATGACGATATTTTATAAAGTGATATGTTTTTAAAGTGTTAATGTGTAAATAAATATTTTAAAAACATACAACAGTGTGATTAGTTGGTTAATATAATAAAGAGCAGACTATTGCACGGTCTAAAAATGAAAATAATATTACTTGCGTATACATTTTATAACTCTTTCTGCATGATAGCTGTTTCGCCATCTCTTTGTACCTCCACATCATAATACAATGCACTGTCAGTTAGAGCAAAAACCTACATCTTGCTCTTCATACCTGTACGACAGCATTTGATGTCTGGATGTTTCTGTATCCATTCCCTCATTTGTTGAAGTGCATGTTGACGGGTGGCGTCATCCTCGCGCAATTCTGTCTGTGCCAGAAGACGGAGTTCATCACTCAGATGAAATTTTGAACCATCATCATCATCATCAGGACTGGGCATGAAAAATGGGGAGTTTTCTCCATCCTCCCCCACACCCATTTTGGTGCCTGAAAATGTATGTAGATAACATACTTGAACCACACGATTGTGATAAGGAAACATAAAGGAAGAGGACTACTTGGAAGACCAAAGCATATATGGAAGGATAATATTAAAATGGATAAAAAAGAAATAGAATGGGAAGCTGTGGACTAGCTTCATCTGGCTTAGAGCAGGGAAAAGTGGCTGACACTTGTGAACACAGTACTGAATCCTCATGTTCCACAAAATGCAGTGAGTTTTCTGGCTAGCTGAGGAGTATTAACTTCTAGAGAAGTATACTGTTTCATCAGGTTGGTTGGTTGGTTGGTTGGTTAGTTGGATGGTTGAATGATTGGTTGGTTCGTTGGTTGGTTGGTTGGTTGGTTAGTTGGATGGTTGAATGATTGGTTGGTTGGTTGGTTGGTTGGCAAGTTGGATGGTTCTTTGTTTGGTTGTTTGGCTATTCAGGCAGCCAGGCAGTCAGTCAGTTTGTCAGTCAGTTACTTCATTAGTTATTTAGCAGAACCATTCAAGTCACTAAATTTCCAACTTACATTTTTGATACAAATTTTCTGTGACAGTTGGTAATAGATTTATTTTAAACCACAACATACTGTGGCTGAATTGTGGCATTGTCATTTGGAACAAAGGAGTGAAAATTTGTTGAAATTGTGTCTTAGTGCCGAAGTTACTGATGTTACGCATTAGTAACATGTGATTCATTTATTGATCTATAAGCTAGCTCTTTAATGACCCTGCTTTAGTCATGTTGTTTACCTTTATTGATACTACTGGCATATAAATTTTAGGGACTGGTGGAATTATTGATAGGAGTTGTAGAAGTAATCCAACTCAAAATTTGCCATAAGTTAAGTGTAAGAACAACCACCTCATAAACTAACTCAAATTTTGAAGGCTCAATGTGCCATCTGCACAGTAATTTTATTACCATATTGGTTCCAGTAATATATATTTGTTATTAAATGAACATAATATCTATCACAACCACCATTATCTATGCTACATATTTCAGCTGTACTTTGACACCTTTTATGCATACTTTGTTACTACAGGCACTTCAAATCTTTGTTTCTCTAAACACAAGTTCGTAATCTTACATGAGATTTAAAAACATTGAAGATTTTGAATGGAATTCAACAGATATGTCAAATTGTTCGTAGTTCGTTCCACATGCAGACACATTTCATGACACTGTACATATGAGATTAAACTTTCTTCATGTGTCATTTAATGATGCCTTAAAAGATACTGATATTAATTAGTACTGAAGAGACTGTTTCAAGAATATCAGTACTCTAGAAGTTGTACCATTCAAATTTTCTGTTTCTGTGAGTCACAGACTTTAATTCTGTAAGGCCAGTTACTAAAAGTTTGGAGCACATTTCTCTCTCAGAAGTTGATATTAAAAAATTCCCCACATTTTATAAGCCAGAAAGTTTATAAACCTTTGCCACTGGACCCTATATTGATCTAAGTGTTTCTAGACCATACCTTCTAACATTATTTCTTTACATTGCTTTTAACAGTATTCTCCCATCTACCCCAAGGTCTACAAAATGGTCCTTCCTTTTCTGCTTTTCCAGCTACAACTTCAATTTAATTTGCAAAAGGCTTCTTTGTGGACACAAAATATTTTACCTAGACACATACTGGGCCAGTGTGAAAAATTGACACATTGATAACACATCCCACAGTACAATCCAAGAGCAAACATAAAGGCCATAGATATTATTGTAATTTAACGACGACGATGACAACAAAAACAACAATAACGACGACGACTACGACGGCGTCAAAAACAACAAACAACGACGACAACAAACAAAGAGTAATTATAACGAAATTTATGGGTTCAAGCAGAAGGTGTTTAGTAGTGTTGCCTCTCTGATATCATGAAATTTTATTAGCTGATGTGTCTGCAATATTTAATATCACTGTTTGTTTTTAAGTGAGAGTTCTCGTTCCACGGACACAGCAGAGGAGAAAGTTAATAAGACAGTAATCTCGTTTTCTTTCCACTTTCTCCAATTTCTCTCTGGCGTGTCATTACTTGGATTCATACCACGTGTCCGTCTAGGTACTAATATAGAATAGCAATGCCATACCTCTTTATCTATGCAATTAAAATTCATGAAACATTTCGTATCTGTGGGTGTCGTTATTTGTTCTACCAAAGAAATATAATTACATTCAAGTCACAGGCGTCAAACAGATGTTCACAACGGACATCAAGCCAAAAAGAAGCACCTCAAATGTGATTTGTGCGCTAAGCAAGTACTCTAAACGGTAATGAATTTGTCGTATTAAGAACAACATAGAAAGTAAAGTGATTGCCTACAGGCTGGGCGACTGGATTTTGATTCCCTGCAAGGAAAGGTATTTTTCCCTTGGTCACCGAAAAACACGCGTTCTTCATGCTAATCTTCTTCAGTCTAATGCGCAATTGAAATATTATCCACTGGGAGTGAAGTGGTGGTCGGAAGTTGAAGCTTCTCTAATATCAGTTCAACTCACTCCGTCTAGTGCAGAAACTTACAATACGTCGCAATTTACCTCTGGTCCATCGTGCGTTTTCACGACGTCACATTTATTGAATAAAAACAGCAAGTTTTGAAGTTCTAAGTTTACACAGAATGACAGCCTACAGTCTGTGCTACACAGCGACTGCCACTTCGATTGGTAATAATGATGATGATGATGATGATGGTAATAATAATTTTCCCTGAAATATATTCTGAAGGTGCTTGAGGATGTTATTTTCCTGCGGCACAACAGCCCTACTCGAGCCTAGGCCAACCCATTAGTGAGGTTTCTAGATCATATGCAGTTGGACACACCATACTTCGTAGGACTCCTCTGGACAAGGGATCGGCCCGTCGCAAAGACTTCTACTTGACAACACACAACGTACACGCTAGATAGACTTACACGACTCCGGTGGGATTGAGAACAAAATACTGAGAAGAATATTTGGACCTACGGGAGACGAAATAATATGAAAGTGGAACAAACTAAGTTAAAGATGTGCGGATGTGCCTAATTTTAGGCCTTCACAAAATATGCCAATTAATACTGCTATTAAATCAAGGGCGATTTTTTGCTCATTTAATGACTGTTTCAAAAGGAGCAGCAGATAGCTGAACCCTGTAAGTTATAAAGAAAGTTGTAAAGAAAGGCAAAATCAGCCGTGGCGTATTTTAAAGTACCCTTTTGAAGTAGCCTGGAAGTTCTGAGCAAAATGAGTATTAAACTCAATCAGGATAACCGTCGTCAAAACAAGACTGGAACCAGAAATATCCCTAATACAGCGCACTTGTTTTCAGTGGGAGTAAAATATGTGTAGGATATGAACAGACGCAACACAGGTAATGGCAGGCTTAATATTAATAGCAAATTTTGAAGGATAAAGACCATGTGATGGAAGGCATACGGTACTGACCACCACGCCAAATCCATCTTCGGATTCCTTAAAAAGTGGCGAGGGGCCAACAGCTTCTCAGTAGTGATTCTGCTCCAGATATTAAATATTCTTCAGCGTATAGATTCGCTCACTTTTTGTTTTGAAAATAATTAAAGGGCCAAATGAACACATACAAAAACATTATGTTTTTCAAGCTGCTAAATAATTAATTGGCTGCTTCTTTGCTTCAAATTTAGATAGATTTCTGCGGTACGTACTAGACTCTATTCCTCACATAAACTGTGGCACATTTTAGAATCAGCTTACGGAAAGCAGGGCGACAAACATTCTGTCAGGACACTAAACCAGAGTGGAGGATTTTATTCTTACGACGTTTGTGGTTGCAGATGAATTTCAGTACGTTCCCCTTCGTATACGGAATATGTAAAGGCCACGGTACATTCATAGGGGACCGCGGTAGCACAGTGGTTAAGGTGCTGTGCTACAAATCGGAAGGTCGCTGGTTCGATCCCAGCTGGTTTCATTGACATAAAATCCTTCCGATCGCACTACGGCCCTGAGGTCGACTCAGCCTCTAACAGAAATGAGTACCAGGAGTATTTCCTGGGGGTAAAGGCGGCCGGTGCGTAAGGCTGACAACCTTTCCACCATCCTGTGCCGTTGTCACGAAATCTGGGAACCTTAATTTCCTGGAACCCTCTGGGCCTGTCCAGGCCTGTAATGGGAATGCTTTGCTTTTACGGTACATTCATATATGCATAACTTTAGTCTGAAATGCTTTCGGTATGTTTTATATAAGTACTTAAATATTTCGACAGACTTTCAAATGAAGTGTAGGTTTAATGGGATGATGAACTAATATAAGTCCAAGAAAAGTTATATTTTATATTTGCACATAACATTCAAAAACTGCATTTTCCACGTAAAACGAGTAAAAGTCTTAAAATAAACTTCACTGAACAAAAAGAGTGTACTGAAGAAAATGTTTCGCAAGTGACCACCTAACAGAAGCGACGCCAGTCCTTGCGACATTATGGAACCCTGCAAAGAAGACATTACAATGTTTGTGAAAGGTGTGGAGGCGGTCTTGTTACATTTACAGCTCGGTTGTAATGTTCACCAGTAACCCCAGGTATGGTGAATGTTGGGTGTAATTACACTGGAAACCTTGAATGTAAACACAAGCAGTGCGCGCGCCGTGTTTTAGGCTGCCCACCCCACACACGTTAAAGCAGTTCCCGCTGCGGTGCGGTGAAATTTATTACGAATTATTAACACAAAGAAGAAGTCATAATTTTTTTCCCCCTGTGGTGCTGCGGTCCAACGCGGGCCATGGCCTCCTCATTCTTGAGGTTTCTAGATCACACACAACGACGCAACACAGTCGGCAGGGCTCCTCTGGACAAGTGATCAGCTCGTCGCAGAGACCTCTACCTGACAACACACAACACTCACAACAGACATACAGACATGCCCTCGGTGGGATTCGAACCCACAATCTCAGCAGGCGAGCGGCCGTAGACCTACGCCTTAGACCGCGCAACCACTGAGACCGGCAATTATCTTATTATACACCAAAAACCTATACGAATTGCCAGGAGTTTAATAAAGCTAAAAGATAAATACCTCATGGTAGGTTGGTGCACCGCTTTGGGGTGCGGAAACGGACAAGATGAACAAACTCTACACACGAGGACTTGATAACTTAAATTGTATCACATGTTCTAGTCCATACAGTAGAGTCCTTCTTGAGAAGCTAACCGGTTTGCAGCTAGTCAAGAAATTCCCCGCATTTTATGGAACCCGAAGGTTCATTACCGCATTCACAGTGCCCGCCACCTCTCCGTATCCTGAGCCAGCTCAATCCAGTCCATAACCCCACATTCCACTTCATACTCTCTAGTACATGAATTTTAATTTCAAACGTATATTGAGGGTAATTATAACGTCTAGTCGCGTTTAACAGAGTCGGGATAGCTCAGTCAGTATAGTGACTAAGCTACGAGCCGGACAAGCGAAGGATTCTCTCAGTACCCGGCAGGGAAAAGAGACTCTTTTTCCTCCGAAAGTCGAAACTGGCTCTGAGGCCCACCCAACGTCCTGCTCATAAATCGCGGGCGTTTTTTTCCCTATGGGCAATGCAACCGGAGCGTAAATCTATACCTCCGCACCCCCCACATGCCGTCACGTTGTACACAGGGGCAACGTGAATTTACTTCGAAATTTATGCAGTGAAACCTGCCTATAACGGAACAGCAAGGAAAAGAAATATTCTCCGTAGCAGGCAGGTCCCTTTTAACAGAGGTATTCGAAGTTTGGATCCTCGAGACTCTAAAATTCTCTCACTAAAGTCGGGTTTTCCTGATGTATGTTTGCCGTTTAAGACAGATCTAACTGTACTTCATAAAATAGTTAATTTAGATTACATCGCAAATAAGCGTGCTTGGCTAAGGTATTAATACTAATGATATTAGAGGGTGTTCCTTTTATCGCCGCAACGTGTGTGGCAGCTTAACACAGAGAAAGGCTACATCTACTGGAATATTCTATGATAGCTGCAGTGCCTAGAACGGGAATGAAAGAAGCGCTCTATATTTTTAATGTGAAGCGTGAGAGCGATACTTTTGAACCCCCAGAACCTACTGCTATTTTACTAGTCTACGAATCATAAACGGTGACAACAACTGCCCTGAAGAACGTTGCACTCTTTACCTCATCGTTTGTTTTAATTTTGAAAACTTAATATTAGAAAACGCAGCAGAAATTAAAGGAGGATCTTACAAAATCATTCAAAATATTTAATACGAATAATGAATGTAAGCTATTCACAGTGTGAGGATTGATAATAGTACCTTCGAGAGGGTGGAAGAGTTTAAATATTTGGGAACAAATTTAACAAATCAAAATTCTATTGCGGAAGAAATGAAGAGCAGATTGAGGTCAGGAAATGCTTGCTATCATTCGGTGCAGAATCTTTTGTCTTCCAGGTTGCTATCCAAAAATTTAAAGATCAAGATATATAGAATTATAATTTTGCCTGTTGTTTTG
>Ga0123357_10003245_pt1 | contig 18554 bp, 17 predicted proteins | sample TergutEmb28metaG_FD_89873 | JGI IMG/M metagenome (GOLD analysis project Ga0123357, IMG submission 89873) | Embiratermes neotenicus P4 segment gut microbial communities from Petit-Saut dam, French Guiana - Emb289 P4 | ecosystem: Host-associated > Arthropoda: Insects > Digestive system > Gut ...
AGTACTTGGACGTACTCCATCGTGCAGAGTCCTTCTTGAGAAGCTAACTGGTTTGCAGCTAGTCAAGAAATTCCCCACATTTCACGGAACCCGAAGGTTCATTACCACACTCACGAGCGTCCACCACCTGTCCCTATCCTGGGCCAGCCCAATCCAGTCCATATACCCACATCCCACCTCCTGGAGATCCATCATAATATTACCCACCCATCTATGCCTAGGTCTCCCCAGTGGTTCTTTCCCTCTGGTTTCCCCACCAAGACCCTATACACTCCCCTCTCCTCACCCATACATGCCACATGGCCAGCCCATCTCATTCTTCTCGATTTTATCACCTGCACAATATTGGGTGAGGAGTACAGATCATTTAGTTCCTCATTATGCATTCTCCTCCATTCCCCCATTACCTCATCCCTCCTAGGTCCAAATATTCTCCTTAACACCATATTCTCTAACACTCCCAGCTTCCTTTCCCATGTCAATGTCAGTGACCAAGTTTCACACCCATACAAAACAACAGGCAAAAGTGTAGTTCTCTATATCTTAATCTATAAATTTTTGACTAGCAACCTAGAAGACAAAACATTCTGCACTGAATGATAGCAAGCATTTCCTGACCTCAGTCTGCTCTTAATTTCTTCTGGAATAGAATTTTGATTTGTTAAAGTTGTTCCCAAATATTTAAACTCTTCCATCCTCTTGAAAGTACTATTATCAATCCTCACATTGTGATTTCATCCTGCATTCTGATCTCAAGACATGACCTTGTACTTAGATTTATCAGCACTTACTTCCAGTCCAGTCTCCCTAGTAGCAGCTACCAAAGCTTCTGCATTTTCCGTTAGAGTGTGTATACTTCCTCCCAGTATATTAACACCATCGGCATAAGCCAGAAGCTGATGTGTACCTTTTAGTTTCAAGCCGTCCTGGTTTACCTGAACCCTCCTAATGGCGTACTCTAAAGCAAAGTTGAAAAGCAGTGGTGATAGAGTGATATAGGATCAAAATGTATGCCACGGGCCTGTAAGCAAGTTTTTGGTTCAAGGTAAGGCTCATTCTGTTAGTGAGGATCTGGAGGATCTGTGAAATGGTGATTATAATGTTACGCAGTTTAGTTCAAATATAGGTTGGTTTAGGAAGTTCACAAAGAGAGAATTTTCAAACATTAAAATGAGCAGGGAAGCTGTTTCTGCTGCTGACACTGTGGCTGCTGAATAGCTATATCTATAGAAATGTATGTATACGTTATATACACTGTGTATATACTCTATAGTATTGTAGTCATAGACTATATAGGATGAAGTTTTCAATCCCCTAACTCCCAGGAAATACACTGCTTGAAATGGGAATCTGAATTGTGCAACATTTTTCAGGAATGTAACCCTGGCGTGAAACGAGAACTGCGTGCATAGAGTCCTTGGTCCATTGCCTCAAATCCTGGTATTTGTTGGAACCCACTTACCAGATTACATGTATTACACATATCTTTACCGCCATGGAAATTTCATATCTCATGCATGTTCACCTTCTTTCTCATTTTTATATGACACTTAAGAACGGAGACAGTTGAAATGGTGTCCTGAAATAACAGTCATTGTGTGCTAATGTTATACTCTGATTTTAGAGGAAACAGCTGCAAACAAGGACATTGTGTGTATTACGTAGTAGTTACCAGCTAGCTACCTGTGGTTGTTGGTTGGTATTATTGTTTTGGGGTTCTTTTCTTACACGGCATTCCTGTGGGAAGTATTGGAAGTGGTGTATTCAGTGGTGTCTGTGTGTGAGGAAAGGGAACTTTGTGATGTAAGCAGATGTGTAAAAAAATAATTTTATGTAACTAAAACATTCACAAAAATGATAGTGCATAGAAAGTCACAGAATATTGCTTTGAAACAAAGATATGATCATTACTTTTATTTCTTTTTAGGCACAATTGCATCTTTGTGGGGCACCTGTTAAAATTACTCCATCTCTCTACATATACAGCTAAATTCCTTTAATCTGACATACAGTAATTCGGAAATCCTGATAATCTGGCACTTAAGAGTGTCTCTAGACTGGAAGTTTCGCTTTTTACCAGAAAAAAGCTTCATCACTGAAACAGACAGATCTCTGGAACATGTTCAGAAAGGCCTTCAAGAGTGTCTGTACATCCACCATTGTGGTATATTCTGACCCCTTGCCTTCCATCAATATTTTGAGTTCTGAAGACACCAGAAAACAGAAGAGGACCCTGAACCAGTAGGTGAAGGAGATATCCAAATGGAATACTACTCTGATCAGTTGTACAGCCAAAATATAGGAGCAGTAACAAAAAAGTACCTGTTAGAACTTAGGTTAGTGCAGGTACTGTCTGATAGTCTGGTATATTTGGTAATTCAGCACCTGTCCAGTCCTGCCTGAGTCAGTTTAATGGAATTTTGCTGTACATGCAATAAATGGAGAACTTGATAATAGGGAGTTTAACTCAAATTTGTTTGCCCATTTCAGTTTTAAATGGATAACCGAAACTACAGGAAGATCTTAATGTGTTCCTGCACGCATCTTAAGTGCAGCTCACATAATATTTATCAGCATGAAAACTGTTTGGAATGAAAGTTGTAGAAAAAATGAAAGGCATGTTTTATTCCCATCACATTTTTGTTTGTAACTGTTACAGTTTTTTAGGTAAATCGACAAGATTTTGCCAGCCTGCCAAAAGTGTTATGCTTTGTGTACATTTTCCAACTCGTTTGGAATTATCATTTTGAAATTACTAATTTTGATTGTACAGGTACTCAACCTGCATCATCAGATCAGGAAGACTGCAGTATACAGGGGCACTCTGAAAACCTATCTAGTGACAATTTGCCATCAGGAGACTGGCTTGGAACTGTCCAGCAGTTCATTATCATTGTTCCTAGTGACCCTCTTGTAGACAATATCACTGAGACTGTAATAACATCATGAATTGCCATTTGTGGTGCAAGATTGTTCCTATCTTGTGACTTGAAGACTTGTGCCATATTGTATCAGTTTGCTAGTCTGTGGTGCGTCTGAACAGGCAAGGTGTAAAACAAGTTCAGTGGACCTGACTCCATAGAGGTATACAAGGTACAACCATGTATAGAGCAAGCAGTGTTTCTCAAATATTTTGCAATCTTGAAATCCTTTTGGCAATTAAATATTTTTATGTAAATCTTAAATGGAGTATTTTTTGTAGCTTTAGTTTTCTTATTCTAATGCTACACATGAAAGGTTCAGATTACTCTCATATTTCAGAGGATGGAACAAGTGAATCTGTTCACAATTCATGTGGAGCTGGAAGTTAGAGTGTTTAACACTGTATCCACAGCTATGCTCTGAATATAGCCTGCTACAGTATTGCTTTTTTGTTGTTGCACATCTTTGAGAATGCGGTTTGACACAGACATGTTCATGCCAGAGGAATTACTTTGTGTACATGTTTGCATTGTCACGAAAAGTGCCCATTGGCTTCGTTGTGTCCGTCCATCTGTCTGTATGTGCACGTTTCAGTGATACATGGTATTGGGACTTTCATGAAATATCTGTTGAGAAAATCCAGATGAGGTTAAAATCAGAAATGTTGGGCCCTTTTCATGAAGACTTAAGTATTTTTCAGATTATTGGCTGTGACATGATGTAGTGTAACAGTAAATAGAATGCATTGTTGCATTTCCATGGCAGTGTTTTCAATATTTATTTTCTTGTTTGCAATCACATAACTATGCTTGAGATATGTGTCAGCTCTTCCTTCAGACCAGCCCAAAAGTTGATCAGAGGAAGATTTGTATGTGGATCTTTAAAACTCTTGTCTTTTGAAGTAACATTTCATTCCTCATTTTGTTGTTGGCCTTGCTTTTGATTTATATTTTTCCTCAAAACTTCCATTTTGGTCTAGTGATCTGCTGCGGGGAGTTCAAATAGATATATATGGTTTACATTTGGTGGTATTTATATTTAATGGCACTAACTTGGGAAACTTAGTTTCTCAGCTACTTAAGAGATTCTTTGCCTCTTGTAGAACCTGAAAGTTCAACATTGTATTCACAAGAGCCTCTCAGTGGTCAACCATTTGCGCCACATTATGGGTGGGCCATTTTAATATGAATTCATGTTTTGCAACCAACATTTTTTATTATGCATTTTTACCTGCCATGTTTGCTACATCCCATGCTCATCTCATTCACTTTCACTTGATCCTCACAGTATTGTTTTTTGAAGAGTACAAATGTTGATGATCCTTATTATGCAGTTTTCTGCAGACTCATGTCCCCCTACCATCCAGCTATTAAATACCTTCTTATCCTTTTCTTAAATGTCTTCTCTTAGTGTGAGAGACCAAGGTTCACACCTGTTCATAGTGACAGATAAAGTAATAGTTTTGTATATTTTATTCATTCTGTCAAAGCAGCTATAGAGTTTTTGACCACTTGTTCTCTGGGATCTTGGGTTTGAATCCTATTTGTTTCATGGATGTTTCTTGTCTTCCTTTATGTATGTTGGTCTGTGTAGGTAGATAACATCCCATGTACAGAAAATATTAAAAAAATGTCAAAATCATACATATATCAGAAGTTAATTCTGGACTGAAACAGGCCAGAGTGTCTATAGCTTAAACTGAAAGAGGATTACATTGTCATTCTTAATTTTTTTAGATAGCAGACAGGAAGATGATATGAACTGAATGAAAGCAAAGCAAGCATTTCCAGATTTTAGATAGTATTGATGCCTTCATGAATGAAGGAAATTAAGATTTAGTGCTGCCCTTTGCAGATGTTACTTGAACTTACTACCTTTTGAAAGGATCGGTAATCCCTCAATATGTGAGCAGTCAGTTCACATGTTTTTACTTATTGGAGATGCACAAATTAATGCTGGTTTTTTTTTGATCCAGTTTAAACTTACATGAGGTTTCTCCTCTTGTAAACTGGTCATTGTTCCTGATACCCTTCTTGGTTTTTGGCTGTTCACAAATCTTCTGAAATGCACAGACTTTCCTATCATCCCTGATCACTCTGTACAGTGTCTCACATTGTTGTCATGAAGGTTGTTCTTCTCAGTGTTACTCATATTGAATCTACTGAATCTTAAGGAATTATTGTGTATTATGTATAATAAGGTTGATATGTTCCATACAAGCATAATAATGTAACTATTTCTTATGGATAGGTTAATGGCTAATGTGTTATGTAAATATAATAATGGACCATTCTGTTATTTTTTGTTACTGATGTGCTGTTGTGTGCTTTATTAAGGTGAACTTCATATGTTTGGGGGAAATTTTTGCCCTCTGGAATGAGTCAAAATTTATAACATGGGAAGTAATGGTAAGATTTATGCAGTGGTTAAAAAACCCATTATAACAGAGACAATAAGGTTTGATAAATTACGTTGGTTTGGGCATGTACAGAGAATGGAAGAAAATATAATTTCCAAAAAAGTATTATATATGAATTTGGAAACAACAAGGCTGAGAGACCAAGAAATAAATGGTAAGATGGAGTGAGGGAGGACGGAAGACTAGTTGGTGGAAAAGGGTGGAAGGAAAGGGTATATAACAGAGAGGAATGGAGGAAGCTTCTGAGAACGACAAGAAATCGTCGCATTCTGCACATGCTAATGGAATGAAAGAAGTAATGGTAAATTAATCTCTGTTTTAAGAATCTTGGCCTTTCTAGCAGTTTTCAAGGAATGAATTAAGCTGGTAATCTGAGGGATTACTTTATTATGTTTTGTCCAATATTCTGATGATGAGACATGAAGGTATATTTAGTTTTCTATGCATTTTCTTTTAGACCATTCTCCTTACCAGTGTCTAATAGATTCTTTGTTTCCATTTTTGGTATCTACAAGTATCTTCAAACCCGATAAAGTAACATCAGCGTAGACCATAAACTGTGTGTCCAGTTCTAGTCCCTCTCGATTTTCATGGATCTTTTTATCATGTATTCTAAAGCTGTGGTGTTAAAGCATCTTTGTTTCATAATATTTTGAACATGAAATGAACAAGACCAGTGCTTACTTATAGGGACTTTGCTATAGGTTTGATATCAACATATTTTATGTAGCCCAGCTTCTTCCTTGATCAACTGAAATTCATAGAAATGGTGAACAGTATTGCTGTCATGTATGAATCAGTGACTTTCTTGAGGAATACATGCACAGCTGATGTATTTTGCCATTGTATTCACGTCTTTAATATCTGTCTGACTATTGCAAAACACAGTAAAGAGACTATTATGTTAAAATGTAGATTGATGATTCCCTGATAATTGCATCAACATACAAAGTGACAGAATCTTGAACATTGTTCGATACCATAGTTTTTAAGTAGCTGATGACAGTGATAGCCTTCGTAATTGCTACAGACAGTTTTCCCATTTTTTTAGGCGCATTCGCAAAATAGCAAAACACTACTATTAGCTTCGTCATGCCTGTCTGCATGGAACAGCTTGGCTATCACTAGATGGATTTTCATGAAATTTGACATTTGCGTATTTTTCAAAAGTCTGTTAGGACAATTGAAGTTTCATTAAAATTGGACAAGAATAATGGGTACTGTATATGAAGAACAATATACATTTTTGATCATATCTCATTCAGTTTTCTTATAATGAGAAATGTTTCAGACAAAAGTTGTAGAGAAAATCAAAACATATTTTATGTTCAGTGACTTTTTTTTAAAAAAATCATGTGTTTATGGGATAATGTGGAAAAATATCGTAGATCTGGGCAGGCCACAGATGACAGTATGGTGCATGCATATTGTTTGCTGGGTACTGAAGGCTACAGACACACACTTAGAATATGTAATACTTGTTACTTTTCCATGGCAACAGTGGTTGCACATGCCTCAATGTTATGTTTTACGTACATTGCCCGTCTTGTTTACAGGTAGGTATGATAAGAGTTTCCTTCTGTTACTATGGCATTTTTATTACTCATTCCAAATAGAATTAATGTAATAAGCTTTTGGGCATCAGAATGGAAGGCTTTGTCTTCTGCTTGGATTGTATCTTCCAGAATTTGGTCAATATCTGGCAATGTATACCTTGTGAACTTTTCCTGAGAAATTCATAAAAGGAAGCAGGCTGAAGCACTAATGACTTAGTTGTATGTATTTGTCTGACAGTCAGTGTTATCCCCATATAAATACCATAGTTAATGGAAGTAATTTTTCCATGTATTCAGAATATTGTTCAAAGCTACATGCGGATAACCATTTCCATTTTAACCAAATTAGGAACTAGTTTGGTAACCATTCTAAAATTTTTGTATGATTCTATAGAAATTAAAATATTATTTTTCTTATTTGTTCGATTCTCATTGATTTGTTTTACAACATTCCATCTTTTGTTCTGAAATGTCTACTAGTTTCACATCTTGCATTCATAAATAATGAACACTGCAGCATTCCTAGTTGTAACTCTGAATTGGAGGTGTAAACTGTAAAAATGTGTTGGAAGCAGGACATATTCAGCAGTTATTTACAGTGTTGTAATTAAACTGTAGTAAAGTACACTGCATGCATCCAATAAACACTATCTGGTTGAATTATTCTGATTATTCAGTTGAGACAACAATGAATGATGTCTACCCACTTACGAAGGAGTTTGTTTCTGTGAAGGCCTACTGTGACTTAAAAACAGTTACAAAGCAATAAAGTGAAGTTGACTCCATCAATTTTATGCTTTGTTGACCGTGCATCCTAGTATAATCTTTGTAAATAAACCAACATGATGCACAATTTTTCATGTATGTTTATTTCTATTCTGTACATATTTCAGGCAACCATGTGCCCATCATCAGGAGAATTATCTGTATCAGTGCGATACCTGATATATGTCACCCTGTGTGGACGACTGTCTGGTCATCCACACACATATACCAAGTATCGCATTGATACAGTTAATTCTCCTGATGATGGGCATATGGTTGCCTGAAACATGTAGACAATAGAAATAAACATACATGAAAAATTTGTGTATCAAGTTGGTTTATTTACAAAGATTGACTCTATTAGTGTGAAAGTGGTGATACTGCAAAATGCCATTTGCTATTAGGCAGTTTTCTTGTGTGGAACCTTTGCATCCTCTGTGGGTATCCCTGGTATCCTGCAGAACAGTTTGAGAAACACTGCTCTACTTCACTGAAGCAGTTTTGGTTGCTTCCATTCTGTACCCCAGTTTTATAGGCCCAGACATTGTTTACCCAAGACCTAGACATAAAAGTGCATTGAATTTGTGTGTGTGTGTATAATTAACCTTAAACAAAATGGTCACTGTGAGTGTATCCATATGTACATATGTTTATACAGTAGTCTTTTAAAGATGTTATTTCTTATGCCATTTCTGCGCTGAGGAATTTCCTTTCACAAATGCTCTATCATGTACCTGTGCCAGCCATGATTTCCAGTTTGTTCAGATAGAGGTGTTTCTTTTAACAGTGACCTCTTAGCATGAATATGTTCGAACGGTGGCGAAAGTATTTGTGGTCAATGAATGGTACATCAGTCCTTAGAGGATTAAATTGCAGTAAAATCTGGATTTGTAAAATATTTTTCCAGGTTCCAGCCAAAGCACAGTATAAACACTTTATTCTCTTTATTTAATGAATTTCAGTTCAGTAAATAATATACTTGTGTTCCTTATCTGTGCATTTGCTGGTGTTATTACATGAATCGAAATAAATAATATACATTTAGTGAACAAATGTTCAACTTTCCAGAACCTTATGCTCTGATCTACTGTGTGATTAGTGTTACAAAATACAGTGTTTTCTCTATGTGAGAAGTTGTTACTGCACAGTGTCATCAGTTGTTTCACAAATGAATTTGATATTGTTGATTTTACACCTGCATTTATTTATGTAGAAACAGAGTTTAACTGCCACTGTTTATGAAGGTATAGTCCATGTTCATGCCATAAAGACATATGGGGAAGTGGAGGTGAGCTTATTGCTTGTGTAGATAAATTGTATCAATAATATACACGTCTTAGAAGACAATTTTTTAAATGTATTTTGATTAACTGCTGTGTAGTGAGAAGCGGATAGGCATTTAGTCTCCAGAGATTTATTACATAGGGATTTCACTTTATCACTGTTTTTATTTAATTTGCTGTGACATTATTGAGTCATGGAACATGTCATTGGGTGGCGGCTTCATGGTGTTTCAATCAGGATGGGTCTTAATGATAAAACCTCCATGCTTTATCCTCCAATATGCATTCCTTATTTATATGTGTTTACCCCTACACTACTGCCCTTTGTATATCTACCCTCATTTGGTCACTCAACCGTGTTCCTCGTCTTCTCAGTTGTCCATTCATTAGACGCGTTCATTTTTATGCTCTGAAATTTCTTCTCCTTATAGTTTATAACAAAGGCTTTTTTTCCCCCCTCCATATAGGAGAAACAACTTTCCTGGAGTTTCCCAGTTCCAGATTATATCACTAACAGGTTTGCTTTCTTCTGGCTTGGCATGCTGTGTATCCTTACAGAAGTGCACCGACATTTCAGACGAACAAGTCTTCCTAGTGACTGCTGTGCTCATGTCTTACTCGTGCCTGGTAGTAGTGTGGTAAAATTCCCTTTCTTCACAGATTCTCTTTGTAATTATCTAATAGAATTTATCGTTTGACACAATTTTGCAGCCCATGGAAGAAAACTTTCCAGCTTTCATAAAATTGTTATATGTAGGAGGACTGTCCGGAAAGTATCCATCTATTTTGATATCTCGAGAACCAGTCATGTGGCCTTGATGTAACTTGGCAGCCAGTCAGAAGAGACCTTACTGTGCATCCGTGAACAGTTGCTCTCCCGTAGGGCTAGTCAGTCGGCTGTGAGACACCATTGACTGAGCTTGTGTCCTGTGTGACCATCGCATTCAAAATGGCCAAGCGAGCAGATCAGCTTCATCACGACAATGTGCCTGCCTATTCTACAGCTCTTGTGCCGGCTTTCTAGGCAAAGCACATCACCCAAATCTGTCAGCACCCGTCCAGCGTAGATTTGGCTCCTTGCAACTTCCGGCTTTTCCCAAAGTTAAAATAACCATTGAAAGGGAGGTGATTTGTGAATGTGATGGTCATACAATACATGAGCTCAGTCACTGGCATCTCGCTGCCAACTGATTACTCTCACAGGAGAGTGAATGTTCATGGATGCACAGTAAGGTCTCCTCTGACTGGCTGCCAAGTTACGTCAAGGCCACATGATGGGTTCTCGATATACATAATGGATCGAAACTTTCCGGACAGCCCTCATACATTTTATTTTTTAATTTCTACTTGACCAATTGCAATGACAACAATTTTATTCCAACTTATTTTAAAAATTTAGCTTCTGTGAATGTTTTTTCACAAACTATTTTTCAGAATTCTGTATTCTTTTAGTAAGATATGATCTGCATTGTGAATTGTAATGACAAAACATACACATACACACATGTGTTTTTCAGTTTTTCTAGTTGATGAAACTTTTGATAGTGTTCAGCAAGTGTTTTGTCAGATTTAGGTTACAGGCTGTGAAACATCTGAAAGATAGCAAGAGGACCATTATTTAAATGAAGTACATGAAACATGTTTTTATGTAATGACTACATTTTGTGTCAGGAAATAACAGTTTGTTGGTTGAGATGTCTGCAGTGAATGATAAAAACAAACTGATGGTTAAAGGTATAAATTTATTAATTACTAATAATAGACATTGTTAGTTGAGAGGTAGGACTGAAGGTGGAAAATAACTATCTTTCGTGTGTTATTTCTGGAGTAACAGTATAATCACATGAAATTATACATTTTGTTTTTCAGACTCTGTAGTTCTCTGAGTTTCTTACTAGCATGTATTCAAAATGTGGCAACTAAAAGACAGTTTAATGCCAATACACAATTCTTCTGTTCTACTTTCTCAATTGTAAATCCCTCCATAGTTTAAAGTTCGTAACTTCTTACATAAATCTGAATGTAACACATGGGCTTTCACTGTTTTTTTTTAATCATGGTCATTTTTTAAGAATACTAGTGCTGAAATATGTATTGTCTTTATAAATGTATCTTGTACCTTGATAATAATGGCGCAATGAAAGGAAGGAAGTTAAGCTATATAATCTGGATGTAGGTTGGTTCCTTCATACAGTAATTCAGGTCCATAAGTGATGTGATAAAGAAGAATTGTAGGATAAACAGGAATTGAAAATTAATAAGTTGTAGGCAGTAATTCCCTGTTTTTTTAAGACACACCCCTTTATTCAAAGTGGAAAGGGGAAGAGTAATCCAGCTCTGACTTTTGATTGGTAGGTTATTTACTGATGCCATATTAGTTGCACAGTTTATTTAGTACTGGGAGGGGAGACAAGCTGTCAGTGGTGCATGTGAACCTTAAAATTGATTTAGTGATAAATATGAAGCTCTTCAAATATACCCTAATAGTAGCAATAACATTCTATAATAAATATAAATACACACACACATATACACAGTTGTGACACTCTTGGGATTGAAAGATAACTGAGAAGAGTTCAGGATTCAAAGGTTTGAATGCCTCGCAATGTTACATTATATGTATATTTCCTGTTTTGTTTTCTCGTAGCATAAATTTTATGAGCCTTGCCAAAGAACTGGCAATATCCTGACAGCCTTGAGGACCAATGGTTTTTTCCCCAAACATACACGCATTCATGGTAGGTAGAGAGGTCATGACAAACAAAGTTGTGAACAGTATATGTTATACTAGTAATAAGCAACTGAGCAACTTAGTTTAGGCAAAGCCAGGGCTTTTCCTGAGCATTAACATCAGATGAGGTTTCACATAGCCTCTTGTCACAGAGATCTCTCTTCTTTTTTGAGGTGAAGGTCATTGGTGTCACTCCAAGGTTCAAATTTACTGAGGATTAGTTGTTGCAGACTTCTGAATTTTAAACGGGTCACATCCTCATTTTCATGAAGCATGGATGTTAAGGTTAAAATTATACTGAGGACCTTTCTGTATGTTGTTTCTGACACACGAATGTGGCAAAATGTAGTACATTTCTGGTATGTCTTGTGAAGTATGTTTGTAGTTAGATTCAGGGCTAAGTATCTGCAATTTTGATATGTGCCCATGTGTAATGAGACTGACATTACATACATTTGGATTAGGTTTAGAATCTGCAAACGAAAATTCAAATTGCATAATTCTTTATATGTATAGAAAAGTGCAGTACAATTTTAATGCACAAATACTGTTAAAATGTCACAAACTTGACTGGATTAACCTATGCTTACAATTTCTTTGGAAGGTAATATTTATCCTCAAATGGATGCAAAGTGAATCTACCTAAAATTACAACTTGACATACATAAATATAAGGAAGAAACGTAATTTCTAATTCAAATTTTTAACAATAAAGAGGTTCATGAATTTGAGTGGTTTCCATAGAAGGCTATAAGCTACACTATGCCTACTCAGTCTTCACATTGTTTGATATGAAGGCTTCTTTTTGCAGCATGCTATGAAACCTTTTTTATGTTATCCAGCAAAAAAATTGCAGTGGGTATATAATTCACCTAGAGGTACACTGCGCTCCATCGAAACGTCGGTAAAAATTTACTACTCGACACGGCGTAACATCTCAGAAAAAGTTAATTTTCATTAAGACTGCTGTGAAAACTTCGAATCTCGTAAATAACTAGTAGCAGCTGCGACATAAGACGGAAAACAAGGGTGAAAAGAACTGTTGGTGGATGTACTTCCTTTGCATCCATTTCTTCTCACTTTGTATATGGCTGCAAAGGAACGGGCATACCAAAGTCTGCGCAACCAACAGGTGAATATTGGTACGTTGTTGGCTACTTAGTTCTGTTTTCAAGGATCGATGGGAGTACTGTTAACAGCAATATTTCGTTATGTGCTTAAAGTTACACTGAATTCATAATAAACGTGAAGTAGTTTAAATTGTGGTTTGGTTAAGAGCACTTGTACCAGTGTCGATAATGTGTGTTTTTGGCATTCACGTAGTACGTTGTGACGGTCGGTGGCATAAGTGCTTGTTGTAGTGACGGTACGCGTGCAACAAGAAAACGCGGGTGGGTACCGCCATTAAGTACATATTCGTGTACGATGATGCTTTAAAATGGTACTAGATTACACCTCGTTTTTACAGTCATGTATTTTCCATGTTGTGTTTCGGTTTGATAGGTCAGGTTAGCTTAGCGTATTATGAGCTTTACCGTAACCTGCTATAATTCTTGATTACCAGTGACTGTGTTGTTAAAGAATATTGAGAAGGTGTGTTTGACTTCGCAACTTATTTAGGTTATAAGGTACTGCAGGCTTACAACTCACTGTAAACAGTTAACTGTATGTTAACAAGGAAGACAAACAAGTATCAAAAAACTTTATTTCGTTCATTTCTATGCATAATACGTACATAATTAGTATCAGAAATTACAGAAAAGGGGGTGTTTTTTTTTTTTGATACATTGGCAGCCTCTTCTGGGAGAGAGTAAGGATAATGAAAAAAAAAATTTAAAAAAAGTTTCACCTACACAGATATTTTTGAATGTGACGTGTTTTTGTATGACAGTTATAAACAAAATTGATTCAAACTGGTGTTTTTTTTTTGCAGATATATCAGTGTTGGAAACATTTTTGATACTACACTCTTCCGTGTCATATGAATGTGTTTCTCACTAGGGTTCAGTAAATTTCAGCAAACCAATTGCCATGTTGTGGCTGGTTTTGGTTATCTGGTCTCAGTGGGTTTAGCCACTACCACCACCACCACCACCACTACTACTACTACTACTACTACTACTACTACTACTACTATTACTACTACTACTACTACTACTACTACTACTGTTTCCATTACAGAGTGATATATTTGAACACACCAGTTGAACACATACTACTTAATCTGTGCGATGAACATTAGCAGGCTTGTCATTTTGTATATCAAAATGATGTTTGTGTTGGTACATATTTGAATGAGAGTTCGCATATGATTTGTACACAGACAGAGTGAAGATTTCACTGTTAATTTCAGGATGTTACAGTTCCATGTAGAGGAGCTATTCATACAATTATGTATATATTAAGAGAGTCTTACTACTAGACAGAAGAGCCAAATTGCATTAGTGAGTGCTGGGTGATGAGAAGCTGGAAGATGTTGGTGCTATATTTTAACATTTCCAGAAATACCAGGGGTGTTTTACATAGATTGCCAGGATTTTAAAACACAGTATCACAAAACTCTTCAAGTTGAGCACTGTTATACAATGGTAGTAAATGAATTGCAGTCATGTGATATTACTAACAATGGGTTTTTACATTTGAATATTTTGGTCTGTTAATGTGGCTGAAATAAGCTTTCCTGAATTTTTTTTTTTTGGGCAGGAGACTTAACTTTCTCTTCTTTAGTCTGGTAAATACATATATTGGAATGCACACAATATGAGCCAGATTTATGAGGTACTGTCACATGATTCTAAAATTTGTGTGATTATAGACGGAATGATTGGACCACGTATTTTTTTCAAGGTCATAAGTAGGTCTGGGAGGTGGAGTGGGTACTTGAGCAACTGGCAAGTGAAGAATACCACTATGCATTCTTGCAACCAGATTCTGCCACTTTTCATAAAAGCAAAGGCATCCATGAATGCGTTGAGGGAAGTGTTTGGGATGGACTTAGTAGAATTTAGTAGTTTGTGGCCAGTGTGCACTTTTTGTATATTAATTGGAAATGTCAATCACACGTATGTTAATTTTCACTTTTCATAAAAGCAAAGGCATCCCTAGATGCTTAGGTGGAAGTGTTTGGGATGGAGTTAGTAGAGTTTAGTACTTTGTGGCCAATGTGCGATATTTACACATTAATTAAAAATGAAATCACACATATGTTAATTTTGTAATTATGTTATTGATCATACATGTGTAGGAATTTGGCATGCAGAGCCCAGCAGTGGCCTCACAACCAGTTTTACAATACCAGCTTCAGGTACAAGGCAGCATACCCCCTCCTTCTTATCACAGCATCCCAGGCACTATGCTTGCTCATGTTTCTTCAGACCAAGCAGGACCACCAACTTATGAAGAAGCTATTGATCCACATGGTAGGCTGTTTTCAACACTGTGTAATTACTCTACTTCCTTGGACCCATAACAGATTTGCACTGTTCTAAGTTTTTTAATCTACATTTTTGATGATTGCATTGGCTTAGCATGTATAATACAATAACCAGTGTTGAGGGATTTATATTTTTATTGTTAAGCATCTTTTTGTCCAGTGGACATACTTCTCCTGTTTTGAGATTTAAGGTTTGGAAAAATGTTACTGGGTTATGACAAAGAAGTTGGGCATTGTCAACAGAGCAAAACACATCCAGTACTTTTTTTTCACTTGTTTTCTTTAGGTTTTAAATTTGTGAATAGTTTTCTTGGAAAGCACTCATTATTTTGACAGACACTATGATTTCTCAAAAATTTAGCAACTGATTGAGAATCAAATATCATCAAGGCACCGTACGAGGGAGAATTTCAGTTAGTATTTCTTAGATGATGTTTTCCAGTGATTACAGTCAGTCATGCCAATTGCTGAAATATTACTTCCGTCTGAGATTGTTCCTCAAAGAGAGCACAGTTTGTTGCAGTTACAAATGATCCTCAATGCTTAAGTGGTTCAACTTCCTTAGCACATACCTCATAGAGAACACAGTCTGTCTCAAATATGAAGGCCAATCTTGATGAGAGATCATGAATGTATATAGGTTGTCACACGCAGGGTTTGGTGTTTTTGTCCTGTTTTAACCAAATTTGGAATGTATTGACAGATTTTATTAAAAATTCCAAATATATTTCATGAAATCTAGTGTGTGGGAGTCTCTCTGATACATGCAGACAAACAATCAGACATGACGAAGCTTGTCCTGTTGTATACACAAACATGCTTAAAAGTGGTATAGCATTGTGTTTGTATTTGGAATAACCAGAATACTGATGAGATTATAAATAAAAGAAACTTACAGTAAAATTCAGGTATGTGTAAATTTGCTCTTTAGAATATCTCGAACAAAGGGATGGTCAATTGTCTTTAATTTTTAATTTGGTATTAGTATGTCCAGTAGAATCAAGAGTGAATGGAACTCACTGAACTCATCAACTACAGATTCATTATCAAGACATTTGATACTTAACCCTTTAAACGCCAAGTTAAACCCCATCTGCCATCTTCTGGCATTATTAGGGGCTCACCATATTCTCTACGTTAGTAGGATAAGGGTTAAAACTAAGAAGGTAATGCGGTGAGGTGAGATATGTATCATAAGGAAAACAAAAACTCAAAAATATTCTAGACTTAATTTATGAAGTACCTGGTTTGAATATAGCCTAAACTACTGTTTGTCTTGACTGAGGTTTTCATGGTTTTCCCAGGTCTCTTCAGGCAGGTGATAGGATAGTAATGTGAAGTAGACCATGACTGCATTGTATCAAACTTTTTTATGCTCACAGTTTAGAATCATCTACACATTTCATTTCACACACACAACCATGAACCTCAAGCATCATCATTAAAAAAGAAAACCTAGGAATCAGTTAAAAACCTAAAACAGAACATGATCAGAAGCATAAGTGCGAACCACTGTATCACAGCATGAAGTGCAATTTATGTATTATTGTCATAATTTTTAGATTATTATTAGTTCATTTGTGACTGATGTTGGAATACTGAAATAATTATTCCTCTCATTCCATTATATTTTGTCTTTTCAGCGCCTCCACCCACCTACGATTCACTGTTTGGACGAGTACGTGAAGCACACAGAGCATCGAAAGGAATTTTAGATTTCTTGAAAAATGTTTTTATTTTACTTATAGGAACAAGTAAGTTTATTTCCTACATTAATGTTACATGATGAATAATTTGTAATACATAATATGAGATTGCTTGCTTCTGGTTCTTGTTTTGCAGTTGGTTGCAGCATTATTTTAGGTGTGACAATTGTCATTCCTATTTGGATGATTGTCATGGGTTCCATCTACTTATATGACTGTCCACAAGGTGAATACATCCCTATATACCTGCTGGTTGGGGGTAAGTGATTTATTGTTTTGATCATTTAGAATATTTTGTTTTGTCAAGAATGTGAATATTCTGCTTTCCTGTAAGTTAACACTGAATTGGAGGTCAGCTCAAAGGTACTTTCATCTTTAAATTTTCAGTAACTGAAATTTGCAGGCATGAACTTTGAAGTCATCTTGTTTAAGGTAGGATTACCATGTGTCATTTTATTTCATCGTATGACAAACTTTAAGCTGTGTCGTAGTTCAGCCTGTCACTTTTGAGGCCTGGTTTCACCCTCTGGCCAGTCATTGTGGGATTTGTATTAGACAGAATGGCACACTGACAGGTTTTTCTCTGTGTTCTTTTGTTTTCGCCTGTCATTGTCATTCCGCCAATGCTCCATACTCACATTTTATTCCTCCACCTCCGTCACTGTTTATTCTTATCAGCTGACAGTGTCATTAACTGTTTGTTTCTAACAAGCAGGCAGGCAGACACACACACCGCAAGCACACACCCACGCATGCATGCATGCATTTCACAAACCATCAGTAACAATTTTCATTTCTTCACTCAGTTGTAAAGCTGGAACTGTTGAAGTGAGTTTGATATTGTATTGCAGTGTGATTTCCACAGAATTTGTGTATATATTATTACAGACTACTTGAAGTGGTTAATTGTAGCTGTGAATCATTAGTGGCCATGTGTTGCATTGTTGCAGCTGTGAATGGAAATGGCCCAGCTGGCCAGTACTGGGGGATTTCAGATTCCCTATTTCTGGACAGTAATTTGGTGTCCCCGAGTCACATTATGGCTTTCAGCATTGTTGTAGCAGGGGATTAAAATCACTCTTCCCAGGTGGTAAATTTACATGCTGTGTTGTGAGGTATAACAGGATTATTGAATGTGTTCTTGGCATAGAGCACAATATGAGTGCATGGTTGGTGGTTGTATCTGTCTGTCTGTCTGCATGTTTTGTCTTTGAAACTGTTGCATGAATTCTGACAAAATATGGTCTTTGACATTCGATCCTGTAAGTTGTCAGACATGTTTAACATTGCTTTGTGTTGGTGCATTATAATATCTACTTTACATAAAACTCAGATCAGCCCACATGTTTTGTGAAAAGGAAGATGTTTTGTGGATTAAGTAAATGTGTGATTGGAAATTTTGAAGTTTTTGGACCATTCTTGATGAAGATACAAATACAGTAAAATTCCTTTAATCTGACCTCCAATAATCAAGAAATTCTGATATTGAGGCACTTTAGAATAGATCCAAGACTGCTTCGTCAGTACAGAAGCAAATCTCATGGACATGTTTAGAAAGTGTAATTTATTCCTTTTTGGGTAATTCCCCGGCGTCTGAGTTCTAATTGCCGACGTTTCGGAACTCACTATCGGTTCCATCTTCATAGGCAGGTGAATGAAGTACATACTTCATTCACCTGCCTTTGAAGATGGAACCGATAGTGAGTTCCGAAACGTCGGCAATTAGAACTCAGACGCCG
>Ga0123357_10003246_pt1 | contig 18551 bp, 15 predicted proteins | sample TergutEmb28metaG_FD_89873 | JGI IMG/M metagenome (GOLD analysis project Ga0123357, IMG submission 89873) | Embiratermes neotenicus P4 segment gut microbial communities from Petit-Saut dam, French Guiana - Emb289 P4 | ecosystem: Host-associated > Arthropoda: Insects > Digestive system > Gut ...
GACCGGCTTTTCCCGGCCCTATATTCTGTTCCGCCACATCCTGCCCAACTGCGCCGATACCATGCTGGTGCAGCTCACCCTGGACCTGGCCTACGCGATTCTTGACCTTGCGGCGCTGAGCTTTATCGGCCTTGGGGTCAGCCCCCCAACCGCGGACTGGGGCGCCATGCTTCAAGAGGGCCGGAACTTTCTGCTCCAGGGGCCCCTCCTCGCCCTTGCGCCCGGCGCCGCCATAGTGATCACCGTGATAAGCCTGAATATTTTCAGCGACTGCATAACCCAATACCTGGATCCCCAGAGCAGGGCGCTGCCTTCGTTTGAGCGCATTGAAAAATCCGCGGGAAAAAACAAATGACAGACGCTGAATGCCTTTCAATACAAAACCTGAGCTGCGACTTCCTCACTGTCAAGGGAATTGTCTATGCCCTGGGCGGAGTGAACCTCCGGCTAACGCGGGGCGAGATCCACGGCCTAGTGGGAGAATCCGGCTGCGGGAAAAGCGTCAGCTCCCGCGCTATACTCGGCCTTCTTGATAAACGCCATACACGCCTGGGGGGAACGGTTCAATTTGACGGCAGGAATCTCCTCGCCCTGCCTGAACGGGAAATGTGTTCTGTCCGGGGGAAGCGCATATCCATGGTTTTTCAGGACCCCCAGAACTCCCTTTCGCCCCTTGAAACCGTTGGACGCCAGATTGAGGAAGCCATGGCAAACCACCTTGATCTTGCACGGGAAGAACTGCGCAGCCGTACCTATACGCTGCTGGAAAAGGTCGGCCTTTACCCTGATGTTTACCGCCAGTACCCCTTTGAACTTTCTGGCGGCATGCAGCAGCGGGTCATGATAGCCCAGGCCATAAGCTGCAATCCCGAGCTGCTCATCGCTGATGAACCTACCACGGCCCTGGACCTCACCATTCAGGCCCAGGTATTGAGCCTGTTAAGAGCCCTGCAGAGTGAACTCTCCCTCACGGTGCTGCTCATCACCCACAATTTCGCCATAGTTACGGAGAACTGCGACAGGGTTTCGGTAATGTACGCGGGACGCATCGTAGAGACCGCGGCGGTAAGGGAGCTCATCAAATCGCCGGCCCATCCCTACACCAGGGCCCTCATCAACTGCATACCGCGTACCAGCGGGGAACAGGCCCGCGAGCCGCTCCCGGTGATCCCCGGCGCCCCTCCCACGCTCTACGAGCCATCTTCCGGCTGCCCCTTTGTCCCGCGCTGTCCCAGGGCGGCCAGTGCCTGCGCGGCGCCGCCGCCGCTTACCGATCTCGGCGGGGGCAGAACCGTCTCGTGCCATTACCCGGAGGGAAGCGGCTGATGCTGGAAGTAAAAAATTTAAGCAAAATTTTCTCCCTGAGCAGCGGACGTGAGATACGCGCGGTGAACGGCGTAACCCTGCGGGCGGAGGAGAACGAGATCCTTGGCATAGTCGGGGAATCGGGCTGCGGCAAGTCTACCCTTGGCCGGCTCATCCTGCGCCTTGTTGAACCGAGCGAGGGCCAGGTGTTTCTCAAGGGCCGGGAAATTACCCATACGAGCCGGCAGGCCCTGCGGACAATGCGCCGCAGCATGGAAATGATCTTCCAAAATCCCTTTGCGTCTTTTAACCCAAAGATCCGTATAGGCGGCTCCCTTTCGGAGGTATGCCGCTATTACGGCATGAACGCGGGGGAAAGCCGCGAACGGATTAAAAACCTGTTAACTGACATGGGCATGACGGAGGATCTCCTGTACCATTGGCCAAGAGAGCTTTCAGGCGGCCAGCTTCAGCGCCTCGCCATTGCCAGGGCGCTTCTTTCCGATCCGTACCTCATCATCGCCGACGAGCCCCTTTCCGCGCTTGATGTCTCGGTTCAGGCGCAGCTGCTGAACCTGCTTGAGGATCTGCGCCGCCGCCGTTCGATGATACTGGTTTTTATTTCCCATGATATGACCGTGGTAGAGTACTTCTGCGACCGGGTAGCGGTAATGTACATGGGGATCATAATGGAGCTTATCCCCGCGGCGGAATTATCCGTCAACGCCCTGCATCCCTATACCCGCTCGCTGAGGAGCTCGGCGCCCCGGCTTGATGTATTCAAGACGCCGGCAGGGGAAGGAGACGCCAAACCCCTTATCCTGGGCGGCGAGCCTCCCAATCCGCTGATACCGATACACGCCTGTCCGTTTGCCCCGCGCTGCCCCGAAGCAATGCCCCGCTGCGGTGAGAGCCGGCCTGAACTCCGGGAAGTATCGGACGGACATTGGGTACGCTGTTACCGGTAGCATGACGCGCCCGCCCGCCTTTCTTATTTCCCCGAAAGGGGCTATAATTCGGTATAATTTTTAAATTACCGGGGAGGTTATTTAACAAGAATGAAAAAAAGTATAAAAAGATTGATCGTTAATTTAATGATAGCGGTCGTGTTCGCGGCCGGCCTTGTTTCCGTAATTGGGTGCCAGTCAAAAACCCCATCCGGGGGAATTACTTTTACCGCCGCTCTGAGTGAAGACATCAGGGCGGTTGATCCCGGGGTGGCCTGGAACTACGTTACCAATCAGGTGACCAACCAGATTACCGAGGGCCTTGTAACTTTTGACGCCAACAACAACATAATACCGGAATTGGCCAAAAGCTGGAAACAGGTTGACGATCTTACCTATGTCTATGACGTAAGAAGCGATATAGTTTTCTCCGACAAAAGCAAGATGACCATGGACGATGTACTCTTCTCTTTTGAAAGGGCCAAAGATCCCGACGGCGGAACCTATTTCTCGGATTTCTTCACTGATGTTGAAAGTTTCACGGTCAATGGCTGGCAGTTCACCATCAAGCTGAAGAAACCCTCCGCGGTCTTTAAATTTGTCCCGGCCATTGGCGCGGGCCGTATTATCAGCAAAGCCTACTACCAGAAACATGCCAATGATTTTGGAACCGCCTCAGGCGGAATTCTCGCCACCGGCCCCTTTGTTTACGATAGCTGGACCAGCGGTCAGGAAATAGTATTAAAGAAGAATGTCAATTACTGGGACAAACAAAAACTCAGCGCAAATATAGTTGATACCCTGGTTTTCAAGATAATCCCCGAAGACACCACCCGCGCGATCGCGCTCCAGACCGGGAGCGTGGATTTCAGCGCGAACCTGCCGCAGGACAACCTTGAGCAGCTTGCGACCAACATAAACCTGACGCTGAACACCGTCGATTCCTACAGTTTAACCTACCTGGCGCTGAACACCCAAAGGCCGCCGATGAACGATCCAAATGTGCGCAGGGCGATTTCCCGCGCGTTTGATATAGGCGAATTCCAGAAACGTATCATAAAGAATTCAGGTTCCGCGGGAACCATTCTGCCTTTCGGCCCGGCCCTTTACGGCAGCGACAGCGCGAAATGGGAGCAGTACATAAATGATAAAGCTCCGGGGTACAACTACGATCTCGCCGCGGCCAAACAGTACCTTGCCTCTTCGGCCTACCCCAAAGGTTTCGCCTGTGACCTCATCGTCAGTGAAAATTCCCTCGCGAACCAGCGGGCGCTCTACATCCAGGAATCCCTCAAGGTGCTCAACATCAACGTGAACATCAAAAAGATGTCAGGCGACGAGCAGGACACCTACCAGATGGGCGGGGTTCGTGACGCAAACGGTTACCGGGATTACGACATGCTCATAGGCGGCTGGGAGGCGGATTATCCTGACCTTAACGGCACAATCGAGACCATGTTTAGTTCAAGCCAGGCCGGGGAAGACGGCTACAATGCCGCGGCATACGCCAACCCTGCCATAGATGATCTCATCGAATCCCAAAGGACCACTTTGGATCCGGCCAAGCGCTTCACCCTCCAATCCCAGATGATGGATACTATCGTGAACGATGTTCCCTATATTGTGTTCGATTACACCTTCCGGCACAGTGCGCTGAACAAAAAATATACAGGCCTCGCCGTTTCTCCGGCCTGGCTTTGGGTACTTCCCGTACAGGATGTACGATTGGCGGGGAAATAGCGGGGCAGCGTTAGAGATCAAGCGTCAGGGATCAAAAGCGGCCTCAATGGGTATACGGACCAGGTTAACGAATTGTCCGGGATAACGGGTTTCGAACGCACTGAAAGAAGTTTCCGCCGCGCTTTCAAAAACCGCTACCCGGAAAACCCCGCGTTCACTGAAATAGGGAACGAGGACGGCGACGTGGTAGTACTGCCTGAACCGCGGAAGCCCCCGCGGATTATCCGGAGTAACCGGCGCTCCTATCTCATTATTTACCGCCGCCAGGTATATCTGGCCGGGCTCGTCAACCGCGAGGCTGTAGAGCAGGGGTGGAAGCCCCTCCACGCCGAAACCCGCGCTGCTGATAAAACCGGGATAAGCGTACACAACGCTGCCGCCTGCCTCTCTGAGTATCACCTGGGAAAAAGGCCAGCTGCGCACTTCGATTTCTTCCAGGGCGCCTGAGGCCGGGGAACGCAGTACCGCGGCGGCCCGGGACGCCAGGTTCCTGCACCAGTCCAGGCCGAAATAGGGATCGCGGCTCTCCTCCCAGGGATCGGTGAGGGAAGATCCCCTGCCTCCAAAAGGCTCTTTGAGCGGGGCAATGGGAAGCCGTTCCCCCGTAATGGGCCTTAGAATACCGTCAACAACCCATTTGGCAAACCCGGAGCAGTTAAGCCCGCCGTGGCCCTTTTGCGCCTCAAGTGAATTGATAAACACATAGCCGCCGTTTTCGTCCATGGCCCCGTCATCAACGTATTCAAGTCCCGGCAGCCGGGAACGCAGGCTGGCGATGAACGACCGGCTGTCCCGGTACATGCCGGGATCGGGATCAAAGTAACGGCGGGGAAACTGGTTTCCCGCCAGCGCCAGCGCCTCCTCCACCGGAAGCACGTAAAGCCTTTCAAAGGGAACCGGAATGGGCAGGGAGCGGATAACATACCCATTGTAAATCACCACATCCATAAGGCTCTTTTCATCCGAAAACGGCCTGAACTGAACATAGGTATTGTAATCGCTCCGGAGAAAAACCCGTATCCGTGAACCTTCCTTTGAATTGTCCCGGCGGCGCGTCAGGATCCAGGAACCCTGGGCCCATCCCGGATACTCGCCGTTCTGTTCCCTGGCCAGAATTACCGCGAATTCATCCCGGTTCCGGTTTGATGTTTCCACCCGCACCTGAATGCGGCCGCCGCCCCTCAGTGTGTGGTACTCAGGCCTTCTGGCAAGCACCGCAGCCGGACTTCCCCTGAACCAGGAAGCTTCCAGGGAAATTCTGAGGCTTGAATCATCCTCAATGAGCCGCGTCGGAACATCAAGCACCGGCCTGCCCTGCGCCCACAGTAGACCACCCGTGAAACTGAAGAAAAAGCAAAATAAAATCAGCGGAAAAGACAATTTACTCATATCCGTTTCAAATATCGGCAAGAAAAGGGAAGAAAGTAAGAAGAGGGGAATAGGGAGTGGGGAGTGGGGGAAGAGAAAATTTTCCCTACTCCCTACTCCCCACTTCCTACCACCCAATTGGATATTCCGCCGAAAATATGATATAATTCTGTAAAGGGAGTGTTCCAATGAAACTATACAGCCGCCGCCAGGTGATCTTTTTTTCACTTTTAAGCGGGGTCCTTGTGGCAGGCGTAGCGTTAGGAATTAGTCTCGTCCGGCTGCCAGTGGCGTCGGCGCAACAAGCGCCGTCTGCGCAACAGCCAGCGTCTGCAAAGCAGCCGGCGGCAGGACAAATTACAAAAACTTTTTCCGGTACTGAAAATAGTTATTTCGTTGATGAGACGCCGGCGCCAAGCCAGAGTCCACAGCTCATCCAACGGAATGTCGCGGATATCAGCTCTTACACCGAAGATGAGCGGATAAATATTTCTGTTTATGAACAGCTCAACGCCGGCGTTGTCAATATCACCACCGAAACGGTAGCCATTAACTGGTTCCTGGAACCGGTTCCCCAGGCCGGAGGTTCTGGTTCGGGATCCATTATCAATACAAAGGGCTATGTTCTCACCAATAACCACGTAATAGACAACGCCAACAAGGTCTATATCAATCTGGCCGATGGCAGCCAGTACGAGGGAACCGTGGTGGGAACCGATCCGGAAAACGATATCGCGGTGCTTAAATTCGAGCCGCCAAAAGACAAGGAACTGACCGTCATACCTTTCGGTACTTCGGATAATCTGATGGTCGGCCAGAAGGTACTGGCCATCGGGAACCCCTTTGCCCTGGAACGCACGTTAACCGTGGGTATTGTTTCCGGTCTGGGGCGGCCCATCCAGAATTCGGCCAACCATATCATCAAAAACATGATCCAGACCGACGCGTCCATTAACCCCGGCAATTCGGGCGGGCCGCTCCTCAACAGCCAGGGTCAGATGATAGGCATCAACACGATGATCTATTCCCCGTCCGGGGGTTCCGTCGGCATAGGTTTCGCGGTACCGATCAACACCGCCAAGAGAGTCGTCGCCGAGATCATGGAGTTCGGCAAAGTAAGGCGCGGCTGGATCGACGCCACGGTAGTACAGCTCTTCCCCGCCCTGGTGCGTTATGCGAAACTGCCGGTTGATTCCGGGCTCCTGGTTTCCAGAACCCGCAAGAGCGGACTGGCAGAAAAAGCCGGACTCCGCCAGGGCAGCGATCCTGTCCAGTACGGCCGCAGCGTCATCTACCTGGGCGGTGATATAATCACCTCCGTAAACGGGTATAAGACCAACAGCCTCTCGGATCTCTATTCCGCCCTGGAAGACAACAAACCCGGCGAAACCGTAAAGGTGGAAGTTGTGAGGTCCGGAAAGCCGGTTACCCTTAATATCGCGCTTGCTGACCGGGAAGAGGTCCTATCGCGGTAAACCGCGGCGGTAAATTCCCACATTTGAATATACAGTGACGGGCAGAATTTTTGATATTAAACGTTTTTCGCTTCATGACGGCCCGGGTGTCAGGGTCGCCATCCACCTCAAGGGATGCGCACTTTCCTGCCTTTGGTGCCACAATCCCGAAGGGATAAGCGCCGGGCCTCTTCTCATGATCCGGCCCGAGCTCTGCATTGGCTGCGGAATGTGTATCCGCTCATGCCCGAACAACGCAATAAGCGAACGAGAAGGCAAGATTGTTACCGATAGGCAGCGCTGTACCGCCTGCGGCGTCTGCGCGGAGCAGTGCCCGGCCAACGCGCGGGAAATCTGCGGCGTTGACATGGACGCCGCGGAACTGGTAAAGGCTGTGCTTGCGGACGAGCCGTTCTTTCATTCCGATGATCCCGCGAAAATGGGCGGCGTTACGCTGTCGGGCGGGGAGCCGCTCGCGCAGCCGGAATTCTGCATAGAGCTGCTCGATATTCTGGGAAAGAAAGGCATTCACCGGGTGATTGATACCTCCGGTCAGGCAAGCGAAGAAGTAATCTGCAGGGCCGCCGAATATTGCGAGCTTTTTTTATACGATATAAAACACATGGACAGCGCAAAGCACCGGGAGTATACCGGCGCGGGAAATGAACTCGTTTTATCAAACCTTAAAGAGCTGTCCCGGCGCGGAAGCAGGATCCGCATCCGCGTCCCCTTCATCCCCGGCCTCAATACGGACGATGAAAACATAAACGCCATTGCCGGACTCGCGGCCAGCCTTGACGGAATAGACGGCGTTAATATCCTCCCCTACCACAAGGCCGCCGCCGAAAAACACAAACGCTGGGGAATTCCCTACCGGCTTCCCGGCATGCGTGAGCCAACGGAAGAGGAACTGCGGCATGCCCAGGAATTATTCTCAAAAAGGGGAATTGTTGCTCTCATAGGCGGCTGATATAATATAAGGGTTATATAGTAGAGGGTATTTGTAAAGGAGCCTGTATGACCGAGAGAATTGAATTTTTGCGCAATGAGAGTTTTGAAAAGAAACCGTCTTTTTCGGCGGAACGCGCAAAACTGGTTACGGATTTTTACAAGGCAAACGACGGGAAATACCCAGTGCCGGTACTGCGGGGAATGAATTTTAAATATATCTGCGAACACAAAACACTGTATATGGGAGACCGCGAATTGATAATGGGCGAACGCGGCCCCGCGCCCAAGGCGGTTTCGTCTTTTCCGGAGCTGACCTGCCATTCACTGGAGGATCTACAAATACTCAACAGCCGCCAGATGCAGAGTTATTCCGTTTCCCCCGAGGATAGCGCCCTTTACAGGGATCACGTCATTCCCTATTGGAAGGGCAGAAGCATGAGGGACAAGGCCTTTGGCCGGATGGGCGAAAAATGGCTCGCCCTGTATGAAGCGGGCTTATTCACCGAGTTCGGCGAACAGCGCGCGTTTGGCCACACCTCCCTTGACGGTACCATCTATAAAAAAGGCATGCTGGATTTTAAGGAAGAGATTAAGGAGGCCCTTACCTCCCTGGACTTTGTCAACGATCCCGAGGCAACGCTTAAGGAAGATGAATTAAACGGCATGCTTCTTTCCTGCGATGCCGCGATTATCTTTGCCGAGCGGCACGCGCAGCTTGCTGAAGAAAAGGCAAAAAATGAAAAGAACCCGGAAAGAAAAGCTGAACTTGAAAAAATCGCGGAAGTGTGCCGAAGGGTTCCAGCCAATGCCCCTGAGAACTTCTGGGAAGCTGTCCAGATGTACTGGTTTGTGCATCTTGGTACCATCACCGAACTCAACGGCTGGGATTCCATGTCTCCCGGACATATTGATCAGCACCTCGCGCCCTTCTACGAAAAGGACATTGCCGATGGAACAATCACCCGCGAGAAGGCCAAGGAGCTGCTCTCCTGCCTCTGGATAAAGGTGAACAACACCCCCGCCCCGCCCAAGGTTGGCGTAACCGCGGCGGAGAGCGGTACCTACAACGACTTCACCAATATCAACCTCGCGGGCCAGAAGCGTGACGGCAGCGACGGCTCAAACGAACTCACCTTCATTATTCTGGAGATTGTCGATGAACTCAGGCTGCTCCAGCCCCAGACCAACATACAGGTGAGCTCAAAAACGCCCGACGCGGTTCTGCTCGCGGCCGGCAGGGTGATACGGCACGGCATGGGTTATCCTTCGTTATTCAATTCAGACCTCGTGGTTCAGGAACAGATGCGGGTAGGAAAATCACTTGAAGACGCGCGGGAAGGCGGCAATTCCGGATGTATCGAAACCGGCGCCTCCGGCAAAGAAGCCTATATATTGCACGGCTACCTGAACACGCCCAAGGTACTGGAACTGGCCCTGAACAACGGTGTTGATCCCGTAACCGGGAAAAAGATCGGCCTGGAAACAGGCGGCTTCAATACCCTTACATCCTACGACGCGGTCTACGCGGCCTTTGAAAAACAGCTCAACTACGTGGTAAGCGCGAAAATTGAAGTGGACAACTATTTAAAGAAGCGTTATGCGGATTTGACCCCCGCGACTTTTTTGTCGCTCGTAATAAACGACTGCATAAAAAACGGCAAGGATTATTACAACGGCGGAGCGCGCTACAATACAGATTACATCCAGTGTACCGGCATCGGTACCATCACGGACAGCTTATCCGCCATAAAAAAACATGTATTTGAAAAAAATACGGTAACCCTTGAAGAGCTTACCGCGATCTGCAACAGGAACTGGGAAGGCCACGAAGCCCTGCGTCTGACAATATGGAACCGCACCCCGTTCTTCGGCAACGATGATGACTACGCCGATTCCATAATGAAACAGGTTTACTCAAGCCTGTTTGAAACAATAGACGGCCGTAACAGCATCCTGGGCCCGACCTACCACATCAACATGCTGTCCACAACCTGCCATAACTATTTCGGGAAGAAAACCGGCGCGACACCTAACGGACGCCACGCGTTCACGCCCATTTCCGACGGTACAAGTCCGAGCCACGGCGCGGACCGCAAGGGGCCGACCGCGGTCATCAAATCCCTGGCGAAAATGGATCAGGTTAAATCGGGCGGAACCCTGCTGAACCAGCGTTTCCTTCCGTCGGTATTGGCCGGCGAATCAGGCCTCCAGGGCATGATAAAACTGATACGCAGCTATTTCAGCCTGGGGGGCCATCACATGCAGTTCAACGTAGTTGACGAAGAAACGCTCCGTGACGCCCAGAAAAAGCCCGAACAGTACAGGAACCTGCTGGTACGGGTCGCCGGCTACAGTGATTACTTTGTCGACCTTGACCTATACCACCAGGAAGAGATCATCGCGCGTACGGCCCAGGGCGGGTTTTAGTTTTACAAATACGTAAATGGTATTACCTTGATCTTTTCGTCCAGGGAAACCAGCTCATTGTAGCAGCAAATGATCCCGCCGTCTCCCTGCTTATATGGATCGGGAAGGGTGTCCAAAACACAAAAAGATGCGGTATGCCTCTTTTCAGGATTGGCGGTCATCTTGATTTCTACAGGGTGGAGGCGCCCGTTTTTCCAAATCAAGAGGTCTATTTCATGCTGCTCTTTATCACGGTAATAATACACGGGGGCCTCAATGCCTCTATTGATGTAACTTTTTATTATTTCGGAAACAACAAACGTTTCAAAAAACGCGCCGCACATTGCACCCTTACGCAGGACATCCGGGTTATCCCAACCGGTCAAATACGCCGCGAGCCCTGTTTCCAAAAAATACAATTTGGGAGTTTTTATTTCCCGCTTGGTAATGTTAACATGAAAAGGACGCAGTAAATAAACCAGATTTGCGCTGATGAGAATGGAAAGCCAGCGTTCCGCGGTTGTCCTGGGGATATCAGTATCTTCCGCAAGCTTGGTAATATTTAGCATTTGGGCCGTTCTTGCCGCAACACTGCGAATAAAAGAAAGGAATTTTTTCTCATCACCAATATTGACAATTAAACGCACATCCCTTTCTATGTACGTTCGCAGATATGCCGAATAAAATGCCGCATGTGGGAGGGCGGGATCCGCATACAAACGCGGCATACTGCCCCGCCAGATAATTTCCCATACTTTATCATAATTAACAGTAAGCGGGTTTCGCTTTCTTGCGCTTAAATACTTTTCCGTTGGGCAAAACGGTTCGGAAAAAGGGTTATTCTCAATTTCCCGCAGGGACAAACCAAGTATATCAATAATACCCACACGCCCGGCCATTGATTCACTTACCCCTTTCATAAGCGAAAACTGCTGGGAACCGGAAAGAAAAAAGAGCCCCTGTTTCTTCTCTCTATCGACGGTAAGTTTGAGATAAGGAAAAAGATTGGGCGCATATTGAATTTCATCGATAAAAAGGGGCGGCGGATAATCCAGGAAAAAGCGGCCGGCTTCTTCATTCGCCATTTTATTGAGTAAGGGATCGTCCAGGTTCACCCTGGCTATTTTGCCTTTTCCTGGTTTTACAACCGTTTCGTCAATGAGGGTTGTTTTTCCGGTTTGCCTGGGACCGGTAACAAGAACCGCACCAAAGTGCCTTCTTAACTCCTGTACTGTCTTGGCCGCGTGGCGTTTTATATACAAATTTTCAACCTCCGACTAATTTACTATTGAATGGTAAATTAGTCGGAATTGATTGTCAAGAGACCGGAAGCCAGCCGTTGCCGTCCTCCCGCATCATCATAGACAGAATGGGGAAAACTCCACTCGATCACCGGCAGCCTGACCGAAAATATCAACGATCTGGGCAAGCAGTCCACCATTATCGGCAGCATCATGAACATCATCGCGGACGTCGCGGATCAGATCAACCTGCTGGCAATGAACGCGTCAATTGAAGCCGCCCATACCGGAGAAGCCGGGAGGGGATTCGCGGTCGTGGCCGGGGAAGTACGCAAGCTCGCCGAGAAGACCCATTCCGCGGCCAGAGAAGTGGAAGGCTCCATTACGGAGATGCAGAAACTTACCAAGGTAAATATAAACGGCATGGATAATGTGATTACTTCGGTCGATCAGGTAATGGATCTTTCCCGGAAGACAGCAGCCTCCCTTTCGGAGGCCCATCTCATCGTCAAGAACGTAATGATACAGATACAGTCAATAGCCAAATCGGTGCAGCAGCTTTCCCAATCTTCCAAAAGTGTCAGCTCCCTGGTTAACGATGTTTCGGGCATCGCCCGGAGCAACAGCGGTATGCTCGCCAAAATTGACGATGATCTCAGGGGCGTACATAAACAATCGGCAGATCTGTTATCCATGGTTTCGGAACTGAGGCAGTGATACAGTCAGAATAAGCCCCGGTTATAATCGGCGGCTGCGCCATTGCGGAGCATGACCTCACCGTTATGATTTTTGCCGTCAAGGATAATACCTGTAATTAGTTTACCGGCTTCCTCCGCCGTCTGCATATGCGGACCTGTCGTGTTCCCGTTTAGATCCGTCGTCGTCCCGCCTGGCATAATACCAAAAATCTCAATCGCTTTTCCCGCCTGCCTGAAGTTCAGGCCAAGCGTCTGCGTCATGACGTTGAGCGCCGCCTTGCTCATTTTATAGGTAAACGGGTTAAAGTTATCGGTCATGCCGATCGGGATCGTAATATTCACGATACGTCCGTTGTTTTTTTCAAGCGTGGGCAGGACCAGCCGGGTGAGCTCAAAGGTACCAAAGACATTCGTCTCCATGACGTTTCTCAATTCATCCAGGGTGAACTCATAACCGGGTTTCTTCATGTCCCCGGGAATCGCCGCGTTATTGATCAGCATGGAAAGATCAGGATGCTGTGATTGAATTATTTTAACCGCCGCCAGGATGGAAGCCTGTTTTTGTAAATCGATATGTATATATACCGCCTCAATACCTTCCCTCCTGAGCTCTTCCACAGCAAGAGCTCCGCGGCGTTTATCCCGCGCCCCGGCCAAAACGGCCCACCCGTTTTTTCCCATTTCACGCGCGATTTGTTTACCAATTCCCTTGTTTGCCCCTGTGATAAAAACTTTTTTTGCCATTATGTTACCTCCATCATACGGGATCTTCACAAACCCAATTGTCAGCTTGATTACGTATTTTACAACATTGCGCTGATAGCGGAATAACGTCAAGCTAATACCTTATCGCCGTAATGTTGAGGGCAAAAATATGGCAATAAGGTACCCGAATTACTGTTGGAGATATTCTTCAATGGCTCTCCTCTGGTATGACACTCGGCTTATTACCCTGGGTAATGGCAAGGATATAACCAAAAGTCAAGATCATTTGTCAAAATAGTAAAATCATGTGCCTTTGCGTAAGTTATGATTTCAGTGTCGGGAGCATCCGGACAACCTATTGATGACCAGTGGACTGCTTCTATTTCATTTTCTTTTAAAAAATCAGCCCACCTGGGGGAGAGGTTCATGTCTACCAGGATTTTCATGCTTCAGCGAGTGCAACCTCGCGCCATTGCGAAATAGCCGCCGCGTAGCGCAGCGCTTGCATAATGTCCTCGTGTTCAAGGTACGGATAATCAGAGAGAAGTTCCTCAACGCTCACCCCTTCGCCAATTTGCCCAACAATCATACCAACGGTTACCCGCATACCGCGAATACACGGCTTGCCTCCCATCACAGCAGGGTTTTGGGTTATCCGGTCAAAATTTTCATTATGCATAATTTAAGAATAATATAAATACGTGAAAAATCAATGCCAATTTGGTGACAGTCACCTTTGCGTTCCCGAATACCTTATCGCCGTAATTTTGACGACAAAAATACGGCAATCACGTACTGCGGAATTTACGAATTTCTTGAGTGAAATTCATTAACAAGATCTAACAAAGTAAAAGGTAAAAAAGCAAGAAATCCCACTTCCTCTTTTTTACCTTTTACCGCTTACTTTTAAATCTTCACCCCTGCGCCGCCATCTCCGGAAATCTTTGTAATGAACCAAGCTTATTCTGACGGGCTTTCCAGAGATCCAGCTTTACCTGCATGGCAAGCCAGCTTTCCGCGCTGGTTTTGGTAACGTTTGCTATCCTGAGCGCCATTAGCGGGCTGCATGACGACTTTTCATTTACGAATTCCGAAAGCGCCTTCCGCGTTATCCCCATCATGCGGGCCGCATCGGTAACCGTTACTCCAAGCGGAATCAAAACGTCCAATAAAAAAACCTTCCCGGGATGAACCGGCTTTCGCAATTTTTCCATTGATTCCTCTCTAATGATAATCCAGATAATCTACTACCATCGCATCCTGACCTTCAAATTGAAATGTAATACGCCAGTTTGCGCTTACCGTTACTGTCCATGTACCGGCTTCTTGTCCTTTTAGCCCATGCAGCCGATACCCAGGCAAATTCATATCAACGGGAGAGACAGAGGCATCCAGACGGTCAAGCATACGCGCAATTTTGTCTGCATGTTCAGGCTGTATACCTCTTTTTGAACCGGTATAAAAAAAGCGTTCCAAACCTTTGTGCCGAAAAGACCGGATCATGGTTAAATATACAGTGTAACCTTTAGGGTGTCAAGGGAAGGTAAAAGATATAAGGTAAAAAAACAAGAAAATCCATCTTCTTTATTACTTCTTACCTCTTACCTTTTACTTTGTGAGCTAATAGTCCCACGCTCCGCTGAATGTAGGTGTGGCCTTTGTTCCGTCATAAGCCAGATCGTCAGTTGGTCCCGCGGTATTTTCCTTACGTTTAATGAAAGTACTACTAATAGAATCCAGCACACATACCGCATGACCACTGTTAGTTATAATTGTACCTGAACTGTTTTTTACCACATTTAAGCTGTTATTATTACCGCTAGAATAACCAGTAATAGTACCACCACCGGTTTTGGTAAAACTTCCAAACCCTGCATACACAACCACACCACCGCCGGAAAGCGAGGCAGTATTGCTGGTAATTACTGCGCCTCCGCTTATGGTGAAGCTTCCTCCATACACAGTCACCCCACCAGCAAAAATAGCAGTATTGTTGGAAATCTCCCCATTGGACATGGCAAAAAAACCATCATTACTTATTACTACACCACCACCACCACCCGAAGGAGCATTATTATTAGAAATCTTCCCACCACTCATTGTAAAGCTTCCACCAAATAATGACACCCCACCGCCACTGCCAGAGGGAGTAGCATTAGCAGTATTATTTGAAATCTCCCCACTATTCATTGTAAAGCTTCCACCAGACACATACACGCCACCGCCAAAGGGAGCAATATTATTCGAAATCTCCCCACCATTCATTGTAAAGCTTCCACCAGGCACATACACACCACCACCACCACCAGAAATAGTAGCATTATTGGAAATAACTCCGCCATTCATTGTAAAGCTCCCACCGGACAACACATACACACCACCGCCCACGCTAGAGGGAGAACCAGAAGTATTTCCGGTTATATTCGAATCTGCATTCATAATGAGCGACCCATGTGAAATTATTCTAATAAGCGCAGCGCTATTATCATTTCGCCCTTGCAAAATAATTTCATCGCCTAAAACTAAGATTACACCTGATCCCACAGTAAACATAGAGCCGGTACTGGAAAGGTTAATGATACGTTCCGACCCATTCCCAACCAGCTTTATTGTGACATTACTATAGCCGCTGTAGGAAAGAGTACGAGGGCTCAAGCTTTCATCAGCATTAGCCTCAAGCATATACTCCACATCGCTTATTGCATTCGAATCAAGCCAGTTCAATTTATCGTTAAGGGTCGCACCGGGAGGATTGGTAACAATTTGCCATTGCGCATACAGGATAACCGTATCTCCATTAACCGAAGTCATATTTAATACACTTGCCTGATTTGCGTAACTCGCGCCTGATCCATCGGCCCGGGTATTCCAACCGGTGAATTCCTTGCCCCTGGGAGCGCCAAAGGTATTGGCATTAAGCGGCTTGGATGTACCGTACGTGTGGTTTGAACTCATTGTGGAACCGGAGCCGCCATTGGCGTTGTATACGACAGTGTACGTGTTGGCAGTCCACTGGGCATACAAATTAAAAGTCCCCGCCGAATTCCTTAAATTAATTACATTTTGCCCGTTTGTGTAACTCACGCCGGATCCATCGGCCTGGGTATTCCAGCCCGCAAAGGTATAACCGGTACGGGTTATAATGCTGTTGTTAACGGTGAGGTTTTTTGCTGCATCGTACGTATGGGTCGAACTCGCAAGCGAACCTGACCCGTTGTTGGCATTGTAAGCTACGGTATACGTGATAGGCGTCCATTGGGCGTACAGGGTTACTGTCGCCCCGTTGGCCGATGCAAGGTTCTGTACTGGCTGCCCGTCTGTGTAACCTGTGCCCGATCCGTTGGCCTGGATATTCCAGCCAGTGAAGGTGTAACCGGTACGAGTATAGCCGTTAGTTGTAAGGGCCCTGGGAGCATCATTGTAGGTATAAGGGCTGTTCGTCATACTGCCGCCCGTGCTGCCGTTGCCGTTGTAAGAAACAGTGTAGCTATTGGCCGTCCACTGGGCAAACAAATTTGTATTACCCATAACGTAATTTGAATTGAAGTTCCACGTGTTTAAAGCGCCCGGATTTTCGTACCAGCTCCAGCCGTTAAAGGTATAGCCGGTCAACTGGGGATCCGTGGGCCGGGTAATCAGGCTGGGTTTGGCCACGGTCTGTTGAGCCGGTACAGGGGTTCCACCGCCGGTAATGAAATTTGCGGTGTAATAATTTGACTGGTTCCATTTGGCGTAAAGGGAGGATACCGTCCCGGTAACACCGTAATTGTCGGTAAATACCCAGGGAATAGTACACGCCGCGTTACTGTACCAGCCGCCGAAGGTATAGGTAGTACCGGTTTGGCTATCGGTCTTAGTCATTACCGGTATTGGTTCAACGGCTTTACCGTTGCTACTTACCACCTGATCCGCCGGTATAGGGCTACCGCCATTGGTAACAAAATGTACCCCGTACTGCAGCCCTGCTTGGAGCTGTATCCAGGTTCCATTTAAGAGCAGGGTCTGATTGGATATGTCGGTGAGAGTAGCGGCGGTAACGGTATTGTTTACAAAATCCCAGGGGGTAGTTGAAGTATCCCTGTACCATTTATCAAAGATCCAACCATCCCTCACCGGGTTATCAGGCTGTATTACTTTTCCGCCGTCTACTACGATTTCGTTGTCAGGCTGGGATACGGCGCCCTGAGCGATAAAGACGACTAAATAGTGGTCTACCGGAATTTGATCCCACTTCGCGTACAGGGTCATGTTGCTGTTGACCGTATCGGTTCCAAAGTCCCATTGGGTTTCAAACGTATCTGTTGTATACCAGCCCTTAAAGGCATAGAGGCTGCCTCTGCTCATTGGGGCAGGTTCCGGAACCAAGGCGCCTGAAAGTATAATCTGCGGGGAAGGGGCGGGTGTTCCGCTATCGGCGTTAAAACTCACGTTGTTTTTCCACCGCGCGTACAGGGTCATAGTGGAAGCCACTGTTGATGCCCCAAAGTCCCATTTGCTTCCCGGGGTAAAGTTGCTGTCACAGTACCAGCTCTCAAAATCATACCCGGTTTTCACCGGGGTTACAGAACTAACATAATTGCCGTAGGCCACACTCTGGGTAGGTACATTATTCCCGCCGTTCGTATCAAAGCTGACTGTGTATTGCTTGGGAACCCAGTTCGCGTACAGGGTCATATTGGAGTTGGGGCTTGAAGTTCCAAAATTCCACTTGCTTTCGGGAGTTAAACTGCTGTCCGAATACCAAGCGTCAAAGCTATAGTTGACTTTGGCCGGAGGATTTACTGACGCAAGCGTAGCGCCAATATCCACGACCTGGTTATCAGGCTCTGGGCTGCCTCCGTTGGGATCAAAGCTTACGGTACATCGCCATTTCGCGTACAGGGTCAGCGAACCCAAAACGGGGTTGTTAAAATTGTACGGCGAACCAGAAAATACCGGATTATTGTACCATCCGCCAAAAGTGAAATTATCCTTCACTGGATAATCGGGTTGGTTTAACGGAAGGTTCGCGGGCCACGTTAAATCTCCATACTGTGAATCATCGTGCGCGCCGTTGAGTTCATACCTGACGCTGTAATAGGTAGTACTGGTATCTGTACCGGTAAACCACCGCGCGTTCAGCGTCATATTACCGTCAACAGTTTGATTCGCGAAATCCCATTGGGTGTTGTAATCATCGGTGTACCAAAAGACAAACGTGTTACCGGCTTTGGTGATGGTAGCCGCGGGCCGAGTAATGGTTTCTCCCGGAAGTACAATCTGATCCGGTATAGCGGTTCCCCCGTCACTGTTAAAATCGACCTTATACCCCCACCTCGCATACAGGGTTATCGTCGCGTTCGCGTCTGCAAGGTTCTTCACACTCTCTTCGTTTTTGTATTGAATTTTTCCGTCCTGTGAAGCCGCCCAGCCCGCGAAGTACATATCACTGTCTTCGGGCGCCGTAAACGCGTTTTTCCGCAGAATTTGGGGTACGCCGAGGACAAAATCCTGGCGCTGCATCACTCCGCCGCCGCCGTTTGCGTCGAAGATTACCGTGTAACTGAACGTATCGCTGTTCATCTGACAATTATTGAACAGTACCGCCATGAGCAAAAATACGAATATCGTTACTAGGCCGAATTTCGAGTTTTAGTGAAGCCATAGCTAGCTGAAACGCTCATTCCCCCATATAGTTAATTGACCACTAAAACCTATAGGGAGGATGAGCGTTATGAACGAAACAATGTTAACCAC
>Ga0123357_10003247_pt1 | contig 18545 bp, 13 predicted proteins | sample TergutEmb28metaG_FD_89873 | JGI IMG/M metagenome (GOLD analysis project Ga0123357, IMG submission 89873) | Embiratermes neotenicus P4 segment gut microbial communities from Petit-Saut dam, French Guiana - Emb289 P4 | ecosystem: Host-associated > Arthropoda: Insects > Digestive system > Gut ...
CGGGCGTTACGCGCGATAAGGAATATGACCTGACTACAGGCAAAGCCGGCAGCCGGATTCTGTATTTCTCAGCAAATGTCAACGGCGAAGCCGAAACGGTACGGATTATCCTGAAACCGAAGCCTCGCCAGAAATTATTGGTTTTCGACAAAGATTTCAGCGACATTCAAATCAAAGGACGCGCGGCCAAAGGAATTACGTTAACGAAAGCGGAAATTCACAAGATTTCTTTGAAGCAAAAAGGCGGCTCGACTTTAGGCGGACGTCAGGTTTGGTTCGACCACGACGTTTTACGCCTCAATTACGATGGACGCGGCGACTTTCTGGGTGAATTTTTTGCCGATGACTTGGTTCTGATTGTACAAGAAAACGGTGAATTTTACACCACTAATTTTGACTCCGGTAATCACTACCAAGGACAAATCAAAGTAGTAGAGAAATTTGATCCGGGCAAAATCTGGTCGGTTGCCTTGTACGACGAGGATCAGCAAGGTTATCCCTACATTAAACGGTTTCCGTTTGAAATCAGTAACAAAAAACAAAGTTTCTTGGGTGAAAATGCGGCTTCACGTTTGATTTTATTGAGTGACACCGTTTATCCGCGGTTCGAAGTAACCTTCGGTGGAAATGATGCTTTCAGGGAAGCTCTAATCATTGACGTGGAAGAATTCATCGGGGTGAAAAGCCTCAAAGCCAAAGGGAAACGAATCACGACTTACGAAGTCGCTGAAATCCGGGAAATTGAACCAACCCGCTTCCCCGAACCGGACCCGGAAGATTTACCTCAACCGGATATCGACATCGAACCGGAAGAGGATGATAAACCTGTAGCAGAATTGATTGATGAGATTACCGGGCAACAGCGGTTGTTTTGAATCGCTGACTGCGTTAGCATAATTACGGATTACGAAACAACGTTTTTAATTTTTCCCTTTTATAAAATGAAGAAAATCAGCATTATAACAGTACAAAATATCGACATTTCCATTTCAACGGAAAATAATGTTGATTATATTTGCCTTACCGATATGATAAAAGGACAAGAGGGCGAAGACCATATCCGAAATTGGATGCGCAACCGCAATACACTTGAATTTCTCGGTGCTTGGGAGATGTTGCACAATCCGACATTTAAAGGTGTCGAATTCGACACCTTATTACATGAGGCAGGCGCAAACCGTTTTAATATGACACCGCGAAAGTGGATTGAAGCGACCGATGCTATCGGTATGATTTCCAAAGCAGGACGAAATGGTGGAACTTACGCTCACAAAGATATTGCTTTTGAATTTGGCTCGTGGCTCAGTCCTGTGTTTAAACTCTATTTGATTACCGAATATCAGCGACTTAAAGAAGCAGAAAGCAATTCAATGCTTGGCGAATGGAATGTAAAACGAATACTTAGCAAAGTTAATTATACACTTCATACAGACGCTGTTCGTGATTTTGTAATTCCAAAAATTGATGTTGAACGCGAACAAGCGTATGCCTACGCAGACGAAGCCGATATATTGAATCTTGCTTTATGGACTTGTACAGCAAAGCAGTGGCGAGAAGCAAATCCCGAACACGCCAAGAAAGGTTTGAACATACGAGATACGGCAAGTATTAACGAATTAGTCGTTTTGGCAAATCTCGAATCATTTAATGCAGAACTTTTGAAACGCGATATGGACAAAGCCTCGCGATATGCTTGTTTGCAAGAAATGGCGGAACAACAATTGATTCGTCTTAATGCAATAGATGCCGAAAAAGGATTTAGAAAATTGGAAGTAAAAAATATTGTAACAAAGAGAAAATAGTATCAATAATTATTTTAACTAATGATTTGTCGTCCTGTTTCACGCCTTTCTTTTCTTACGGCTTCCACTTCTGCTGTTATATCATCCATTGTTAATTCGCAATCAAATAGAGAATTACGCAAATACTTAACTTTATTGACAAAAAGGATTTTTTTGAGTTCGTTATCTATTTTTATAGTATCCACACCGCACAAATACAAATTTTTCCAAAAAAGAACAGTGAATATATCCGAAAAATTTTTATTCGTTTAAGTGTAATTCAAAAATTTCATGTATATTTGTAAGTAATAATAACATCCGAAAATCAATATAATACCATTTGCTGAAAAACAAAATAACATATATCTTATTTCTGTTCTTACTGACGGCTTTTTCGGCCTACTCCCAAGAAACCAAACCCATCCCATTGACATATCAATCAACAATGGTGGGTGTTGGAACAAGCCATGTTTATGATTCATATCTTTCCCCGTTGAAATACAGTGGAACAAATGTCGGATTGGTTTACGAACAAATGCGCATGATCGGCATGGGAAATGGAAATCTTTCGGTTCAACATCAATTTTTTATAAATTATTCCTATACGGAAAACAGCACGCAAACGGCATCTGACCAAACCGGATGGTTTGAATATAATTTCGGATTACCTTACCGGTTCAATTTAACTGATAATCTACAGTTATTTGCAGGACCCCAAGCCGGCGTTATGCTCGGATTTATTTACAATAGCCGGAACGGGAACAATCCGGCTTCGGCAAAAGTGAATGCCGACGTAGGCCTTTCGGGAATAGCGGCATACAAACTGATGATTAAATCGCAACCGATCCGTTTCAGGTATCAACTTAATTTGCCGGTGATAGGTGGTCTGTATTCTCCGCAATATGGAGAATCTTATTACGAAATCGGAATGGGGAACAGCGAAAAGTTGTTTTATTTTTCTTCGTTCCACAACTATTTTGCATTCAAGAATATGTTGTCCGTCGAGCTTCCTTTGAATTGGATCACGATTCGTGCAGCTCTGGTCAATTCGTTTTATCAGACAAAAGTCAATGATTTGGTTACGCAATCTCGTTCTAATACATTTTATGTGGGTATTTCCAAGAATTTTTATGTGGTGAGCGGAAGAAAGCCGAATGACGGAAAACATTCCGGGGTTTTTAAATAAATCAAACGATGAAACAAAAGAAAAAAAATAATCGGAAAGCGTTTGTTACAGGCTTGATTTTTTTGGCAGGGATATTTTTCGCGCTGTTTTCTTGCATACATATAGACGAATATGATAACAATCCCCGCGGAAATTTCGAAGCCCTCTGGAAAATTATGGACGAACATTATTGTTTTTTCGATTACAAAGGAATTGATTGGAATAAAATCCATTCGGATTACGCAGAAAAAATCCAAGACGGCATGAACGGCGGAGCGTTGTTTTCGGTTCTGAATGAGATGCTTCAGGAATTGAAAGACGGACATGTTAATTTATACACCCCGTTTGACGTTGGGCGTTATTGGAAATGGTTCGAAGATTATCCCGCCAATTTTGATGAATCCTTGTTAAATAATTACTTAAATTCGGATTATTCGATTGCCGGAGGCATTCGGTACAAAGTTCTGGAAGACAGTATTGGTTATTTATATTACGGAAACTTTTCGTCGGAAATAGGCGAGGTAAATTTAGATTACATCATTTACAGAGTGGCTCCTTGCAGAGGGATGATTATTGATGTCAGGAACAACGGCGGCGGACTGTTGAGCAACGTGGATAAACTTGTTTCCCGTTTTGTAGATGAAAAAACATTAGTCGGTTACATTCAACACAAAACCGGAAAAGGCCACAACGATTTTTCAGAACCGGTAGAACGCTATATCGAACCTTCTAATCGGTTACGTTATCTAAAACCAGTTATTGTGCTGGCAAACAGAGGTTGTTTCAGCGCTACCAATGACTTTGTGAATGCCATGCGCTATTGTCCGAATGTCCGAATTTTGGGTGATCGCACGGGTGGCGGTAGTGGTTTGCCGTTTTCCTCGGAACTGCCCAACGGTTGGTCGGTACGATTTTCGGCCTGTCCGATCCTTGATGCCGGCAAACAGCAAATCGAATTCGGAATTGATCCGGATATTCATGTGGACCTCTTATCTTCGGATTCGACAAAAGGAAAAGATACGCTAATCGAAACTGCAAAAAACCTTTTAGAGCTATCGACAAAAATAAGCGCTAAAACATCGACAAAAACAATCCGATATCATGCGCCGGCAAATTGAAATGTTTTGCGACATACGAATTGACCAATTTCCCGGAGTACATGTAGAGTCCTGAACGGAAAACCGGATCAGACTGAGCGATTCCGGTAATTCCCGATTCTCCCATCCGGATAACTAAAGGTGTAAAAATATTGCTTAATGCCATGGAGGCAGTTCGAGCGACTCTTGAACTTATATTGATTGCACAATAATGGATAACTCCCCCTTTTTCAAATATTTTCGGATGTTTTTCGGGAAGAAAACAAGTTGTCTCAAAACAGCCGCCTTGGTTAATCCGGAGGTCGATGATCAAAGAACCTTTTTTCATACGACGAATTACGTCAGCCGAAATCAGGTAACGAACCGACTCATTAATACAGGGCAAGGCGCCAATCACCACATCGGCTGATTTAAAAGCATTCATCAATACATTCGGCTGAAAAACAGAAGTAAAAATCGGCATCCCTAATTCTCTTTGCAGTTTGCCGAGTTTAAGTATGTCGTTGTCAAAGACTTTGACTGTAGCGCCCAAAGCTAAGGCTGCACGAGCGGCGACTTTTCCGGTAACTCCTGCCCCGATAATAATTATCTCTGCCGGTGAAATGCCGGGAATTCCCCCCAACAAAATGCCTTTACCTCCCGATTCATTGCTCAGTAATTCAGAAGCAATAGAAATAGCCGCAATTCCTTCGATTTCCGAAACAGAATCTTGCACCGGGAAATTCCGGCCATCGGAAGATATTAATTCATAACCAATTGCATTAACAGTTCTTTCTGCCATGGCTTGAATTAATTCTACCGACATATCAAGGAGATAAAGCATACTGTAAATGGTTGCTTTCTTTTTCATCATGGAAATTTCTTCCGGAGTAGGTGGAGCAATTTTAAAAATCAAATCGCAGCCGAATACCTCTTCTTTAGTTGCAATTTTTGCTCCCGATTCGGAATAATCCGCATCCGAATAATTAATGCTCGCGCCGGCTCCAGCCTCAAGCAGAATTTGATGACCGGATTCGACAATCATGTCAACCGCTTCCGGTGTAAAAACCAAACGTTTTTCATCCGGCCGGTCTTCTTTGGGAACTCCAATCGTCATTGGAAATTTTGCGCCTGAAATTTCTTTCAGCAATTCCTTCGGAACACGAAGCGGTTCTTTTATGCGTGTTTGCGTTGTTTTCATGCTTGAATATTTTCAATTAACTGTTCTATTTTCACTTTGAAATTTTCGCTCGAAAAAGGGGCGTCAGTCTCAAAAATGAAATTCGCTTTATTGTAAAATTTTTCTCTCTTTTCTAAATTTACAGCGATGAAATCTTTCATTTCTTCCGCATTTTTCTCTTTTATCAGAGGACGTTGTTGTTTTCCGGTTCTTAACCGTTTCGCCAATTCTTCCACGTTCACTTTCAGATATATGGTGGTTCCTGCTTGATTCATCACATCCATATTGTCAAAAAAACAGGGTAAACCTCCGCCTGTAGAAATCACGACATTTTCAAAATCAATGATTTCGCTCAAAGCTTTCCGTTCAATTTCCCGGAAACCGGCTTCCCCTTTTTCTTCAAAAATAGCAGATATGCTTTTGTGATAACGATTTTCAATAAACAAATCCATATCAATGAATTGCAGGTTTAATTTCTTTGCCAACTGTTTACCCACAGTGGTTTTCCCGGAACCCATATAACCGATTAGGAAGAATTTTTGTTTGCCAACCATTTAAGTATGTGTTTAAAAGCCGTTACAAAATTAAGAAATTTTTTGTACCTTTACCTTTTAAAAGTCCAAAATATGTCACAAATAAATAAAGAAAGTCTTTCGGTTGACGCGTCTTGTTTGGGCAACCCGGGGAAAATGGAATATCGTGGCATCCATACAGGTACGGGTAAAGCCATTTTTCGTGTAGGACCCTTTGAAAAAGCAACCAACAATATCGGCGAATTTTTAGCTATTGTTCATGCTCTGGCTTTATTGAAAAAACAGCAACTTGACATTCCTGTTTATTCCGACAGTACGAATGGAATGCTTTGGGTTAAACAGAAAAAATGCAAAACGAAATTACAGCCTGTCGAAGAAAACAAACCTGTTTTTGAGTTGATTCGCCGAGCGGAAACTTGGCTTCAAAACAATACTTATTCCAATCCTGTTCTGAAATGGGATACAAAAAACTGGGGGGAGATTCCGGCGGATTTTGGGAGGAAATAAAAAAGAAGCAAGGCAACAAGCGATAAGAGACTATACTCTACCAGACTGAGCTACATCTTGCGATGGCAGGATTTGAACCTGCGACCCTGGATTAAAGAATTCCGAAGTAACCCTTATCTACGGCACTTGCTTCTATTTTAACTACATTTCTATTGCTTTGATCTCTTTCAAAGCATTACTTCCATTGTCTATGGCCGACAAGACGTCAAATATTTTATCCGACCAACCTGCCAACAAATATACATCTTTATTTGTAATATCCAATGGAATCTTACCATATCCCGACAAATCAAACAAATATAGCTTGGCTTCGGGAGCAATGGACTTGTATTCTTTCCAAACATCTTTTATTTGTGTATTATAACCCCTGCTGTCCCACAATTGGCAATCGGTAAATATCATGATCTTATCTATCACCTTTTTACGGTCAATTAAATCTTTGATTACCAAATATCCGTTCGTAGAATATCCAACTTCGCCTTCCCGCTTGTAAAAAGCGTCCACATTGGATAAAACGCCGCTATCCGGAAGATTTACTATTTTCCATATATCTCCGAATATTCCGGAAACAACGTTCTTACAACGGGATTTTAACAACATTCCAAGCATCAGTCCTATATCATAACTCATTATTTTGCTTTTCGGAGAAATTACATGCTGCATAGAGCCTGAAACATCACAGGCAACCAATACCTTTGTCGATTCATCAAATCCATTGATATTACTTGCTGAAACTTTTACCGCCTCTTCCAATGCGTTCATTACTTTAGAGGCATAACCGGAATTGATTTGCGATAATTCTCTGTATGCAGCTAAAAATCTGAACGGTAACTGTTTGGATTTAAGAACTTTTTCTCTGGAACTGATCGTCTCACAGACATGATTGATATGATTCACAGAAACTTCCGCTTCCAGAATGTTGCGTAAATTACGCAACAGAGCCATATAACCAACTTTCCCACTGTCAATCAATTCTTCCCATTTCTGAGTGAAAGCCGCTTTTTTAACTTCTTCCGATTCAAACTTGTTTTGTCCCAAAGCAGACAATTCGGTTTCCCAAGTATAAGGCGTTTGCAAAGAATCGTTTACTATTTTGTTGAAAATCAATTGTTGTTCTTCATTTTTCGCTTTCGGGTGAACTAAAAACAAAGCGTCTTTCAGTTTAATTTCCGCATCACGATTATATTTGGCAAACTGATATTCGTCGAATTTATTAAAAGCGTATTGTAAACCGGCTTGCAATTGTTTCGATAAGCGATTCAGCTTTTTATTGCCTTTCCGTTTGTTTGCCGTTTGGTAATAAGCCAGCAACTCTGTGATCTCATCAACGCGCTGTACAATTCTATTTGTCATTTGGCTTACTAAGGCATCCCCGGAATGTATTTTTGCTAATTCGACAGTCAATACTAAAGGGATGGAGCGGAGATTCATCTGCTCGCGAGCATAAACTGCCAAACGAGCCACCAACTGCGGGTCATTCTCTTGAATCAACTGACACAGTTTTTCCAACCGGTTGGAAGCGCTTTCATAAAACTTATCGCTTAAAGTGGAAGTTACCACAGAAGTGTATAAATCCCATTCCGGAGATAATTGATAAGCAGGCGCCTGCTCATAATTTTGAACTTGATTTTTACCTTTACTAATAGCATTGAACTTCACGGCTTTCAATTTTTTTTCGTTTAATGTTACAAAGATAAATATTCTGCAACACAATCTTTTTATGTAATGAAAATATTTTTTATCTTTGCTAAAATTTTTTAATAATCAGCTGATTTACAAATAAATATTTTTTGAAAAACAATAAATTATGGGAGAAAACATTATTATCTTAAAAAGCGCATCAAAAGCCGAACAATACGAAAATCTATTGCCGCAAATAAAAGCCTTGACAGAGTCGGAGACCGACCTCATCGCCAATTTAGCCAATGTGGCAGCCGTTTTGAAATCGGCATTTGACTTCTTTTGGGTTGGATTTTACTTGGTTAAAGGAGGAGAATTAGTGTTAGGCCCTTTCCAAGGCCCGGCGGCGTGTACCCGCATTGCATTCGGAAAAGGCGTTTGCGGAACAGCTTGGAAAGAACGGCGTACGATTATTGTTCCGGATGTTGAACTATTTCCGGGACATATTTCTTGCAGCAGTGAATCAAAATCGGAGATTGTTGTCCCTTTATTCCGTGAAAATGAAATCATAGGAGTACTGGATATAGATAGCGACCGATTGGATACGTTTGATGAAACGGATGCCGGGTATTTGGAGAAAATATGTACTACAATTTTATTTTCTTCGACTTCCCTTTTTTAGTTTCATTCTGAAACCGGTCAACCGAAGTAACTACATATTTATATTTTGTTTTTCCCTTGTCATAAGGCAACCAATAAAAAATATCCCGCGTGATAGATACAATTTTTGAAGGATCTGCTAAATTGGTTTTCTCTTTATCCTCAAATCGATAGATAACGTAATATTGCGCCTTTTCAGGATTTATAGGGTCTCCGTTTCTTTTCCAATACAGAAGATAACCGGAAGGAGTCCAATCCGCATTTAAACTTTTCACATCTTTTGGCGCCTTTTTGCGTAGATGAACGTAAGCCGGAATCAATGCCGGATATTTTTGATAATTGTTGTTCAAGCTATCGGCTATTCCTTGTACATTAGAAATCAGGCTGTAACCAGGCCACCAACAGTTTCCGTCGATTCCGGGGAGCGTTCTTTCCAATTTCATCTTGGCAGGCAGTTGATTTTCCTGAGGATTAACCAGATCCGGTGTTTTGACCGTGCGATTAACATCTTGCCCAATATATAATTGCGCTTTTGTTTTCTGTTTGCTCCACCAACGGATTAAAGTATCATAATCGGCGGCAGAGTGCCCTATTTCCCAATAAATCTGAGGAACAAGGTAATCTATCCAACCTTTTTTCGCCCAAAGCAAAACATCAGCGTAAAGTTCATCGTAATTTTGCAAACCATTGGTATTGCTGCCAGAACCGTCCGGCGTATTTTTTTTATTCCTGTAAATGCCGAAAGGACTGATGCCAAAACGCACCCATGGTCTGGTCGCGGCAATAGTATGTTTTACCTCTTCTATCAACCTGTTCACATTATCCCTTCGCCAATCATCCAACTGATTGGGCTTGAATCCCTGTCCGAAAGCGTACCTACTAAAACTGTCATCATCTTTGAACCGTTCTCCCGAAATTGGGTAGGGGTAGAAATAGTCGTCGAAATGAATGGCGTCCACATCATAACGGCTTACGATATCTTTGATTACAGCACAGATATATTTTCTGTTTTCAGGGTTTCCGGGATCGAAAAAGATTTGTTTTCCATATTTGATAAATCGTTCGGGATACCGGTAGTAAATATGTTCGGGAGCCAAAACATCGCTTTCTGAAGCCGTTACCCGATAAGGGTTCAGCCAAGCATGAAATTCCATATTCCGTTTGTGGGCTTCCTTTATAAGAAATTTCATCGGGTCGAAATACCCGAGAGGCGCTTGTCCTTGGGTTCCGGTCAGGTACTTACTCCAAGGTTCAATATCGGAATCATAGAAAGCATCTGCAGTAGGACGCACTTGAAAAATGAGCGCATTGATATGATAAGTTTCCAGACTGTCGAGCATTTTTATAAAATATGCTTTCATCTCGTCCGGTCGCATAGCGGCGTACTGACTTTGACCGATAACATGTATCCAAGCTCCGCGAAATTCCCGTTTCGGTGCATTTTGAGTAAACCCGGAAAAGGAAAGGAAAAGGAAAATACAAATAATCAAAAAGTAACGTTTCATGGAATATAACTTTTGTGTGTTTTTACTATACTGCAAAGTTACCGATTCTTGGTTAAAACAGCAAAATAAATATCTTTTTTTGATATATTTAATCCATAAACAATCCTTATTTTAATAAAAACATTTTTAAAATTTTTACAAAGATATTGGTTTTTTAAAAAAACAAAAAGAAAAGCATTAAAAAGTATTGTAATATGAAAAATAATGTATTACTTTGTCCAAACGATTAAATATTTAAGTTTGAATAAATGAAACAGTTTATTGTCATTTTCTTTTCCAGTATTTTTTTGTGTTCCGGAATGTGGGGACAGTCGGAAAACAAAATTCGCCTCAATGATAACTGGCGATTTCTCAAAAGCGATATAGGCGGTATGTGGGAAACAGTTCGTCCCATCGCAAAACCCGACGATCCGGAAAACTTCCCTGTTTGGGAAAATGTAACGCTGCCCCATTGTTTCAATGCAACCGATGCCGTCGATCCCGACCAGAACTATTATCAAGGTCCGGGCTGGTACACCAACCGGATTGCCATTCATAATCCTTATTCTCAGGGAAGGACTATTCTTCATTTCGAAGGCGCCGGTCAAAAAACGGATGTGTATGTGTATATGACCAAAGTGGCTTCTCACGTCGGAGGCTATGATGAATGGGACGCTGATATTACAGATGCCGTCAACGCTTTTTTGGAAAATAAAAAGTTGGCGGACAGTTTCGAAGGGAAGGTGCCTGTTGCCATACGGTGCGACAATTCGCGCGATGCGGAGCGAATCCCTTCCGACATGTCCGATTTTAACATCTACGGAGGTATTTACCGTTACTTGGATCTTGTGTATGCGCCTGCATTGTCAATCGATCAACTGCATGTAAAAACAGACCTCAATTCTAATTTTTCCGAAGGAAACATTACTCTTAATCTGAAACTGTTGAATCATACCAAACTCCCGGCGACTCATCTTCTGATTGAAATTCGAGATCCCAAAGGAAATTTAGTTGAGAAACAGGAGAAAAATATTTCCGTATCGAGTGATGAACAGAACATTTATTCGTTAATAGTCAAAAAACCGGTATTGTGGTCGCCCGATTCACCGCTGTTATATACTTGTGCGGCAACTGTCACCGGTGATTTCGGTTCAAATACGGTTTCCGAAAAATTTGGTTTCCGGAAAATCGAATTTGTTGAAAAAGGGCCTTTCTTTTTGAATGGGAAACGATTATTGCTACAAGGGACTCACCGTCATGAAGATCACGCCGGAATGGGCGCAGCTATGACCGAACCGGTGATTCGCCAAGAGATGCAGCTGATTAAAGATATGGGGGCTAATTTTATCCGGCTCGGGCATTACCAACAATCGTCCATTGTATTGGATTTGTGCGATAGTTTGGGCATTATGGTTTGGGAAGAAATTCCCTGGTGCCGTCCGGGCGGTGTAGGCAATGAAAATTATCAAAGACAAACCCATGATATGCTTACTAATATGATCAATCAACATTACAACCATCCGGCGGTGATTATGTGGGGATTGGGTAATGAGACCGATTGGCCCGGAAATTTCCCCGTCTTCGACAAAGAAAAAATCCGTCAATTCATGTCCGAATTGAACGAGCAGGCTCATGCAATGGATTCTTCACGTTATACCACCATTCGCCGTAATGATTTTGCCCGCGATATTCCCGATGTATATTCGCCTTCTATTTGGTCGGGTTGGTACAGCGGCATCTTTACCGATTACAGGCAAACGACGGAAAAAGAGATCGAGAAAGTAAATCGGTTCTTTCACGCCGAGTGGGGGGGCGACAGTCATGCCGGACGACATTCGGAACTGCCCGACAGCCTATTAAAAATCACGTTAGATAATTATAGCGGAAAGATTCCTCCGCCCGATTCCGTTTTTGTTTCTGCCGCAAAGCTATCGAAAGCTAATAACGACTGGAGCGAAAGTTACATTTGCAACCTCTTTGATTGGACATTGACGCAACAGGAAACAATGCCGTCTCTCAGCGGCGCCGCTTTCTGGATTTTCAAAGATTTTGCCACTCCTGTCCGTCCGAACAATCCGATTCCATACGTCAATCAAAAGGGAGTAGTCACGCGCGATTTAATAAAAAAAGAATCTTATTATCTCTTCCAGTCCCGTTGGAGTAAACAACCTATGGTTCATATTTACGGACATAGTTGGCCTATCCGTTGGGGTAAAGCCGGAGAAGAGAAAATGGTGAAGGTTTATTCCAACTGCGACCAGGCAGAATTGTTTGTAAACGGGAAAAGTTACGGCATTAAAAAGCGGAATGTATTGGACTTTCCTGCAGCAGGATTGCGATGGAACGTAGTATTCTCTCGCGGTGAAAACGATATAAAAGTAGTAGCCAAGCAAGGAAAAAACAGTACCCTTACCGACGAAATAAAGCAGGTGTATCAAACCGAACCCTGGGGAAATCCCACACAATTAACGCTGAATAAGATAGAGCAGAAAGGCGATGTGGCTACCCTGGAGGCAAAAGCGCTGGATGCAAAGGGGAATCTGTGTCTGGATGCACGGCAACAAGTGGCTTTCGGAATTACCGGCGATGGAACGCTATTGGACAACCAAGGGACGCTTTCCGGATCACGAAAAATAGAACTGCAGAACGGCAGAGCCATTATTCAAGTGAAATGTAACGGGGGAAAAATCGTTGCCAGCGTTCAATGTAATGGCATTCCAACAGCTTTTTACAATTTCTGATCATCTTCTATTTTCAAAACCACGCTTGCCCGGTTAGCTTTTACATCCGGGTTGATTCCTATTTGCATGAGAAAACCGCCGGAATAGGTTTTTCCTGCCTGTAAAGTTGATTTCGTATCCGGATAAAGATTGATTTCCGTAATCTTGTAATTCTTTTTGGCGTCCAATCCTTTCAACTTTATCGGTAAAGCGCTTGAAGCGCCATATCTGTTGCCAACCAAATAGTTGAACATTATTGCAGAATTTTTGGATTCATCAACGTACATCAATGAAGCCACATTGTTGGAGTACGGATCGGCTAAACGGAACAAGTCGCCCTGCCAAACCGTCTGTTTAATTGAATTATAAGTAGTTATTGCCTGTTGACAGAATTGGAAATCTTTCTCATTCAAATGACTTACGACAATATCAAATCCCATTTTCCCCATCATGGCAACATCAATTTTGAATTTCATCGGTTGCTTTCCCCAATCTGTCACGTGACTGCACGATGCTATTGCAGGATAGAAATAGGAATTTTCCCACTGAATAAAAATTCGTTCAAACGGATCGGTGTTGTCGCTGGGCCAATATTCCGTAAAATATTGCAAAATCCCGTAATCCATTCGTCCACCGCCGCCGGAACAGAGCATAATCGGCAATGTCGGATATTTGCTGCGAATGCGATCCAACACACTGTATAATCCTTTTACATAATCGACATAAAAATTGGACTGATTTTTCTGTGTTGAAGTATAAGCGTTGTATATCACCGAATTGCAATCCCATTTAATGTAGGCTAATTGGGGATTTGTTGTCATCAAATTATCCACAATTCCGTAAACAAAATCCTGTACTTTCGGATTGGATAAATCCAAAACCAATTGATTTCTAAAATAATATTCTTCCCTCTGCGGCTGTTTAATCACCCAGTCGGGATGTTTTTCGTAAAGTTCGCTTTTGGGATTAACCATTTCAGGTTCAAGCCAAATTCCAAAAAGAATGCTGTCTTTGGTTGCTTCTTCGACAAGAGAAGCGATGCCATTCGGCAGTTTTGCCTTGTTTTCCTGCCAGTCGCCCAAGCCTGCCTTATCGTTGTTGCGTGGATATTTATTGGCAAACCAGCCGTCGTCGAGCAAAAACAAATCAACGCCTAATCGCCGCGCATCTTTGAATAATCCCTTCAATATGGTTTCATTGAAATCGAAGTGCGTTGCTTCCCAATTATTCAATAAGGTGAGGCGGTTCCCATTTCCATTAACTAATTTAAAATTCTTCACCCACCGGTGGAGATTCACACTTGCCTGTCCTTTCCCTTTGTCTGAAAAAACGGTTAAAAAACAGGGCGTTACAAAATCCTGCCCCGGTTTGAGAACATAATCGGAAGCATAATTATTTATTCCCGCAATAACCCTCAGATTGTTTTTATAATCCAACTCTAAATCAGCGCGATAGTTTCCGCTCCACTCAATAGCGCAGAACAAAACATCTCCTTCATTTTCGGTTGCCGGTTTATCGAAAGAAACCATAAAAACAGGCGGTTGAAACAAATCAGGCCTTGTTCCCAACTTTGTATCCAACGTTTTAATACCGTGAGTAATTTGAGACTCTTCGGGTTGCATTTCCTTTGCCCAGTCACCGTGAAACTGCCTAAGCCAAAAACTGTTAGCCCTCAGATACAAATTGGCGGAAGCGTATTTATCCAGCGTTACATCGCCCTTTTCACCGTGCCGGATAACACTCCATTGTTCAATAACATTTTCTTTATTATATGCCTTATAATTCAATTGAACAGTGAAATCATAAACCGGATCTTTCAATGTAATTGTATATAACTTAATATTATCACCGAGTGTTTGAACGTTTTTAGAAACATATTTCAAGTCGAGTGATTTATTTCCGTCAAAATGCGTTACGCTGATTGCCGGTTCCATCAGATTGCGAGAGCCGGAAGGAGTATAAGCCGAATTGAGTAATCCGGTATAATCCGATTGGCGGTATTCACCGTTAATTTGCTCATACTCTTTCTCATTATTCAGTTTCTTCCCGTAATAAATAAAATGAAGATTATTCTGATTATCCACCTGCAATACCATGGCATTGTCTTGTGTTTCAACAGGAATAACGCTTTGAGCCGAAGCAAGCGCCGGATAAGCCATAAGTACAAATATAATTGTACAAATTTTTTGATTAATGAATTTCATGATGATTGATTTATAACAATGCAAAGATAATAGATTTTTTTAAATCATTGTGATCCTATACCGTCCATAATTTGTTTTATTCACAAAAGAAGTATATATTTGCGCTGTGTTGTCCAACTGTATCCTAAAGGATAATTCCGTTCATTTAACAATGAGTCATCTGTTATGAATAAAAAATTAATAATCAGTTTATTGTGTTTGTTCCCTCTCTTATCTTGGGGACAAATGTTGCCTTATCAAAATCCGGTATTAAGTTCGGAAGAGAGAGCGAAAGACTTGCTTTCCCGTTTGACATTGGAAGAAAAAGCTACATTAATGTGCGATATTTCTGAAGCCGTTCCACGTCTTGGTATCAAAAAATTCATCTGGTGGAGCGAAGCCTTGCACGGCTATGCCAATATGCCCGGCGTAACAGTTTTTCCGGAACCTATCGGTATGGCGGCTTCATTCAATGACGATTTAGTGCATCAAGTATTTGACGCCGTTTCCGACGAAGCTCGCGCCAAATACAACGAAGACCGGCAGGAAGGCAGGGAAATGGGACGATTCCACGGACTTTCGGTTTGGACGCCGAATGTAAATATTTTCCGCGATCCGCGCTGGGGACGCGGACAGGAAACTTACGGAGAAGATCCTTACCTGACATCCCGCATGGGCGTGGCTGTTGTCAACGGTTTACAAGGCCCACGGGATGCCAAATACAGGAAATTGCTGGCTTGCGGTAAACATTACGCCGTTCACTCGGGTCCCGAATGGGCGCGTCATGAAATAAGCCTGAACGATGTTAGTCCACGGGATTTATATGAAACTTACCTCCCTGCCTTCAAAGCTTTGGTGCAAGAAGCGGACGTTCGTGAGATAATGTGTGCTTATCACCGTTTGGACGACGAACCCTGCTGCGGAAACAACCGATTGATGCAACGTATTTTACGCGATGAGTGGGGATTTAAATATGTCGTTGTTTCCGACTGTGGAGCGATTGCCGATTTCTGGACGAACCATAAAACTTCATCCGACGCCTTGCATTCGGCGGCAAAAGGAGTTATTGCCGGTACGGATGTAGAATGCGGCTTTGGCTATGCCTATTCCGAAATACCTGATGCTGTTCGTAGAGGATTGATTACGGAAGAAGATGTGAATCAAAGCGTTTTTCGCTTATTGACCCAACGCTTTGAATTAGGTGAGATGGATAACGACAGTATTGTCCCTTGGTCGAAAATTCCGGCGTCGGTACTTAACAGCGCCCAACATCAGAAATTGGCATTGGATATGTCTCGTCAAACCATGACGCTTTTGCAGAATAAAAATAATATTTTACCATTGAATAAATCAGGTGAAAAGATAGCCGTTATCGGGCCAAACGCCGATGATAAACCTTTAATGTGGGGAAATTACAATGGAACGCCTGTTCAAACCATTACGATTTTAGACGGAATCAAAGCCAAATTGCCTGCCGGGAAAATTGTTTACGATAAAGGCTGCGATCTGGTCGATAATATGATTACAGACAATATTTTACCTCAATGTTCCATTGACGGCAAACAGGGTATTCGGGCAAGTTATTGGAATAATAGAAATTTTGAAGACAATACGGTAGCTATCGATTACCACGTCGATCCGATAAAATTGACTACATTAGGACAACACACCTTTAGTCAAGGGGTTTCAATGAAAGATTTCTCGGCTAAATACGAAACGATTTATAAACCGGTCGAATCGGGAGAAATTGCGATCCGTATTGAAGCGCTCGGAGGTTGTTCTGTATTAGTCAATGGCGAAACTGTCGATCAAATTGCAAATTCCTGGCGCGTATCAAATGCCCGTGTTCCGGTTCAGGTAGAAAAAGGGAAAGAATACCGCATTGAAATTCGTTATACTTATGATTCGGATCGACCGAGCGCAAGTTTGAATTTATCTATCGGGAAAGAGCATCCGGTAAATTATGATGAATTGGTGAAAAAACTAAAAGACATAAATCTGGTGATTTTTGTCGGGGGTATATCTGCTCAGGTGGAAGGAGAAGAAATGCCTGTCCTTCTTCCGGGTTTCAAAGGAGGCGACCGTACCGACATCGAATTACCGGCATCGCAGCGTAATTGCTTGAAAGCCTTGAAAGCAGCCGGTAAGAAAATCATTTTGGTAAACTGTTCCGGTTCGGCTATCGGATTAGTTCCCGAAACGGAAAGCTGCGATGCGATTCTTCAGGCTTGGTACGCCGGTGAATCGGGTGGGCAGGCAGTTGCCGATGTTCTGTTCGGAGATTATAATCCGGGCGGAAAGTTACCTGTTACTTTTTATAAAAATATCGATCAAGTGCCTGATTTTGAAAATTATTCCATGAAAGGACGCACTTATCGTTATATGACGGAAAAACCTTTGTTCCCTTTTGGTTACGGGTTGAGTTATACAACTTTTGCCATTGGCGAAGCAAGTATGAATGAAAGTCATAATACTATTACGATTCCTGTCACTAATACAGGCAAACGCGACGGGACAGATATTGTACAGATCTATCTGCGCAAATTGAATGATCCGGACGCTCCGCTCAAAACCCTCCGGGCATTTCAAAGGGTAGAATTAAAAGCCGGACAAACGAAAGAAGTTGTAATTAAACTTCTGCCATCAACATTTGAAACGTTTGACGCTACCGCTAACAAAGTAACAACACTCGTCAGCGGAGCATACCAATTACTATATGGCGACAGTTCCGACGATAGTAACTTAAAAGCAACGGATGGTGTTTATATAAGAAATTTACATGAACATTAATAAAATCAATAGGGTAAAAATTTTAATAAATATGAAACGATTGGTGTTATTTTCATGCTTTCTGTTAAGCATGGGATTATCTGGTGTTGCGCAACCAGCTCAAAATGCGCCTTCGGCAGCATCAAATGCCATCACGAGGGATAAATCCGGCGTACATAATGGGTTTGATTACGAGCTTTGGCACGATAAGGGTAAGGTAAACATGACCTTAGGCGAAGGCGGTACTTTTAAGTGCAGTTGGGACAGTATAAACAACGCCTTGTTCCGTACAGGTAAAAAGTTTGACGAAACACAGACTTACAGCGAACTTGGCAATATTTCCATGACATACAGCTGTGATTATCATCCGGTCGGTAGTTCGTATTTGACTGTTTACGGCTGGACGGTCGATCCGCTTGTTGAGTATTACATTGTCGAAGCTTGGGGCAACTGGCGTCCGCCCGGAGCGGAGTCCAAAGGTACCATCGAAATTGACGGCGGAACGTATGATATCTATGAAACCACCCGCGTTAACCAGCCTTCCATTGTGGGCAACACGACTTTTCAACAATATTGGAGTGTCCGCACCGATAAGAGAACAAGCGGTACCATATCCATTAGCGAGCATTTCAAAGCGTGGGAAGCCAAGGGAATGAAATTAGGAAAAATGTTTGAGGTTGCACTTTGCGTCGAAGGTTATCAAAGCAGTGGAACCGCCGATGTTCATGACTATACTTTGACTATCGGCAACACTACTCTTGGCGCAAAAAATGAATCGGGAAGCGCTCCTGTTTTCAAACAGTTTACTTATCAAGGGGATGATCAGGTGTACAAAGATTATCCTTTGAAGCCGGATGAATTTTACAC
>Ga0123357_10003248_pt1 | contig 18539 bp, 7 predicted proteins | sample TergutEmb28metaG_FD_89873 | JGI IMG/M metagenome (GOLD analysis project Ga0123357, IMG submission 89873) | Embiratermes neotenicus P4 segment gut microbial communities from Petit-Saut dam, French Guiana - Emb289 P4 | ecosystem: Host-associated > Arthropoda: Insects > Digestive system > Gut ...
CGTTTTGGAAGGATGGCGTTTTTCCTTTTTTTATGGAGAGTGTGTGTTTCCCAATATTTGTTTGTAGAGGGAATTTTTATTTTTTTTGTAATTTTTTTATTTTTTTTGGGTTTTTTTTTTTTTTTTTTTGTAAGTAGTAATTACATTGGAGTCCTACAAATCAAAATTAAATTTTCCCACCACTTTTTTGTGTTATGTACTATACCAAATTTCTTCAAATTCCATTCAGTGTATTGAAAGATTATATTTGCAGACACAATCTCATGTATGTGCACCTTCAATTTATGCAGCTAACACATAATATTTATAAAAGTGACTTCCTGCAGGCCAGATGACTGATTTTGATCCCTGAAACAGGTATTTTGCTTGTCACCCAGCTTGCTGTCAAATGAGGTCTTGGTCAGAAGTAGACTTGCTGGATCGTGAAGTACACCGCTCACATACATCTGCTGTTGAGGTTAAGAATGTATGGAATTTTATTTCTGCTGCCCCCTACATTTTCAAATTATTACTGCTTTTATTTTCCACTTCGTTAGCTATGGGGAACTTTGAGTTTTATGGGGATTTACAGATGTCTTCTTTTCCAGTATAAGAAAAAGTTTTTTAATCTGGCTGTATGATACTGACAGCAAATACATTGAGACTTTATCCCTACCATCTACTAAATTGATTTATGAACCTTGAAGATGGGACTGATAAGTTGTCCCGAAATATCGTTAAGGAATTACCAACACACGCTGCATAATATCACAGAAGAGCGCAGGTCTTATCTGCTACGTGGTGGAAACCTGAAATCATGCATCTCTTGTCACGTTTGTTTTGGTGGGATTTATTTGAAATTGGAAAAGACCCAATAAGAGGGGGGTGGGGGAGTTAAAATACAGAGTAAATTGATGTCTGTATGCATGCCATGTGTACATATAGGGGAAGTAGAGGAATAGCACCACTCATCCTTAACCTCGGCACCGGATGGAGTGAATGGTCAGCTATATGCTCAGGCCACTTCACTCCTTAGGAAAGAACTCCTGGTGGCACTGAATGAAAGTTAAATAATCCCCATATTATTTATGTTTGATTTATACTGCTGCATAGTCTGATTCAATATGTGAGAACTTGAGGAGAGATGAACAAACAACAAACCCACTTGCACTCCGGTAGACTGGTAGGGGAGAAGTGACTCCCACATAGTTACAGTGAGCATGCAGACAATCCCACCTGATGCTGGTTAGAACAGCCTCAAGACATTGTAGACTGTGTGAGGCAAGCTTTATGTGTGTGAGTGTGTATGTGTGTTGGAAGCATTATGCTCAGTAGTGATATGTTTCATAATAAGTTAAACAGTTGTTATTTTTACTGTTCATAAGTTAGACTGGTTTCCCTGCAATGAAGAAATCTAAGGAAGGCAGATTTTATACCCGGAAGGAGTCAAAGGTGATTGAATTGAATGGTGGATTTGTCATGTGTTATTTGTATGAAGTGCATAAAATAATTTTTTTCTGTTTGTATTATAATCTTTGAAACCATGAAATGGATTTTGTTGGAATTTTGATTAATTTAATTTTAAGTTTCATATTTCTATTTGATACTTGAATTGAATTCTTCTTATTTTATAAACAATGACTCATTATACTGAATTAACTGATACATAACATAATGACATGTTCCTTTAAGGTGTGAAAAATTTATTTGAAGCATTTTGCACTGTGATAAAAAATTTAAATTGCAAGGAAAAATAATTCATGTCTGTATAATATGACTAACTTCACAACAGGATGTTGTTATTTGCAATAGAGGAACATTAAGATAATTGCAATATCCAACATGACAAAAATGCGTTTGTAAACTGTGGCTACTCCAAAATGTAATATTTAACAATGCTGTCAGTTGCTGAGATTACATAGCATCGGTGATGGATGGCTGGATGAATGAATGAATGAATGAATGGGTGAATGAGAAGCATTGAGGGAATGATACTAACAGTATGACACTGTAGTACTCACAGGAAATCGTGTCCCAATCCCAGTTTTTTCACCACGTTTCCATCATGGACTGGCCTGGGATAGAACCTGGGCCTGTTGGTGAGAGATTGGCAACAGTGTTCTGAGTCATGTCATGGTCCTCTGTACACTATTAACCTAAGACCTATACCACTGAATTTGATTACAGTGGGCATTGGTAATTGCAGTTTTCTGGGATCATGCTCAGCTCACATGACATTCTATGGAAAATTACTGTCACGGCACACCGGAATGTCCAAAAATAAATTGTGCCACATTTGCCTTCATTGATATATCACAGAATCCTTTTTTTTTTTTATTTTTACCCCATTCTGAACCACATTGGGACTGAAATAAAATCAGAAGCATTTTATTTCATTTGGTTATTAAAAAGCATGAAACTGAGTATGGCAAATATGTTTTAATTTTATGGAAATGGGAAGAATCATATGAAATTCAGGGAATGCCAGCATATATAAGATAGCAGAGGGGTACAGGTATGTTTAATCACACTGTGTTTGCACAGTGGCAGCATTTCTAACATTTGGGAGCTACACAGCTTGAATCTTGCTGTAGATCCAGTATTCTGAATGAGATTTCCTTTGTTTTCCTAACCCCCCTGTATCATGCACATTAATCTTACCTTGACCTAGAGATGCACAGTTGATACAGTGTCATAAAAGCAGACAGGACAGCTTGATCAAAAATTATGTCAGATAATGTTGAATTTGTTTTAAAATTGAGCTCAAATGTGCGACTTAAGTTTCTGTGTGTTATATTCTGTCTCTTTAATGAAATGAAAGACATAAAGAATAGAAGAGAAATATAGTGATACCCAGTCATAGCTGCATGTTGAGTGCCGTAATTGATTGTACATTAGCCCCTTTGGCTAAGTATACTTTATTCAGACAGAAAAATGTTGTAGGAGAACTTACAAGGTCATTTTTATTTACTGGGTGATGTCATATGTAATTTCTTCTTTGACATGATATACTTTGTTTATGTGTAGAGTTTCTGGTTCTGAAAAAATGCTGAAAGCGACTGAGTTTGTAAATATTCGTAACATAGTAAACCGTGGATACTTAAAGTGTGAATTGCTGGAGGTATAGTAATGCTGTTTGCATTTAAAATAAGAAAAAATTGAAGAGGTAATTGGCTCTGTGCTACTTTTTGTTACTGTCAGCACAGTGTTGTGACATCTTATTCATTACTGGCATTACCAGTGTACAGTATATAGCACAGTGTTGGCAGTGTCTAATGTATTTTGTATACAATATATCACATGCATGCGCACACTGTAACAAAATGCAGAGCTGAGGTGTAGATTGAACTTGTTTGAATAGGATATTTGTGTAATGTATCAGGTTCTCTAGTACTGAGAGTTACATAATTTATATTTTCTGTTGTTAGTGAATAATATTAATGTGAGAAATTGAACGTTTTGTTACTGACATTAATAATTTGTTTTGACAGTTGCTGGTATCTCAGATGGAGCCTCGACCGATGCGAACATTCCGAACTGAATTCAATATTTTTGAGTCATCTACAGCAGATACCACAGACTCCAGAACTGTTCATTACACAACACAGTCAGAGTGAGTATTGCTCATATTTGTACCTTGAACACTGGCACTTTCATTTAGCAGTAGTTGTGTGTTTCCTCTTTTCCTCCAGGTGATCTCCACCAATATGTATGCAGGTGCACACATGCAGGCGCATGTGTGGGGACCAGTTGTATTTAAGAACATGTAGGGAAAAATTTATGGAGAGCATTTTAACTTTCACCTTTCCTTGACTGCTGTAATGATTGTAGTATTATACAAGTTAGATTTAGTTTATGTGGCCCAATATACATGCTGCTAGTAACAGTATTATTGATATCCTTATGATCAATTTGTATATTTAGTATTGTTTGAAAATTTGAATAGTGTTTGGACATCCTGCTCTTTATGGTTAATGGAAATATATTTCATGATTTTCATGTTTCTAAAGTGATATTAATGGTGAATAATTGATAATTTTAATATAAGTAGCAGTATCCTTAGTAAACAAGTTAGTCCAGTGGTATTGAAACTATGTTCCACAGGATGCTAGGGTTCTGTTGGTGACTTTCAGGGGTTCCACAAAAAACCTTTCCTTTATGGTGGAAGTGGTAAATGTAATTTTGATTATTTTAATTTTCCATGTTTCTTTTTCCTCTCCATCTGTTAATATAAGTAAATAAAAACTGTTTGTAAATTATCACTTTCTGTTTGTAATACGCAATTTTTGTTGGCATTTTCCTTGAATTGAATGGTGTCTTGAACACTGTGTGCTTGTTTGCACTTGTTTTTACAAGTGTCAACAAAATTTAATGCTCAGAACACGTAATGAAAGAGTTAAACATTTGTAAATTATGATGACAGGTGGTACAGCTATCATGAAAGTTTATGTTGTAGTTTGACTTGAAAGTATGTTCAGGATTTATTTTTCAGTAATAATAATGACCATTCGTATAATTATTAATGTGCTGCTGTCTGAAAATGGATATTTTCATGTAAGTTCTGGTATGGTTTCATGGAAAAGGCATCATTTACAAACTGAAGGATGAGTATGTCTCCTAAAAATAATTTAATTTCATTGCTTGCACTGGTGTTTGGTTCTGGATTCTGTAACATAGCACTTGTGTGTAATAGGAGTATAAGTGATAATGTGTAATGTAGTTTCTAAAAACTAATATGGTTGTGAGTTACAAATTTGAGAGAACTTTGTGTCATCGATATATTTTTTTTGAGGGTATGTGATAACACAGGTGAACACATTATTTATTCAGCAGATATTTCCACCGTGTGAGTACCTCTGCTCATCATGACATCAACCATACAAAAGCATTTGCTGATGACCCTCACAGTAGTGCAGCATCACTTGTGACTGTAACCACATCAAGTGGACCACCTACAAAGAAGCGTTCAAAGCCAGTCTCAGACACTACAGACTCAGCAGCGTTTACAAAAGGAGGGACCAGCATCTATTCTAATGCTGTTGTTTCAACAAATGGTGAGGCTGGCTCTGGACTGAGTCCATCCAAGATCCGTAAGGATTCCCCTATGAAATGGTCTGGAAGCTCAATGCAGTTTTCAGAGATACGATCGCTGAAGAGGATACACAAAGTAGAGGAAGGAATTGGAACTGATAACATTATTGAAAGTCGAGGGATAATCCATCCTTCAACTGGAGAGATGCTGACTGTTGGTGATGCCATAAGTCTTCGAATTTTAGATGTAAGAACAGGCCGGATAGTGACATCACCAGATGGGCGATCACCAACAGTCAGCATTGAAGAAGCTGCAGCTAGAGGCCTTGTAGATCCTGCTTTGGCAGAAAGGCTTCTTGGACCATGTGGAATTATAGAAGATGATGGTCAAGCGGGACGACAACTATCACTCCTGGAAGCAATACAACGTGAACTATTTGATGCAGAACGAGGATTTATGACTTCGGCAGAAGGACGGGTAAAGGTAATGTATACTAGTGATGAGGACCAACACAAAAGAATTAGCATTGCTGAAGCGGTCACAAAAGGGATGGTTAATCCAGAGACAGGGCAGTTCATAGATCCAACAGGTGGGGAACAGATGTCATTAAAAGAAGCATTTGCAAGGAATTTAATTGATAGGGATCCTACAGGAGAAAAAGGAAAGAAGAAACTAAGTAATGTCGGAATTTGTCTATCTGATGCAATTTCTCATGGCTTAGTAGATGATCGCAGTGGACAGATTGTGGACAGAAACTCCGGTGACAAATACCCACTGGCGGTTGCAATTAAAAGAGGAATCATTGACCCAGGTGTAAGAGAGGTTGTGGATGCCTCTGCAGACAACAAAGTTACTGTTTCTGAAGCAATTGCTGGTGGAATTCTAGATCCAAAGCAAGGGAAGTACATACATGGAATCTCACAAGAAGTTCTTCCATTGCGAGAGGCAAGGAGGAGAAAGTTAATTATTAAACCAATGACATTAAAAGACTGCAGTGACTTGGAGTTGATAGATAACACCGGAAAGATTCTTAGCCCCTTACACAAAAACAAACTTCCAATTCTAGAATGTATAGCAAGAGGTGTCCTTGATTCAGATAATGTGAAAAGTGTTACAGATACAAAAACGGATAGTTTAATGACACTGTCTGAAGCACTGGCTGAAGAAATAATTCTCCCAGAAGGAAAATTCAAAGATGTATCAACAGGAGAAATTTGCACAATTCCAGAAGCTGTGAACAGGGGATTAATAACATCGGTATCTGTGAAGTCAATCTTTGATATTGATGGGTTTAAAGACCCAGATGGTAATGACTTTGTAAGTCTTAATACAGCAATAGCAAAAGGTGCTTTGAGCATGAAAACTGGTGTTGCACTGTTTGTTGTTGATCCAAAACTGGGAAAGACAATTTCTTTAGATCAAGCTGTGAAACGGAATCTTGCTCGCCCGGAAGTTTTGGAAATGTTGAGCAGGAAAATTGGTATCAGAGATAGAGGGAGGGAACTGACTGTTCTAGAAGCTGTTGCAAAATGTTATCTTGATCCTAAGACTGGCCAGGTATTGGATCCAAAGAACCGGAAACCCCTCCCCTTGGATGAGGCTGTTCGGCGTAGACTGATCTCTCCTGAGGGGGCTGCTTTGTTGGGGAGCCTCCTAGCTATTACAGTCACAACACAGACTGTCACAAAAACCATAAAGCGTTACGTGACCATTACTTCCAGTGGTGTTACTACATCCGATATTAAGATGACGTTTGGTGAAGCAGTCCGCCAAGGTTTGATTGATGAAACTAACCAAACTTTTAGGGACCCAGATACAGGTAGGGTGCTGTCTGTTCAGGATGCAGTGGATGAGGGACTAATTGGCTTCCCATCTCCTGATGGCAGCCCAAATCATTCACCTACAAGACCAGAGTCTTCAGGTTCAACCTCGCCCACAAAATCTCCCAGTGTAAGTCCAGTGAAGATTAGAAGCCCAGGCAGTGTGTCCCCTGTGAAAGAAAAATCCTTAGATCGTGGGCAGCCCATATCAAAAAGTCAAAGCCCCGGAAGCTCATCACCTGTTAAAGAGCGAAGTTTTGATCACAGTTTGGTAGGATCTCCTGTTAAAGGGAGAAGTCCCGCTGTATCTCCAGTTAAAGAAAAGCCAAACTTTGACATTGTTGTTAGTAAGGCGAGAAGTCCTTCACCTAAAAAGGGGACATCATCACCTAGAAGAGGTTCACCTCCTTTGAAGCAGAAACTGCAACAGTACCCAGATGAGGATGTTGTTGATTCCTCTGTTTTTGGTTCATTTCAGTCACCAACTTCAGTCAATATACCTTTTTATAAAGCAGATTCTGCAGAATTTCTGTCCAGTGAACGGCAAGCAGCAGCAATGGAGAAACAGGTGTATGAGCTACCCCCTGATGGTTGGTACCTCTCTGAGGCAATTGAGCAGAGATTGTTTGATCCGGTTACTGGTTTGTTCATTATCCCAGGCACAGACAGGCTTGTTTCATTTGAGGAGTGTGTAAAACTTGAGATTATAAATCCAGCTTCTGCACTTGTTATTGATCCAAACAATGGGAGAAGGATATCTTTAATAAGAAGTTTAGACAAGAGAGTGTTGGATGGAACTGGCCATTATGCTAGTGGAGGCAAGAAACTTCCAATGAAGGAAGCTATCACCAAGAGCTTTGTGATCTTAGAGGGAAGAATGGACCATGATCATACATCTTCACGACTCATCCAGGTTACAAAAATTACTGGAAAACCTGATCTTGTTGAATTGTCAGATGTTGGAAGTGGTTCTGCTGGAAATCCACCAACATTCACAGAAATAAAGAGCTCCAAGCCTGATGTGTCCAACCTAGAGCCCTTGCAGGTTGCACCTGGCATCATATATGATCCTGCTACATCATTAGTCATTTCCACAGAGTCTGGCAAAACAGACAGTCTTCTTGCAGCTGTGAAGACTGGAAAAATAGAGCCAAGGGTGGTGAAAGTGAAGGATCCTTATACTGGAAAGAGTCTGAACATCAATGAAGCCATGAGGAAAGGAATTGTTGATAAGGAAACTGGGGATTACAAAGATAAAGCAGGACATAAGATTCCTTTAGCTGAAGCTGCCAAGTTTGGAGTGTTAGCTGTTGTGGGTTCACCTCTTGTTGCTGCTGCAAAAGCTGTCAAAGTTATCAAGAAGGCTTTGGTTTCCGATCCAAAAACTGGTGATGAAGTCCCAATACAAGTAGCTTATGAACGTGGCCTTATTGATGAAGAGACTTTACGTAGTTTTGAGGCTGCAACAGAGCATTTTGTAGAAGGAACTTCTCCTGAACAAGTAGTTACCACAAAGACAGAAATAGTATCCACATCTGTTGTGATCCAGGATCCAGCTACTGGAAGGGAGATTACAGCCCAGCAAGCTGTTGAAAAGGGGCTGCTCACACCTGAGGACTTGAAACAATTAATGGCAGCTGCCCAAGATGGAGTTGAAAGAGGCGGACCAGTCAAGACAATGAGCACAACAGCTATACCACTGGATGATTACGATGATGATGACCGACCATCTGCTGGAGAACGTACACGAGGACGAGTGACAACAGAACCAAAATACAAAGTTTCAATAGGCAGAGCAAGGTCTTTTTCTCAGAGTCCTGAACGTGAAGCAAAACCAGTTGTTCTGCAGAAGATGCGTAAGAAGATTGTGAAACCACGTGATGCCATTGAAACAGGAATGATCGACAAAGAAACTGCTGACATTTTGGAGAAACCAGAGATTTTTACAGGTTCAGATGGGGAAAGTTTGAGTTTAGCAGAGGCTGTGAGCTGCAACAAGCTTGATGGAAATAAGGGTGCAATATTAGATCCCCAAAGAGGGGATGTCTTGACCATTAAGGAAGCCATGGACCGTGGAATACTGGATCCTGCAGGGCCCTCTGGTCGTCTTCTCATTCCCATAGCTCGTAGTCTGTCTGTTCCAGGCTTGTTGGAACAGGGGCTAATGGACCCAGATGCTAAAAAAATTGTACATCCAGAAACAGGAACACATCTGTCATTACGTGAAGCAATTGTGTGTGAGATTGTGGATCCCTTGTCAAAGATGGTAGAACCATCAAGTGGCATTAAAGTGACACTGGAGGAAGCCATAGCCAAGGGTTGTATAGATGATGATAAGTCATTGGTTAAGACACCAAGTGGTTCAGTGGATCTTTTCACTGCAGCACAAGACTTGAAGCTGTTTGAGGGAAGTCCTCATGAAGGTTCAGTTACAGGACTGCCTCCTGCTGGAATGACATTCCCTGTGGCACTGAGACGTGGCTTAGTAGATCCAGTAACCAAAGAAATTTTGCATCCTATCACAGGTGTTAGAATACCTGTTGAGAAAGCTATCAAAGAAGGCTTCATTATGTCTTTGCCATATCCCATGTCACCATTTAGTGTGGAACTAACTCAGGCCTTGGACAGCAATCTCATTGACAGAGAGAAAGGAACCTTCCAAAACCCCAAAACAGGTGAAGTGATCCCAGTGTCAGAAGCTGTTGAAAGTGGTATACTAGTCATCAAACCAGTACCACAGCTCGTTACATTTGAGCCTTCTGGAACAGTCACTGCAGTGACTGAAACAGTGACATCGTATCATACTATCACAACAAAGACAATAGAATTGAAGCATGGCTATATATTGGTTGGGCCAGATGAAGTAAAACATACTCAGACAGGAGAAATAATACCACTTGATGTAGCCAGAAGACAGGGTATAGTTAAAGATGAATCAGAAACGAAAAAGGAATTCACAACAAGGGAAATTAAGATGTCATTTTCAGATGCAGTAGCTCAAGGATATGTGGATCTTGATGCTGGCACATACACAAATCCTTCAACAGGAGAAGTAATGAGCATTTCAGAAGCCATCAGACATGGCCTACTGGATACTGCTGTGCCTACACAAATTTCAGAAGAGCTCACAGATTCTCCCACAGGCAAGAAGGTCAAGAAACTAAATCCAGTAGAAGCATTTGATACACTTTATGAAGAGAAAACTAAGAAATTTCGTGATCCAAATTCTCCAGCACAGACTTACACATTTAAGGAGGCTGTGGATAAGGGAATTATTGACCCTGAAGCTGTTATATATGATGTTTGTAGTGGGAAACCCATTACAACCCGTGAAGCGGTTGAGAAGGGAATGATAGACCCAAGAACAGGCCAAGTTAAGGACACCAAGACTGGAATCAGTGTTAATGTAAAAGAAGCTGCAAAACTAGGACTGTTGGCAGTCGTAGGTGCTCCAGTTCTTGCTGGAATGGCAGTTGTGAATGCTGTAAAAGGTCTGAGTAATAAGACTGATAAGAAATCCCCTGAGATATCATCTGTGAAGGAACGGATTAGCCCTTCAAAGACATCACCAGTTCAAACAAGCGCCATAACACCAAGCAGGAAAAGTCCTCCAAAATCACCTGAACGTCAGAAGAGTCCAACTAAGTCTTTAGAAAAGGAGAAGAGTCCTATCATAACTATTAAAACAAAGGCCAGAACGCCGTCTCCAGTGAAGGACACACTTGTTGGGCTGAAGATGCCATTGAGAGAAGCTATCTACGACGGGCACATTGAACCAGAGAGTTGTAGTATTGCTCTACGAACTTCAGATGGGGAGGAGGAGCATATGACAGTACAGGATGCACTGGATAAAAGTGCTGTAGCTCTAAAGGATGTTGTGCAGGTGTTCAGTAAGGCCGAGGTCGGTTTAGTGGATGAGAAAACACGGTACAAAGTTAAAGTCACGAAACATTTGAATGCTGAGAACTTGGCAAGTGATGGTGTCTACAATTTGGATTCTGACTCATTTGTTGACCCCCTGACAGGAGATGCAATAAGATTTGAAGACTTGGTTCTCAGGTATGATGTATTTGATCCAGACTTTATTGCAGTTAAAGATCTTACAAGCCGTCCCGAGACTTACGTTTCTTTACGGGAAGCTTTGGAAGTGCCTCTTATTGACAAAATCTCTGGTCACATGGTGGATCCTCAAACAGGAAAACGTGTACCTTTTTTTGAAGCTGTGAAATTAGGCTGGATTGTTGAGAAACCTGGCCAAAGTAAGCCAAGCAAAGTAAAACCTCGGCCATCCCTAACATTCCAAGAAGCTATTGATGCAGGACTATATGATCCTGGAACTGGTGATATTCAGGATCCTAAAACAGGAGCTACATTTAGCTTTGTGGAAGCATTAACAAATGGAGTACTGGATCCTGTTTCAGTGAGCATCCGGAATCCAGAAAATGATGATATTCTTCCTTTATCTGAGGCTGTGGAAGTTGGAATTGTAGATCTGAATCGAGGTGTGATTGTGAATGTGGAAACAAGGACAGAGGTGGAGTTCAAGGTGGCATTCCTGCAAGGGTATGTAATTGCAGGACCAAGAAAACCAGTGTCGTTAGAAGCTGTAATAAGGAAAGGGCTTTATAATTCAAAAACTGGAATGATTACTGATCCCTTGACACAACAAACTGTAGACGTGGAGGAGTCTGTAAAGCGAGGTTTGGTTGATGCATTTGTGACAGAATGCAAAGATACCAGGTCCAATTGTCTTGTCTCTCTTGATGATGCATTGTCAACTAAACTGTTGGATCCCAAGACTGGCAAATTGTGTGATACAACTAATGGGACCCTACTGACACTAGATGTGGCTCTTGATAGGGGTTTAATAGTTACCAGCAAATTTAGTATTACTCTAATTGAGGCAATCGTACAGGAATACTATTCTGCACGCACTGGAAGGGTATCAGATCCAGCTTCAGGAGATGAACTTACTGTTCAAGAAGCTATTGAGCTTGGCTTTGTGGATTGTTCCTCAGTTAGGGTAAAGGATTCACATCAGGACAAAATTGTTACTGTTAAAGATGCTACAGCATCTGGCCTTTTAGACACTCAGAAAGGGATACTCACCTATCCAACACCAATGACATTAGATATAGCCTTTGAGAAAGGTTATATATTAACCACACGCAAACCCTGGTCCTTGCAGGAAGCTCTTGCTCAGGGTTGCTATGATCCTAAAACAGGACTGATGGTCATGAATGGAGATGGTGAGCGGATGACATTGGATGAAGCTATTAAGAGAGGTGAGATAAACAGGGATGCTCTCACAGTGAAGGACCCTCGTTCTGGTGACATAATCACTCTTGGAGAGGCTGTTAAAATTGGTGTTATTGATCCTAAGTTAGGAACAGCAGCAGATCCTACAAACGGTGCAGAGATGCATTTCTATGATGCTCTAGAACGTGGACTAATTGTACCTGCCAAGAGAAAGTTCTCACTACCAGAAGCAGTTTTCAAAGGATTTTATGATCCCAAGTCAGGGAAGTTCACAAGCCCAGAAACTAGGGAGAAACTGCCAACAGATCGTGCTATTCGAAGGGGTATTATTGATCCCGCATCGACTTTAGTCAAAACTAGTGGTGGTAGGGTCACTACATTTGATAATGCTGTTGAGGAAGGGATTGTGGACTCTAAGACAGGCACCATTGCTGGAGCTGGACGATTTGGCAAGAAGATGGATTTCCAAGAGGCATTTGAACAGGGCCTTTTGATTGAGGTTCGGAGACCCATGTCTCTCAGTGAAGCTCTTCTGAAGGGAGTCTTTGATGAGGAGACAGGACAGTTCTTGGATCCATCTAGTGGAGAGCATCTTACATTGGCAGAAGCAATTGAGAAAAATCTAATTGATTCGGATTCTGTCCATGTTAAAGACACTCGTAGTGGATTTTGGAAGAAAGTGTCCCTTGCAGAGGCAGTTAAGCTTGGATTCGTTGATGGCAAGACTGCAAAGGTTAAAGACTTTACGCATGGAAACCTGGAGGTAACAATATCAGAAGCTTTTGATTTGGGTCTGATTGTTGATAGCAAAGCAGCAGTATCAATACAGAGAGCTATTCATCAGGGACTGTATGATGAAACAACAGGAAAACTGACAGATCCCAATACTGGTAGAAAGATAACTCTCCATGAAGCCATTCGAAGGTTTATTATCAATCCACAGCTTCCTTGTTACTGGGAGAAGAAATCTGAACGTCTCCTGTCTTTGGTGGAAACATGTCGTGCTGGAATCATTGATAGACGGGCAGGCACGTTCAAGGAACCAGGTGCTAACTGTACAGTTTCTCTGTCTGATGCGATGGAACTTGGGCTGATTGTTGATATTGAAAGTGCAGGTTTTGGACTTTTTGAAGCAATTGTCATGGGACTGTATGATGCTGATTCTGGTTGTTTTATACATCCATCTACTGGAAGAAAATTGATGTTGTCTGATGCCTGTAAAGAAGAATTAATAAATCCCCTAAAATCAATAGTTAAACACTCCAAATCTGGTAAATATTTCAAATTGCCTGAAGCAGTTGAAGCAGGTCTCATAGATGAAGAGCAAGGTGTGTACAAGGTACCTGATAGTAAGAGAATACTGACTCTGAAAGAAGCTAAAGAGAAGGGACTCATTGTCACATCACAGAAACCACTTTCAGTTGAAGAAGCAGTGAGATGTGGACTGTACCGACCTGAAACAGGGAGATTTACTGATCCTGATGTAGGAGATCAGTTAGACATTGCTCAAGCTTTGATTCATGGCTTGGTAGATGCAAATACTACAGCACTTAAAGATCCAGCCACTGGCCAGCTGAAGAGTCTTAACTCAGGTATTGAGGATGGATCAATAGATGTCCCTCGTGGTCGTATTGTTGATCCTAAGACAAGGCGAGCATACACCATTGATTCAGCCTTGGAGAGGGGTCTGCTAGTCACTGTTGAACGACCTATAACTTTCCAACAAGCTGTGCGACGTGGTTCAATAGATTTCCAGCGTGGAACATTCAAAGACCCACGAACAATGAGGGAATGCACATTAGAGGAGGCAATAAGGTATGAACTGATTGATCCTGAATCTGCAGTTGTTAAGGATCCACAGACTGGACGTTTTCGCACACTCAAGAAAGCGATAACAGATGGAGTGATTGATATGAACAAGAGGGCTGCATTTGATCCTCAGACTGGGAAGGTTAAGCCATTGTGCATTATTTTTGAACAAGGTACCGTTGTGTTTCTTCGTGAGCCACTTACATTTGATGCTGCTATTGAACAAGGACACCTCAATGTAGTAACTGGAAAATTCACTGATCCACAATCGAAAGAAGTCCTGACATTGAAAGAAACAGTCTCTCTTGGACTAATTGATCCAGACTCAGCTCTGATTAAAGATAGCACAAAGAAGAAACTTGTAAAACTGCCTGAAGCCTTCCGTAAAGGTCTAATGGATGCTGAGAAAGGTAATGTTCTAGATTCTGCAACATCACGTTTGTATTCCCTATCAGCTGCAATTGAATCAGGTCTTTTAACAACACCACGCCGAGGGCTGTCACTAATTGAAGGTCTGCAGTTTGGTCTTTATAACCCAACAACAGGTGGATTTACAGATCCATTCTTTTCCTCTGGAGTTATTGACAGGCGAAGGTTAAGGCTTGAGGAAGCTATTGAGTCAGGCTTAATTGATCCATCATCAACTGTCGTGAAGGATGCTGACAGTGGCAACATATCATCATTAACAGATGCCATTTCAGTCAGCAAAATTGTGGATGCGGCAGCTGGGCGGATGCTGGAGACATCAACAGGAAAAAGCATCGACTTGCTTAAAGCACGTGACAGAGGATACATTCTCGCTGCAGAAGCACGAGTAAGTACTCTATTACTCTTTTTCTCACAGAGATTAACTATTTTGTGGTCCTCTTATGTTCATACATAATTCAAAAGACTTCAGTCTTATTCACTGGATACAAGTTTACTTGACATTTCTTTTTACTGAAGTCTGATAAGAAGTAGTTTAAAGACCTTGGAACCTCTGATCTCTTGTGATTGTATCGAAATGTCATTCCTCTTGTAAATTGGACTTATTATGGAATTTAACCACTGTTTAATGTCAGAGGTCATGCCATTTCACATTCTACTGTTCAGTGATTTTTGGAGGATCCATTTACTTGAAATTTGCCCTTAATCATCCAGCTAATCCCAAGTCATTTGACTGAGCAAGCTGTTCAACCATCTTGTATGTTTGAACACTGGAAAGTATTTGTGGTCTTGTCTCATTTTCCAGAATTCTGCAGTTCTTAGTTTTGAGGCTTTCATTAAAAACACTGAACTGTGCATTCTGCTGTAGTAAAATAAAAATAAAAGCCTTAATTTCCTTTGGAAGTTACCAAGGTCCTTTGATTTGAATCACATTTGTTGTTTTACAAATTATTTTGTTAAAGAGGCTTTAATTTAGTTCTTGTTTAATGTTCACTGTGTGATTTCTTCCCTCATGATATGCATTAATGTGAAGCACAAATACGTACTAGTTTGTTGCACGTTTGGGAAGGTCTTTAGTTTCAGAAATGTGCTTGATGCTGCTACAGCTTTTGTGATTTTTCTTTCAAACACTGCATTAAAAAACATCTTATTTCCAACATGGTACCAAATAAAAAATTACTAATTTAAAATACTAATTAACAATCAGTAGAAGAAGCAACAAATTGTTTATTTATGCAACCTATTTTGTAGGGTAAATTAAATGTTTAAACTATGTTGCATTCTCTAGGAATCACAGTTTTGATTCAGAAATTACACACTTTCAATTCATGTGAAACAGCTTCTTGCACTGAGTTGACTAATATGCTGCCTAAGAGCATAGCTTTGGCTTTGACATATAGATATATATGCATTGGTTATTGCTTAAAATCACTGTTTGCATGATATTTTGTTATGTGTTGGGGCTTCAAGCTCAGAACCAAGCTCCCACTTTACACAGGTCTGATTGTTATAAGAATAAATTCAAAACAAAACCTTCATATGTTACTGCAAGATTTTGGTTCACAGTATTTTTTTGCATTTGTCATGTCTGAAATTGCTTTTATTAAAGACAGCTTAAAGATGCATGGACAGAGTATTGGGTCAGTACATAAGTATGTTGTGTATTAGAGTCAGATACCAAAACAATACCAAATATATGTTTTTGTATCTGATAGTAATGTGTTGAGGACATGAGTGGCGTATGTCAGTTTTGCAAATCTGCCCATTTGTTGTGCTTCCAGTGCTTAATTATTTACACTTAGTCTTGTCACCAGAATGATGATGTGCATGATGAATGTACCCATTTATCAGGATGCAGCTGGCATTTTGGGAACAGACATTAGCCACTTTTGCTTGTGAATGTATATTCAGTTTCAGACTGGAAATTTTTAATCTGATTCAAATCTCTTTCAGTTTTTTAGTTTCAGGTATTTCATGGCATACTTTCAGACTAAACCATTGCAAAGTATTACTCTGTAATTGGGTGATTATTGGATATTGGATGGAAAATACATGAAAAGAGACTACACTGTTTTTGGGGGCAATGTTACTCATGCAAAGTGGAGAATGTGCTCGCTTCCACGCCTAAAAGCATGAAGAGAACGTGGAAACTAACCTTGAATACCAGTTGTGAATTGAGCTGCTCAGCAATGCTAATTTTCTTGTTAACCCTCATGCTAACCTTTACAGTAAGACTAACTCATAAAAAGTAATGTTAAATGTCTACAGTGTTCTTATGACTTGATATGTGTTCCATGACAAAAATTCAGAGGTTACGTAAATCCGGCTGTTCTTTGTATAAAAATTCAAGGAACAGTGTCAAACATAACCTGTGAATTGTTGTAATTTAAGTTGTTTCAGTTGATGTTACTCATGATTTTGACTTTTTCCTGTTTTTCAGGTTTCATATTTGTCATTTTCAGTTGTGATATACCATCATAATTGTTCCTAATTATTAACTAATCTTAACATAACAGATATGTAAAAGTGCATTCTGGCATAAAAGAAATTTTATTTAAAAATATCGTAAATGGCTTTTGGTGTGAATGATGAATGTTGTAGTGTGTGAACTTTATGTATAGATAGAAATATTGTCTGTTTTTTAATAGTGTTAACCATCACATGTTCTTTGCATGTAAACAGGTTTGTGGCAGGTATGTTCACATGTTTCTGATTAAGTACTTTGATTTTCAAGTCACTGTTTCTGTGTGTTATAAGATAGTCCATTTTGAAATGACCAGCAAATCTAAAACTCACTGCTTCAAGATGCACTGCACTGCATGCAGGTGGAGGGAGTGCCATCTGTTGAAGGGGTTTTGAGTTGTTGGTGGTCATCGGGTGGTATATTATTTAGTGCCAATCAGAGATGTTGATATATTTTGTGGAAATTTTTACTAAATGTTGTGTTTTGATATTTTTCAATCAAAATTTTGCAGGCAAATTGGTCATGTTCTTTTAACATTTATGAAATCAGTGTTTGTACAGTTACAGACTACAAGACATAAATTTCAGTTTGGTGAGTCACAGAATTAACATTAAAGAAAATTGTTGTCTGTCTCTTGCATTTAAGGTGAACAATCGTTGGGTTAAGTGTGCTGTTTGTAGCTCTGAAACTAAATAATACACATCTTAATTAGGTACTACTTTCTGGGCCAAATGAGCATTTAGCAGCAAGAATTAGCTTGCATCTTATCTGTGCTTTAGCATGAAATCATGACAAAGAGAGTTTATGGTTCTGTGTTGGTATGGGGTTTTATATTTTAAAGGCTAATTCTGTACAAAACATTTGTTGCCCAAAGTAAAGATTGTGTCATAGTATACACCCAGCTGGTTAGATTACTTGTGTGTAAGAGACTGTGAGAAGAACGTACACTGGAAATAGTTTTTATACACTAACTTTACTTTTTTTTAGAAACTGGGGAAAGACTACCATTACTCAGTTTCAGTGGAATAATGCCACAGCCTACAGAAGATAGTTTGGGAACTATTACTGAAGAAACTGCTAAAACATGAACGGACTCGTGCAGTACACTAATTTTAAACACTTGTAGTTCATGTTGTGTTCTTTGTTTCCCAGCACAGCTTTTATTCTTTCTGTTTAAAGCTCTTGTATTCATCTGCAGTTGTGGAGGCATATGTGATTGCCTGGCTGTAATAGATGCAATAAAATAAACATTTCATTAGTTCCCATTCTTCAGTTAAGTCAACAAAATTTAAAACTTTTAACAGACTGGGAAACGACACTCTTGCAACATTTTTCACATGTTTATGTGCAGAATTAGCTCCGCTTCTCACATTTTGCTTGCTTCTGTTTTGATTACATTGTGTAACCTGATTTTGAGACTTACGGCTGTCCTTCATGTTTAATGTAGCAAGCAGTGGAAGAGAAGTACAGACACTGTGATGAGACATTGTCCAAACTTCTGACCTGGGTTGGAGAAGTGGAAGACAAGCTGGCAACACAGGATATTGTCCAAGAAGATGCAGATGAACTTCGTAATCAGATCAACATCATGAAGGTGACTGCTCTTCTCCTTCTCATCCTCCTCCTCCTTCTCCTCCTTTTGAATAATAAACAATGTCTGATAATGTTAAGTACAGTGATGATGGCAACAAGGACACTGATGACCATGACAGGGCTGGTAACAGTGATGACAAACAGCAGTGTTATTGAC
>Ga0123357_10003250_pt1 | contig 18534 bp, 11 predicted proteins | sample TergutEmb28metaG_FD_89873 | JGI IMG/M metagenome (GOLD analysis project Ga0123357, IMG submission 89873) | Embiratermes neotenicus P4 segment gut microbial communities from Petit-Saut dam, French Guiana - Emb289 P4 | ecosystem: Host-associated > Arthropoda: Insects > Digestive system > Gut ...
AAACGACGTATGTAGACCTATTTCTCATATTTTAAACCGCGTATGTAGACCTAGTTCTCATATTTTAAACCGCGTATGTAGACTTAGTTCTCATATTTTAAACCGCGTATGTAGACCTAGTTCCATATTTTTTACCACGTGCGTGGGTCAAGTTCTCGTATTTTTGTACCACGTATGTAGGCCTAATTCTAAAAGGGCTATGTTCCATTAGCTGTATTGATTCTATAAAATTATGCTACTAGCATTTATAAACAGAACTAGCCTACTGTAGTGTAGGCTACTAGGTGTCACTGACTGAATTCCTCCCGTTGTAACTGTATACAAATTAAGAATACCCACACTAACGAATCCTAACACAGTTTTGTTTTTAAATGCTTCGTGACAGACAAAAATTACAGCCTGAGATCTGAAGCTGTAACGACCGTGTTTCCGAAGAACTTGTGTCATCCGATAAGGTGATGCCGTACAGTCTGCCAAAAATTTGCAAACATTTCTTAGAAACCTTAAATTCAGGGGTATACGGAAGCAGTAGGGTCTTTCGAAATGTAGGTAAACTTCAACCAGACTACACGGCGTCAATCTCAGATGACAGTAGACTTGAAGAAATTACGATTCATAAAACAGGCAGGTTGCTTTATTAAATTTTATTTATTATTATTTTATTGTTTTATGTATTTATATTATTTTTATTATTCTTGTACATTAAAATTTTAGAACTAGCAAATCCAACTCGCAAATCGAAGTTTCAGTGCGCATTCCTACCGATTTTGTTCATTCTGATATATTTCTTGTGAAACCCTACCATTCATGACAAATGCCGGAATACATATAATTTTGATCATCGTTAATCCACATGTCACTGTCTTACCAACATCAGCAGCACCCCAACCGTCTCGAAACAATTATATGCGTCATACAGGAGGAGCCAAATATGGGAAATGACGGCGAACAGATGAGGAAGAACAAGGCCCACGATGATGTCTCGCAAGATGTAGGCTCTATCTAGATACGCGCAGCCCGTTCCAATATGCTTCATTTACCAAACAAATAATCCGCTATATAGAAGTACATTCTCCGGTGACACTAGTGGCCCCTGCAACAGCCAAGGGGCCTACGGGTCGGCATGGCGGACTGACCCGGAGACGGAGATTGCTTCGCTTCGCCTCTCTACATGGAAAAAAGAGTTATATTCAGAGGAGGCAACAGAGACATAACAAAAGCGGCGAGAAAGAGAAATGGAATCCGAAAAGGAGATGCCAAAAAAAAAAAAACAGAGGAGGACTGGAGAAAGTGGGGTTATAAAAGGAATGGGTGCGCAATACAGGAAGGCGGGGGAGGGAGAAATGCAGTGTTGTGTTTATTTTTCTTTGCTTGTGCCAGCCCCTTTTTGCTGCTGTATATAGGATAAAACATAAAAGTCAGAGACATGGACACAAGTCCGAACTTGTTATTACAAAAGGATAGTCGCTAGCCGTAGGAAAAATTTGCTGCAACAAATCATATATATGTGTCTCCTCCAGCAGCAGTGGTTTTGTGATAAAATCTTCAAATTAAACCATCTATAATGACTAAGCATTTCATTCAAAAACACTTAATGCCAAGCAATGCATTCTAAAACGGGATCTTGTATACACATTAGGCCTCAATATACTGTGCGGACAGAAGCTGAGTTTCTTAGTGATAGACCAGGCCGTACATACTCGTAGTTATCCTGGGTTGCAAAAGGTTGAAACATGCACAGTCAGTAATTCTCGCTATTTTATACTGGTGTAACACTTACAGTAATTACGGTTTCCCTTGATTACCGGGGCTTGATCTGTATGCTGGACATGGGCCATGTGATAATAACGGAGAATAACAGCCTACCAGCAATTCGTGGATATTTTCTTTTACTTTTACACGTAGGCAGACACACATACTTCTATCACTAGAATATACACTAGTTAATTAACTAATTTAATGTAGCAGGTATCAAATATTAGCCAACTAACAGACTACATGGTGCATAGCCCTGCTTGAGAAGCTAATAGTTCTTCACCTGGTTAATAGATTCCCCGCAATTTATCAAACCCCAAGGTTCATAACCGTTTTCTGTAATTTTAACCAACATATGCACACAACTGTCATTAGATTCACAATAATATTTAAAAAATTTTATTGTGAATCTAATGACCATTGTGTACATTTGTTGGTTAAAATTACAGAAATTGAATTATAATGCAAATATAAAACTTCATAACCGAGTTCACAAGACACCGCCAAGTGTTCTTATACTCAGCCAGATTAATCCAGTCGAGACGTCCATTCTACTCCTTAAGATCTATTTTAATAGTGTCCCTCCAGCTACGCCAGAATCATCAAAGTTGTCTTTACTTCAGGTTCCCCCCAACAAACCCCTTGCACGCACTTCTCCCCCCCCCCACACACACACACACACGTTCCGCACTCCCTTTCATCTCATCTTCCTTGATTTGATCACCCTTTGATACTTCGTTTAGTGAGAAGTACAAATCATGAAGCTCCTCATTTTTCCTCCCGTTACCTCCTCGGTCTCACGCCCGAACACCTTATCCATCAGCACCCTAGCTCGAACATTCCCACCATCGTCCTTTAACACTTTAAACGCCGAGTTAAATCCCATCTGCTGGCATTATTATGAGCTCACCATATTTTCCACGTTAGCGGGTTAAGGGTTAATGTTAAAAATCAAGTTTCTCTTTCTCTCTCGCACACACAAACAAACAGACAACAACAACAAGATCAACAAGAACAGGAAAATTATAGTCATTCTTTCACGTAGCAGACGAGAAGACAATAGATTCTGAACCGAAAGGTAGCAGACAATTTCAGAATTTCATCTGCTCTTAGTTTCTTCAAGTGTGCAAGTTGCTGATATTGGCTTGTGGTGAAATTGCCTCCTCGCCCCATACGTGGGATACGAAGGTTTCATCAGCATGTCCACAAGAACCCGCCACTAGGCTACTTGTTGAGCCACACGAATCCAGTTCATACACTCACACCCAATTCTCAAGAACAGATAAATGTGTAGTGGCGCTCAGAATACAATCTGAACCCGGATATGACAAGATGACAGACACACAAATATGTGAACGTACATCACCAGTCTGAAAACACCTAACCTTTCCATTTCATGTTGCAGCGTACGTTAGCAAATGGAAATTCCACAGTTTCAAAGGACATTTTGGTGTATTAATAAAACAATTTACTGGTGTGACTATATGGCGTGTAATGAAATACCGTAAGATATCTGCAAATAACAGCTATAGTATTCAATGTAAATTTTGCTAATCTACTGTAACGTACGGTCCCAAGTTTTATCTTACAAGTCTGAGGAAAACCTGGGAGCTTTTGACACTGCATAACAATTTCAGCTCGAAGTCGCAACGAGTATATCTGGATGTGGGAAAAAGCAATTTCTCTATTCCAACTAAACGGGCGAATTCCTCTTCATTTGAATAAAAGGAACACAAGTTCAGCGAAGCATTCGTCAGTGATATGTAGGTCTATATACTTTGCATGAAATTCGCAGTAGGGTTAATTCAGACAGCAATCGCGAAGACATACTTTTCACAGTTACTTATTATAAAACATAGCAAGCACATTATTCGGTGTAGGCATCTTTCTACTCCACAAAACGTCTCACTTTGTCAGTAAACAGCAGGTAAATTGCGGCAGTCCTTTCTCACAGTTGAAGACAGATGTGAGTTACACACTGCCATAGATATAAATCCTATAACAACCCCTTAAAGCACAACAAAAATCACGAAGAAACCTACATATATGGGTAAGTTGGACATAGGAAACGACACACTGTAACTTCCCCTGCTCATTCCTTCTAGATAATACTGGTACCTTAAACGCGCTTTTCTTGGAATACGAAACAAAAACGATTTTTCGCCTCTGAGTAACGGTGAATAGCTCTAAATAATTAATGAAGTTTCCAACTAACCGCGTACCTATATAAAGAACCAGATTCATGGGTAGAAAAGCAAAAACGATTCTGTCTTCTCTCCAAGTTTCCCGTCCACATCTGGACACTTGAATTAAAATTTTCAACAGTGTAACACCTTCCCATTCTATGCTCCCTAGGCCTAAACATGGCACAAACTTGTCCGTGAAGAAAGCAAATAATGCTGATGTCTGATAAACGCTCTCCATTGGTAATTCATCAGCATCATTTGCTACTGACACCCTAGTATACAGGCTTAAAGAGACAAAATGAAGGACAATTTTAGGACTGTAAATGGCAGTTAAATTCTGGAAGATTGGACGAGATAATGTTGAAAATTAGAACTGAATTACAATTCACTGAAGACCCTGATGTAGGCAATATGGTCCGGTAAAACCTGCAGTCATGGATCATCTACGTGTACGGGTATAATACACAAGGGACAACCGTAATTTCACACACACCGTCCCCGGAAACACGCATCCCGTTAACATGACAGCCAGTACTGTATGATGTCAAAGGTCTATAATAAAACACCGCGAATAAACAAATGTCAAAGTACGGAGGATGTACTAAATTCCTTCAGATGACAAGATAATGCTTATAAAGCATTTGTTTCTGTGAACACGATTAAACTTCTTAGAGACCACATTTGATGTGTCTAAACATTTATAAATACTAATGGTCGTAGAAAGCAACCACATAAAGTCAAACTTCTAGACGTGAAACACACGCACGTATGTGCAAATATACATACAGCCATACAAGAACATACGGGGTACCGAACACACGCACATGCACACAAATACAGGCCTATATACCAGGAAGAGGCCTCCCGACTGCTGACTGCACATGTCCTTGCTGCGAGCAACAGCCTGGAAGACTTACACGTGACGTCCACGTTAAGGCCGTTACGATTAACGCACCTGAAATTGCAACATTAGCGAAACAGAAAGTTATAGGGACTCTGGGTAAAGCGGGGGGAAAAAAAAGTTAGTTCACGAGCAGGTCTCTTAATTTTCTTAATCCGGAAAATTAGATTTGAAGAGTTTAAGGAAACTGCTACTGGCGCAAATCCAGTAGCAAGTTACAGAATTATACCCGGAGTCTAGACACTGCGGCTGTTCTCACTGTCTTCTCTTAATTTAATCAAGAACCTGCTTTTTGTTTACTGTTTGTAGGTACATATTCAACTAAATAAATATTTTCAAATTAATGTTGCTGCTGCCATTGTAATAACCAAGTGAAACACTTGTAAGCAACTCAACACGCGCGCCATAACTGTTTCCTCTCTGAACTCGAAGTGTCAACAAGTACACATAAAAACCGACCATAAGTGTTACACCCAGCACGCGAAGTTACGGTGTACGCCCGAATGCGGATTCTAAAATAAGGAAATCGAAGTCTAACGCTTATGTACCAAAACACGTCCTCGGCAACAACATACCTTCAAAATATATTTTCCGGAAAAGATCCAAGTTTCTTTGATACGATACGTATCATATATCCGTATACTTCTAAACCTAGCTTCCACGAGTTCACAAAATGTGTCTTCTTTCATTCTGAATATTGTACAATAAACAAAACCAATGTAGTTGCATTTAAGACTTCCTATTTACAAGACTTACGTAAGATATTCTACGTAAATAAACACTTATCTGTAACATCACTTCTAAACGATTCTGCAGACGGTATAATTTATTACAGATAGCAGCAGCTGATTTCTGGTCCTTGCCCATTGTTAAATACTCTGAAAAGGTAACAACACTTCGGAAACTGGAACTGTTTCCGTCCTCAGATGAAAAGGTGAGGAGACGACCTACCCTGACAGAACAGGCTCTCATCAGTCTCTTGACAACCTAGCCCAGTCAAGCATATCAGTCTACAGAATGTTCATGAAACAAAACACGGAACTATTTTAGAAGCGGATTAATTCGTATCTGCACAAAAACAATGGAACTTCTATGTAAAACACAGGCACTTGGACTATACGTGTTTGAGTTGTGGCTCATTCCACTTTCGAAACAGAAAAGTAAATACAAGCATAAACACGTCGAAAGGAAAGGGTTTATTCACAAATCGCTTATACAGACGCTGCGGACTACTGTTGTGACAACAACAAACTACAAAAAGTGTTCGTAGTGTTGTTCTTGTGCTTCTATGCTGATCGCAGTGCGCCTAATTAAAAAAATATCTCACTCGTTCAAAAATTCCATACGTGTTACAAATTAATATGCATCACAATTCTATCCCTTCCTGTACCTCCAATGAGAAAAGGTAAACTAGAATTACCTGAGTCAGAACTGAAAACGTAATCTTGTGAACGATGTAGAAAACCGCTGGATTCCACAAAATACAGGAAGCCTGGAGTAGTTAAGATAACACTGACCTTCTAAGGAAGACTTTGCTGTATAAAATGGTACACCAGTAGATACTTAGTTCCTGAATTCGAGTGTGCATTTACCATCTTGACAAGACTTGTCACTGCTCTTTTACTGAGCCAGCTGAATCACTCCAACCCCTCACGTTCTCTTTCCCTAAGGCTTAATTTAGAAAGTGACATAGCTCAGTCATTAGCTTCTCACCGCGAAGGTATGGATTCGATCACAGGACAGTCCATGTGAACTTCGCAGTTGTCGCAATGGTACTGGGACAAACATGTTCCTCATATTTATCTAAAAAAATTGTTCCAACAGTAAGCACTATATAAAGATTTTAAAAGGGTTCCAAATCATTATATAGTGCGTACTGTTGCAACAATTTTTAAGATAAATAACTTGATAAAGATGCACGGCGTAGCCAACAATGTGAAAAATGTTCATAATACTCCAGATTTTCCACATCATCACTTGCCAGTATTCATAATGACACACCTGTTCATCCTGAAGATAGACAAGGGCCCATCACATGTGGCAGTAAACAACATACATTAGACACCATAAGAATACTTAAAAGACCTAAGTTAAGTGTGGGAGCAGGAAAAGTGTAGTCAGTACGGTGGGTATGCTAGGCTGGACAACCGACAGATCGCGGTTCGATTCTGGGCATGGGCAAGAGTTTTATCTCCTCTTCGAAGCGTCCAGACCAAACCTAGGGCCCAATCAGACGCCTATTCAATGGGTACAGCAGGCTCATCCTCAATGTAAAGCGCCCGATGCGTGGAGCTGACCACTCACCTCCAGCTAGTGCCGAGATTAAGAACGAATGGAGCTATACATCCGCTCCCCCATGTCTCTGTAGCGTGTATAGATGAAAGTTTACCTACCTTCAACAGTAAATTTCCACCTTCACCCAGATGAACCATGAATCGTCCGCTAAAGATTTTGGACCAAAAAAGTTTGAATATCTCATACCTCGCACGTGTCACATCTTTTGTTTCATCATCCTAATGTTACTAAGTGGAAACAATAGATTACACATCTCCTCGTTGTGAAATTAGGCAAGTATTTCATGAAACACAAATTTCCCCTAAAATAACATGTTATAAACAAACTGGAAAGGAGCTAGTCACGGACAGATATTACCTATTCTTCTCACCTACGGAATACAATATCGGTGCCTTTCATTTGAACGCTCATTTAAAGATTATTTTCGTAGCCAATTCCAGCAAAATTAATGCCTAATACTAAAATCGCTTCACGGTAAAAGCGTGGACCGTCAGCCAAGACAAGCGGTGTTATTAGTGTTACTGTGTTGAATTTCTTTTCGCGTGTCTTAATGTAGGAAGTTGTTTGAGTCAAAGGAAGAAGAGGGCAGGGTGAGGAGTGCCCAGCATCGGGTCCACGTGGCAATGGGGGGAACGAGGGGCGTATCAAACAAGATAGATATATAGAGGCTGGACAGCATCCAAGTGACGCTTTGGGAGGGTGGAACTCCCCGGTTCTTCCTCTACTGCAGAAAATCATGTCTGGGAGAGGGGGGAATCACGAGCTATAAGAGGTGTTTCGTACCAGTAATTTTAAGGTTCAGCTATCCAAGAATCTCGGACACTTAATGCGAGGGCTGAGATTCACAACCATACCAAATTGCAATTATTCGTCACTGGAGCTACTCCTTTCCAGGTACATGTATCAAACGCGGAGAGAAACAAAGGTAGAGTACTAAAATAAGTGTAAAGTTCTTCTTGTTATAAGAACTCCGTAGAACCAAATCCTACAAAATTCAGATAATTGTTATAAATGTGTGGACAACATGGGTAACTAACATTTAATGTGCCACACTCCATATATGGTACAGGAAAACAATGTATTACAGCTCTCCCTACGCGAAGATTGGGAGGAAAAAATTCTCCACCTATAGCATACATGAAGATATGTAAAGGATATAACAACGGTACATGAAGAAATGGCCATAATCCAATAATTTCGTACTTCTGTCACGACAGTTTCCTACGCATTAAAACTGCTTAATACTCTGATTAAATAACTTCTACTGAGATAACAAAACATCTTATTTATTGTGTCTTACAGACATACACGTACTGCCGATAAATACATAAATTTTTTACCGATGGTAAAAATGGCTATAGTGCAAGTTAAAGCATGTTGGCTTAATTCTAATTGAACTACTGTAAACAGCTTAGAAAATAAACTACCATGCACAATCGCATTAGACGAAAGATAAATAATTTTACTGATCTGGAATGTAAAAGGAATAACAGAATTTAAAATTACTCAGATTAGTAAAGCAATAACCATACACAAGTACACAGACATTAAAATTAAACTCCCCTGAAAATAAATTCGGTTATACAGTTTAATAACATGAGTCGTAAGCATTAGCAACAGGCTGCAAATGTGTTTAAGATAAGAATAAACGGTAAGGGAAACTCAATACAGCACAATGCGTAAAGCTATAAAACGATATCAAATCAAAGTTTTCACATCATGAAACAAAACGTAAAGAAATAACTGACACATTTACTTACACAGATATACGGAATGCCAACAAATGGAACATCATATGAAAGTTCATGTCAAGAACAACAGTAGGTGAAGAATTTATGTACTGCAATATACAAATATGTACTACACAAAAAATTGTCCTAGAATATAATCACCACAAGATGCAAATAGTGGAAACAGAGAACAACGCGCATTCCATTCCTATCCTAGAATTGAAAACTTAAGGACTGCTAAACATAGAACAGAAGAAGAAAATTCAGGAAGAGAAAAAATATAATCTAATACAGGGGCAATATATGTATAAACGTAACACTGAGGCGCCCTCATGCAACCACTTTTGCGGTGGAAAAGCAATAAGTATTACATATTGTGTGTGTGTGTGTGTGTGTGTATTTGTAGCCTTGGGTATCCAAGACGCTAGGCGCATTCGCCATATTGACATCTATGGCCTGCCCGGTTCTACCATACTTTCCCACATTATCTCATAAACGGCACGAGTTTCGAGGAAAAAAATACTGACCGTAAGATATGTGTTTGTGTTCTCTACAACTATTGTCTGAAACATTTCTCATTCTAAGAAGAATTCTAACGAGATATGATAAAAAAAATGGGTTTTTGACTTCATGTAAAGTACCCGTTTTCTTGTAATATTTTAATTAAACTTAAAGTTTTCTCGACAGATTTTCGAAAAATACTCAAATATCATATTTCAAGAAAATCAGTCCAGAGGAGTCGAGTTGTTCCATGCGGGCGGGCGGGCGGGCGGAAGGACGGACGGACAGACAGACATGACGAAGCTAACAGCCGCTTTTCGCAATTTTGCGAACACGCCTAAAAACAGCCGTTTCAGACAACATAATCACAACAACACAGAAAACAGACAAATGGAAAATCCCCTTCGATAACCAAGTAATAGAAAAAAACAAAGAAGTTAAGAAACCAATCAAAGCTCCTGCAAGACCTAATACATTACATAAATGAAATTAACTGCACGCGTAACAGGCCAAATAAGAATAACATTGAGATCGGCCGTTAACAACCAATCGACGCTACGCAACAAACCATAAGAGCGAAGATGTCAGCTACATGCGGCGAAAGTCTGAAATTTCGAAAACAACGTTCATGACATACAATATAACAATAAGAGACGCAGACAAAGAAAACGCAGTACTAATAAACAAAGAAAGGTTGAAGCATAAAACAGAAGCTTTAGCATAAAACAATAAAATTAAACGATCCATGAAGATCCCACCAAAGATCAAGCACAAAACACATTGAAAGAGCCCAGCAACATAACCAGTAACAAACAAAAGTAATGAAAGTTTGAAAGTCCTTATTTGGTCACGTTTGAAGAAGCTTGCTTCCCGGATAGTATGATCTGTACCAGAGGCTGAAACTACAGTTTTATGTACTCCTGATGATGGGCGCGATGGACGCCCGAAACATGTAGAGTATTTAGCAGTAAATAAATATCTGCATACTGTTGCATCTTGTTGGATTTCTTCAACCTAGAATTACGATGCACGGAACTACAAATATAAAAAGTAATGAAGTCTAAGGGTGCTACAATTACAACTAATATCCAAAATAAAACACCATAAACGAGACAAACCAATGTGACCCGTAATAAAATACATACGCTACTGCCAGACGGGACGTTAGAATATTTTAAGAGGAAATGGAACGATATGTCAATCAATTACACGCCTTACGTCGAATGCAGGAAGAGGCTTTGAGGTTCTAAAAAGCCAAACAATAAGAAAAGAGACAGACACCGATAAAAACCCATAAGAGAGCTATGGTTGCATTGTTATAAGCAACTATAGAAGATAAGATCACGGCACGCATCAATGAAAACGTATAACTCATATACAGGGAAGAACGGCTATACGGACTCGAAAGCTCTAAAAACAAGGAGACGATGTGAACTGATGGTCAGTATTGCACTTTTTAAGTGTGTCTCATAAAAGATGCTGATGCGCTTGTTACGTGTCATCAGTATTTGCTGAAGATATGGACATGTACAAGAAAGGAAGATTGCGTTAACTGCTCCAGTCCAAAAGAAGGCAGAAGAAAAGTCGTGACACGTCTGGATACAAAATATATGGACAATCACTCGAAGAACAAACACCATAGTTGAATCTACGATATATGAGGCCCAAAACAAATTTTGCAAAAAGCGGTCACGTACAAACTGTACCTTCATTCTCAATCAACTAATTGTGAAACGCCGTACATTTAACTGACCAAATCTAATTGCTTTTCCAGATTACGAGAAAGCCCTTGATCAAGTTACCAGACATAAACTCATGGAAGTAAACGACTGACAAATGTTTTCCCTTAAAAGCTTACATCATACTTTCAGTAAAGAATGTTACAGTACATATTAATATGGGAGTGAGACAGTTGTACTTTTATCACTCACATTTTTTTTAGAATTGCAAGACACTGGAAGAAGAAAATACGAAGTTATGGAATCACTTCCGACCAAATCAGAACGTCCTTCATACCACTGTGTTTACTGCCGATGAGGCTGAAACAGATGACCTTCAGCGCGCATTATATTCGCGCACACGCGCGCGAGTATAGTGCGCGTATAATGGGCCTAAGCGAACAAATAAAAACATTTAACTACTTTGGATGTAGTTTATCACGTAGAAATAGTAATTACGGGCACACCGTGCTACAAAACATACCGGAAATACTTGGAAAAATTCTATACGTCAATAAAACAAAACACTGTTAAAATTGTCAGATAATGGCAGTAAGAACGCTCCTGTACACGTACGAAAATTGGACACAAAAAAAAAACTGAGAACGACGGAAATACAATTCTTAACGTCAGCTGCAACATAAATATTGCCCCCCCCCCTCCCCCCAAAAAATAAATACGAGAACTAAATATATGGCACACAATTTAAATGAAATTATGGTGGATTACAGTTATAAGTGGAAACAACATTTGATAAGAAGGAACAACAATGGTATTTCCTAGTTTTTTCTAGGCTAACCTCTTCTATAGCGTTATTTTTTCACCTGATCACACTCAATGACACATGCACAATCGGTAGGTCTACCCTGGACGAGGGATCGGTGCGTCGCAGAGGCCTCTACAACAAACAACATTCACAAGGAAAAAACATCCATGCCCCCAGCGGGATTCGAAATCGCAATCCCAAGATAGCGGCCGCACACATAGGCCTTAGACCGCCTGGCCACCGGGATCGGCGCATTCAAACTTGTGGATGAAAAATAGATGATACAGAGACCAGCACTCCTGAAGAGGGAGGAACACAGACGGCAAAATAAGCCAATAATTTCAAAACAAAATCAGTAATACAAACGAAATCCTTGCGTGGTAATCATAATACTTCAAGTGACAAATTTTCCATCGCCGCTCATATGGTAGGTTTATGAATTCATCGCACAATAGTCGAAGAAAAACAATATCACTCACAGTATAATAAAATTCTATAACGCATTTCGAGGTGTCAGTTCTAACCATTAGCCGAGCGAGGAAATATGGCTTGCAGCGCTCATGTGCCCTAATGGTGAAGGTAGCAGGTTGCCCCGAATCCTATCTACAAAACAAAGTGGGGCCTGACATCCCAGAAAACAGCAATATTTAAAATCCACCGCCGTCAGAACATCAAATCTCAACAGGAGTCGTCACCCACTCAAGCTTTCTGCGTCAAATACTGCTGCAGTGCACATTCTCGTATCAACCTATCCTGCTAGTTCCTACTTATCTTCTCGACCACAGTTACTGTGTTTCTCGCGCGTTGCCCACTCCATTGCCTCGGTCAATTCCAAAGAGTTACAAAGTTAAAATACATACAAGAAATGACATACTTTGTTTCAGGGGAGTACATCTAACCTCTCACCTAGTGTAATCATTACAACTTCCACTTAAACTTCGTGCAAAAAAAAACTGCATGGAAAGAACCCAGCGCTGCAGCTGCAGAATACTGGTTTTGCTCTTCCAGACCCTACAGCCTATCAGTGTTACGAGGTTTCCAGAACTGAACTTCATTCATTTCAATGAAAATATTGACAATACACCTCTAGAACGTCGAAATTTATTATTATTATTATTATTATTATCATCATCATCATTATCATCATCATTGAATTTTTCACTTCTCAGCTTTGGATGGGAAATATTCACCTATCCTGGGATGTAGTAATCAACAGTATTAGGCTCGGTGGTCTTACTTGTAGTTTAAATGGTTTCTTACAATTGAACATGTGCCAAGAATTACAGATTTTTGCAGTTGTATATATGTATTCGGGTGCAAGTTAAGCCTTGTTAGACTTTGTGATAGCGACTTTGGAATTACTCCCTTAGATGATATTACTATCGGGATCACTTGTGCTGCCTTTTGCTTCCACATAGCACATATTTCATTCGCCAGTTCTTGGTACCTTATTATTATTATTATTATTATTATTATTATTATTATTATTATTATTATTATTGACAATTATAGCTTGTCTGAAAAACCGGAATAATATAATGTACGTACAACGACATTTCTGCTGTAAAGTGACACTGGTTCTGGTCTATATCGATGGCATTAATTTATTTGGCGCACGGCCCACAAATAGACGCAGACACACATAGTGCGTCAATTAACGTCACATCACAAGAATGCAAGCAAGGAGTTCAGGGTGAAAGTCGTAAACATTTACGAAAAAAAATGACACGTTGGAGTATTTAGGTCAGCACGGAAGACATTCTGGTAACTTGTACAAATGTACAACCGCATCATTTTGTTGTGCATCTTTGCAATGCAGCTGAACATCTTATGACAAAGAACACCACCACATCCTTTCAATTACTTTGCGCTCCTCCCCGTTAACTTCTTAAAGTTTATTTTCTACTTTATCACCTCACAGCTTTCCTCTGCTTTACCCTCCATTTGCCAATAGAGTTTTTTCCTGAACCTAAATAAAAGAACTTATCGAAAAAATGGGGAAAAGGCCAAAAAGAATTGAGTGGAAAAGTGTTTTGTTTTGAAAGAGACAGACCGACGTTAAGGCGGTTATGGGAAGCAGTAGACGCGAGGAAAGAGGATGGAAAGTATAGACAGAGATCAGGAAGAAAGGCGCTAGCCAAATCTTTCCACTTGAGTACTTCTCCATTTCTTGAATCCAAGATGATGGAGCGCTTTTTGGCTCTTGCTCTATCTCCACATTACATTTTTGTGGGGGTGCCAGACAACACAGGGCATAAGGACTAACTTCCACGTTACAAGACACTTAAATCTGATCCTATTCTACAAAGTAGAGACAAGCAACCAACAAAATATATGAGATTGAGGTTCTCAACATGGTGAGTATTAACACTGCGGTTTTCAGGAATACAATGGTATTTGTTTGGTACATAGATACAAATATTTTATTGAAATCTTTTACCTTTGTCTCCATGGTACATCCCTGAGCTATATCAGACAAACGAGTATAAACATGCTACTTCAGAGTCGTATTTGAAGACGGTTAAGTCAACATATCAAATAAAATTTAAGAGCTCATATCTGATACCTCATTTTGAGCTCGTATAAAATAGATGGAAATTTTTATTATGTACAAGTACGTTACAGATTAACCTATTATTATTATTTGTTTCAGCCTAATAATAATAATAATAATAATAATAATAATAATTACTTACTGATGCGTAAAATATTTACGAGCAATAAATATTCGACTGGGCCAGAATTCAGCTCTTGAACCACCTGCACGAAAACGGCAACTACCTCATTACAGCTGGATTATAAACCCGGAATATGCTTATCTAAATAAGGCATAAAACGCGAGGGTTTTAAAGGCTGTAAATCTTCAGTAGGGAAGCAGGAATTATGAGTCCTACCAGATGCTTCTTTGTCAGGTTTAACATGAGAACAGCAGATACAGACACAAAACACAGGACCATCACTTTATTTCCCCATAGAATCGAATACGAACGACCGTTATTTACAGCAGTCAGTGTCACTGAATGATGCAAATACGATTTCAAAATTTCGCACAAGGATAGGTGAGGTGAAATGCCACCAAGTTGGAACAACCGAAGCTGTCGTACTCACATCTCGTTCATCTAGAGCAAAATCTATAGTTTCGCAACTATGCAATTCATTGACACAAACACGAATCGAAAGGACACAGATTACGCATTATTGTAACAGAACTTCTGAATGGCCTTCCATGGAACACAGAAGATTCAGACTATTTGAGCGATACGGCTACGAATAGGAGCAGTAAACTCAAACTAGGCAGTGGCGTTACTGTGTCAATGTTGCGACAGGTGGATCACGTCTGAGTCAAACACGCCGGCCACCTTACTGTGTTGCATGTAACATCATCGATAGTATATTCCTCGACTGACCACATCCTTCACGACGAAGGCTTTAGCAGTCCTCATCTCCGGGATAACCTTGACGAGAAAACCTACAGTTTCTGTCAAAAATACGTCTCTGTCACCGAATTACGTTTTTTTTTAAATAAGATTAGAATGACAAATTGCACGTAAGGATTATGAAAACATGCTATGGATGCTGATGGATTTCGCAATTCAGCCGTTTCTTCAGTCTGAAATGTTATTAAATTTTACGTATGTTCGTTACTAAGAGGCTAATCCAGGGGACATGCTAGTTCAGAGCCTGAGAAATCTGAGTTCGTATCTCCATATGACATCACTGCATACTCTGCTGTCAAAGACATTTCCTCCCTGTTTCATAATGTGACCCTACCCTTTTCACAATAAGCTTCTTCAACTGTCTTCACAGAGTGACGGCAGTCTTGCCAATCAAATTTACTTGTGAAGATAATCGAGCATCGGTAAAATCGCACAAACGGTTTAAAGGGAACTCCAAACCCACACTATAGGATTTATAAAACGTTTCACTTTAGCTCCGGTAAATTCAATTGGGCTGAGATCGCAACTGCAAGAGGAAGTCTGTGGGCCATATCATCACATGTCTTCAGAATGTGGTCAATCATGAAGCCTTTCCTTCTGGAACTCGGTTCATATACCTGATGTTCCATCACAGCAGCATCACAGGCAAACCCCCCCTCACCGTCTCTGAAGTCATGGAATGATCTCTGACTTCATTTGTTCGAACGTTTAATTAATTTAATTTAAGCAAGTAACTATAATATCACACAACGACACGTGGTCACTCTATAAAAATGGCTAACTTTCTTTAGTATTTTCACCATGTGGGCCCAGTCCTGTGCAATTTTCTTCTTAAAGACTGCTTAAGTCAAATTTATGAATATATCTTACCTGACAGAAGACGAAACGAGTAACAAAATTAGCTCGCACCCACAAGACACAACTGCATTACAGAACAATATGTTTAACTGGAGTACATCACTTACAGGTCACACACACACACACACACACACACACACATCTAACGGTCTCACTTCCACCTACGATAGGCTGCAAACGTCAGAGCTGTTCCCGTAAGTTGTCAACAGTAGTCTAGTCTTGACCGCAGCCTTCCTTCAGAAGTGTTGCACTTGACATCACCAGTAGTAGGTTAGTCTTACGTGAACCCGCCTTCCAGTATTGTTGCACTTATAATCGGTAGCAGTCTAGTCCTACCAGCACCCTCCTTCCCGAACTGTGGCACTTACCATCGATAGCAATCTATTCCTAAGAGCACCCTCCTCTCTGTACGCTACTGTTGCACTTACCATCGTCATCAATCTACTCCTAACAGCACCCTCCCTCAATAAGCGTTGTACTTGACATCATTGGTAGCAGTTTAGTCTTAACAGCACCCTACTTCCAGAATGTTGTATTTGACATATCGGTAGTAGTGTACCCTTAACAGCATCTTCCTTCCAGAAGCGTTACAATTACAAAACGCCATACTTACACCTATCCTATCTCCAGATATCGTTATCCATTGGCTACAAAAAAAAAAAGTATGCGCCACCTCCAACACACCGGCGGCTTACAGAATGAAAGAAAATGACAGAACGTATTGTTCAAATGTAGGCGTATATGCTAAGTACATACACGCTGAGAATTTTGTACACATTCATTGTCAATGGGGACCATTTGTTGTTACATGGCACGTTTTTCGGCAAAAAAAGAGCTTCAAAAGTAGCCAAAATTCTTTATTTTACACACAACTTTTCTCTAGTGTCTGGTTCCTAATGGCCAGAAAGTTCATGCTAGACCATCGGACAGAAACCACCATTACACTAGAATAACCAATATTGATAATTATTTTGTCTGTACACGGTAAAAGTAATTGCTTTCGAAGCTACACAATACTATACTGTTTCACATGACCGAACATGAAGTCGAATTTCAAAGAAGTATTTTACAGCTTCATAATTACAACTACTATCTAATTAATGCGTCACTGACTGTGGCCCACAGGTGAAACACGGTACCACCGTACACACAAGCCTATACATATATCTGCACACTCGGGTTTAAACTGGCTGAAAAGATAGTCCAGCGAACAGACAGTAAAAGGTTGTTGAAGACATAAAAAGAAGGGATCCTGCAATGCCCTATGGGAAACACCTTCCACATGGTATAAGGAATAAAACGCAGACACCCCACAAATCGGAGAAACATCTAAAACTTTGTTTCTCTACTTTTGAAGCTCCCCTTCTGGGCCGAAATATCTTAACACAGGTTTTATCACTCTCACAAAATATTTCTCCCACATGAGAGGAGAATATGGGAGAACTTGGTTCCATTCTATTTACTTTACGCTATTTTTACTATTCTCTTTGGCTTGTACCTTCATCTTTTATCTTTCTGATGTCTGTAGCCATGCTGGATTCTAAGGGATTCACATACAAAACAAGCCCATAAAAGGAGACCGAGAGGAACGCAGTGGTAACAGAGAAAGTTTATGTGAAGGCCAATAGCGGCTGAACAGTACTATATTGCAGCTATTGTACCATTGCTCTCCTAATGGTCAGCGAAGCAGGATAAGGCCCTGTAACATATGACGTCATGTTCATTTTCCATTAGCACAAACAAGCATTTAAGCAACAATTTTCAGTTCCAAAATGAGACAGGTCAAGCCAGCATTTCAATAACCACTTTATTTACGTCGTTCCTCCATGCACACAGGTAAAGTTGGATACTGCTGGGTGTACAGTCACCGTTATAACTAAAGTAGTGCTCACATGTTTATACAACAAACAAAATTTTTTGCAGGATCATTCAGAAGCTTTGAAATGGTATGACATTTGTACAGCTAGGCTATAATATTTTAAAGTTGGTGTTCGGTGCAATAGTCGTAAATGAAATAATCATTCCGCTGTCTCAGTCGATGGGTTTCGTATCTGACATCTCTTTAAAAGAAGTGTCATCAGTTCCACCCCATTTTTTAAAAAGTCATATCTAACGTTTTCGTCAAATGTAAGTTTCTTGGTAATGTACCATTCTTTTAATTTCTCAATCGGAAGGAAATGATGGTGTTTACAATTTTGCATGTCTTTAAAGTCTTAGGCCATTTAGTAATGAAGGTGTCAGGTTTGATATTGGAATTCTGACGAGTGCCTTTCGTTCGTCAAGCCCTGGCGCGTCCTCAGGTTGCGGATAGAGGAACGGCCTCCGATAAGGAGGGCAGCTGCGAATAAATTGAATAAGCAGTCGCGGACAGCCGACGAGGGGTGGTC
>Ga0123357_10003252_pt1 | contig 18533 bp, 14 predicted proteins | sample TergutEmb28metaG_FD_89873 | JGI IMG/M metagenome (GOLD analysis project Ga0123357, IMG submission 89873) | Embiratermes neotenicus P4 segment gut microbial communities from Petit-Saut dam, French Guiana - Emb289 P4 | ecosystem: Host-associated > Arthropoda: Insects > Digestive system > Gut ...
ATCACGCATCAAGTCTGCCACATCACGCATCATGTCTGCCACATCACGCATCACGTCTGCCACATCACGCATCATGTCTGCCATATCACACATCATGTCTGCCACATCACACATCATGTCTGCCATATCACACATTATGTCTGCCAAATCACCTTTCCATGTCTAGATGTGTCCTCTCTGCAAAGCTGCTCAATATATCAAACATCACACACATCCTTATACAAGCTCTGAGGTTCTCATTGGCGACTGTGAAGTTGTCTGGGGCAAGACACAACTAGAACTTCTGCTTCTGCAACGTTATATTTCTTGGAGCAACTTAAGACACATGACAATGAAGACGTTTGGAATACAAACACTCTTCTAGGGTGTGACGCTATGTTAATTGGAAGATATATATCAGTTTTGGAGGTAGGTCTACCTGCTGCTTCCTCTATCCTACAGATGGAGGCAGCAGATATCTCCCTAACAGTGCTTCCCAGCCAGCCAACTACACAGCATCACATGCCACAAAACCATAAACACAACCTCTCATCAAGATCACCTCGCTTTTGGGATAAGGTGACATGTAGTGTGGTAGAAACCTTTTATATTTATGTATGTACTACCTCCATCTTCAGGGTTACAAGCCAGAAGATTCCACCAAAATTCCAGTGTCTGTCTACGAAGCAACATGACATCACATAACAGAACAGCGCAGTCTTGATACCCATCAGTGTGAAATTCAAATCTCATGTATAGAATTATGCTCAAGAAATTAAAGAACACTTCAGTGCCATGCTTTTTAAATTCCCATCCTACAATAAATACAACATGGCAGCAGACAAAATTCTGACATGTGGGCAGAAATATAAATTTTACAGTAAGGGATGTAGCAACTGCTTTTCGTAAAAAGTGTACATATATTTAACTTTTGTTCAGTCTATTTTGGGTATGCAAAAACATTGATTCCAAAACATTTTTCTGATTCATTTGTTGTACAGGATTTCTGGACACTGTACTCTCTCTGAACAGAACAAAATATTTTGAAAACTGATCTGTTTCAGTCACCATGCAAAAAGATGGGAAAGCAACTAGTTAGTTGGACCTGTTAGACAGGGTTAATAATTTCAAGCAATCACTTGATCACCCCCCCCCCCCCCAAAAAAAAAAACACATCACTGTTCAACAGAAAACTGTCTAAAAGCAATGTATGGAGATGTGTTAAACCTGTTTGCAGGAACTCACTGCAAGGGCTGAGACTAGCATTCCACTGAATCATAAAGTCATGGAGGAATTTCTTTAAAAAAATGTTCTAATCTTATGTTAAAATGAACAATATACATTGTTCTATATCACAACATCACAATCTAATCAGTATTCTCTGTGTGCCATTTTCAGAAGGCTGATAACTGAAACCAGTCTTGAACTGCAGATGTCTCCACTGTATCCTGGCTTCCCTGTGGCATCCTCCCCTTATAAGAACGGAGCATTCAGTCTTGGAGAACAACTAGGCCGTGGGGGAAAAAAGAGGATAGATGGAGATGCAAAACAGCAAGGATAAGTGCACACAGATGTAAGAAAAGAACTTACAAGTAAACGGGGAAGAATGAAGGACATTTTGTTGTGAAATAACCCACTCTGGTGGACAGGCCAACACAGAAAGTGTTCATGTGCCTTCATACAGGTACACCTCCACTCATTCTTAACCTTGACACTATATGCAGCAATAGGTCAGCTTCATGTCCTGGCCACTGTACACCTGTGGATGAACCTCTGGCATCCACTGAACAGGAAGCTGGGTGACCCCAGAACCAATATAAGCATATCAAAAAAAGAAATAAATATTTTCCCCTGCCAGAAGCTGATCCTGGATAGCCTGGCCCATAGCCTAGACACTATACTGACTGAGCTTCCAAAGTGGGCAGACTAAGGAGGAAAGCTACAAAGGCTTCACTTACAATGATAATGCTTTGCAGTTCTACAGATCTGCTGTTATTTTATCTGACTCTAGCAGTCACTTCCCATCAAGTCACTTAAGCTATAACAACAGCCCCACATACCAGCTTCTTTATTTACTGCAAGGTCCCTATCTGTCAGCTGTAGTCACTATGCAAAATCCATCAAAGCAATGAGACTCTTTATGATACATATGCCAAATACAATTCAAACAAGAACTTTCATCATAAATTCAGGCCAAAGTTTCCAAAACAACATTGACAAGGCATGTGCCAACTAAGGAACAAGTGGATGAAGTTAGTGCTAGACTACAGAGATTGCCAAGAAAATCTCTAGCCTGACATGTGCAGAAAATGTGTGTTCCTGCTTCATCCACACAACATGCAATAGTTTCCGCATTTGCATTTATATGATGCAGTTGGAAGGTAGTGTTTTCAGATTCACCAACAGAACTTGCATGAATAATGATCATGCTTGTTACACATGGTTTGTTATATATGGACTACTGAATGGTGACAAACCGGAAAAGCAGTGACCACTGTCCTACCATCAAGCAAAATGTCTAAATGTCAATATATGTGAGGGGGTTGATAAAATAATGTCCCTGACATACAAGTCCTTGAAAGACTGTCATTTTGCAACTTACATGTGCAAATTACTGATAATTATACAAGTTAATCGAACGTCTATCTAAATATGCCAACACAATTAGCGAATAAAAATACTTTACTATTCATATGATTCAGTAACAATCTTCAGAGCAATCCTGAATGTGTTGGGACCTTCAGCCATTAATCATTTTACATTATCTCTTCACTAACCTTCAGCGCGAAATATTTCCCTGTACTTGGGTCCTGTGTCATAAATACAAACGCGAATCCACCTGAAACAATTTCATTCCATACATTTTTTGACAGGAGCAAAGGAACATGAAGTTTGACAGCAGTTGTCAGTTATGCATTATGACAATACCGTCGCAGGTCTACGTACAAAAATACATCGCTTGACCGTGCAATATGATTACATTACACTTGTTCAATTGCCTCAAATCAACTGAACATAACACTAATTAAACACTTTCAAAACGTCAAAGACAGTATTGACCTCAACCCTACCTTCAGCGATGACTTTCTTCACCTTTAATTTTACGTTTCCTACTTCAACCGTTTGACCTATCAACTCATTTTCAGCACCAGATGTGTTACTACTACTAAAATACCCTATTGCCGACTTAAACAGATCAGACATTTTTGAAAACTAGCCGTTTTTATCTTCGAGACATTACACACAACTCTACGACTATACAACCCCCCTTGACTTGAAGTGCCAAACATCCGGTCAAAGAACATACTATCTGTACTGAACTCTGGATCGAAGTAGGTCACGTACACCATGCGTTTGCAACTTCCCTGAAGGTCACATTTATAATAACATACCTCTACATATCATTTTAGTAAAATTTTGAGACAACGATATATGTTACTGTACCAATGACATACGAAACAATATGCCATGAATACAGCATTCATTTGGATACATTTTTGATGCAGAATGGGGACAGTAAATTTAGTTGGCAGCCATGCTCACTGACGTTGTGACCTGTGTTTCGCACAAGTTGGCATAATTTTTACTGTGTACAGCTGGTTTTCACATGTGGTGTGGTGTTCAGTAATCCAGCGTGCTGTGGACCTTGTGGCTAGCGAAGCATGGCGAAACTGTGTCTCAGTAAGATTATAGTTACAGTTACTATATTGATTATCTGTTTTGGGGGTTTTTCGGCATGTGTTGCTCAAGTGATGGTCGTCTTTGTGGTTACACCGTGCAACATGAGTTGGTTCCGACATTTCGGAGAATGTGTTACTCACATATTCAGGGTGATTAAATTTGATTCGGCATCTCACTCCTCATTTTTAATCTTTTCTTTTGAACTACAAGAATACATTTTGATTTCGTTATTGGAAAATAACTATACTCTAGGCAAAGAATGGGTATTTCTACTTGTCAAGTATCAAAGCAGTGAATGGGTTATGACATCGTATAGTCTGGTAGGTGGCGACCACCTTAAATGTTACAGATATTAGTAGGAAATCCATTTAGCTTGGAAAAACATTGGCGTTAATAGTAAACCTTTTGAAAAAACATTTTGAATATGTGTTCCCTGTGAGGAATTTCAGCTGTATATAGTTTTATTTTTCAGTTTCATTGATACAGATTACATAATTAAAATACGTAACATGCGTGATATATCTGTGATTGACCTTATATGGGAAATTCAGTTTCAGTACTGAATTTCCGTGTAAAACAAAATCTTAATTAGAATGGAATTTATGATTTTCAGAGAAGACAAGCAAGAGGGTATCATGTCGGAAACGTTATAAAATAGAGAAGAAAGTGAGAGAACACAACAGGAAAGTGAGGCGTGAGAAGAAAAAGAATCCAGGAAAGAGTAAGAATGAGATAATAACTTAGGATTTTTTTAAATGGTACTGTGTAGAAGAATATTATATTTACCTGAATAGAAGTCAAACCCTTACACAATCTTCAGTTTTCAGGAAAATACCTATACAGAACATGTTTAACTTTGTGTATGATTAAAAGGTGCCCCCTCCCCTTTCTTTTTTCAGAAGATGAATTAGGGTAAAATACTTGCCTTTTATGTGGGTAAATATGGTAATTTGTGACTCCTATCCCATCATGTACTGGCAAAAATGCAAAATTCTAAAGGATTATATGTGATAAGTTTCTGGTTGTATGATAAGTGGTACTTAAATTGAACAGAATATATGACAACTGTAAAATAATTCATTACAACAAGAATCAAAACTATAGGAAGGGCAACTAATGTGAATGACAGTTCTTTACAAAACTCATACCCTTGGAATTTATTGTTTATCTCTCCATTTATTGAAATGTTTCAAAATGTGACCAAATTATTTTATGCTCTCACAGTGAATTACCACTATTTTTGACAATCTGAAATGTGTTCTTGGTTAGGGTTTGTCAAAAGTTGAGAAAGAGTAACAATAGTGGGAACAACTCCTCACACAGATCAAGTGCACAACGTTTGTGATTCATTTACCGCTCCGATTTTACACAGCTGGCCACTGGCCATAACAGCTCTAGCAGTGTTGCTAGAGAATGTGGAGCTCCTATACCCCTTTGGCAGAAATTTAAGAAACATTCATAGAAGTTCCAGTGCTGTGTTTTGAAATACAACTTGCATTGTAATCTTATGGAAGCTTCTCCCTTATATTTTGAAGCTTTCCCTCAATTTGCCCTTCAAACCTCATGGATTTTTTTATAAGATTTCAGAATGTATTACTTGTTTACCAGATTACAATGTATGCTTCAAACCATTGTAAAGTAAAACTGTTTAAGTTGTATGCAAAATCTGGCCTAGTCTGTGAAGGTGAGTGTGCTCACTTCTGGATATCAAACCCCTGCTAAATGTGTAGTTAATGTTTTGCTGTCTTGATATAACTTAGCAATCAGAATATTCAGTTTCCTCAAAACTACACAGAACTACAGAATTGTAAATGAGGTCATGGGACTTCTTAATGCAATGGATTAAAATTTTTAAGACCATATCTGCTGTAGGGAACCACTGACCATGTTATCCTCAAAATTTGTAGTTCTAACATATGTGTATGTATACAGTGACTGTTTTATGTGACAACTGTCACATGTCACTTCCTGTCAACTTCTTTTTATATTAACATAGCCTACTGATCCAACTGCCCCCATACACAGCAGATTAATGACAGGAAGTGGCAAATGATAGTTGTCAGATAAAATAATGGCTTTGTGAAATGGCCATGCTGTATGTAACACATTTTGCCATTGCAGATAAAAAGAAGAAGCTAATACAAGTACCAAATATTTGTCCATTCAAAGAAGATATTCTGAAAGAAGTAGCAGCATTGAAGAAGCAAAAGGAAGAAGCTAAACAGAAACAAAAAGAAATATGGAGGGAAGAGAAGAGGAAAGCAAAAGAAAAACAGGATGGAGTTGAAAGTGGTTTAGAGGGTTTGATACAAAATGCTAAAAAAAGACAAACATTACATGAGAATGCCAGCGTCAGTGATGCATCAACCAGTGCAGGAAAACCACATAAAGCTGACATTTCTGTTAAAGCTTACTGTAGAGAATTTAGAAAGGTAATTTATGGGGAATTTATGTACCTTGCAGATTTTCATAAGGAAAGTTTAAGAAACTGGAAATGCAGTGGAGTTACTGCAGTAATTGTCAGATTATAGCCTTTAAATCTCAATAGATCATTGTACTGTATATTATCATACTCATACAAATAAGGTGCAGTGAGACTTCTGCCAATTTCAGCTTCTTGTTATTTGTTACAATTATTTGCTTTGGTGATATTATAAAACATACTTTTTTGATGGAAGTGCACCATTTGCATCCATTCACCTGTATGTGAGCCATTCTGGAAACTCTCAGCTCCCATTGGCTCAGTACAAGCCCTATCCACTCTTCTCCTGTCCATAACTCTGATTGGCCAACATTCCTACAAACATGTATGTATAGCTAACACATTCCTTCTACTCAGTTACTTAAGCATTGACCCGAACCACATTCAGTTACTCTAAAGATGGAGGTAGTGTGTTCCTCCAAACAACAGAACAGACCTGTACTGTAGTGTATTGTGTAAATAAGACCCAGATAATTACCATCATGTGACCTTTCATGAAGGTTATCCAGCAAAGCAGTATCCAATTCGTAGCTCTGCGTTCAACACTGCTGCAAATGCAGGTCGCATCTTCTAAGCCATCTCATGTACAAGTGTAGTTATTATTTTTCAGGTTGTGGAAGCAGCAGATGTTGTGCTAGAAGTTGTAGATGCAAGGGATCCTCTCGGAACGCGATGTAAACAAGTTGAGCAAGCCATTTTAGATAGTGGCAACAAGCGTCTAGTGTTAGTGCTGAATAAAGCAGGTTTGTAATTGGACTGTGATTCTAATTGCATAGAACAGAGTCCTCAGACCCTGACACAGTGCAACATGCATAAGAGTTAACAGTTTGACAAGTTACAATATTTTTATTATTTGGTCCAAAAAATGTTTGTGCAAGGCCACTGTTATTTTATTTACTGAATATGCATCAACACCAAATGATTTCTTGCATAAGAGGTACCATTTTAATATCATGATGTTTACCCATCTTATGTTTTTCAGTCATTATTTTTGGCCACTGATTCATTCAGTAGAAATGCACTCATTTATGTGTGATGGTTACAGTTTGGTTTCCCCACTTGTTAGATTTCACATGCCAGAAATTGAGTGCAACATAACAGTTGTTCATATATTATGCTCTGTCTCTTGTACTTTTGTAGTGCTAGAAAGCATATGCAACCAATCTTCTTTATGTCAGATGAGAAGCTTATGATTTTGTTTTGAACATTTTAAAGTTTTGTATTATATTCTTGTTGTATCAGTTTTTATGTCAGCTGATCATGTGTTGGTATACTGTGACTTGTTTGCTTTAAAACTTATATTGATATTAGAAGTTTAAAATACACAGCTGGCCTGCTGAACCATCTGTCCGGTGCGGGCAACTTCTTCAAAATTTCGTCTGCATGCTGGCAAAATGAAATTCAACACACAGGCTGACGAATGAATCAGTGTAAATGTAATTTAATGTATAAGTTTACCTGTTTATTTTTCTATATATCATGTGCAATAAAGATAACTGATAATACTAGGAAAAGTTTATAAAAGATGCAGTTCACAACCTGCGACAGGGTGTCACTATTTTAGTACATTTACGTAATTCACTAGTATTGTAAGTCTTCATAAATGAATGGGTTGTAAGTTTTCAAAATTACTTTCGCATGCTATCTTAGTTTTGCTAGGGAAAGGGTTAAAAGACATTATTTCATTTCAGTTGCCTCTGTTGGCAACATAACACTGTGTCAAGGACAGCATGTTTCCTGCAAGCTATGGGTTGAGTGGGTCTGTTGTGTGGGCTTATCCTGAGTGAGCTAAATTAAAAAAGGATATCTTAAAAATGGTTTCAAATGTTGATAGACCTTGTGCCACGAGAGAATCTGGAAGCGTGGCTGAAGTACCTTCGAAGAAGTTTCCCAGCTGTTCCATTCAAAGCGAGCACACAGCTTCAGGGCAGACATTTGGGACACAGAAAGATGAAGAAAGCTTCTACTGCTCATAAGATAGCAACAAATGCAATGTTAGATGAAAACAAGGAGCTGCAGGGTTCAAAATGTTTTGGGGCAGAGCTTGTGATGTCACTTCTAGCTAATTACTGCCGCAGTAGGGGCATAAAGACATCCATATCAGTTGGGGTAGTGGGTAAGTGGAATTAACTGTACTTTGTTTGATAGAAATATATGCATGTCATTATCTAAGTACTTAATTTTACTGCAAATTACTACTATATTTTTGCAATTTATTCTAGGTTTGCCAAATGTTGGGAAAAGCAGTATTATCAACAGTCTCAAAAGAAGTCGTGCATGCAGTGTTGGAGCAACTCCAGGAGTGACGAAGTAATGACACTAACCTTTATGTTACTGTCAGATTACCAACCAGTTTAGTAGTTTGAGACATAAACATTGGTGGGATTTGAAAATGTGCACAGAATTAGAACTACTTTACAGTTGTGACGGAAAAGATTAAATATGTAAAGATTCAAGTCATCTGACACGTGACATATCACTTCAGAACGAATGGACTGCTCTCCTGGCACACCATATCCCAGAAGAACAAGCCTTCAGCAACATTGTTGTGGGAATGTCACATTTCATGGCTGGAGAACTGCTTAACATATTTTGATGACACTTGATTTTTGGGTGTTTTAGTAGCATTTGTCAGATTGGTTCAAATTTTGATTAAAATTTTACATCAGTAGCAGAGACTTCACATGAAGACCTGCATGTGTTTCTGCTCTTATCTACAGTATAACTTGCACACAGTTCGCTACAGACGTACATGATCAAACAGAAAATTGAAGTACGCCTTGTATATTCAGTAGAGTTTTCCCTTAAGTCATGAGTTTTAACACAAACAAAGTGGAGCAATGTTGTTACACAAACTGACTTATTTTTATTACTCGTTAGGCAAAAATTGGAAGTTAAAATAAGGGAACTGTATTTGCTTGTTTTGCAGGAATGTGCAGGTAGTACAGTTGGATTCTAAAATCAAATTGCTGGACAGTCCTGGCATTGTATTTGCCTCCAGTGCCAGTGGGGCTCATTCTGATGCTGTGATTGCCTTGAAGAATGCCATGCGAACTGATGCTTTATCTGATCCTATCACACCTGCAACAGCTATACTGCAAAGAGCAAACAAACAGCAGGTAGGGATTGATCTGTGCACAGTTGACAGTCATTGAGCTGTTACTGTGAGACCTGAAGGTTTAGTGTCACGTCACTGGGCACTGTACAGCACCTGTGCATTCACTGCGCATCCCCAGAACCTCTTCTCCAATATCCAGTTTAGTACTGCTCATGCCTTATACTTGGTAGCATTTCCTGTGTTTGAGGTTGTCTCCAGTACTGGATGCATCAGTTTCAAAATTTCTCTGCAGGGAGACTACACAGGCAGCAGAGATCAGAGTTGACTTTTTATCATAATAGAAGAATTGTCAAATTTGAGGTTCGCACATCAGTGACTAGGAAGATGACTAGAGTCTGTCTGGAGTGTGGGTACTCATCTACCGCACTATAGTAAAGTCCTAATTTATGGTAGTGAAATATTTGTATTCAGTGAATAGTCTTTCTGGTCACAGCCACAGTGTATTACTTTCCTCCATTTAGTGATTTTCAGTACAGTAAATAACCTGCATTTAGTGTAAGAAATATTTAGGTTTTGGAAACTTGTACATCAGTTTAGTGTGACTGGTCAAAATTACAAGTTGTATTCTCTTTGTGGATTCTGGTCTTCTGGGATGTGAAGAATTCCATCCTTTGTGGACCACGAACCCTTGAAGATGGTGACACATTCTTCTGAAATGTCAGGAAACTCTAACCCAGCAGCACAGCTACACATCCCAGAAGACTAGAATCCTCATCTACAGCACTGGAAAAACTTCACAAGTGACACAGCTTTTTCTGTCTTACGGAAACTGTAACCTGTAGCAAGTTGTGCCAAGTACTGAACGCACAGAGATTGAGCAGGGGGTCACCTTATATTCTGGTACACGGTAAGGCTCATCAGGAGAGTCGCTCGATGTATTTTGCATAACCCCAGTTCAGTCAAATGCCAATTTTAGTGTGAAGATGGCCACTCCCACAGACATTCTTTAAACAGGGATTTCACTAGAAGGTTACTGATATTGATATTGATATCCAGCATGTCTGGACACTTGGAGGTGTTTGTTTAAACTTCATAACCCCAAAACCATGGGCGCAGCACAGATGCAGTATTGCAGTTGACTGTAACATCACAGGTTCAGTGTCTGTGTCTATTTCCCACAGATAATGGAGCTGTATAATCTATCAGATTTTACCACACCTGAGGAATTCTTTTCCCTCTTGGCCCACCGGAAGGGTCAGTTCAAGAAGGGAGGCATTCCAAATCCAATTGCAGCTGCAAGATCTCTTATCGAAGACTGGAACCAGTAAGTATACTGGCTGTCCTCTCTGATAAATTGTTTTATTATGCGTATTATCAGAACAGTTCCTTCAAAGACTGCTGTAATATTAAAAGACCCACACATAAAATTTTGCTGTTCTTTAAAGAACATAAATATTTATAGCATGTAAATGGGCTGAATTCTATTATGAGCTTCATAATTTTGCAAAATTTCAATGCAGAAGTTCAAAATGTATATTGCTGAGTCATGTGAAGACCTGAAACACTTGTTCAGCTAATTTGGTGCAGACAGGTTCTTTACAGCTTTGTCAATTTGCAACACAGTCCCATATCTACCACACGCAGCACATATTTCTAACCAACGCTGTTGACTTGCTGGGCCTTAATTTTTTTCACAATTCTAAGTTTTGTGTCTTACTGACCATCATAATATATACGAGGGTGTAAAGACAACTGGCCAGCTAGCTATGATGTGGCAGTTTATGACATGCACTATGTGCTAATCTGCTGACAGGTGGTTGAGTGTGATTTGGTGTTATATTAACTAGCATTTGTACACTTGCCACCCTTCAAGCAGAATCTTCATTAATATGTTTGTATTTTCAAGAAAATTACAGTTGTAATTTTCAAAAGAAATTGGTGGTCAGGAGAATACTTCATGATCTATACTAAAAATATGCTGAACCAAACTTACCACTAAGGAGAGAATCAGCATCACATAGTGCAATTTTGGGTTAACTATGGGCACTGTAATGAAGTGCCCAGTGACATCTCTGAAGGACTTGGGATTTAAATGACCATCCACTACTTTGGGTGTTCTTTGTAATGACTTTAGTTGACTGTGCGTTTACTTAGCATCATTCTGCATGTTGACTGCAGTCAACTTTCACTGCCAGAGGGCATGAAAGTACTGACCCAGGCATTCAACAACACACTAAAAACTAGTACTTCATTGCTGAGTGACAGCATCACTGTGACATGTGTTACATTGAGAGACTGACGGTTTTCAGCGTCAAGGTGCTGAGGAAGATATATTTTGGTTGGCAGTCAGAGGAAGTAACAGGAGACTGGATGAAACTGCAAAATGACGAACTTCATGATTCATACTCCTCACCAGAATAGAAGTACATGTGGCATTGCAGGGGTTTGTTGGGTCAACCTTAAGGAAGGGACAACTTTGAAGGCCTGTGTACAGTTGGGACAATGATCTTAAATTGATGTTAAAGAAATAGGATGGGAAGGCATGGACTGGATGAATCTGGCTACGTCAGGGGCAGTTGGTGGGCTGTTGTGGAAATGGTAATGAACTTCCAGGTTCCATAAGTTTGGAAAATTTCTTGACTACCTGAGAAAGTGTTAGTGCAACCTGTGTTGTTCCTGTAATATAACAGACCAAGTTTCATACCCACAGTACACTAATACTTTTACAGGTGTGCACAAATGCAGTTGAATGTTTTTGTGTAATCTGCATTGTGGATACAAATTCCACATTCAGGTAGCTGAGTGACCCAGAAGACCTCACTGCATGTATTCACCACGGAACCTTCAGATCATGTCCCATATAAAACTGTCAACAAGTTAAATGTGTTCATTAGAGGGCCTGTATTACTTGTGTTTTAATATTGTTTAACAGTGGGAAAATCAGATACTACACAATTCCACCAGAGGATGAGCATGATCCTCATGTAAGTTCAGCAATTGTACAGCAAATGGCAGCAGAGTTTGACATCTCCTCATATGAAGCAATGGAGTTTGATACCCTTAATGCAGGCCTCACACAAGATTCATTGGCCAGAGGAATGGTGATACAGTCCAGTGGACCCATAGAGGCCACAGATCAGTCCGAGGAGAAAATGGAGGAAGATGCAGGTGGTGCTGCTATGGGAATTGTAAGTATAGTGACCATTGAAATTAGGGGATATTTGTTTTGAAGAAGGGAGTCCATGACTAGCTGGCTTCTCTTGTTACTTTAATACCTTTCTGCTTTAGTTGGGTGACAGTGTGTCAGTGTCGGCCACTAAGAGCAGCAAAAAGAAACGGCATCGGAAAAAGAACAACAGAAAAGACAAGGAGGACAAGAAAACTGAGGCCCTAATGGCTCTTGAGGGCAACATGAAACTGAATAAGGTGAAGAAAATTGAACAAAAGAAACGGAAAAAGGAGAAAGCTCGAAGAGGTCAGTGTCTTGTAGTACGGCATATTTTGGTTATGGTAGTTTAGCTAGTAAAGAGACCGACTGTGGAATGCATGGTTATGACTGCCAGGTGCAGGTGTGTCACGTGGTAATGGCCTCCTTCAGCCCATGGCTGAAGGAGGCCATTACCATGTGATGATCATCTGACAGCATGGATCTGGCTGGCCAGTCATGTAACTACAGTAAGGCCACATGGGGAGGTTCCATGACACCAAAACACACAGCACTCAACTTGTTACATATCCAACTCCCACTGTTTACCTCCAGTCATGCAGCCATTCTGTTTACATGAATGCTAACAGTGACAACCTTCACTAGTCAGTAACACTTCAGGTTTGTTGACATATGCCAGAAGAGGATGGAGGGGAATACAGTAGGTCAAAGGTGGATGCCTTAAGCATTGTCTTCCTGTCCAAGGGTGGGATGTCTGAACATGGCCCAAGCATAGTCCAGAGGTTCAGCATGCCTCTGTAGAACATCAAGTATGACATTTTGGTGTAGAAATTACCTCTGTTTTCCCATTATCTGCCTGATGGTAAAAGTTTGATGTACATATTGCTGTGGCTGCAGGAAGGCCTGTGAGTGAATTGTGGGGATGTCAACATACTTGCTCCTCTCTGCCTAATGTACTGTTATTCCCCTTCAGTCCTCTCTGACCTATATCAGCCAGCCCCGAGCATTTGTCATTAATGGTTATCATTAGGAGGATTTTGTCCACATTCATCTGAGAAATGTGTGTCACCTTACAGTCACACAAGAAGTTAAATTTTGTCTGTATACATATTTTCCTGAAAGTTGAAGATATTGAATGGGGGTCCTCTTATATGCAGGGTCATGTTATATTCAGTCTGCTTATCAGAAATGGGAGACGTGATTCTTGGGCAATGACACATGGTGTATGCAGATTGGCATGACACACAGGTACACTGTAGTCATTTTGTGCAATAAGGTGAAGGCTCTTTGAGGCCTGTCACCACCCTGTGAAAACTTGAGGGAGTAAATGTGTAGAGCTGCACACTCCTACTCAGGGGACACTCCAGCCACTTTATCTGTAGACAAACAGCCTGCCAGCTTCTACTGGAGAGGAGGCTACCAGGCTGATTAGCTTCTAGAACAATGTGGGGCAGCATTGTACTGGGTAGGAAAGGCTCTGCTTTAAGCACACTTCAGCCAGGAAATGGAACCATTAATTTCAAGGAGTGAACTTTATGGCTGATAAGCATCTTGGTAACAGTTTTGTAAGTGGAAATACTGATCTGTATAGACTTGGGTCACATTTTGGCTGATATTAAGTTATCTATAGTTCTAATGACTGGAAAGCAATGATGGATTTGAGGCATGCACTCTGAAGATTGTGATGTCATGTTATTGGTTGAGACATACATTGTTTCTGAGGGACCTGTTACCTCAATCTTCAGGATACATGTACTTGTATACCCAGAATGGAGACAGCAAAATTTTCCAAAAAATGTCGGTGCCACTCTTTGCCAAACTACTCAGTGTTGTTGAGTGCTGTACTTAATATCACATGCAAACTGTTAATTGTGTAATGCTGTAATGTGTGACTACTGCTTTTTGTTTACAGCACGTGAAGCTGCAAAACTTGCTACAGTCCTGGAAAATTTCACTCTGAATAAAAATGATGAAGATTATGATTTCAATGTAGATTTCAAAGAGACTTGACGATGCATTGTTTTGTGCAGATACTGTACTTGAATGTATGCATACGGTCTGCTAAATGGACATGTTTTTGTGACCCACATTACTGATTACAACATGGACTATGAAGCTGTAAATGTTTTCCATTGCATAGTGTCTGTTACACAAAGCCAGTGAGTTATAATGATGTATGTGTGATACCATGCAGGAATGTGATAAATACTTCAGAACTGACTTGTTTTCTCCTCCAACACTTTGGTAACCATCTCCCATACTTCATAACACAACAGAGGAAACAGAACACATTTAGGCCATAACTGTGCCATCTGTGTATGCATTCATGTCATTTTGGCTACTGAAACAGTTTTTAGAAATTGGCATGGATGTTATAATATTAGAAGGTATCCCAAAACTGTACTTTGTACCATATTTGCCCAAACATGATTTTTTTTCGTAATTTATCATCTGAAAAACAGGGAGTCACGTTTTTGACACACAAAGTTAGAGATTTTTAACAAGTATTTTAATGAAAATTGAGGATGTGAGGGAGGGTCAAAAATATACACAAACTTATAATGTGAGAGTGACACTAGTGCCACTAGTGTAACATTAAATTCTGTTTGGTACCTCTGAAAAGTACACACCTCTTGTAAAGGCAATCCTTTCCATACAGTGTAAAAAAACAAACTGATGAATTGATTGAAATTTGTATTTTTCTCCTAGTTTTACAACTAACTGAAAGGTCACTGGAGCGAGGCATGTAAGTCAGAATGTAATCACAAACACACCTGTAGATTCTGTATGAAATATCTTCTATCAGTCGACCGTTATAACTGTGGAAATTGCATACATCTTGCAGCTTTCACAGCATGAAAAATCAATCAAATCTCTGGCTAGGAGATGTGCCAGGTGGTAAGAACACATGATTGCAGAGATCAACTGTATCAGTCGTCCGTGTTCTAACATGATTTGGCACCCATTCTGCCTTGCTTGTGTACCTGCATAAGGCTGGTCTTGTACTAATCCATGACCACAGCACCTTGCTATGATCTGGTGTACATACACAATTAGGTGTGTTATGTTCTTTTTGTCTGTGACATAACAGTACCTGTTTTGTACTGACATGACTACATCTGCTGTCTGGTATCCAAATCTTCCTCAGCAGACCTTCTCCAGTAGCAACATATGACTGATCAAGGAAACACTAATTTTCAGTGGTCAAAACAGGAATTAATGCAACAAAGAACTTGCACCAGTTTCAGACCTTTCACAAAATGATGCACTTCCTGATACTGTTATTTTATCTGTGTTAGATGTGTATTAGCTTCATACATGGTACAGAGAACAATTTCACCTACATTTACTGACTCCTCTGCACAGTATTACATAACCACTGAGCTAATTATGTGGCTTTACTTCAAAGAGAAAATAAGAATACACTTACATTGACAAAATGTAGCGCACTTGTTGGGTAAGAATGTCATATGAACTCTTCTTGATGTTACTGTTTTACACCACGACCTTTGGATTAGCCACCTACAATAATGAAACAACTGGGTACCAGGACTTGGGAAAATTATTAATGGTAGGTGATCTGGAGATTAAACAATATGTCTTAGCAAAATTACAGTGATTATCTGTAGAACATGTCTACTCAGTCTGTAGAGACAATGACAATATACATTCACAATGAAATCTATCCAGTCTGAAACTCATGTAAGATCAGTAACGCACTGCACGTCAGGCATACCTGTAGCTTAATCAAACTGGGTGATTACTTAAGGTTGTGTAAGCTGTGGTAATTACTTTTGTTGGCAGTTAACAGCAACAACTGCTGTTACGTGAAATACATTATAATAAAGTACCTTTCCCATACAAAAGTATCAATATACTGGAAGTTTCTGTATTAAATAGAATTTGAACCAATATGACTATTCTTTTTACATCAGATGCAGCTACATTCTTTAAGGTTTTAAGCAACAGAAACTGTCACCAACCAATCAGAGGCATATTTCTGTCTATACTGATCCTTAAACTACATCAGTACCATTAACACAGTACGGAACGCAGCAGTGCTATGAGCAGGTCTCTGTATTGTGTGGGTGGGTTATGCCTTAAGGTGTACACGCTCTCTAAGACAATGGACAAAATGCAGGAACCCTATAATCCTAATATATTACACCATCTTCAGAAGCCTTAATACCTGACAAGAGTCACAGGATCAAGTGCCTTGCTAACAATATGCCTGTTTGTATTTAATCACACAAAAACAGGAAAACTGAATTCATCCACAGAAGGAAATTAACATATTTACACAATATTTTAAACTTTCAATGAACTTCTGTTGAAGTGCCCCTTTAGGTGTGATATATATATTTCATAGAAAATACATAACAGGATATTTAGTAATGTGGTGATCCTTACAAAATAACTTCCATATTGCATTCAATATAAGGACATGCAACATTATCCCACAGCAGATGTCACTAGCTCTGCAACATCAGCATTTGTTGATCGTACAGTGAGCTGCATTGTCACGCCTTCTGCCAACGCAAGTTTTGCTCGTACCAGAATGTCATACCCTCCGCGGTACACACCTGAAAAATTGTTTTGTATCTTCATCACATCAGAATATCTCTCTTAAAAATATTAATTTGTATTCAATCAGTATTCTTATTTTTTGTTACCATTTCTTATGAATCCAGTTTCCTTAATGCACCTTTACAATAGACCTACTTATGCCTGTTCATAGAACAGCCTAAAGATATGACGTGACTGCAACTACATGTCACTTAAAGCTACGCAACAGTCTAAAGATACAATCTAACTGCATCTACATGTCACCTAAAGCTAGGCAACAGCTTCTCAAGTATTCTGCTGCATGGACACTGTACTAAATAAAATTTGAACTTTCCACACAAACTGTAGAGGTAACTGTTAGTTGTTAGTGTATGCGACTAACCTGCAAGAAACAGAGTGTGTGATGACTTTCCTTCAGGGACTCTGTCACTCCGCTCAGCTGGCTGCAAGCCCAGGAAGCTGACTATGTTCTTCACAGCTTCTTCCAATGTCGCCATACTGGACAGACTGTACGTATCTTCCAACTCACAATGACTGGCTGCAGCCTCCTCCCAAGCAGCACCAAAGTTGGCCTTGGTTACCTTCTGTATCTGGTCTCCAAGCGTCACTTCAACATCTTCAAGCTAAATATATATATATATATAAAAACCCGTTACTTTACAATAAAGGAAATAATTGCTAAAATGTTTACTCCAGTGGCAAACTAAATGACATAACTTTACATTATGTATACCATGTGACTTAAATTACTGGAGAAAACTTAATCTTTTAACATCAGCATTTTGACACATATTTATCATAAAATTAAGGGACATCTGCATTCCAGTGCTCATTTCTATGATCCCCAGTGACATTAAAGCTACTACTGAATAAACATGTACTTGACAACTATTCCTATTCTACCTGTGGTCAGGTAACATAAACACTGACCGTGGTAAAGCTCCCCACTCACTGTACACAAATCAACATTGAGCCCATCCACTGTATAATGCACCACATACAAATTATCCACTGCACAACTCACTATACGGGGACCGCAGTAACAGAGTGGTTAAGGTGCTGTGCTACAAATTGGTAGGTCGCTGGTTCAATTCCAACTGGTGTCAGTGGATTTTTCATTGACATAATCCTTCCGATCGCACTATGGCCCTGGGGTCGACTCAGCCTCTAACAGAAATGAGCACCAGGAGTATTTCCTGGGGGTAAAGGCGGCCGGTGCGTAAGGCTGACAACCTACCACCACCCTGTGCCGTTGTCACGCAAATCTGGGAACCTTAACTTCCTGGAATCCTCTGGGCCTGTCCAGGCCTGTAATGGGACTGCTTTACCTTACCTTTACAACTCACTATACAGAAATCATACCCCACCCACTGTATCCTGCACCATACACATCATCACAGCTCACCCAATGTATCCTGCACCATACACATCATCACAGCTCACCCACTGTATCCTGCACCATACACATCATCACAGCCCACCCACTGTATCCTGCACCATACACATCATCACAGCCCACCCAATGTATCCTGCACCATACACATCATCACAGCTCACCCACTGTATCCTGCACCATACACATCATCACAGCCCACCCAATG
>Ga0123357_10003253_pt1 | contig 18532 bp, 5 predicted proteins | sample TergutEmb28metaG_FD_89873 | JGI IMG/M metagenome (GOLD analysis project Ga0123357, IMG submission 89873) | Embiratermes neotenicus P4 segment gut microbial communities from Petit-Saut dam, French Guiana - Emb289 P4 | ecosystem: Host-associated > Arthropoda: Insects > Digestive system > Gut ...
ACATACATACATACATACATACATACATACATACATACATACATACATACATACATACATACATACATACATACATACATACATACATACATACATACATACATACATACATACATATACACAGCACACATAACACATACTTACAAAACGTTGTGAGGTCTTCCTTGTTTATAGACGTTACACCAGTTGAATTTATCAGTTGGAAAGTACAATCATGAGAAATGAAACGATAAGAAGTAAGACGGTAATAATTGAGGCCCACAAAAGCGATAAACGTGTAGTCGCTGAAAGAATTACAGGAAACCCGAAAATGCCAGACAGACTAACAATAAAATAAACTGAAACACCAGCTATATTCTTACCAGCATTTCCCCTATCAATTATGCAGAATGTCATAAGAAACTGTGTTTATCATTTCGAGAGAACTTCGACAATTGTTTTGATATTTACTGTAGACTCGACTTCGCTTTCCTTTTTTCAGAATCTCAGACTATTGAAGACTTTGGAGCAGCACTGCACTTGATGCGTTCCGATCTGGAGCATTTGCGCTCCGTCTTCATGGCAGTAGAGAATGGAGATTTGGGTATGCTCAAGAGTCTAGGCATCAAGGATTCCGAACTTGGCGACGTCAAATTCTTCCTCGAGAAATTGGTTAATACTGGCTTCCTGGACTGAGCGGCCCTTCCCCTCACTCTTCCTATCCCAAAAGAAAGGCTCCATCATTACTTTCCTACTTCCTCCTGTACGTATACACTCCCTTATGCTTCATAAACCTGATTTGAATTATCTTGCCAGTCTGTCTGTCTGTCTCTGTTTGTCGTCCATTCGTCGCTCGACCCCAGTATTCATATCCAAGACATATCAAAAGCCGACTGATGCAGTAAGACATATCATTATCAGTGTAGTTTTAAACCCGGCCGATCAATCATGAAAGATATGCCTTTAAAATATTATCGAATTCTAATTCTGGTTTTTTAATATTGTTTTGGATTGATCTTTTGCTTAAAATAAAAACTAATCACGCGAAATTAAAAGTAATTCTAACTACCAGTGGAGTTTTAAATTTTATTTTGTGAGACTTGAATGTGACAATTTCTTCAAAAGTTTAAAATGATTTTTTATTCAAGAAATTTTTCGTTGGCTCGTTAAAAACTGCTCATTAATAACGTTATTACGTTTTTTTTTTAAATTTCATAATAATGTACGTTTAAGAGAACTCCTTTTTCCACTAGTCTCCTGTTCGCACTACGTTAGATAAATCTTGCTATTTGAGACAGGAAAATCTAATTTCATTCTCTCTCAGCTTCAAAAATAAAGAAGTACTGTCACGTCATATTATTCATGTGCTCTGGGACTTGTTTCTGCAGCGTTAGTCCACATATAGATTCATTCTCGCTATTCAGTTCAGCTGTGAACAGGAGAAATCCATCTGGTGCTTCAACGTATCAAACTGGCTTGACTGCAAATATATGTACCGAAAACATTCACAGTTTCTACATATTTGAACAGTTACTGCGGCCCAGATACTGTATTCGCCAAGCACATTTCTTTTCCCTTCTCATCCTTTTCCTTTGTGCTTCACCGAAGTTATGATTTCACGTCCTCTTTTATCAGCCAGCGACCAATAAAAAAATAAGAAATTATGATTCAATTATAAATAATTCAACTTTACAAGATAATGAAAATAACAGAATTCTTATAATGTATGTACTTATGAACAACCAATTCATCTTTCGTCGTCTTTTAAGATGTTCAAATGTGTGTTTAAGTAGGTTGTAAGCATACAGTTCCGCGCTGAACACACAGTGTATAAGTCGTTATATGTTAAATTTGCCTAACTCATTAACTTTTTACATGTAATGTATTTAGTTCGTCCAAGGTGATAATTTTAATAGAGTTTAAAAGAAAAGCACACGTACTCCTGACTCTGACTTATTGCCTGATAATCCAAACCATGCCGACGTTTGAGAGCATTACAGCTGGAGTAACACAAGGACTTTCTTTAAAAAAAAAAAACCTCTCCTCTTCACATTTTAGAATACATGATGAGTAATAAATAATGCGACTTTCAAGTGCAAATGAATTCCAGATATCTCATTAATGGGCACTGAAACTTGGAATTCTAACAGCGGCACTAACATCCACAAGCAGTAAGAACGCAAGTGAAGCCACCACTCTCTCTCGGTCCATATGCATTCTTTCGGCCACATACGCGTAAAAATGACTGTAATTATATGAATATTTATAACTGAGCACTGCACCTGCCCTCGCAGAAGGGGAAAAAGTTTCTCTCCCAGAGGCTGGTTAGATGCTTAGCTGTAAATATTTTTCATATTAATGAAAGAAGAAAAGGCCAGTAGGAAAATAAACACTCAGGTTTTACTAATGGTGGCTGCTACTAAACACAGCGCAGTTGTAATGTCGGCATGGTGACACATGGGTGGTTTAAGCCTAGAAATATGAAAAGTTATTAATATTTTTTCCTAGGAATTTTAAGAGTAAATTTACAATCATAATAAAAGTATACATTTAGGCCTATTCTTGTAATTTACAAGTTAAATATGTCCCCTACAATTATATTCTATTCTCGTGTATTTTCGTAACATTTCTAAGCTAGTGCTAGTTTTTGTGTAGTAGATATAGGATATGGAGTTAATGTACCTTTTGAAGTAGTTATTACTTACGAAGAGATTGTAATACAGCGTTATGTGATATGTGTTAGGGCAAAAATGTGGGTTTGTACTAATATGTGGAATATAATCTGTACGCTATTACCAGCACTACTGTAATATTACATTCATTGAAATACTGGGACTCCCCCATGAAACAATTATAAAATGTGATCACATGGTAACCTTTCCTCATCAGTTACGAAACAAAGTCTCTTACGTGTAACAGAAGACCCAGTACTACATGCAGATATGGACAGACGAACCTATATCTACAAACCAATTACATAATTGAGAAGAGTGGCCTAAGATAAGAGGATGACTGTTTAATAAGTGGAGATTGAAAGAGGAGTAGATAATGTTTCTTTTTATATAAACAAAATACATGGGTGTATCGAAGAAAAGAGTGAATGACACCTTTTCCTTCATAACACCACTTCGTGATAAATATATAAATTTCATTGATATGTAAAAATTAATCATATAATTAATATATCTGTTGTTGTATATATAAATATATATTATTTAAGAAAAAGTATATTAAGGGAATTGTTTTCACATAATTTATAAGGGTTATAAAATGAGGGGAACTTGTGCTTTCGCTTGATATAATACTTGTTGGCCTGGTGTGAAGTAAATGGATGTGCAATGTGCGTATTTTATCGGATAACCAAGTACGCTTTTTCATAAAAATTTGCGATACATAAAAACTGAAAGGAAGTAGAGGCTAATAACCTAGACGCGGGTTGTTATTTGCTTGGCAATATCATTCATCTCTCTTTCAAGTAATAATGCGTCAAGTTAATATTTCTAGTCCTGATAATGTCATACTAAACACCGAGAAGACGGCATAGGTAGAAGTTCTATAATTAACTGTTGTGGTTTATTAGAGTTTAAGTCATATTAATATCTGCGGTTGGAAATGATAAAGTCCATTTTTTATTTACAATTAGCATGGATATAAAATCTTTGAAACTTAAAGTATATCTAGGAATATTACAAAGAAATGCAGTCTGAATGATTTAAAAACGTTTCTGTCACATGGCAACAGGTTAAGGGCCATAAATTTCAGACACCTTGAAAAGCAGTGTATACTCCAGTGGTATCATTAAATATATGGTTCTTCAGCCGTTACGTTCCTGAATGTAAGTATGGGTTTATAAAGGAAGATGTGACTATGTGACAGTAATATTCAATAGAACTAATATTGTCTTATTATTTTATCACTTATATTAACACTTTAGGTGGAAGCAACTGTGATACATATTTTTAAGTTGAAGTTTTATTTCGACAGATTATATTCTATAATACTCCGTCGCGTGACTTATTTTATTACTAATACCTCAAAATTATTCTATTTGTGTTCATTTATAAGTAATGATTGCATTTGCATCTATTCCAGTGTAAGTTCTGTTGTCACGTAATTTACTGGAGTAATAATATCATATTATAGTACTTAGGTGTCTCTATCATATTCGCAAGACATCACTTTCATTTAATGTTTCAACAGTAATTCCCTAAACAACTCGCTAAATGTGCGTGTCATTGTATGAAGACATGACGTCCAGATGATACATATCAATAACAAAGCGTGCATTTTGTACCAGCAAATTGAAGCCATAGAGAGAACAATCATCAATATTAATTTTATAGTGATTTTACTCTATCACGTTTGGCCTGTCTCAGTTTCACATTTACAAATTCGCCAAGATTTCACTGACGTAATGACTAAAACGCCAAGCACAGCAAATGCCGTTTCATGAAAAGTAAATATACAAATTTGCATTTCCTAGATCAGAAAAAAATAACAATTTACATAAATAGCAGAAGAGCAATTAAGATTAAGTAAAATGTAACGAACCTACACTACTTTCTGATTTGTATGGGCATGTTATAATAATATCGTGGACCACGTATCATGCAGTCATTTCTTCTCTCTTTCGTCGGTCCTGTACATACACAATTTTCTGCGATGTTTTTAGAACATGTATACACACTTTATAATATTTGTGTCTCTTGCCTTTTGTCGTAATAACTAACGTATATAGTAAGATGTTCTTTAGAAAATGAAGCGCGCGAATCCTAAACGAAACCAGACAACACAATACACACATAAATGTGAATGCCAATATGAAGGTCTCTCATATTGCAGCCATTGCTGGATGTGTGTACATAATGATTTCATGATTACTTATTCTCATCTTTAGAATAAGTCCAACCGGCGAAATTAATTTCTTTCGCCATTATACATATTGTAGTATATATAAGTGTAAATGCAACATTTTTCAGAACTCCCCCATGTGATAACCCTTTATTATGCTTCTTAGATTTGCTCATGCAATTCTCTGAAGAGACAAATCTAAAATGTACCAACAAAAACGTTTGCACCTGTCAGAGAAGTTTCAGACGATGGTCAATGAAGGACGCCATGTTGATGGGATTGTTCCTGTAACATCTAGATAACGACCTGACACGAATTCAATTTAACATACGAACATCATTAAATGCAATAACCATCACGTGGATTTGTGTATATTGTATGTAAAGATTCTCGCTCTTGACTTGTCCCTCGTCTGATACTTGTAATTTAGCTAAAATAGTTGTCCCTCCTAAAGCGCTTGCTTTCCTATCGTAAACCTTCCCTCAAAGTACGCATTTAATGACATTTTTCCCCTACCCACTACTTAAACAAGCGCTCCCATTCCCTCCCGCCCCAATTCACAAATGTCCCAATTCAGTGGTTAAGGCAAGGAGGCAATTAAATAATTCAAGACTTGCTCTCACAATATTGTACTGTGACAGAGGAGAGTAACATATATATTTATTCAATTTACTTTAGTTGTAAAGAATTGTAGCTACATAATAAATATATTTTTTTGAAGAAAATGTTGTAGTTGCTGTCCATGCTTGTATTTTTCTTAGCCTTATATTTCTGTATAAATACATTGTATTGGAATATTGGGAACTTCACTTAGAGAACTTTATTATTTTATGGGTTACTGCTCACAAAATCATTAATCCTGTAATCAAATCTTTTTATATTAGGCATTTGTTGTATTCCATTACAACCTACTTAGTACACACCGAATAAAATAAAGCATATTTGAATGAACGAGGGAATTTAAAGAGAAGTGGAAAATACAAATGTACCCTCAACATAATTCGCACACTTACTTCTATAGTGATACAATTCAAAGGTTTCGTAAAAAGCAGAAAAACAAAACATTTAAATCAATATTTTAAAAAACAAATATGTCATTTAATTTCTGGAATTATATTTGAGTCCTGAAAACAAATAAATTACATTTTTAGCAAATTTATTAAGCCGTTTTATTTATTAAATACCTAGAAACACATCCCAGTTCTTCCAGATTTTCTTTCCCTAAAGAATCCACCGTTAAACCTGGAAGAGTAACAAATTTTACATTGAAAAATCAAATGAAATAAGACATATATTGTAATATCATCGGAAAATATTTTATCTTATTAAACGAAAGGATCAAATTTAGTTTTAATGTGACTTCTATTTGCCAAGTCATCCAATCTGATACCTGTGTAAAGTATCAATACAGAAAAGGTACACTTATTTGGTCACGGTCAGGTGTTAACTGCAGTAAATTACCTATAATGGGTACAAGCATGAAAGGTATGTTTGGAAAATGTGCCACATTAAAGAATATAAACAATTTCTATCATCAAATGGAGTTTAAATAAAAGAACTTACAAAGGCCGATAGCGCAAAAGATTGAGTAAATTATACTTCAAATATTTGTTGTTTCGAGTATTTATAATAAGAGGTGTTGGAACGTGCCATTGTGTACATAAAATAATGTATTGCATTAAAGTCTTCTCATTGTTGAGGTTTCTAGAGCACACAAAATAAGACACTCGTACATACAGTAGAACTCTGAACATGTGAAAAATTCGTCATAGGGGCCGCTACCTACACAAAACACAACAAACACACAAACATTTTCGTCCTCAGCAGCATTCGAACCCGCGATCCCAGCAATCAAGAGGCCGCAGACCTACAACTTAGAACCCATGGCTACCGGGATCATTTATTTATTCATAATTTTTAATTTATAAATCCAGTAACTTATTTTGATAAAATTCATCATTTTATTTTTGATATACAAAATGTTTAATGACGGAGAAATGGAGAAGGCCGCCCGACAAATTATTTGTTTTGCTAGATGAATGAAAGACATAACAGAAAAGAGGAAAATGCATTTTGTGCAACGTTTACTTTGTCCACTAGTGCATAATATTTTGTATTGTTGTTGCAAGGTACAAACTGGAAACGTTTATTCTGCAATAAAATCTGAAATGCATTGAAACTCTGCAATACTAGAGAGAGAAGACACCAAGGCGGAAGCACCCTCCTGACCAGCGCTCCGGATATTCATGTTGCTTTCATTCAGTATTAAGGTCGTTAAGGGAATAAAAGTTGAATCTGGGACACACAAGCTTTTCATTCGCATTATTGGTGATTAAGCTAATTGAAGAGTTTCTCCATCCCTGTCTCTTACCCGGCTTCCCATTATTCTTTCGGGTCATGGTCTTGAAAGAATCATTTGAACATAATATGATTCAACAGGAAATGTAATCCATTTGTGGCATTTATTCCACGTACATTGTAACGAATGATATCCAACAGCTTGTAATGTGCATGTGTGAGTCAGCATGCCTATACGTGTGTATGTATAATTATTTTCCTATATTTAGTCTACTGCACCGGATATTCGGAACAGAATAGAGTTAATCAATCAATAAGAAGACATACACAATGTAAAGAAAATCTGATAACCGTTTTCCCTCACATCGATTTTAATAGTTTAGCCAATTAATAATTAAACTCTTTTGACCCAGATGTGTACACTTCGGCATGGTAGACTGAAATTCGATTAGTACAGGCTTTTCAGAGAGGATTGTGTGTCCTGCACCACTAATGAAATGGCAGTCTTCAGTGGCTCTAAAAGTTATAATACGAAGGTAGAATCATTTACTAGAAAATCCAAAAACACTAAACATCCTTATTTCAATGTAAAAATAGCCAATAACCGAAATCATGCCCATCGTCTAAAAGGTCGCCCCATTTCACGTATATGTAACTTTCAATATTCCTTGTAAACACAAAATCATTTCATGTCTGATCCTAATTCAAAGATGGAAAAATGTTCAGGTAGCGTTCCATGTGTCTAGGTTCTGATTAAAGCGTCTCTCTCAGGGCGGTTTTTTTTTCTGCTTCACAAGAGGTGAAGAAACCTACAGAAATTGTGAGGGAAATAGCTAGGAAAGCTTTCGATCAAAACATGAAGACCTAAGGTAGTAATTGAGGAGGTAACTGAGAAAATGTAAGGAATATGGATCTGGTCTGGGTCTTGCAGAATGACGATAATGAACCGCTGATATCTGTTATAACAGTTTTAGCTGGATGAAACATTACTTACTCCATGGAGCAGAGTCCTTCTTGAGAAGCTAACAGGATTTCAGCTAGTCAGGAAATTCGCCCCGAAGGTTCATTACCGCATTCACAAATGCCCACCACCTGTCCTTATCCAGAGTCAACTCGATCCATTCCATACCCCTACATCCCACTTCCTGAAGATTCATCTTATTATTATCCTCCCATCTACGCCTGTGTCTCCCAAGTGGTTTCTTTCCTTCAGGTTTCCCCACCAAAACCCTGTATAGGCCTCTCCTCTCTTCCCTACGCACCACCTGTCTCGCCCATTTGATTCTTCTCGATTTTATCGCCCGAATAATTTTGGGTGAGGAGTACAGATCATTGAGTTCCAGATGAACCAACTACATGTTTTTTAAGCTCATGATTCCTTGCATCCTAATTCAGTATTAATAAAAATCCAACTAGATGCAACAGTATGCAGTCTGATTTATTTTACTGCAAAATCACTCTACATGTTTCAGGTGTCACAGCACCTATCATCTGGAGTACTAAAAACTGTAACCGCAGCCCCCGGTACAGGGCATACTGTGAAATACAAGGATTAACTAGAACAGATTAAGTTAGTTTATTCCAGTTAATCCTTGTATTTCACAGTATGACCTTTACCGGAGGCTGCGGTTACAGTTATTAGTACCCCTGAAATACAACGATTAACTTTAATAAACTAAGTTAGTTTATTCCAGTTAATCCTTGTATTTCACAGTATGGTCTGTACCGGAGGCTGCGGTTACAGTTTTTAGAGTAGAGTAGAGTGATTTTGCAGTAAAATAAATCAGACTGCGTACTGTTGCATCTAATTGGAGTTATATTAATATTCAACTACACGTTCTTAACCCATCAGGCTACCCAATCGAAATGGTGGGAAGTGTTTTGCATACAGAATTAAAACACAATCTTCTAGATGACAGGGAAATGAAAGTAGGCACGCTGGTAAGAAATTTATCACACAGTTGTAGCCGTGTATTTACTTCGTTAAATAACTTTGTTGCGTAAATTCTTGTTTTATAATAATTTTATTATATTCCTCTACATGTTTCGAGCACTACTGTGCTCATCATCAGGAGGTCAAATTGTATTATACAGCATCTGGTATCGTCACACGCTGTAGGCGGCCGTCCGGTGCGCACGTGCGCACCGGACGGCCGCCTACAGCGTGTGACGATACCAGATGCTGTATAATACAATTTGACCTCCTGATGATGAGCACAGTAGTGCTCGAAACATGTAGAGGAATATAATAAAATTATTATAAAACAAGAATTTACGCAACAAAGTTATTTAACGAAGTAAATACACGGCTACAACTGTGTGATAAATTTCTTACCAGCGTGCCTACTTTCATTTCCCTGTCATCTAGAAGATTGTGTTTTAATTCTGTATGCAAAACACTTCCCACCATTTCGATTGGGTAGCCTGATGGGTTAAGAACGTGTAGTTGAATATTAATATAACTCCAATTAGATGCAACAGTACGCAGTCTGATTTATTTTACTGCAAAATCACTCTACTCTACTCTAAAAACTGTAACCGCAGCCTCCGGTACAGACCATACTGTGAAATACAAGGATTAACTGGAATAAACTAACTTAGTTTATTAAAGTTAATCGTTGTATTTCAGGGGTACTAATAACTGTAACCGCAGCCTCCGGTAAAGGTCATACTGTGAAATACAAGGATTAACTGGAATAAACTAACTTAATCTGTTCTAGTTAATCCTTGTATTTCACAGTATGCCCTGTACCGGGGGCTGCGGTTACAGTTTTTAGTACTCCAGATGATAGGTGCTGTGACACCTGAAACATGTAGAGTGATTTTGCAGTAAAATAAATCAGACTGCATACTGTTGCATCTAGTTGGATTTTTATTAATACTGAATTAGGATGCAAGGAATCATGAGCTTAAAAAACATGTAGTTGGTTCATCTGGAACTCAATGATCTGTACTCCTCACCCAAAATTATTCGGGCGATAAAATCGAGAAGAATCAAATGGGCGAGACAGGTGGTGCGTAGGGAAGAGAGGAGAGGCCTATACAGGGTTTTGGTGGGGAAACCTGAAGGAAAGAAACCACTTGGGAGACACAGGCGTAGATGGGAGGATAATAATAAGATGAATCTTCAGGAAGTGGGATGTAGGGGTATGGAATGGATCGAGTTGACTCTGGATAAGGACAGGTGGTGGGCATTTGTGAATGCGGTAATGAACCTTCGGGGCGAATTTCCTGACTAGCTGAAATCCTGTTAGCTTCTCAAGAAGGACTCTGCTCCATGGAGTAAGTAATGTTTCATCCAGCTAAAACTGTTATAACAGATATCAGCGGTTCATTATCGTCATTCTGCAAGACCCAGACCAGATCCATATTCCTTACATTTTCTCAGTTACCTCCTCAATTACTACCTTAGGTCTTCATGTTTTGATCGAAAGCTTTCCTAGCTATTTCCCTCACAATTTCTGTAGGTTTCTTCACCTCTTGTGAAGCAGAAAAAAAAACCGCCCTGAGAGAGACGCTTTAATCAGAACCTAGACACATGGAACGCTACCTGAACATTTTTCCATCTTTGAATTAGGATCAGACATGAAATGATTTTGTGTTTACAAGGAATATTGAAAGTTACATATACGTGAAATGGGGCGACCTTTTAGACGATGGGCATGATTTCGGTTATTGGCTATTTTTACATTGAAATAAGGATGTTTAGTGTTTTTGGATTTTCTAGTAAATGATTCTACCTTCGTATTATAACTTTTAGAGCCACTGAAGACTGCCATTTCATTAGTGGTGCAGGACACACAATCCTCTCTGAAAAGCCTGTACTAATCGAATTTCAGTCTACCATGCCGAAGTGTACACATCTGGGTCAAAAGAGTTTAATTATTAATTGGCTAAACTATTAAAATCGATGTGAGGGAAAACGGTTATCAGATTTTCTTTACATTGTGTATGTCTTCTTATTGATTGATTAACTCTATTCTGTTCCGAATATCCGGTGCAGTAGACTAAATATAGGAAAATAATTATACATACACACGTATAGGCATGCTGACTCACACATGCACATTACAAGCTGTTGGATATCATTCGTTACAATGTACGTGGAATAAATGCCACAAATGGATTACATTTCCTGTTGAATCATATTATGTTCAAATGATTCTTTCAAGACCATGACCCGAAAGAATAATGGGAAGCCGGGTAAGAGACAGGGATGGAGAAACTCTTCAATTAGCTTAATCACCAATAATGCGAATGAAAAGCTTGTGTGTCCCAGATTCAACTTTTATTCCCTTAACGACCTTAATACTGAATGAAAGCAACATGAATATCCGGAGCGCTGGTCAGGAGGGTGCTTCCGCCTTGGTGTCTTCTCTCTCTAGTATTGCAGAGTTTCAATGCATTTCAGATTTTATTGCAGAATAAACGTTTCCAGTTTGTACCTTGCAACAACAATACAAAATATTATGCACTAGTGGACAAAGTAAACGTTGCACAAAATGCATTTTCCTCTTTTCTGTTATGTCTTTCATTCATCTAGCAAAACAAATAATTTGTCGGGCGGCCTTCTCCATTTCTCCGTCATTAAACATTTTGTATATCAAAAATAAAATGATGAATTTTATCAAAATAAGTTACTGGATTTATAAATTAAAAATTATGAATAAATAAATGATCCCGGTAGCCATGGGTTCTAAGTTGTAGGTCTGCGGCCTCTTGATTGCTGGGATCGCGGGTTCGAATGCTGCTGAGGACGAAAATGTTTGTGTGTTTGTTGTGTTTTGTGTAGGTAGCGGCCCCTATGACGAATTTTTCACATGTTCAGAGTTCTACTGTATGTACGAGTGTCTTATTTTGTGTGCTCTAGAAACCTCAACAATGAGAAGACTTTAATGCAATACATTATTTTATGTACACAATGGCACGTTCCAACACCTCTTATTATAAATACTCGAAACAACAAATATTTGAAGTATAATTTACTCAATCTTTTGCGCTATCGGCCTTTGTAAGTTCTTTTATTTAAACTCCATTTGATGATAGAAATTGTTTATATTCTTTAATGTGGCACATTTTCCAAACATACCTTTCATGCTTGTACCCATTATAGGTAATTTACTGCAGTTAACACCTGACCGTGACCAAATAAGTGTACCTTTTCTGTATTGATACTTTACACAGGTATCAGATTGGATGACTTGGCAAATAGAAGTCACATTAAAACTAAATTTGATCCTTTCGTTTAATAAGATAAAATATTTTCCGATGATATTACAATATATGTCTTATTTCATTTGATTTTTCAATGTAAAATTTGTTACTCTTCCAGGTTTAACGGTGGATTCTTTAGGGAAAGAAAATCTGGAAGAACTGGGATGTGTTTCTAGGTATTTAATAAATAAAACGGCTTAATAAATTTGCTAAAAATGTAATTTATTTGTTTTCAGGACTCAAATATAATTCCAGAAATTAAATGACATATTTGTTTTTTAAAATATTGATTTAAATGTTTTGTTTTTCTGCTTTTTACGAAACCTTTGAATTGTATCACTATAGAAGTAAGTGTGCGAATTATGTTGAGGGTACATTTGTATTTTCCACTTCTCTTTAAATTCCCTCGTTCATTCAAATATGCTTTATTTTATTCGGTGTGTACTAAGTAGGTTGTAATGGAATACAACAAATGCCTAATATAAAAAGATTTGATTACAGGATTAATGATTTTGTGAGCAGTAACCCATAAAATAATAAAGTTCTCTAAGTGAAGTTCCCAATATTCCAATACAATGTATTTATACAGAAATATAAGGCTAAGAAAAATACAAGCATGGACAGCAACTACAACATTTTCTTCAAAAAAATATATTTATTATGTAGCTACAATTCTTTACAACTAAAGTAAATTGAATAAATATATATGTTACTCTCCTCTGTCACAGTACAATATTGTGAGAGCAAGTCTTGAATTATTTAATTGCCTCCTTGCCTTAACCACTGAATTGGGACATTTGTGAATTGGGGCGGGAGGGAATGGGAGCGCTTGTTTAAGTAGTGGGTAGGGGAAAAATGTCATTAAATGCGTACTTTGAGGGAAGGTTTACGATAGGAAAGCAAGCGCTTTAGGAGGGACAACTATTTTAGCTAAATTACAAGTATCAGACGAGGGACAAGTCAAGAGCGAGAATCTTTACATACAATATACACAAATCCACGTGATGGTTATTGCATTTAATGATGTTCGTATGTTAAATTGAATTCGTGTCAGGTCGTTATCTAGATGTTACAGGAACAATCCCATCAACATGGCGTCCTTCATTGACCATCGTCTGAAACTTCTCTGACAGGTGCAAACGTTTTTGTTGGTACATTTTAGATTTGTCTCTTCAGAGAATTGCATGAGCAAATCTAAGAAGCATAATAAAGGGTTATCACATGGGGGAGTTCTGAAAAATGTTGCATTTACACTTATATATACTACAATATGTATAATGGCGAAAGAAATTAATTTCGCCGGTTGGACTTATTCTAAAGATGAGAATAAGTAATCATGAAATCATTATGTACACACATCCAGCAATGGCTGCAATATGAGAGACCTTCATATTGGCATTCACATTTATGTGTGTATTGTGTTGTCTGGTTTCGTTTAGGATTCGCGCGCTTCATTTTCTAAAGAACATCTTACTATATACGTTAGTTATTACGACAAAAGGCAAGAGACACAAATATTATAAAGTGTGTATACATGTTCTAAAAACATCGCAGAAAATTGTGTATGTACAGGACCGACGAAAGAGAGAAGAAATGACTGCATGATACGTGGTCCACGATATTATTATAACATGCCCATACAAATCAGAAAGTAGTGTAGGTTCGTTACATTTTACTTAATCTTAATTGCTCTTCTGCTATTTATGTAAATTGTTATTTTTTTCTGATCTAGGAAATGCAAATTTGTATATTTACTTTTCATGAAACGGCATTTGCTGTGCTTGGCGTTTTAGTCATTACGTCAGTGAAATCTTGGCGAATTTGTAAATGTGAAACTGAGACAGGCCAAACGTGATAGAGTAAAATCACTATAAAATTAATATTGATGATTGTTCTCTCTATGGCTTCAATTTGCTGGTACAAAATGCACGCTTTGTTATTGATATGTATCATCTGGACGTCATGTCTTCATACAATGACACGCACATTTAGCGAGTTGTTTAGGGAATTACTGTTGAAACATTAAATGAAAGTGATGTCTTGCGAATATGATAGAGACACCTAAGTACTATAATATGATATTATTACTCCAGTAAATTACGTGACAACAGAACTTACACTGGAATAGATGCAAATGCAATCATTACTTATAAATGAACACAAATAGAATAATTTTGAGGTATTAGTAATAAAATAAGTCACGCGACGGAGTATTATAGAATATAATCTGTCGAAATAAAACTTCAACTTAAAAATATGTATCACAGTTGCTTCCACCTAAAGTGTTAATATAAGTGATAAAATAATAAGACAATATTAGTTCTATTGAATATTACTGTCACATAGTCACATCTTCCTTTATAAACCCATACTTACATTCAGGAACGTAACGGCTGAAGAACCATATATTTAATGATACCACTGGAGTATACACTGCTTTTCAAGGTGTCTGAAATTTATGGCCCTTAACCTGTTGCCATGTGACAGAAACGTTTTTAAATCATTCAGACTGCATTTCTTTGTAATATTCCTAGATATACTTTAAGTTTCAAAGATTTTATATCCATGCTAATTGTAAATAAAAAATGGACTTTATCATTTCCAACCGCAGATATTAATATGACTTAAACTCTAATAAACCACAACAGTTAATTATAGAACTTCTACCTATGCCGTCTTCTCGGTGTTTAGTATGACATTATCAGGACTAGAAATATTAACTTGACGCATTATTACTTGAAAGAGAGATGAATGATATTGCCAAGCAAATAACAACCCGCGTCTAGGTTATTAGCCTCTACTTCCTTTCAGTTTTTATGTATCGCAAATTTTTATGAAAAAGCGTACTTGGTTATCCGATAAAATACGCACATTGCACATCCATTTACTTCACACCAGGCCAACAAGTATTATATCAAGCGAAAGCACAAGTTCCCCTCATTTTATAACCCTTATAAATTATGTGAAAACAATTCCCTTAATATACTTTTTCTTAAATAATATATATTTATATATACAACAACAGATATATTAATTATATGATTAATTTTTACATATCAATGAAATTTATATATTTATCACGAAGTGGTGTTATGAAGGAAAAGGTGTCATTCACTCTTTTCTTCGATACACCCATGTATTTTGTTTATATAAAAAGAAACATTATCTACTCCTCTTTCAATCTCCACTTATTAAACAGTCATCCTCTTATCTTAGGCCACTCTTCTCAATTATGTAATTGGTTTGTAGATATAGGTTCGTCTGTCCATATCTGCATGTAGTACTGGGTCTTCTGTTACACGTAAGAGACTTTGTTTCGTAACTGATGAGGAAAGGTTACCATGTGATCACATTTTATAATTGTTTCATGGGGGAGTCCCAGTATTTCAATGAATGTAATATTACAGTAGTGCTGGTAATAGCGTACAGATTATATTCCACATATTAGTACAAACCCACATTTTTGCCCTAACACATATCACATAACGCTGTATTACAATCTCTTCGTAAGTAATAACTACTTCAAAAGGTACATTAACTCCATATCCTATATCTACTACACAAAAACTAGCACTAGCTTAGAAATGTTACGAAAATACACGAGAATAGAATATAATTGTAGGGGACATATTTAACTTGTAAATTACAAGAATAGGCCTAAATGTATACTTTTATTATGATTGTAAATTTACTCTTAAAATTCCTAGGAAAAAATATTAATAACTTTTCATATTTCTAGGCTTAAACCACCCATGTGTCACCATGCCGACATTACAACTGCGCTGTGTTTAGTAGCAGCCACCATTAGTAAAACCTGAGTGTTTATTTTCCTACTGGCCTTTTCTTCTTTCATTAATATGAAAAATATTTACAGCTAAGCATCTAACCAGCCTCTGGGAGAGAAACTTTTTCCCCTTCTGCGAGGGCAGGTGCAGTGCTCAGTTATAAATATTCATATAATTACAGTCATTTTTACGCGTATGTGGCCGAAAGAATGCATATGGACCGAGAGAGAGTGGTGGCTTCACTTGCGTTCTTACTGCTTGTGGATGTTAGTGCCGCTGTTAGAATTCCAAGTTTCAGTGCCCATTAATGAGATATCTGGAATTCATTTGCACTTGAAAGTCGCATTATTTATTACTCATCATGTATTCTAAAATGTGAAGAGGAGAGGTTTTTTTTTTTTAAAGAAAGTCCTTGTGTTACTCCAGCTGTAATGCTCTCAAACGTCGGCATGGTTTGGATTATCAGGCAATAAGTCAGAGTCAGGAGTACGTGTGCTTTTCTTTTAAACTCTATTAAAATTATCACCTTGGACGAACTAAATACATTACATGTAAAAAGTTAATGAGTTAGGCAAATTTAACATATAACGACTTATACACTGTGTGTTCAGCGCGGAACTGTATGCTTACAACCTACTTAAACACACATTTGAACATCTTAAAAGACGACGAAAGATGAATTGGTTGTTCATAAGTACATACATTATAAGAATTCTGTTATTTTCATTATCTTGTAAAGTTGAATTATTTATAATTGAATCATAATTTCTTATTTTTTTATTGGTCGCTGGCTGATAAAAGAGGACGTGAAATCATAACTTCGGTGAAGCACAAAGGAAAAGGATGAGAAGGGAAAAGAAATGTGCTTGGCGAATACAGTATCTGGGCCGCAGTAACTGTTCAAATATGTAGAAACTGTGAATGTTTTCGGTACATATATTTGCAGTCAAGCCAGTTTGATACGTTGAAGCACCAGATGGATTTCTCCTGTTCACAGCTGAACTGAATAGCGAGAATGAATCTATATGTGGACTAACGCTGCAGAAACAAGTCCCAGAGCACATGAATAATATGACGTGACAGTACTTCTTTATTTTTGAAGCTGAGAGAGAATGAAATTAGATTTTCCTGTCTCAAATAGCAAGATTTATCTAACGTAGTGCGAACAGGAGACTAGTGGAAAAAGGAGTTCTCTTAAACGTACATTATTATGAAATTTAAAAAAAAAACGTAATAACGTTATTAATGAGCAGTTTTTAACGAGCCAACGAAAAATTTCTTGAATAAAAAATCATTTTAAACTTTTGAAGAAATTGTCACATTCAAGTCTCACAAAATAAAATTTAAAACTCCACTGGTAGTTAGAATTACTTTTAATTTCGCGTGATTAGTTTTTATTTTAAGCAAAAGATCAATCCAAAACAATATTAAAAAACCAGAATTAGAATTCGATAATATTTTAAAGGCATATCTTTCATGATTGATCGGCCGGGTTTAAAACTACACTGATAATGATATGTCTTACTGCATCAGTCGGCTTTTGATATGTCTTGGATATGAATACTGGGGTCGAGCGACGAATGGACGACAAACAGAGACAGACAGACAGACTGGCAAGATAATTCAAATCAGGTTTATGAAGCATAAGGGAGTGTATACGTACAGGAGGAAGTAGGAAAGTAATGATGGAGCCTTTCTTTTGGGATAGGAAGAGTGAGGGGAAGGGCCGCTCAGTCCAGGAAGCCAGTATTAACCAATTTCTCGAGGAAGAATTTGACGTCGCCAAGTTCGGAATCCTTGATGCCTAGACTCTTGAGCATACCCAAATCTCCATTCTCTACTGCCATGAAGACGGAGCGCAAATGCTCCAGATCGGAACGCATCAAGTGCAGTGCTGCTCCAAAGTCTTCAATAGTCTGAGATTCTGAAAAAAGGAAAGCGAAGTCGAGTCTACAGTAAATATCAAAACAATTGTCGAAGTTCTCTCGAAATGATAAACACAGTTTCTTATGACATTCTGCATAATTGATAGGGGAAATGCTGGTAAGAATATAGCTGGTGTTTCAGTTTATTTTATTGTTAGTCTGTCTGGCATTTTCGGGTTTCCTGTAATTCTTTCAGCGACTACACGTTTATCGCTTTTGTGGGCCTCAATTATTACCGTCTTACTTCTTATCGTTTCATTTCTCATGATTGTACTTTCCAACTGATAAATTCAACTGGTGTAACGTCTATAAACAAGGAAGACCTCACAACGTTTTGTAAGTATGTGTTATGTGTGCTGTGTATATGTATGTATGTATGTATGTATGTATGTATGTATGTATGTATGTATGTATGTATGTATGTATGTATGTATGTATGTATGTATGTATGTATGTATGTATGTATGTATGTATGTATGT
>Ga0123357_10003254_pt1 | contig 18531 bp, 18 predicted proteins | sample TergutEmb28metaG_FD_89873 | JGI IMG/M metagenome (GOLD analysis project Ga0123357, IMG submission 89873) | Embiratermes neotenicus P4 segment gut microbial communities from Petit-Saut dam, French Guiana - Emb289 P4 | ecosystem: Host-associated > Arthropoda: Insects > Digestive system > Gut ...
GGATTCATGGAGACATTTGGAACAAACGACCGCCTACCATCAGCGGCGTAACGATGCGTCCTTCCGCAGCCGCAAAACCAAACCGCGAAACATGGAACATAAGTAGCGCTGTCGTAATAGAGGCCCGATTGATCTCACCCTTGCGCTCGCCGCTCTTCATGACGCGGGCGGTATTCATGCGTGTAATGAGTTGCCCCAATGCGTTGAGTCAGCCTTCTTTGTTGATGGATTTTTCCGATTTTGCGTGGGACTTGCCTTTGCATTCGATGCAAGAAATATTCGCTGTTTCGTTTGCCGCCGACCATCAGGATATCCACGCCTTTTTCGTGAAGTTCCGATACTTTGCCTTTATCTTCGTGCCAGTTGCTTCGTTCTTTGTTTAACAGAAAGTCTCTGACTCGCGCCACGATATCTTTTTCATCGAGTTTTTTCGTTCCTTGGCCATTCCTACTACTCCTTGAAAGAACCCTGCCGGTAATGAAAAAGCCAGAATCACAGAGGATTCGGACTGATTCGTACTTCTTTGACGCGATGGCAATAAAAAAGGATCGCGTGGCGGCGCTGACAGCGCCGCCACGCGAATGATACCCGCCATGATACATGAGCTCGACGCCCATGCCACGTCAAACGGAAAGGAGGGGGGAAAGGGGGGGGTTACTTGAGTTCGACGGTGGCGCCTTCGGTTTCGAGCTCCTTCTTGAGCTTCTCGGCATCGGCCTTATCGAGGCCCGCCTTGACGGTCTTGGGAGCGCCGTCAACGAGATCCTTCGCTTCCTTGAGGCCCAAACCGGTGGCCGCACGAACGACCTTGATGACCTGGATTTTCTTATCGCCGGCGGCCTTGAGAACGACGTCGAAGACGGACTGAACTTCAGCCGCGGGAGCAGCGGCGCCAGCGCCACCGGCCGGAGCAGCCATCATCACCGCGCCACCGGCAGCCGCTTCGATCCCGTAGGTCTCCTTCAGGTACGTGCTCAGCGCCTGGGCGTCGAGCAGCGACAGAGCAACAATCTTGTCACCCAATTCCTTGATTTCAGCTTTGACTTCTGCCATGGGAAAAACCTTTCATCTCTGTTCACCATCGCCAGCCCAGGCAACAAGCCCAGTTTTCACTGCTCAAGACAGGCTGAACGACCCGTGAACCTCTTAAAAAACACAAATCACAAAACACGAAACATCCCGGGCAAGCCCGGGGCTATAGGGTTACGCCGCCGCAGGGGCGACTTCCTTGTCCTTGGCTTTCTCTTCAACCGCTTTGATCTGCCCAGCAAGTTTGCCAGCAGGGCCTTTGATCTGCCCGGCAAGCTTCCGGCCCGGCCCCAGAATCTGCCCGACAATCATCCCCTGCAACTCCTTCTTATTCGGAAGCAACGAGAGTGCGGAGGTCGCCTTGGAATCCAGAAGTTGGCCTTCAACGACCGAACCCTTGATCTTGAGCTTTTCGACTTTCTTGCCCTGGTCGACCAACTCTTTGACGATATCGACGATCGAATCGCCGCCGTAGACCACGGCATTGGTCCCGGTCAACAGTGTACTGGCGCCCTTGAGCCCGGCGCCTTCCAGAGCCTTGGCCGCCATGGCGTTGCGAACAACGGTCATCTTGACCTTCTTCTTGCGAAGCCCGGCTCGGATGCCCGCGGTCGTTTTGGAATCGATCCCGGTGTAATCCACAACGACGATCGCTTCCGCCCCCGTGAACTTATTCTGCAACTCGTCGGTGATCAGATTTTTAACACGCTTACTCATTTGGAACCTCACATTGAGGAATAATTAAATTTTCAACTTTTAACTTTTAACTTGAATACTTTTAACTTTCAGACGACTCAGGTTTGTTCTTCGCGTGCACCCAGGTTGGTGGTATCGACGCCGATGCCGGGCGACATGGAGGAATGGACGGTGATTTTTTTGATATAGGTTCCCTTGGACGCGGCGGGCTTCATCTTGCGGAGCACGTCGATCAAGGCGCTGGCGTTAGCGGCCAAGTCGTTGTCGGCAAAGGAAAGCTTCCCAACAACCGCGTGGATATTCCCGCCCGAATCGTTGCGAAACTCAATCTTGCCCGCGGTGTATTCGCGAACAGCGGTGCTCACATCGGTCGTCACGGTACCCGCCTTCGGCGAAGGCATCTTCCCCTGCGGACCCAGAACCTTACCCAGCCGAGCGATCTTGGGCATCATGTCCGGCGTAGCCACCGCAACGTCGAAATCCGTCCAACCACCATTGACCTTGGCAACCAGTTCATCAGCGCCAGCTTCCACCGCACCTGCCGCCTTGGCAACATCTATGTTATTGCCTTGCACAAATGCGATCACGCGGTTCGTCTTGCCGATGCCCTTGGGCAGCGACACCGCGCCGCGGACCATCTGGTCTGCCTGTTTCGGATCGATGCCCAAATGAACGACGATATTCACCGTTTCGTCGAACTTCGCTTTTTTCATTTTCTTGAGAAGCGGGAAGGCGGCCTCGAGCGCGACCGGACTGGCAGGCACGAGCTTGGCGGCTTCCTTGTAGCGCTTACCGCGGAACTGAAGGGACATGGCTGCTCCCGAAACGGAAACACGAAAAACTAAACACTCAAAACTGGACCGCGTTGGAATGGGGAAGTCGGCGGCCAAGAGGGGAGAGTCGCGGATTCAACCTCGGTTGGAGGGTAGGACCTCTGCGATTCGCATGGCTGGCCGCCAAGCTTCCACTTTTACCGCCCGTGGTCCGGCGAACGAGGGGTTAACTATAGCCGAGAATGGGAAGCGATGCAAACGAGCCGTGCTCATTTTCTTATGAGCTACAGAGTTGATAATGCGTTGAATCTCCATTAAAGTCAAAGTTAGTGTTGGCCGACCATACACACGCGGACGCACCGTCATCCCGTGGAGGAAGCTTTCGCGGGAATTGAATTGAAATTGCACATTTCTTAGGAGCACACACATGCCGGTTTTTGACAATTATGCCCCCGTTGTGATTCAGGCACTCCAGGCGAAGGGCCTTTCCGGCGACTGCCCGATGTGCAAAAAGAATCAATGGGTCGTCCACGAAGTGCCGGTGAGCATTCCGGTTTACGAAGGCTCAGGCCAGGTGAAGTTCCCGGGCACCAGCATGCCGATGGCCGCGATGATCTGCCGCAACTGCGGGTTCAGCGCTCTGCACTCGCTGGGCGCCCTTGGCCTGATCAACCCACAGGGCCAGCAGGGCCAAGCCGCCGCTCCGGCCGCGACCGATGCTCCTCCCGCCAACCCCTAAAAATAGCCTTGCGAAAAATAGCCTTGCGCGGAAACGCAAAGCTTAACGCATCTTGCGCGGCTCATACATACGTTTCATGAGGACCTCTGGCGTCTGAAGCCTTGCGATTCCTCGCAAGGCTATTTTTCTTTTCCCCAAAAACGCTACATCGCGTGATCGACGGGTTGCTTGCCGAAAGGTCCAAGTTTGTGATCGCGGTAGTAGATCAGCCGATCGATCACGCGGCTCGGCAGAAGTTCCCGGAGCTGATGCGGATCGCCGCCCATCGTCACGATCTGTTTGATCAGGCTTGACGAAGTAAATCCGAACTCCTCGCGGGTCATGATGAAAACGGTTTCGACGCCGGCGACTTTACGATTCATCAAGGCAATGCGAAATTCATAATCAATGTCCGTGAGATTGCGCAGACCCCTGAGAATAGCGGCAGCCTTACGCTTCTTGACCAGTTCAACCGTAAGACCTTCATAAGCCTCGACCTTGACATTACGGAATTTCTTTGTCAATTCGACAGCAAGTTCGAACCGCTCTTCCGCGCTGAAGAGCTGATCTTTTTCGGGGTTGACGCCGATGGCAACGATGAGCTGATCGAAGAGCTTTCGGCCACGATCGATGACGTCGAGGTGCCCCAGAGTCAGGGGATCAAACATACCGGGAAAGACTCCGATTTTCGGGTGAACGACCGCCACGAGTACCTCCGATAAGATCGGTGATTGGATGAATTATTCCTGAGTGTAGAGGTGGGATCGGGCGGCACGCAAGGCGTCGGCCAAAAAATTTGTCGCCGTTCCAAGAATTTATGTGAATGACGTATTGACTTGGCGCGAAATCCGCGTAATGTACCGGCGTCTGGGGCACACCGTCGCATCGTAGCGACCCCGTTTCGCGGGACGGGGGGGGCTCCGTAGAGAACCGCCCGCATTACCAGGAGTGCAAAACATGAGTGAATCCCTGATTGATCCTGTCTCATCCACGAGCGAAGCCGCCATTGGCCGGGCGGAAGCGAACCGAACCGCCGCCTTGGCTCGCGTCTTATCGGCCGCAGGCGTCGAGCGCCGCCTGGAACCGGACGCAGACACCTGGCTCGTGATCGTCGAGGAACCCAATCGCGACCTCGCCAAACTCGTGCTGGCAAAGCGAAAGAAGGATGTTGAGGACGACGAGGAAATGGACGATGAGGAGGAGGAAGAGGAAGACCTCGAGGACGAAGAAGAAGACGAGGACTTCGACGACGAAGAGGATGAAGACGACTTCGAAGAAGAGTTCGACGATGACGATCTCGACGACGATGACGACGACATCTTTTACGATGACGACGACGACGAGTAACGGGTGATGGTCTTTCCTCCAGGCCAGCCCGGCGCGCGAGGAACGAGCCATGAACAGCCAGCCGCAAAATACAAACGACGCGCCCGCCACGGATTCGTCCACGGTGGGAATTTCCGTTTCTGCCCCCCCCACTCCCCCCACCACCGAAAACGCTCCCACAGAGCCTGTACAAGTAGACCGCCGTCAGAGAACCGAGCAGTTCAGCGGCGCAGACCAGCGAAAGAACATCGCCGACCGCCGGGCCATCACGGATCGGCGTGTCGTCGACATCGGTTCGCCCACTGGCCTGGAACGCCGCCGCGGACCTGGTCGCCGCCGATCCGACGACCGGCGAAGTGCCGAAGAAGGCGAAATGTCCGACGAGCAGTTCGAGTTCGTCATGGCCATTGATACCTATAAGCGACTCAACAACCGCCCATTCCCCACCTGGACCGAAGTGTTGGAGGTAGTCAAGCAGCTCGGCTACCGCAAAGTCGCCGCCAGCACGATCAAGCTCCCCAACAACAACGGCCGCTGACGGGCCTGCCCATCTTTCTGTCGTGCCCCCCCCCACTTGGTATCACGACCGTCAGGGGAGTGCCGGATCGGGCCTGAACACGATCGGTTGTGGGCCGTCCGCCGCGTCCGCGTGACTCCTCGCTTCGCTCGTCGTCACGCCGATGCGACGGAGCTTATTAGACCAGATGAACGGTGGTTTGAACATGTTGGCTTTCAACATACAAGAACACGAAGAACACAAAAATTATTTGATATCTTTCTTCGTGCGTCTCGGTGTCCTCTGTGCCTCTGTAGTTGACAACCGTCCTTACTCCATCCCACTGAGCAACCCCGCCAACCCCTCCTCGAAATAAACCCGCGGCCGATACCCCAGTACCTTCTCCGCCAACGCAATATCCGCCAACGAATCCCGCACATCCCCCGCCCTCGCCGCCTCATACGTCGGCACAATCGAAGTCCCCAAATACTTATTCACCAGCCGCACCAACTCATTAATACTCACCCGCTTCCCACACCCAATATTCACCACCTCCCCATGCAACTCCATCCCTTCCAGCCCCAGCAGATTCGCATGGACAACATTACTCACATGGCAAAAGTCCCGCGTTTGCTCCCCATCCCCATAAACGATCGGCGACTTCCCCGCCTTCATCAGCGAAGAAATATTCGGCACCGCCGCCCCATACTGGCTCTTAGGATTCTGCCCCGGCCCAAACACATTGAAATATCGAAAACTCACCGTACTCATCCCATACAGCTTCGCATAAGCACTCACATAAAGCTCCCCCGCATACTTCGCTATCGCATACGGACTAATCGGCATAGCCCGATGCGACTCCCGCTTGGGCTGTTCCGGTTCCTCCCCATAAGCCGCACTACTGGAAGCATAAGTCACCCGCTTCACCCCCGCCCGCCTCGCCGCCTCCAACAGGAACAACGTCCCCGTCGCATCAACCGCATGGTAATCCAACGGCCGCCCCACCGACTCCGGTACACTCACCAACGCCGCATGATGACAAACCATGTCCACCCCTCGCATCGCCCCCTCAACCGCCTTCTCATCCAGTAACGACGCCGTGATCCGCTCAACCCGATTCCCCAGATCCTCCAACTTCGACCATCCCATCCCGCCGGAGAGATCATCGAACGCTCGCACCCGATACCCTCGATCGACCAACGCTCGCGTGATATGACTTGCAATGAATCCCGCCGCCCCCGTAACCAAAACCGTCCGATTCATGATAAAACTCTTCTTTTTGGGGGATAAAATGAGACAAAATGAGACAAAATTGAATCAAACTGAACAAAAGCAGCGGAGAGATAGGGATTCGAAGAACGGGAAACCATAACTCTCGTAAGAACTATTGCTTATGACGTTAAGTTCAGGATTTGTCTGAACTTACGGCTCGTCATCGTGGGACACCCCTGATCACGCACTCGCCTGTTATGGACACCGAATTCGGCACCGCGTGCCAAGCGGCTGTGGCTGCGTCTCCTTGATCACGAACGGGCCAGCGATGGCTTATTTTTCAAATCATTCAAGTCTATCACCTCGCAACGAGCACAGGTTGGTGGTTGGCATTATCGCGCAGATCAGCGGATGCGCCAGCCAAATGGAACTCAGTTTAGAGGACCAGATCGCTCACTGCAAGCAATGGACTGCGGAGCTGTTATAGAAGGAACTGCGTCTGCGGAACATCAGCGACATGGCTCAGGCCAACGCGTTTTTGGAGCGTTTTTTTCTGACGGATTTGAACCGTCGCTTTGCGGTTGTGCCGCGTCGTGATACGAATTTGCATCGTGTTCTTCCGCCGGATTTTGTGTTGGAGGATATTTTGTGCGTGCAGGAAAAGCGTGTTGTGAGCCAGGACTGGTGTGTTCGCTTTCAGAATCAATTCCTGCAGATTCCGGCGGAACATGCCTCGCTGGACCTTGCTGGCAAGAAGGTGACAGTGAAGCAACGTGCCAGCGGCCAACTGCTGATGAGCTGCCACGATCAGCCACTGAACTTCCGCGAGTTGCCCGGTCGTCCAACGCACAAGCGGAGCAAGGTGAAACTGATCCATGTGAATCGTGTTCCTTTTCTTGACAACACAGAGTCATTTTTAGAGAAACTGAATGGACGTGTTCTTCAGGTAGATTTTTTCCAGCAGATTCGCGATCTTGCGGATAATGTTGCGGCGCAAATCGAGTTCCACCGGCAAATTCGGATCCTGATGGGCGTCATTGATCCGAGTGCCCACGACAAAATCCACCACGTCGCTGGCCTGCATCAACTGCACCAGTCGGGCGGCGGCGTTGAGCCGCGGCGGCGCGGGACGCACGTGGCGCTCCAGCATCTCGGCGATCTTGGCGAGGGTCAGCGTGCCCTCGGTGATCAGATCGACGCCCTCCATGCTGGAGGTGGGCGGAACTTCGGGGTCGAACTGTTCCATGTCCATGATGTTCATGTGGACTTCCCGCTGGAGGAGCCGCGAGACGATGGTGGCGGTGGTTCCGCCACAGATGGCTTTTTTGCCCGCGTACGTTTGCACCAGGGTCGCCAGCTCGGCGTCGCGTTCTTTGGAAAAGGGTGGGCCGCTGATGACAAGCAGGCGTCTGGGGCGGCGGTAGTAGATCACGCCGCAGGTGATATCGTCCTTGGCCTTTCGCAGGTCATTGGTGTGTGCGCGATCCACCAGCATCGCCGCGAGTTGGCGTGAGGCAATGTCCGGCGTCTGGCGGATCGCCTCGCTGGCGTAGGCTTTGGCGGCGGCGCGGCCCCAGCCCATGGGCATATTGCGTTGCTCCATGCCGGACTGCGAGATGCCGTCGGAGAAAAACAGCACGCGGTCGCCAAGTTGCAACTGCGTCTCGGCGTACGAAATCACGCGGTCTTTCCACTCGGCAAGCTGGATGCTGGCTTTTTCCAGTGGCAGTTCCTCCGGCCCGCGGAACAGGACCAGCGGCGGGTTGCCATGCTCGATGAATCGGGCCGTGCCGTCATCGTCGTCGAGATCGGCGATGGTGAAGGTCGAGTAGCTGATCTTCCGTACCTCGCAGATCGGCAGCGTGTCCATGATGGTCTTGGCCGACTTGCGGACGTCGACGAACGCCGAGGTGTACTTGATGGCCATGGCGGCGGTCATGTTCGCCAGCACCGAAGCCTTCACGCCCGAGCCAAGACCGTCGGAAAGGACCGAAAGCGTGCGGGTCTCTTCCTTGATCTTCCGCGTGACAAACACGTCGCCCGAGACGTGCTGGGTGTGCTTCGAACGCTGGGCGAAATCCACATCGATAAAAGAATCGTTCATTGTGGCCTCTTACTTCCGATAGAGCTTGCGCCAGTCGCCGTCGTTGGGAGGGGGGGTAAGTTCGTCGAGCTTGGGGGGGGAAAATGAGTCAATGATGGAGTTGAGCGTCACTTCCGACTCCGCGGCATTCTCGCCGAGCAGGTAGGCGATCTGCTGCACCGTCGCGAGGTTCTTCTGGATCACTTCCTGGGCCCGGCTGATGACCTGTTCGCGTTGCACGGCCGGCTTGGTGATGTCCTGGATGATCGCGCCCACGACGCAGTGTTTTTCAATCGTAAAGACCGACAGATGCAAAATCGTCTCGCGGTAGCGCAGATCCTTTTCGAGCATGTCCTCGCCGGACTTGAGCACCGCGGCAAAAAGCGGATGGAATGGCACCAGTGTGGCCAACGGCGTTCCTTCGAACGCCTCGGTCTGGTCGCGGCGAAACAGGCGTAAAAACGCGGCGTTATGCTCGAGGATTTTGAGCGTCTCATCGACGATCACCACGGCGGAGGGCATCTTCTGAATCAACGCGTTGGCTTTTTTATGCGCGAGCTTGCGCATGTAGGTCACGCACATGGATCGCTCGGCTTTGTGCGCCAGCAAGGCTCGGCCAAACTGACGGCACGAGTCATAGCCGCAGCCGCCACAGTTCAGTTCGTCGTCGAGCGAAATTTTGCCCACGCTATGAAGCGCCTCGCGGAGCTGCGCGTCGGTAGGCTCGAGAATTTGCTGCGCCACGTTCGGAAACGTCGCCGGAATGGGAAACGCCGGCACGCGAGCCTCCGGCATTGCGGACAGATTGGGTTGCTTAAGTATTTCGAAGCGTTTGCGGATCGTCTGGGCCTTGCGACAAATGCGCGGCCCGTTGATGCAGCCGCCTTCGCAGGCCAGCAGTTCGATAAACAAACTGCGATCCGGCTTCAGGGTCTCCAGACCGTCCAAGGCTCGCTGAATGACCGGCAGCCCCGAGAAAGTCATGAACGCCGCGTCGGCCACGGCACAGTTGCCCTTGATGCCGGCGATCATGCCACCATCGACGGGGTAGAGAACCCCTTCGCCAGCGGCCTCGGGCACAAACGCGTCGCCGGCCTGGGGGACAAGCTGGGCGGGGATGATGTTGTCCTGATCGAGCCAGCGGTGGAGGTCGTCGAAGGTGAGGACCACGTCGAGGAGTTCCGGATGCGCATCGCCTTCGAGCTTCTTGGCGATGCACGGGCCGATGAAAACGATCGCGATCTCCTCGCCAAAGGTGCGTCTGAGCATCGTGCAATGCGTCAGCAGCGGCGAAAGGAGTTCGGTGACCGCGGGCGTCAGCTCCGGTCGGTGTTTTTGCAGGTAGGCGACAATCGACGGGCACGCCGACGAAAGCAGCACCCGTGGCGAGGGTTCGCCCAGTACCGCTCGCACGTGGGCCGAAACCTGCTGGGCGCCAAGCGCCGTTTCGGAAATCTCCGCAAACCCCAACTGCTTGAGAGCGCGGATCATCTGCGCCGGCTTGACGCTGGGAAACTCCGCCAGATACGACGGCGCCAGCGAAACAAACACCCGTTTGCCGCTGGCAAGCAACTGCCGAGCGCGGCCAAGATCGTCGCGGACGCGCTTGGCATGACTGGGGCAAACTTCCACGCACTGTCCGCAAAAAACGCACAGATCCGGCAGCACCGTGGCGCAGCCGGCTTCGATCTTGATCGCCTTCACCGGGCAATGACGCAGGCACTTGTAGCAGTCCTGGCATTCGCGATGTTCCGTGAAAATAGGGCTGAGATAGTTCATGACTTCGCCTTATGAATGGCAAGATTCAAAGCGCCCACCACGGCAACCGGGTCCGCCGCCTGGTAAAGCTGACCGTCAATAATCAAATTGGGGCCATGTTTGCAAAGCCCTTCGCACAAATGCCCGCGAGGCTCGATGCGCACGGGCAGCTCGGCGTTGCTCGCGTATTCCTGGATGATCTCGATGTTCCGGTTGTTGCCACGCGAAAAGCACGAACTGCCCATGCAGATGGTCACGGAGATAACGGGGCGATCAGGCGCAGAACGGTCAGACATGGCGGACTCCTGAGGAATCATGGGACACGGTCATGGCGGCTTCATCCCTCTTTCGCCTGCCCGGCCCAATCCCGATGGTGCGGTCCATCGCGAGAATGCGCCGGCGAAGTCCCTCGGCGAAAACGACGGCCTCTTCCGTGATGCACGCCTTGTTGGGATAAATCTGATAAAGACTCCGATAAGGCTGCGGCGTCAGGTTCGGCATAATCACATTGGCCCCACGAGCCAAGCCCAACTCGCGGCCGTTATTCTGGTTGATCGTCGCCAAGGCCGACGTCGAAGGGATGTTCGCCCCCGGACAGACCAGGCGGGTCAGGGCGACGGCTTTGTAGACCATCAGCTCGGTCGGCTGGGCGCATGTATCCGAGCCGCGACCGTCAGGGAGCGACATGTGTGGCGATGCGGAAATAACACCGATCGCTCCCTTACGGTCGCGGCTCGGATGGTCCAATACGTTTGCCCCCAACGGCGTATCCGGATGCGGAATAAACGGACCGATGCCGATCATGTCCAAATCCAGCTCGCGAAACAGGAGAATGTCGTGTGCGATGCTGTCAAGGGTCTGCCCCGGGATGCCGACCATGATGCCGCTGCCGATTTCGTAGCCCAGCGTGCGAAGTTCGCGCAGGATGGCAAGACGGTCCGACTCCATCCGAGCCGCGACCGTAAGGGAACGTTGGGCATTATCTGCGATAAAAACGCTCTCTGACGGTCGCGTCTCGGATAGCCCAATACGTTTGCCGGGGAGCGAGGGGTGGATGGTATTGAAAAGAGCGAGGTCGGAGGTCTCGAATCGCAGGAGATAGCGATCCGCCCCGGCGTGTTTCCACGCCGCCAGATCGCCGCCGCTTCGCTCGCCCATGGAGAGCGTCACGGCCAGAGGCGTCTGGGCCTTGATCGCGCGGACCACCTCGGCAAGAAACTCTCGCGTGATGCCCGGGTCCTCACCGGCCTGCACCACCAGCGTGCCGTAACCCAGCTTCACCGCCAGAGACGCACACGCTAGAATCTCCTCACGCGACATGCGATAACGCGTCAACTCCCGGTTCGCCGCTCGTAAACCGCAATAGTGGCACAGCCGACAACAGTGATTGGAAATCTCCACCAAACCACGCAGATGCACCGCGGAACCGACATACGTCTGACGCGTCGCATCCGCGGCGGCGAAAAGCTCTTCCAACCGGGCCGCATCCGTTTCCCGAAGCCAGCCGAGAATCACCGCATGATCGAGCGCCATCATCATCCACCCCCTTCTTTCCGTGTGGCGATGTGCCGACGATATTCCTCCCGGGCCGCCGGGAATGGCCCCAACGCCCGCTCAAAAATCCCCAAACTGTAGGCAATGGTCAGCCCATAATTGGTGATGGGTATCCCCGCGTCCTGGCACCGCGCGATGCGGCCAAGCATCTCACGCCGATTCCACATGCACGCGCCACAATGAATCACCAGCTTGTAGGGCGAAAGGTCCGCCGGAAAATCATGTCCCTGCACGTGCTCAATCATCAGCGGAGCGCCGACGTGCCGCGTCAGCCAGCGCGGAATCTTTACCCGCCCGATGTCCTCGCAAATGGGATGATGCGAACACGCCTCGGCAATCAGCACGCGATCGCCGCCTCGCAGCGTGTCGATGGCCAACGCTCCACGCACCTGCGCCAGCAGATCGCCCTTGAAACGCGAAAACAAAATCGAAAAACTCGTCAGCGGCACATCCGCCGGCGTATCACCCGCCACTTTCAAAAACGCCTGCGAATCGGTGATCACCAATTTGGGCAGAACCTTGAGCCGCTCGATCGCGGCGCTAAGAGCGTGCTCCTTGACCACCATCGTCATCGCTTCGCCATCGAGCAGATCACGAATCGTCTGAACCTGCGGCAGAATCAGCCGCCCCTTGGGCGCCTCCTTATCAATCGGCACCACCAGCACCGCCAACTCGCCGGGGCCGACCAGATCCGAGACGATGGCGGGGTTGTCAATGAAATCCGCCGGCGCGGCGGCAAGAATGGCCATACGCAACTCCGCCAACCCAACACGAGTCACCGCAGATGTCGCAACCGTAGTCAATCCGAGACGCGACCGTAAGGAAGCGTTGTCGTCACAGATAACGCCCAACGCTCCCTCACGGTCGCGCCTCGGATCGTCACAATTTGTCAGATCACTCTTATTTCGAACAACAATCACCGGCGTCTTGCGATCCCGCAGCTCCGCCAGCAACTTCTCCTCAAACGCCGTCCACATCCCATCCGTCACCAGGATCGCCACATCGGTCCGTTCGAACACCTGCCGCGTTTTGGCCATCCGCAACTCGCCGAGCGCCCCCTCGTCATCCATGCCCGCCGTATCGATAAAAAGCACCGGCCCCAGCGGCAAAAACTCCATCGGCTTCTCCACCGGATCGGTCGTCGTCCCCGCCTGCGCCGAGACGATCGACACGGCCTGCCCCGCCAGCGCGTTGAGCAAACTCGACTTGCCCACATTGCGCCGGCCGAAAATGCCGATATGCAGCCGCAGCCCTTTGGGTGTCTTCATCATCGCCACTCACACAAATACATCACGCTTCTGATCGTCGAGCATCTGCAGCATCGTCTCGGACCGCTCCCGAATCTTCGGCTCCATCGCCGCAAGCTTCCCGGCGATCAGCTTCCGACCCGCCGCCTTCGTCTCAGGCGAGGCGTAATCCAGCAGATACTCATAAAAACTCGCCAGCGCATTAGGCCCGCAGTGATCCTTAATCAGCCCCGGCTTGGCCAGATCCATGAAATCTCGCCCCGTGCGTCCCAGGCGATAGCACGCGGTGCAAAAACTCGGAATGTACCCCAGCTCCGCGCAGTCTCGCACCACCTCATCCAGACCGCGATGATCGCCCAACTGAAACTGCCCGTCCTCCTCTCCGCTCAGCTCCGCCGCATATCCGCCCGGATTCGTCCGGCTCCCCGCGGAAATCTGCGACACGCCCATCGCAAACGTCTTCCGCCGCACCTCGGCATTTTCACGCGTCGACATGATGATGCCCGTGTACGGCACCGCCAGCCGGATCATCGCCACGATCTTCCAGAAATCATGATCGCTCACCTGCGCCGGCGGATGGCTCGCCAGCGGCGAACCCGTCGCCGGCTCCAGCCGCGGCACGCTCACCGTGTGCGGCCCCACACCGAATCGCTCCTCCAGATGCCGGATGTGCTGCATCATCGCCAGCAGATCAAACCGCCAGTCGCACAGCCCCAAAAGCACTCCGATGCCCACATCGTCGATCCCCGCTTCCATCGCGCGATCGCACGCCGTCGTGCGAAAATCATAATTCCGCTTGAGACCGCCCAGGTGCATGCGCGCATAGGTTTCGCGGTGATAGGTTTCCTGAAAAATCTGGTACGTGCCGATGTTCGCCGCCTTGAGCCGCTTGAAATCCGCCACTGTCAGCGGCGCCAGGTTCACGTTCACCCGCCGCACTTCCCCTTTGCCCGAGCGCGTCGCATAAATCGTTTCGACCGCCTTGAGAATGTAATCTAGCCCGCGATGCTCCCCCACCGTCGGATAACTTTCCCCCGCCACCAGCAGCACGCGCTTGTGCCCCTGCTCCACCAGGATCTTCACCTCTCGGGCGATCTGCTCCTGCGTGAGCGCCGCCCGACGAATCTCCTTATTCCTCGCCCTGAACGCACAGTACACGCACTCGTTGCCGCAGTAATTCGACACATACAGCGGCGCAAAGAGCACCAGCCGATCGCCGTAAATCTCATCCTTGATCCACTTGCCCGTCTTGTAAAGTTCCTGTTCCAGCTCCGGCGTGTCGATCGCCATGAGCACCGCCATCTCCTCAAGGCTCAAGCCCTTCATCTCCCGCGCCTTGGCCAGCACCTCCCGCACCCGAGCCGCCGAACTCCTCTTCGCCGCATCCAGCGTCGCGTGAATCCCCCCCTCCGCAATAAACTCTGCTGTTTCCACCGCGCGTCCCATGACCGTCATGATCCATCGTCCTTTCGTTTACTTCGACGTCTTCGATGTCTGCGTTTGCCTGGCTCGTTCCGCCTCGATCGTTTCGATCGCCTGTTGGCTCGTACACCGGTACAACAACTTCCCGCCGATCTCCACCGTCGGCCCACGCTCGCAATGCTCGTGGCAAAACGACGCGCGAATTTCCACCTCGTCCTGCAGCACGTTTTCCTCCACGTGCTCCATCAGCGAATGCAGAATCTCCCGCGAATTTCGCAGGAAGCATCCCGTTCCCACGCACACTTTCGCCGTCACTTTTTGCTTCGGATGTGCTGGCGTCATCAACACCATTTCCCCCGTGTCCGTCCGCCGCCGCGGGCTGTAATGCGTATGCAGCAGCCGATGTGCCGTCGGCCCGCCGACATCCCCCAGCGTCTGGCGATAGTACCCTTTGATAAACTCGTTCTCCTGCGATTTGTGCAGTTCCAGCGTTTTATCCGCCGCATAGAGATCTTTGGTGCGCTTGCGCCGCAGCTCCGAGGGAATCCGCGCCGTCGGCTGACCCGCCCCGCCGATACATCCGCCCGGACACGCCATCACTTCGATCAAATCCGCCTTCACTTCCCCCGCCTTCACCTTCGCCACCAGCTCGCGCGCATTCTTCAGCCCATGCACAACCGCCACGTGGAGTTCGATTCCGCTAAGCGTGTATCTCGCCAATCGCGTTCCCGCCTCGCCGCGAACCTCCAGAAAGTCCGGATTCTTGAGCGTCTGGCCCGTGATCTTCTCCGCCGCGTACCGCAGTACCGCTTCGCTCACACCGCCGGAATTCCCAAAAATCACCCCCGCGCCCGTCTTGAACCCCATCGGCAAATCAAAACTCTCCGGCTCGAGACGGTCGAGCCGAATCCCCGCCTCCTCCATCATCCGCGCCAATTCCTGCGTCGTGAGCACATGATCCACATCCGGATTGCCACCCACCCCAAACTCCGGCCGCTTCGCCTCAAACTTCTTCGCCGTGCACGGCATGATCGACACCATCACCACGTCCTGGCGTGCCATCCCCCATTGTGCCGGCAACACCTCCTTCGCCAGCGACCCCAGCATCTGCTGCGGTGATCGGCAGCTCGACAAGTGCCCCAGCATCTCCGGCAAATACTGCTCCGCATACTTCACCCACCCCGGACAGCAACTCGTCAACTGCGGCAAAACTCCATTGCCCGTCTTCCGCCTGATAAATTCCTCCGCCTCCTCCACCACCGTCAAATCCGCCCCAAACGACGTGTCGTACACCGCCGCGAAACCCATGCTCTTAAGCGCCGCGACCACCTTCCCCGTCAGCGCCGATCCCGGCTCGATCCCAAACATCTCGCCGATCGCCACCCGCACCGCCGGCGCCATCTGCACCACCACCTTCTTCTTCGGATTCCCCAAATCCTTCCACACCTTCTCCACTTCCGACTTCGGCAAAATCGCACCCGTCGGACAGACGCTCGCGCACTGCCCGCAGTTGATGCATTCGACATCCGCCAGCCCCATCCCATACGCCGGCTGCACCACCGTCGCATGACCCCGATGCGCGAAATCAATCGCGCCGACCCCCTGGATCTCCGCGCAAAACCGCACGCAATCTCCGCACAGCACGCACTTGCTCGGATCCCGAATCAGCGAATGCGAGCTGTCGTCCATCGGATCGTTCTTATGCACGTCCTTGAACCGCACGCTGGTCACTCCCAGCCGCCGGGCCAATTCCTGCAACTGACAGCTCCTCGTTTTCGGACACGTCGGGCAGCGCTGATCGTGATTCGCCAGCAACAACTCCACCGTGATCTTCCGCATCTCGCGGAGTTCCTCCGTCACCGTCCGCACCTTCATCCCCGCCTCCGCCGGCGTCGAACAGGCCGCCTGAATCCCACGCCCCTCCACCTCCACCAGGCAGAGCCGACACGCCCCATACACGCTCAGCTCGGAGTGATAACAAAACGTCGGCAGATCAATCCCCGCCTTGCGAATCACCTCCAACAAATTCCGCTCCCCCTCCACCTCCACGTTTTTCCCATCAATCATCAACGTCGCCATAACCATTTATCCTTTCCGGAGTTCACGCTTTAGCGTGTTTCGCGGAGAAGCACGCTAAAGCGTGAACTCCGTTTGACCACACCACCTAAAAACCTTCCACCGCCTGGAACTTACACGCCTGCGCACAGGCTCCGCACCGAATGCACTTATCCGCCTCAATCTTGTGCGCCATCTTTCGCTCACCGGTAATCGCTCCCACCGGGCATTTCCGCATGCACAGCCCGCACCCCTTGCATTTCTCCGCATTGATCTTCGGCTTACACAGCGCCTTGCACCGCCCCGCCGGACAACGCTTCTCCTTCACATGCGCTTCGTATTCGCTGCGAAAATGCCGCAATGTCGAAAGCATCGGATTCGGCGCCGTCTTCCCCAGCCCGCACAGCGACCCCACCTGCACCGCCCGCGCAAGCTTCTCCAGCAGCACCAGCGTCCCTTCATCCGCCTTCCCCTCGATGATCTCATCCATCATCGCCAGCATCTGCTTGGTCCCCTCCCGGCACAGCACGCATTTCCCGCAGCTCTCCCGCTGCGTAAACTCCAGGAAAAACCGTGCCACGCTCACCATGCACGTCCCCGCGTTCATCGCCACCAGTCCCCCCGACCCCACCATCGCCCCCGCACTCCGCAGCGAATCAAAATCCAGCGGCAAATCCAAATGCTCCTTCGTCAAACATCCCCCCGACGGCCCCCCAATCTGCACCGCCTTAAATCCCTCCGGATCAATCTTCCCGGCGTCATCCGTCACCCCGCCACCAATATCAAAAACAATCTCCCGCAATTTCGCCCCAAACGGCACCTCGATCAGCCCCGTATTCGCCACATGCCCCGTCAACGCAAACGTCTTCGTCCCCGGCGACCCCGCCGTCCCCAACTTCCGAAAACTCTCCGCCCCTTCCCGCACAATCCGCACCACGTGCGCCAGCGTCTCCACATTATTAATAATCGTCGGCTTCCCCCACAGCCCGCTCTGCGCCGGAAACGGCGGCTTGGGCCGAGGCATCCCACGATGCCCCTCAATGCTCGCGATCATCGCCGTCTCCTCCCCGCACACAAACGCCCCCGCTCCCTCCATGATGTCGCACCGCAGTTTCAAGCCCGTGCCAAACATATCATCCCCCAACACCCTCGCCGCCATCGCGTCCGCCACAGCCCGGCGAAGCCGCTTCACCGCCAGCGGATACTCCGTCCGCACATACACCAGCGTCTCGTCCGCACCAATCGCCCGCGCCGCGATCATCAGTCCCTCCAGCACACTGTGCGGATTCCCCTCCATCACCGATCGGTTCATAAACGCCCCCGGATCTCCTTCATCCGCATTGCAGATCACATACTTCTTCTCGCTTTTTTGCGTCCTGGCCGCCTCCCATTTCCGCCCCGTCGGAAAGCCCCCGCCGCCACGACCACGCAGCCCGCTCTGGCTTATCTGCGCACAAATTTCCTCCGGCGACATCCGTGTGTACGCCTTCCGCGCCGCCTCATATCCCCCATACAACATGTACTCATCCAGGCTCTCCGGATCGATAAAACCGCATTCCTTGAGCACAAACCGCCTCTGCTTCGCGTAAAACGGAATCTCCTCCGTCCCTCGGCAAGGCGTCCCCGTCCGCGGATCCACATACAACAGCCGCTCCACCACCTTCCCACGCTCCAACGTCTTTTCCACAATCTCGCCCACATCACCCGCCTTTACTTTCGTATACAAAATCCCCTCCGGCAGCATCGTCACCAACGGCCCCATCTGACAAAACCCCTGACACCCGCTCTTAGTGACAGCTAACTCCTCATTCCCCCCTCCCACCTTTTCCTTCTTAAACTCCACCGCCACCGCCAACCCCTTGGCCCGAATCTGCGCGACAAACGCATCAAACACCTTCATCGCCCCATTAGCCATGCACCCCGTCCCCGCGCAAATCACAATCCGCCGCCCCCCCCCCCCCTCCCTCGTCACATTCTTATCCCCCCCCCTCACCTTCTCATTCCTTTCCTCTCCCATGCTTCCCCCTCTTCCCCCCCCCCCCCCCCCCCCTCCCCCTCCCCCCCTCTCCCTCCCTCCCTCCCCCTCCCTCCCTCCCTCCCTCTCTCCCTCACTCCTTTTCTCTCCCTCCCTCTCTCCCTCCTTCGTTCCCTTCCTCCCTCCC